>Ga0197142_1003903_pt1 | contig 12277 bp, 12 predicted proteins | sample GBS60_MetaG_FD_148614 | JGI IMG/M metagenome (GOLD analysis project Ga0197142, IMG submission 148614) | Sediment microbial communities from Great Boiling Springs, Gerlach, Nevada, United States - GBS 60_MetaG | ecosystem: Environmental > Aquatic > Thermal springs > Hot (42-90C) > Sediment... | reverse complement strand
ACCAAGACCAAATCTGAAATCTAAAGGAAAAAACACCTTTGGGTACGGGCCGACTAGGCAAACATAAGCTCCGCCGCACTATCCAGTGATGGTCAAAAGTGCAAGCCAGGGGTTCCAAGATCGCTCCTTGAGTCTGTCGACTAGTTGCCGAATAAGAATTCAGGGACCGAGTAACCATAAAGGCTCAACCAGGCGGTTGGGCTCGCGACCATCAAAGATCCCTGGCCATCTGTTCCCCAAAAATGTCACCTGAACCCACGCGAGGCACCCCGGCCGAGACAGTTCCGCCCCCTCAGCTAACAAATCCTGAACACCCTTTGTCGTCTCCCGCCCACTTCTCGGCCCAAGAATAGCGAGATTCTTCCGCCCCCTGAATATTGATGAGGCCACACTCACCATATATCCCTGCAATAGTTTTGATACTCACATTCCACGCATTTGGCCCTCTCCTTCGGGGGATCGGGAAATCGCTCCTCTCGAATCATCAATCGAATGTCTCTCAAGGCGGCCTTACATTCCTCCTTCAAATCGGTTGTTATCGGGTAAGGAACCGCATCAGCCCGAATCAGGAGGTATACAAACCCGGTGTTCACGGGCTTTCCAAACCGCTCCTCCACAAGGAGAGAATAGCCCCCGAGTTGGAGCAAGTGGTTTCGTTGAACACCTCCTCTTGTCCACTTGAAATCAACGGGGAAGCACTCCGACTCCGTCTCTATGAGCATATCGAGCTTCCCAGACAACCCCAATTTCTCCGAATGAAGCCAAAGGTCGAATTTTCTCACTCCGGCCTCCAGACCATACCTCTTAAGCTTGCGTCGACTCTCGAGTCTCTGGATCTCCTCCTGAGCAATCTTGCCCCTTTCCATCTTATATGTTGCCCTTCTCTCGACCGGAAGCACGTATTGGTAAAACACTATTCTTTTGCAATATGCGTACTGTTTCAGGTCAGTGACCCTCAAAGCCAGGGTTTCCCTTTCAGGGGAAAGGGCCAGGCCTTCAGACCCTGTGTCCATCCTCACCCCTCGCCCTCTTCTACGTTTATGAACTCCCGATATTCGCGGAAGTCCTTCTCGCACACTGGCTGTATGAGAATCTTTCCCGTGCTGCTCGAAATAGCATCGCGCAACTTCACGGCCAGCTCTTCCCTCCGATTACGGGAGAGATAGCCTATGAAACCACTGAACTGTATCCGCTCCAGGCCATAATCCTTGCAAATAGAGGCCACCCGGTTTCTGATCTTGTCGTTGTCTATGTCGTAAAACACGTAGGTCAAAACCTCCCCAACTCTTCCCACCAGATCCAGAGCCTCGATGCCAGTTCGGACCAATTCTTGTTTTTTGACTATCTTTCCCATGGACTCACCACTTGAAGGAGAAAGGCCGATAGGGCCTCTCGCCCCTAAGGAACGCCGCGCAATTGCGGGCCTGAATTTGGATGATGGATCTGAGTTGGTAGGTCTTGCCCTGATAACGTTCCTTAGATTCAAGTCTTTCCAGGATTTTTTCACTCAGGATCCTTCTGGTTTCGGGGCTAAGGAGGCCGCCTTCCATCCGAATGGACTCCCCGCGGTTAATATGGGCGATGACTGTCCTATCAACGACGGGCTGCCGAAACTCTTCTACTAGGTCCAGTACTAAGGAGGGTTTACCAGGCCTGTCCACATGGAGGAACCCCGCAAAGGGCTCTAAGCCAGCCGCCACCACAGCACCCCACACCTGACAATAGAGGATCCCGTATCCGTAGTTGAGCATAGAGTTAACCTCATCAGTGGCCCCACGCCTTATCCTTCCCATGAATGAAGCCCTCTCAGCAATTATCTCTTGGACCCCCTCCCAATAAAGCCGGCTCGCTGTTCCTTCGATTCCCATGAGAGCGTTTCTCACTTGGCCGATCTCGGTGCCTTTTACCTTAAAGGCCTCTTGGCGCAGGCCCTTAAGTGTAGCCGCAATCTTGATCACTGAGTTATATCGGTCAGGGACAGTCTGCTTCATGTACTTCGCAAAGTACAAAAGCAAATTCCTCTGATTGTTGAGCTTTCCTCCGATGATCGCCTTTGAGAATTCAATCCCCCTTTGGTCGTCCAGAGCCCTAAATTGCTCCCTTCGGGCCTGGATCGTGGCAGAAAGGGTTGGAGCTGTGATCTTAGCATAAGGCCTTCCCGAACCATGCAAGAAATTGATCTGAATCCCTCTCTCGGAAAGCTCCATTATCAAGTCGGTCGATATGGTTATCCCTCGGGAGGCCAGTGTGACTTCACTCAACCGATAAAAGGGAAACTCGTACAAGAGTTCCTTCCCTTTACGCACGAGGAGCCGTTCACCTTGTTTGCTGATGAAAAGACCAAATCCTGAAAGCACCAACTGAGAGGCATCTCCTGTGCGGACCAGGCTTACTTCTTCAGTGATCTTAAGTTCGTCGTCGACCTCTCTGTCCACCAAAACAGGTATTGGAGTTGGTTCCTTCGTGAAAAGGTTGAGCTGGGCGGGGTTCCTGAAGGGGAACATTTCATTGAAGCCATCACTTATTGAAATCACTTTGGCTGTGGAATTTTCTTGTGTGGTCATGAGGGCTCCTCCTCGTCGAGTTTACCACCGTCTCCCAAAGGGAAGACGTGCAGGTATAGGCTAAGGGGATTCTGAGACCACGCGGTACCATCCTTGTCCGAAGACCGCTGCCTTCCCCACATGCACATACTGCCCCAGCCATAGAAAAGGCCAAAAATCCCGGATCTCGCCCTCGTATCTGACTCTCCCCATCCAGCCTTTCAGGGTATGCCTCAGGTCCCGGTGCTTCGAGTACCTGGTCTCCTCGACCCAATGTAGGCACTCGAAATGCGACCTCACCTGGTCCGCCTTCTCACCGAAAGACTGAAAGTCCATTTCGAGAACCTCTCCACAATAGAAATAAGAGAGGCTGTGAATGCGGTCTCTTAACCTTCTCATTAGCACACCAAAGGTGGGCTGAGCCCATTGGTTCTCCCTCTTAAGGAGAACCGGGGTCAAGAAGTCAAGCCGCAGCGGTCCGGATGGAGCTGGTGGGGCATCGGAAAGGGTAAGGGTTTTTTCGGGCACCTTTACCATGGGATCACCCTCGGTCATGATTGTCTCCCGCTGCCCTCGGGCATCTAATGCCTCAACCTTAGATATCTCGAACCTCCCGCGGCCTACCCCTATACCTCGCTCTCCCAGGTTCCGGAAACTTACAAGAAAATAAGGGAGGAGCTTGGCTGCTTTCCCCACAATTATTAGGTCAAAAGAGAGCTGATCTCCTGGCTGAAAGAGCTGCTTCTCCTCTAAAGGGGGCTTGATCACAAAGGGCCTCGGGATATCCCGGTTGAGGCGCAGGCGCTCTGATTCTTCTGGCACCCGAGGGGAGAATATGTAGCCATAAGGACAGCTGGGATGCATCTCGCACTTGTCGCAAGAAAGGGTTCTGTGAACACAAACTAGGGACCGAAACGAGCTTCCGAAGGCGCCACGCAGGGTGATGCCTTTGTTGAGCCTGGGAAGGCGGATGGTTTCGCGAGGAGAAAGGGTGAACCGCAAATGAGAAAGATGAAAACTCTTTAGGTGGGACGCCCATGAGTGCTCTTCTTTTTTCAGATTCAAGCCAGCACCTCGCTTTTAAGATTGACTTGCAGGGCTCAGTACAATCGAGGAAGCAGATCTAATCTCCTGAAAATTTTCCCACATCCTCGGGATTCACATGGAGGATCTTTTCACGATCGAGGCGAGCACTCGTTTTCCTGATCAACTCTCCGAATTCCTTCGGGACGCTACGATGAAGGGCCTTTCTTGCATCTTTTAGGATGTCTTTTTGAAGGGGTGAGGAGAGATCAGCATTTTGCACAATGCTTCTAAATCGTGCTCTCATCTTGTCGGATATCTGGATCGTCCCTTCAGGTGGATCATAGAGCTCAAAGAGCGCCCGCCAATAGATGCTCGTAAGCTCAATGGCGTCGAAAAACAGATCAAAGTACCCAGTGAAATAGCGGTGGAACTTGTCTGAGTTTAGTCCCTGTGTCTTCAATTCCTGGTAGGCCCTTTTATAGGGGCCCACATGTTTCAATCCTCTCAGGATGAGGAGCAACCCATCTATCCAGTCCTCTATTTCGTCTTCTTTAGGATAGACCCCATGGCTTTCCACAAAGGCCCTCTGAATGAAGTATCTGAACCAATCCGGGGCGTTATGGCTACTCTGGGGGGCAATGTCCACCCAAAGATGAAAAAACTTCTCCATGAAATCCTCTTGAGAATAAAGTTCATGAAAGAGGGCCACATCCTGGTAAATCTCGCACTCACGGTGTATCTTTCTGCTTTCACCACTACGATAATATGGTCCTGCAATATCGTTAACCATAGGGTGGATTATCTGGTCGGCCGCCATATGAGAGAGAAATCCACATGTGAAGGCAAACTTATAGTGATCTATCTGCTCCCATTCCTCCTGCTCCCAGCGGGTATCCTTCCAGGTTAATTCAACAAGGGTTAGGGGAAAGCGATTTGGGTCCCTGGAATGGAGCAAATAGGACCAACCATCAACTCCGAGTGGTTTGTCCGACTCCTCCAAAAGGAGGCTTTTTAGACCTTCCCACTGGCTACCGTAATAAGAAAGGTCAGGCCCGATTGAACCAAGATTGAGGTAAGGCTTGCATTCATCGGAATCAAGGATGTTAATGAACTCCTCGTATTCACCCCCATTCTGAAGAGCCTTTACCGCTTTGTTACATATCAAAAGATGAGCAATGTTTGCAGGCATGTCCCTTTTACCTTTCTTTTCATCGTGGACCGTGTGCTCGCTATGGAATGGTCCAAAAGCATTTCTCTCTCATGTCTCTGCACGGGCCTCGAGTTTGACCAATACCGAACGTCCTTACTGATTGCAGGCCGGCTTACTCCTTTTCCGCACCACATACCCAGCTACATTTTTTGGGGTCTTGCCCCTGTTGTTGGTAGGAAAAGTTGGGGTCATCACTCGCTCATCTGCCCTGAGGGCCCGGATTGGGGGGCGTAACCCGGATGTGTAACTCAGCCACATGGCAGCGGGGTGCTTTTTTGAGAACACGACTAATGACAGGATAGAGCCCCGACTCCCGCATGGAAAAGATCGTATCCTAACGGATGAGGTTGGGGCGTCCTCGCCATTGACCTTGCCAGCCACGGCCGGAAGGGGCCTGGGGACCTCTAGTGGCCAGTTTGCAGGCCAGTGTAAAACCTCTTGAAGTTCCCCCGAGGAAACTAGACAGGCTTGGGCTCCCATTCGGCAGTCAGGGACCTAAGATGATAACCAGATCTCCTTTCTCCCAAGGTGGTCTAGACAACCTGGGACTCAACACCGTGTTCTACCCGACCCGCGATTTCCTTTTCGTTCCAAGTTCATTGGAACCCGCGGCGACGACAAGAAGATGCCTGACCATAAAAGCGTGCCGGGGACACGGCCCTCGGTCTCTAGTGTGAAAAGTGTTGGTATGAAACGTTTAAAGAACCAGACCGAACTCGCTGCTATACTCCGCATCCACAATTCTGGGCCCGCCTGGCCGATTGCTCTTCCGGACCTTTCCATCACGTTGCAACTTATGGAATAGACCCCAGCGGATGGGGACCAGGAGCTGGCTGGCTTCCAATGGTTCGTCTTTTTCCATAAGATCCTGGTACGTCGGCTCAAGAGCGGTTGGAAGGACCTCAATGCTGTCAAATGCCTGATAAAAGGCCTCTTCCAGTTCCTCATTTGAGTTGAAAGCTCGCAACGAGAGCAGACAAGCGCTCTCAAACTCCTCGTAGGCTTGTTGATAACGCTGATTCCACTGCTCGGCGATTGGTCCTTGGTATACCTCATCCAGCCAGTCCGAGATGTACTCTTCGTCAATCATCTGGTCATTGTTCTTGGCCAATACTCTCAATGCTGCCTTCACTAAGTCGTCCTCGTAGACACCCTGACCATTATCCGGTTCGGTGAACACGCATACCGGTGCCCATTCCTTTAGCCGTCGCCGATTGACGCGTCCGAAGCGCTGGATCAGCGCCTCCAGCGGGGCCGGGTCGGTGTAGATCACGTCCAAGTCAATGTCCAGGCTCACCTCAACAACCTGGGTTGCCACAAGCACGATGGGCTTCCGTGCTGTGGATCGCGTTCCGGTGGTCGCTTGGATGGTCTTCTCTTTGTCCAGCCGGTCTTTGCTGTTGAAGCGTCCATGGAGAAGAACAACCTGGGCATTCCCCTGGAGTCTGCGCTGCATTTCATAGTAGACCTGCTGTGTGCGTTTCACCGTGTTGCAACAAACCAGCACCGACTGCCCACTCAAAGCCACTTCACCAATGTGCGCCATCCACCGCTCTGTCAGCAAGTCGCCATCCATCAGGCGTAGCCTATGCCGCTGGAAGCGAGCGAACAGTTCAGGAGTGGCCCGGATGGAAGTATGTTCGCCCAGCGCGTCGGCCAGCCGTGCCTGCAACAGCCCTGGAAGCGTGGCTGACATCACGAAGAACCGGGCCCCAAACTGCTCGCGCAGGTACTTCACTGTGCCCAGGATTATCGCCAGCCGGCCAGGCTCGTAAGCGTGAACCTCGTCAAGGATGAAGGCAGCGTCAAAGAAGTCGGTCAGTAGTGCTTCGTAGCCTTTCAACCGATATGGCGCTTTGAGGATCTGATACGGACTGAGTACACGGATTGGGAAATAGTTCAGTTGCGCCAGGTTCTTGCCCCATCGCGCAGCACGGGCGGCTTGCTGAGGCGTATAGTCCTCGTCCAACCAACGCCGGTACAGTGCCAGGGTGCTTCGACTATGTTCCAGGCCAACCTGACCAGGGAAGGCCTTGCTATTTAGCCGATCGTACATGGCATTCATACTGGCCTGATAGGGCAAGGTGTAGAACAACCGGGGGACAGGATGCGCTCCATCAGCCTGCGCACAGGCCCATAGCAGAGCAGATTCGGTCTTGCCGCTGCCTGTTGGGGCGATCAATACCGCCGATCCACTTGTAGTGATACACGCTTTTTGGTGAGCATACAGGCGGCTTTCTTCAATACCCAGGCGCATCAGCAAATCGGCTGGGCGGGTCAGCAATGGTATGGGGGATTCGCCAGTGTGGGCCGAGGCCATATGATCGGCGGAGACCAGATGGCCGCGCAAGGCCATCGTACCGATGACCAGGCTGCGCTTGTCGCTACGAGTGAGTGTTTTCAACCAGCGGCGATAGGTCTGTAACCAGTACCGTGCTCGTAGGGCCCCTTGTTCTCGCAGACTTCGCACTGCCTCGGCCTGGGCAGGCAGGGTGGGCACCCGGATACCCACCCCACCCAATCTCAACGCCTCAATCCACGAGGACGGGCATTCGTTCAGCCAACGCCATAGGCCTGTTATTGCTTCCTCGCTGATCTCAGCGATCAGGGCAGTTAATGGCTCGTCCGCAGGGTCGCTTGGATCCATGTACATTAAGCCGATTTCGTCAGCATCCTTGTGATGCGAGACGATGGCAGCAGCAACCCATTGCCGCTCCTCGTCAGATAGGGCGTCGGAGATCCAGTCAAGGAAGGCCAGGGAGAGCACTTCGTGGCGATGGGGCCATGGCGGGCCGCCGCGCAGACGTTCCTGGAATCCTTGTGCTGCCTTGCCAAAGTCGTGCAGGAAGCAGGCCCAAAACAGACAGTTCCACAGGCCTGAGAAGCCGAGCGCCACTGGCAGAGCGGGGCGCAGACGGATCGCCTCAGCAAGTTTTTCCAGCACATACCAGGTATGCCGGGCCAGGCTTTCTGCCCGTCCGCCTGCTCCTTTCTCGGCACTCTTAGCCCACAGGATGTCTTCCAGCCAGTCAGGCCATAAGGGGGTTGTCGTCATATTCGCCAACGAAGGTATGAAAGGCCAGGCCCAGGTGAGCCCCTTCTACTTCCGGCGAGGTTGGATCAACCCAGAATTCGGTATCGGCCGGTAGGTTCGCGAATCGCCATAGTTGGTCGCTGAAGACGCGCCGGTTCAGCACCAGGTAGCGGGCAAAGGTGGGAGCGCGGCCATGAGCGTAGTCCAAGAAGCGTGGCATCAACACTACATAGCCCTGGCTGACCTGAAAGGCCATACGGTAAGGTGCCAATGTATGCTCAAAGTAGGCACGCCCGGCCCGTACCAGTTCCACCACACTAACACTGGTGTAGGTGAAGAGGTCCTGCGACCGACCCAGCACTACCGCGTAGCGGGGGCTGCGAAAGGCGGATTCCCACTCTGGGTGGTTAATATATAATACCAGCCTGGGTTTGAAGAGTATGGTGCGCTTGAAAGGGTTTATGACCCCTTCCAGAGCTTTGGGCCAGGTCGTGCCGGGCAATTTGCCGCTGGAACCTGTCACCACATGGATATGCTCTATGTCGTCAAACGAACCTTGGTGTGTGAAGTGATAGGCAAACTCTATCCCTTCCGGTGAGACCCATTCGCCCAGGGCACTGCAGATGTGCCCGTAGATGGTTGCTGGCGGTGGCATCTCGAACGTCGGTTGGACGCCCTGCATGAAATGCGGATACCGGAAGGATGTGGTGAGCCCCTCTGCCACCACTTTGAGAACACGCATGGTAAACCTCCTTAACCAAACCATTGTCCCCTTCAGACCACTGAAATCGCCCCTTACGGGCACATCCGCGCCGGCCGTCTGCCTCCGGACCCTTCTTTTCCCACAGCGGGAAGAAAGCCAGGAAGGGAGGTAGGGGCGGCGGCTTCGCCGCCGTCCCTCAACCCCCTTTTTCTTGCAAAAGGTAGACGGCCCGCCCGTAAGGGCAGAGAAGTGCGTTGCCCTCAGACGCGGTTCCCCATTGCTGGCCTATACTGGCATCAGTCCAGCCAGTGCGCATGTTCAGGCTGTTTGAGCGCGGCAATGAGTGCCTTGAATGCCTCTCGTGGATGGCTGATCTTCACGCACTGCCCTTCCTGTGTCTGGGCAAACTCTTCCAGTTTGGCCCGTTCCTCGTCCAAGTAGCCACGTGCCCAGCCCACGTAGACATTAGACAGGATCTCATCCCTGAACACTCTCAGCGCTTCCTTCAAAGCCGCTATCTTCAGTTCTGGCAGTCCCCGTGAGTTCGCGCCGATGATGTGCCCAAAGATGTGATTGCCCCCCTTGGTTACGGCCATCACCACCAGGGCCGGGGCCACATCCGTGTAGTGCAACGCCTGCTTGGCACCACCCTCCAGCAGGGCCATACCCTCAAAAAGGGTCGTGATGCGCTGCAGGCGCTCTTGAAATGGCAAACGATACGCCTTTTCTCCTGGTATTTCTGTCAGCCCGGCTTTCTTCGCTTCCTCAATCCGCACGTCATCCAGGTTGCGGAAGCCGGTCTTCTGGCGATACCAGAAGGTGCCACAGGCATGCAAGTCCAGCGAGAACAGGCCCTTAAGGGTAGCGCGGTAGAACTGACTGCTATAAGGCACGGGATCCCCCTCGTGCCGGCTCATGGTCTCCCAGTCCTCCACGATGTTGACCGGGGCAATGGAGACCAGGGTGCTGACTCGGAAGGGTGAAGCCCTGGTCACTGCATCGGTGGTTGGCGTCTCAGTAACGCGGGTCTCGTCAGCCTCTCGCCGGTCCACGGCTGCGGCCTTCTTGGAAGGCGCGCGCATGTAGCCAAATAGGTCGTCGTCCCAGTAGCGGATGGGGTTAGCGTCGGTATAGGCGACCTTTTCCTCACGCCAGATGGGCGCTGCCTTCCAGCCTAGTCCGGCCTGTTCGAGGGTAGTCCGTAGCCAATAGCGGAAAGCCTGGGCCGAAACATATGGATAGGTGCCTTCTCTTGTACGGATCACTTTTACGCCTGCCACATTGTCGAACAACCTGCCCGGGACATTCCCCAGATTGTTCAATGCTGATGCAGGTGCATCAATCAGAAATAGTCCAGTCACGAATGCCATAGTAGTCCTCCTTAATTCATTTGTTAGTTATGGTTGAATTACAGAGCCGACTCTGGCTCCTCAGAAACCTCTGGGATAGCCTCTGGATGGCTACCGAGCCAACCCTGCTGGTAGAGTTGCTCCACCATGCGGATCAGCACCAAATCGCGGGCCAATCGCCAGTCCGGTGCGGCCACCTCGTTCCCCTCTTCAAAGATAGTAATGTACGGGTCGAGAGTGATCAGGGGAGGGTTGCCGCGTTGAATGTGTGTCAGATTCGCTTTGATCAGCGCTGTCCGAAAATAGTCGTAGCGGTGCTGAAAGAATGCGGCGAAGAATTGCCTGTCATTTTCCTGGCTTACGTAGGCCGCCAGGCGGTCGCCCAGTTCTCTGATTTGTTGGATACGTTCTTTGTCCATGTTCATTACCCTCCTTAAGAATAGTTCGGTAAGTTTCCACGAGACGAGCCCTGCTTCGCTTCGGAGTGAGTAGGCACGGCGGGGGTCGTCTACGAAGCGAGTACGTACCGGAATGCGCAGGAAATAGCGCCGCACAAACTCCCGCGCGTTCCTCGGCAACTGGAACAGATCTTCGTAGAGCATATTTCGTCGAGGTCGAGCGTCTCCTTCTTGCGCGTCCTCTCCTCCTTTCTTGCTTTTTTTCTTGGGTTGCGAAAGCCACCAGGCTCGATGAGCGATGGCATTCCATTCGGTTTTGTAGTCCGGGCTGACAATCTGGCTCAGAAAGTCCGTCAGTTCCAACGGCAAATGATAGATATCTAAAGAGGGAGTCGCACCGAGATTGCTCAGATGATAAGCCGTCACTGAGCAGGGGCGGTACTCTCGGGCTTCATCTCGTCGGCTTTGCTCCACCTTCAGCAGAGTCTCGATGAGCAATGTCTTAGCGGACGATTTCGCTTCGGGCATCTTCTTGCTGCCTGACTGCTGGGCCAGTTGGATAGCCTGGCGATTCTCTTGCAAAAATTCCGAGGCAAAATCTCGGATCAAGTCAGGGTTGTCGGAGTGAACAGCCAGCAACCTTCCACCGCACTTGGCGCAGCCCAGTGGAAACGCCTGGATAGCCAGCAATGCCTCTCCAGATACCGGTAACCCTGCGTCACCCCACGGGAAGAAGTTGATGACATCCTCCCCGGTAAGCAAGGGGATATGTTGGCGAAATGCTCGACCTGGTGGGAGTTTTTCTGAGAACGCTATACCTACTGCAGGCTTTCCGGTGAAGACGCAACGTTCCGGCAGTTGGGCTGTGTTAGCCTTGTACCCACGCAGAACACGTTCCGCGTATTCATTGCGCTTCTCTGGCGTTTTGCTGAATGCCGGGTTGGTAAAGCCCGAGTTCGGAAAGGCTACCGTCAAAAAAGATTTCAGCGGATCCACAACATAATGGCTGGCCATAAAGTCGGCCACTTTGTCCAAATCAGCTTCGGTGAGTGTAGTCGGGTCCCGTTTGTTTACGAACGCAGCGATCGTAGCTACTCCCACGTCTACCAGCGGATGTCCTGTATACTGGAGCATGTGGACCTCCTGCGTACCCCCGGTTCACGATACAGTTAGCTATTTCGAACGTATCCTGGTCCATCTAGCAATCAGCTTGCAACAATGAGTACCTCCAGGTCAACACTTCCGCCACCACAGGCGAATGCCCGGACAAACTAAGTGCAACCTCCTTGATTAGGGTGGGAAAAGAGGTTTAGTTCCTCGTGGACTTTCTCCGTGTATTGCGGTCAACAGCCTCCATCTCCATGATCGTAACTCCGGTCTTCTTTTAAGAGAATCCATTTTTGATGACGTTCAGGATGAGTTTCCTGCTAAACGGGGAGCGTGGCAAGTTCGAAACGTTCACGCATCGTCTTATCTGCCACATATATCGGCAGGCCGGTGTGAATGACCTCGAAACGCAACACCGGCGAGGCCCACCACAAGTCCACCACGTCAACCCTTTCTTTTCCCGGGGACTCGGCGATTGCTTCCCGCAAACGGAATGCCGGAGCATCCCGCGCAAGTATGGACAAATCCATATCCTGTCCCTCCTTTTCCTCGCTCAAGGAGCCGAATAAATAGCCCAGAAGGACCATATTACCTCCCAAAAAGGGAAAAAAACTGTTTCAACTTTTGCTCAATATCAGGCGGGGGCTCCCAGAAACCTTATCCAATGCTCTCCGATGCTCATTCTAGCACCTCCATGTGGATCTCGATCACCTCCGATCCCCCGCGAATGTCCCTTCGCCTCCAGTCTGTTCAAGGATCCCAGCGCTAATGGGTCGCACCTTGCGCCCGGACAATTAAGCTGAGACCACCACCTTCTGCCTGATCCAAAGGCAGAGCTTCAGCCACAGCCACGACCGGGACAGCGGGCCCCTTTCGTTGTTTTCCCTCGAATGCCCGTTTTTCCCTG
>Ga0197142_1003902_pt1 | contig 12277 bp, 13 predicted proteins | sample GBS60_MetaG_FD_148614 | JGI IMG/M metagenome (GOLD analysis project Ga0197142, IMG submission 148614) | Sediment microbial communities from Great Boiling Springs, Gerlach, Nevada, United States - GBS 60_MetaG | ecosystem: Environmental > Aquatic > Thermal springs > Hot (42-90C) > Sediment... | reverse complement strand
GAGATTATTGCGTATTTTGTTAATAATTCGCATGTATATGAGGCCTCACATGCTAAAAATGCAATTATAAATTCTATTAGGAATATTTATGATATAAATAAAATACTTGTTAATGACGATATTGATCTTGATGTCGAAGCTCTATACCATGGGTATACTGAAGAATATGATAGAAGAGTATATACGTATAAACCTAAGCGAAGTTCAAACAAAAACAAATCTATTATAATTACATCAACTGTATTATCAATTTTAGCAGTTGGTATAATATACTTATTTGTAATAAATCCTACACTGATAAACGATCTGATATCTAATAATATTATTAGTATTATTAGTATTTCACAACGAAATAATAATACAACAGATCACAAATCATCTCAACCAAGTGGGGATGCTTTAAATGACGATACTAGTACTAATATACCTCCACTAGATTCAACTTCTGGTACTTCCTCTCAACCAAGTGGGGATGCTTTAAATGACGATACTAGTACTAATATACCTCCACTAGATTCAACTTCTGGTACTTCCTCTCAACCAAGTGGGGATGCTTTAAATGACGATACTAGTACTAATATACCTCCACTAGATTCAACTTCTGGTACTTCCAATTCAAACATTCTGATAACTAACCCCTATATAAAAACTTATACACATGAAGAATTGATACAATATGCATTAGAATTAATAAATATAGACAGAGCAAAGCATAACTTACCGCCAGTTACATTAGGTAAAAACATCGCTGCACAGAAACATGCTGAAGATATGCTAAAATATAAATATATCTCTCATTGGGATAGTAATGGTTTCAAGCCATATATGAGATATACACAGTATAATGGTAAAGGAGAAGTGAGCGAGAACGTTGCTATTACTGGATATTATGATAAGTACGGTAGTACAGATTGTTATAAACTATTCGTTTTATGTGAGAAAATAGACCCTATGAAAGCTATAGAAAACTTGCATTATAGGATGGTTTATGACGATGCTGATTCTAACTGGGGGCATAGAGATAATATACTAAATAAGTGGCATAATAAGGTAAACATAGGTATAGCATATGATGATTACTTTCTAGTCTTAGTCCAGCATTTTGAAAATGATTATATAGAATGGGATACCTTACATATTAGCAACTCTTATGTAGTTCAAAGCGGAAGAATCTATATGCCTATAAGCAATAATACGAAACTCATTATAGTTGCTATATATTATGACCCCTTACCGAAAAAGATGACAGCATATGAATTGAATAGTACGCCCCGCTGTTATTCTTATGGAGGAGGAGTTATGTGTGGTTCAGAAGCTGTAGATGTAATTTATCCTCCTCCACCACCAGGTTATTATTATTCTGGATTTGTGCATGTAGCAGATAGATGGATTGTAGATGGAAATTATTTCTACATAGAGTATCCAATAACATTCACCAAAGATGGTGTTTATACATTTCTATTAATTAGTGAGATAGACTATGAGCAAGTACCATTAGCATCATACTCGATAGTATATAAGGATGGAAATGTTATGAGTATAGACAGTATAACAAATTGATCCGCATTGAATGTTCATTCTGCAAGACTATAACTGGATTTTCTTGTTACTCGTATATATATCTGACATACTCTCCTAGCTGAAGCTCGGGTTGAGTTGCTTTTTGGGTATCAGCGCTCCCTTCGTACACATCCCTGTCTATATGCAATTGACCTACTTCTCACACTGGAGGAAAACGGATATTATATTAAACAAAGCGCTGATTGTGGTCAAATATACACAGTGCTATACATGCTTCTTATCATACAACCTCTCTTACTCATGAAAATATAACATATCAATACTATTCCTAGGGATACACATTAATGTGTACAAGGTTCATACGTTATCCATAACTAGTATACCTCTCTTCCTTATCGTTATCATGCCCACATCTATTACTACAATAGAATCTTACTCTTTTTCCTTCTATCTATAGCAGAATCATTGATATAAACTGTATTACTCTATATAGCTACATATTATCTCTATAATGGCTCTAGACATCTGGATGTTAACCCTACCTATGGTAGCAAGACATATGGTGTATTTTGTAGATATACCTCTATCACTTAAGATATGGCATGATTTAGGGTTACTCAAGTTAGCAGAACCGATTAGGATATCGTATATTATTTAGTATTTATAGTGCAGTAGTACAGGATTGTTGCATTCCAAAGAAGTGATATCATCTTTACTCTAGCAACGATTCGTATTATGAATATACTATCATATCATATTTACGAACCCTGTCAGTAGGTAACATAACAATGTTATCACTATGATGCTGAAGATGTTCATAATTAAACCCATCCTTGCCATGTATGCTACTGTAAGATGCCCAGTAGCGAATACCATGGCGTTAGGAGGCGTTGCTACAGGTAGCATGAAGCTGAGAGTGGCTGAGAGCGTTGCAGCGACCATGAGGCTCAATGGTTCCATGCCTATGTTTACAGCAACGCCTTTAACTATAGGTATCATCAGTGTTACAACAGCTGTGTTACTCATAAGCTCTGTCATGAATACAGTTATGATTGTTACCAGTGCGAGCATGGATATATCTGAGCCTAGTTCTATAGATATAAGGGAGGCCATACTCCTATCCAAGCCAGTTGCTGTGAATGCACCTGCTATAGCAAGGCTGCCTCCTATCAGTATGAGCACTCCCCATGGTATCTTTGTTGCATCGTCCCATGTAAGTAGCCTTCTACCATCGACTCTTAACACAAATAGTACAAGTACTGATACCAATGCTATGGTAGAGTCGTCTATGCTTGGTATGTATGAGCCCCATAGACTCCTACTCATCCATAATACTACTGTAATTATGAATATGCTCAATACATACCTCTCTTGCTTACTCATAGGCCCTAATCTAATTAGTTCATCCTTAACGATCTGCTTACCCTCGATGACCTTGATACCTTTTAACCCACGCGATAGGTAAAACCAGAGTATGATCAGTAGTGTAGAGCCTACAGGTAAGCCTACAGGTAACCAAGATAGGAATGTAACGTTGTAACCCATCTCCCTTGCCAATGATGAGAATATAAGGTTTGGTGGTGTACCTACTATTGTAATAACACCACCTATACTTGCTGAGTATGCTATAGCAAGCATCAGTACAGGCGCGAATGCCTTCCTATGGCTCTCGTTTATTACACCAAGTATGGATACTGCCAATGGTAGCATCATGGCTGCTAGCACTGTATTACTCATGAATGCACTTAATAGTGCAGTAACTATTATGAAACCAAATAGTATACTCTTACTCTCATTTCCTACTAGCATGAGTATCCTTAACGCAAACCTCCTATGCAGATTTGATACCTCGATAGCCTTTGCTATCATTAGACTGCCCATAAGTAGGAATATCACTCTATCAGCATAGTTCACTGCTACACTACCCAATGGTATAACCCCTGTAGCAGGTAGTACTATCAACGGTAGGAGTGCGGTAGCGTATAGTGGTATAGCATTGGTTAACCAGTAGCATACCATCCATGCTATGAGTGCTACAGTAACCCTTGCATTGAAGTCTATGCTGGTTAATGTTAACGTAAGAATCAAGAATATGATGGGGCCTATTAACACACCAAGTGAGTCTATTTTCATGTAACTATCTATAACGCTGTTTACTAGTATGTATAACTTTCCTTTTGAGGATGATATGGTCTATTCCATATCTTAAATTGACTGCTACTTAATACTTCCTCTCAGCAGGCTGGTATCTAGTTATCTTGACTGGTAGATAGGTTATCTGTGGCCCATCCTCTCCTTGGTAGGCTAATGTATGCTTGAGGAAGTTAGCATCATCCCTGTTAGGATAATCTAACCTTGCATGGGCACCCCTAGACTCCAGCCTCTTATATGCACCGACCAGCACTACCTCACATACCCTGAGCATAGAGTCCAGCTCCATAACATGTATGAAGTTAGTATTGTACTCCTTTGCCTTATCATCAACATGCTTCCATACCTTATCCCTCAATGCTCTGACCTTCCTTATACCCTCTGCCAGAGAGTCTCCATCCCTGAATACGTATGCATGGGTATCCATGACCTTGGTGAGCTCCTCTCTAACCTCGTATGGATTTACATCGCCAGACCCATGGAATATACCATCGAATATCCTCTTCTCCTCGTTAGCAACAGCATCCCTAGGTATATCGTTGCTTGCACTCCTGCTACTTATCTTACTCATAGCGTACTTTGCGGCTAACTCACCTGTTATCCTGCCCCATACTAGACACTCTGCCGTAGAGTTCGCTCCTAATCTATTCGCACCGTTTATGCTTACACATGCAGCCTCACCTGCTGAGAATAGACCCTCCATCTCGGTCTTACCATCTATATCTACATGTACTCCTCCCATCATGTAGTGGCATACTGGTCTTATTGGTATGGGCTCATCTATAGGGTCTACGCCAGCAAACTTTATGGCTATCTCCCTTATACCTGCTAATCTCTCCTTTATCTTCTCCTCTCCTAAGTGCCTCAGGTCTAGAAGCACATAATCCATGTCAGTCTCCTCATCCCTGTAGCCTCTACCCTCTATTATCTCAGTTATTATTGCCCTAGATACAACATCCCTAGACGCTAACTCTAGTTTGTTTGGTGCATACCTCTTCATGAACCTCTCGCCGTCTCTATTTATAAGGTAGCCTCCCTCTCCCCTTGCTCCTTCAGTTATCAATATACCAGAGGGTATTATGCCAGTAGGATGGAACTGAACGAACTCCATATCCTTCAACGCTAAACCTGCCCTATAGGCCATATCTATACCATCTGGAGTGGATGATAACGCATATGTAGCGAAGGAGTATATCCTACCCGCTCCACCAGTGGCTATTATACCTGCCTTACCCCTGAATACAACGAAGTTACCTGAGGCTATCTCTATAGCAGTGAAGCCTCTGAACCTATGGTCATCATGTAGTATAGACGTTACGAACCACTCGTTGTAGAAGTCTATGTTATCGTATTTGAGAGCGGTATCGTATAGGGTTTGCATCTCATAGAACCCTACCTTATCCTGAGCGAATGTAGCCCTAGGGTAATTGTAACCGCCGAACCAACGCTGTGCTATTCTACCATCATCTCTCCTAGACCATGGCATGCCCCAGTGCTCCAACTGGTATATCTCCTGAGGTATCATGTTAACGAACCTCTCCACAGTATCCTGATCAGCAAGGTAGTCACTACCCTTTATGGTATCGTATATATGTGATTCTATACTATCACCCTCTTCTGGGTAGAGTACTGCTGCTGTACCTCCCTCTGCTGATACAGAATGTGAACGCATAACCTGTACTTTAGAGATCACTGCTACACTGATATCCTTGCTGCTTCTAGCTGCCTCTATGGCAGCCCTCAGCCCCGCTAGACCAGAGCCTACTATTATGATATCATGATCCACTATCTCCAATACTATATGTTAGGCGTATCAACTGTTATATTATGTTTGCTTGGAGATACTGGTATGGGCTATGAAGAGGATCTAGAAGAATTGGAGAGGAAGAGGAGGGAAGAGGAGGAGGCTGTACTCATAAAGAGGTTCGAGGAGCTGGTAGCGAAGTATGGTAAGAGTGAGAGTCTCAAGATGTTCATGTACTTCCATAGACCAGGCTCGAGTGTAAAGCACCCTCCAGAGGTAATAGATAACATAGTGTATGTGCTGGATGGTAAGAGGGTCAAGGTCAAGTGCAAGTGCGGTGCATCATTAGACCTCACAGATTACAGTAAGATGGATAAGGTAGAGTAGATTGGAGTAGATTGGAGTGTTTGCTATAAGTATGACCATGGTATTATGATGATGAATGATAAGAGCACTGCTATATTTACTGCTGTGACTATGGAGCCTACTTTGAAGAACTCCAAGAATGTGAATGAGTACCTCCTCTTTGATGCCTCCTTAAGTATTATCAGTTGCTTGCTGTGCCGAGTATAGTCAAGTTACCTGCCAGCGTGCTTGCTCCTGCCAATGTTATCCACTCCTTAATGTTCTCTGAGCCTAGACCATTAGCATGCATAACATTGGTGTAGAATGTTACAAAAGGAACGTTGCTCATGAACTGGCTCAGTATGATACTAGATGATACTATGTTAAGTAATGCATCGTCCCTACTTACTACTGATGATGAGATGGTATCTATAAAGCTGGTCTTCACTAGAGCATGCATGAATATGAACATGGTTATGAAGAGGTACTATTATACCATAGTTTACGTTACGTAGTATGGCATCTCTTACCAGTTAAGACTAGTAGTACTAGAGCAACTGCTACTGCTATATGACCCATATCTATATACATGTTATAGCCTAACGCCTCTCCCACATTAACTATGAAGAATATTATTATCATCAGGGAGACTACTTGCATATACTTGCCAGTCTATCATCTACCTTTACCCTTTAGATTAAGATGCCCCCTAAAGTATGCCTTCACTATCATGCAGGTTACTATTTGACACTCCCACCATAAATGGCGAGGATTCTTGCTTCCAAGGTTTTCATCGGTTGGTTGTTCATTATCCTTTTAGGCTTCCACTCCATCCCACATTAGAAGCAAAGGGAGGGTATGCCATCACCATGATGGATATACCTTTACCCATCTCTTGAGATGAATAAAGGGTAGCCATATCATTATCATCATTATTGCTATATTAAATATACCAGCTAGCTCGTATAGACCACCACTAAGAATACTAACTAGCGAAATATAACAATGTAATTTACTATGGTAGGCAATGTAAGGTATTTAAGGAACTCTATCATCGGTGCCTTCATACCGCTCTCTACTGCTATGAGATAATTCTGCGGATTACCTATAGAGTCATGGTACTCCCTATAGTTACAGTGAACACGAGTGTTATCAGTAACGGTTTTGCGTTTAACCCAGTCCTTGCTATACTTAGTATGGGAGTTGCTACCAACGCTATGATATCGTTCATAAGGAAGGCTGATAGCGGCTCATTGGTACAAGTATGAATATGAAGAGTCTGTCTATGCTCTTAGCATACTTGAGTATCCTTAAGGTTATCGTATGGAGCAGACCAGATACCTCTACTGCAGATACCACTATGAACATGTCCAGAAGAGTACCACATCGAACTCTATAGATGTGTATGCCTCCTCTATGCTTATACTCTGCATAGCAAGCATGATAGCTGCACCTATTAGCATAGCAAGCTAGGATGGTATAGTAACAGACTTGATCTTTCTGACTGCTAGAGTAGACCAGAATAAATACTATGAATATGTATAGATTATAGATGTATCAATGCTATTGCATATAACTGCATTGAAGATAAAAATATTACTATGGCATATCTATTAATTACATGGATATAAGGAGTATAGTAGTTAAGAGTATAGATGACATCTTGAATGGATATACAGATGTATCTAGAATAGAATGCTTTGTATGCAGAGTCATATACGATATAATGAATAATGCTGATATGGATGAGAGTGCTGCAGCAGATAAATTATCAGAGATACTAAGTAGTGATAGAGAGTTGAATGAGAGGTTCATCGCTGCAGTAGAGTATGTACATCTATACTCAAGGGCAAGAGCATTATGGTTCTACTCAAAGAGCAGAGAGGAGAAGGATAATTACCTTGCTACACATATCAAGAATGCATTACTTGAGTTGGAGTATGAGGGGAATGAGTATGGAAGAGAGTATATCGTAAGGAGGCTACTACTTGCATACCTCTCCTCGTATATAGCACAGATAGTCGGTATGGACCTTCATGCCAGTACTGAGGAGATATACTACATACTAAGGAGTAGCAGTATGCTTGAGTATGAGTTACATAAGAGTATAGATAGGATACTAGAGGAGACGAGTATGAAGTAAGTATAAGTATATATTTAATGATGGCTATTAAGATTATGCATGGTAGCAAAGATAGGAGAGAAGGCACCTAGACTTAAGGTTAGTACATGGGTACAGGGACTGCCTACCAATATAGATGAGGAGAGGGATAAGATTATACTTGTAGAGGTCTTCCAAGTAAACTGCCCTGGCTGCTTCATGTACGGCATACCAATGGCCATAGATATATACAAGAAGTATAAGGACGAGGGAGTTAGAGTACTAGGCTTAGCAACCGCATTCGAAGACTTTGATAAGAATACGCTTGAGAACCTTGAGCTGTTAATAACTACTGGTAAAGTTATAGGCGAAACGTATAATACGCTTAGACAGTATGGTATGCTCAACCCTGATGGTACACTGCCATACAGGCTACCATTCCCCGTAGCCATGGACATGCTCATCAAGAACAATGGAGTTATAACGGATAGAGAAGTGATGCGGTTCATATACGAAAGATTCCCAGAGTTCGATTCATATCCAGATAGTAGGAAATCTCTGTTGGTTAAGAGGGTGAGAGAGTATCTGGCCAGTAAGGAGTATACAGCGTTAACATTCGAGGAGTATGCTCTACAGGGTACACCGTCCTCCATAGTAATAGATAGGAATGGTATACTAAGGCATATAAGTTTTGGATACGATGAAGGCTTGGAGCTTATGGTAAAGAGGCTTATATAGAGTTACTCTGAATGATAATTGTGTTATATATATGAATTCTGTGTTATCTTATCTTAACATTATCTCTAGCATACACGCTTAATTCAGTCCTTAACAGAGCTTTAGAGGATCTGATAATGTTTAAATACGCATACGCATAATGTGCATTATGAGTTATGCACATCCTGAAGTGCTTGTTAGTGTACAATGGGTACAAGAGCATATAAACGACCCAAAGGTTAGGATAGCAGAGGTAGATTATGATCCAACATCCAACTATATGCTAGGGCATATACCAAACGCTGTACTGGTAGACTGGAAGAAGGATATAAACGATCCAGTGAGGAGGAATATACTGAGCAAAGAAGCATGCGAAGAACTCCTCCAGCGCATAGGATGCAACAACGATACCATACTCGTTCTGTACGGGGACTTCAATAACTGGTTCGCTGCTTTCGCATTCTGGGTCTTCAAGTACTACGGCTATGAGGATGTTAGGCTGATGAACGGGGGTAGGAAGAAGTGGCTCGAAGAGGATAGACCTCTGACCAAGGATGTACCTACATTCACTAGAGGTAACTGGAAGGCTAAGGACCCAGATAAGACGTTAAGGGTGTATAGAAGTTACGTGGAGTCTATACTTGGCATGAAGGATAAAGTGCTCGTTGATGTAAGATCACCAAAGGAGTACACAGGAGAGATACTCGCTCCTCCAGAGTACCCTACAGAGGCTGCCCAGAGGGGAGGACATATACCTACTGCCATAAATATCCCATGGGCTCAGGCTGTGAATGACGATGGTACATTCAAGAATGCAGATGAATTAAGGAAGTTGTATGAAAGTAAAGGCATAACTAAGGATAAGGAGGTTATAACCTACTGCAGAATAGGAGAGCGGTCGTCGCATACATGGTTTGTACTGAAGTATCTGTTGGGATACCCCAATGTGAAGAACTACGATGGCTCATGGAGTGAATGGGGCAACTCTATAAATCTACCGATAGAGAAGTAGTTCTTATAATCCTTTTATTGTTATTGTAATTTGTTATTACTATTATTCATATTCATTAGGTAAGGATTATAAGAGAGCATAAAGACCATCTACTAGATGCTCGGTCTAACATTATTAGAGTTCCATATAATCATTGCTATACTAATTGCTATAGATCTACTCCTTGGATACAAGAGGAAGCACTCCATGAGCCTCAGGGAGGCATCTATATGGAGCGCTGTGTGGATAGGCTTTGGTGTGATATTCGGTCTGCTCATCTACAATGGATACTCTGAGCGGGATGTTGTGGATTACTTCACGATATTTGTACTGGAGAAGTCTCTAAGCGTAGATAATCTATTCGTATTCGCTGCTATATTCTCTTACTTTGCTACACCACACTCAGCAAGACCTATGGTACTCTATGTAGGTGTAATAAGTGCCATATTATTCAGAGCATTATTCATAAGTGCTGGTATAGCTGTATTAGAGGCTCTCCCGTGGATGGTATTCGTATTCGCTGCAGTACTTGTCTACAGTGGGATGAAGATATGGAAGAATAGGATGGAGCATATGGATATCTCACATAATCCTGTAGTAAGGATAGCAAAGAGATACCTTCCCATAGTAGATAGATATGATGATAATAGATTCCTGTTATCCATCAAGCCATTACAGCTATCACCATTGATAATAGTACTCATAACCATAGAGGCTAGTGATCTGATGTTTGCTGTGGACTCTGTACCTGCAGCACTCGCAATATCAAGGGACTTCACCATAGTGTACACAGCAAATATTGCAGCTATACTAGGGTTAAGATCACTCTACTTCCTTGTAGACCATCTACTGCTCAAGTTCAAGTACCTCAGCAAGGGACTTGCTGCAGTGCTTGTTATACTAGGCATAAAGTTCCTCTTGGAAGGCATGCATATAGACGTGCCAAAGGAGTTTAGTATATCTCTAACACTGAGCATCCTAGGTGCATCTATAATACTCTCCATAATGGGGAAGGGTAAAGGTAAGATCATATAAATAGTGTGTATAGGTACAGTATAAGCAAGATTATAATTAATGAGGGATCAGGCGGTTGAGCCTAATAGCCGGTGTGGATGAGGCAGGAAGAGGGGCTGTCATAGGACCTCTAGTTATATCAGCGTTCGCTATAGATGCAGATAATGTAGAAGTGCTAAGAGAGTTAGGGGTTAGAGACTCGAAGTTATTGAGTAGCAAGGCAAGGCTAAGCATATACAATGAGTTATTAAGAATAGCAGATGCTTACTCTATACGTATAGCAGAGCCTAGGGTTATAGATAGATACGTTAACTGTAGAGCGCTGAATATACTTGAGGCAGAGATGTTCGCATCAGCTATAGCAGAGATCAGACCATCTCTGGCATACATGGATGCGTGTGATATAGACGTGAATAGATTCAGTAGGAGGGTAGCGGAGATGCTCTCTAGATACAGGTTAGCGGATAATGTTATGTTAAGCTCATCACACAAGGCAGATAGCAAGAGTCTAGTGGTAGGTGCAGCATCTATAATAGCAAAGGTCACAAGAGATAGTGCGATTGAGGAATTGAAGAGTATGTATGGTAACATAGGCTCTGGCTACCCATCAGATAGAGTTACCATGGAGTTCGTTGAGAAACTGGTAAGTAGAGGGATCGCTGTAGAGTTCGTAAGGTACTCATGGAGACCAGTGAAGAGGATGATCACTATAAAGAGTATGCAGAATAACTTTTATTATCTACCATACTACTATTGAATGCTTTGGATGCTATAGATAGGATAATACTAAGAACCCTTTACATCAGGAGTCTCACCTCTGGTGTATCAGAGGTGATGAGCGTACCGTTATCCATAAGATCGGATATCATGAGGGAGCGTATCGATAGATTGAGTGAGTTAGGGATGGTTAAAGATGATGGTACGCTCACAGAGTTTGGTAGAAGTGCATTGAAGGTAGTCTTTGCTGGGGGTGTATTCGATATAATACATCCTGGGCATATACATACACTGAGGGAGGCTAAGGGCCTTGGAGATCTACTCGTAGTTACTATAGCAAGGGACAGTACAGTGGAGAGACTGAAGGGTAAGAAACCATTACACGATGCTAACACAAGAAGGGATATGGTATCATCGATAAGTTACGTTGATGTAGCACTCTTAGGGGATGAGCATGACATATTCAAGACCGTAGAGTATGTCAAGCCTGATATCATTGCCTTGGGATACGATCAGGTACATGAAGAGGGTTATATAATGCATGAGTGCATAAAGAGGGGTCTTAGGGTAAGTATAGTGAGGTTAACCTCTCCTCTTCCAGATATAAAGAGTTCTATAATAAAATATGAGCGAGGATCATCCATCTACAGTATATAGTTGGGTTAATGAGTTAGTGAATGGGTAGATGACTGTTTGATTTGTTTGGTTGATTTATCGATATGTGAATAGATACTTATTTAATATGCTTGCTCTACCCATTCATCGTTGAGAGAGCTGATAGATGCTTTGCGTGCAGGAGAGCGATGGGCCATAGCAAAGGCTATAACGATAGTAGAGAATGATAAGGAGAGAGCAAGAGAACTAATAGCAGATATATTCAAGAATTCTGGGGAGGCTAAGGTGATAGGTATAACAGGTCCTGCTGGTGCAGGTAAGAGTACTCTCATAGGTAGGTTGATAAGTAACTATAGATCAA
>Ga0197142_1003900_pt1 | contig 12282 bp, 7 predicted proteins | sample GBS60_MetaG_FD_148614 | JGI IMG/M metagenome (GOLD analysis project Ga0197142, IMG submission 148614) | Sediment microbial communities from Great Boiling Springs, Gerlach, Nevada, United States - GBS 60_MetaG | ecosystem: Environmental > Aquatic > Thermal springs > Hot (42-90C) > Sediment... | reverse complement strand
TCGCGCCTTTTTTTCGCTACCCGACAACCGTGCGGTCATCCGCCGCCTGCTTGCGTCGGGGGTGAAACCACGGGTGGAGCGTCGCCCCAGAGGCGGGAGACTTGCGGGTAAAACCTTCGTCATCACGGGCACGTTATCGCGCCCGCGCGACGAAATCGCGAGAGACATCGAAGCAGCGGGCGGGCGTGTAGCCTCGAGTGTGAGCAAAAACACCGATTATGTCGTGGTGGGAGTCGATCCCGGATCCAAACTCGATCGCGCGCGCGAACTCGGGGTACCAACCATCGACGAGAACCAGCTCCAACGGATGCTGCAGGGGGAAGAGGCGTGAACACGGAGCATCGAAGTGCTTGTCGACGCCTGCACCTGGTGATTCGCGGAATTGTCCAAGGCGTGGGCTTCCGATTCTTTGTCGAACGCCACGCGCGCCGACTGGGCCTCCGTGGTTGGGTACGCAACCTCGCCGATGGCAGTGTTGAGGTGCTTGCAGAAGGCACCGAAGAGGCTTTGCGCTTGTTACTGGAGCAATGTCAGCAAGGTCCGCAAAGCGCCCACGTGGAAAAAGTGGAAACCCAGTGGCTGCCGCCTGCAAACGATTTGAACGGCTTTCAAATCTTGCCTTCCGCCCGCGAACCAATTCGCCTTTGACCTCTCAGGTCGCCGACCAGCTCGATCCACGTCATTCAAGAGGACTGCTCCCTATTGTTTCCCGGCTCGCACCCAGATCGAAGTTCCATGCTGTCAAGCAAAGCCAGCCGTACACGTTCGTAGATGCTGCCTCGGGTTGCAGGCTGTCCGACAGCTTCTTATGGTTGGGCTTTACCTGAAAGGAGGCGAACAGTGGGACACGTTGCGGAAATTACCGATGCAACCTTCGATCGCGAAGTGTTGCAATCGCCCGTACCGGTGCTGGTAGATTTTTGGGCCCCGTGGTGCGGCCCTTGCCGGGCAATTGCCCCCTTGGTCGAGGAGATTGCCCAACAATACGCTGGGAAGCTAAAGGTCGCCAAGATCAACGTGGACGACAATCCGGAAGCGGCCGCTCGATATGGCGTGCGCGGGATCCCCACGTTGCTCCTGTTCCAAGGCGGTCAAGTGAAGGACCAAATCGTCGGCGCGGTACCAAAAAAAGTGCTGCTCGATGCCGTCGAAGCGGTCGTGTGAATCCTCTCGCGACGTAGCTTTTTCTTGAGGCGAGGACCGAACCCGTGGCGTCTCCGATCCGTCGCAACGATATCGTCAGAGTGTTCGGCACCCCCGATGTGGCCGAAGGTTCCGTCAATGAACCGCGCGAGCGCGAGGAAAACGGGATGCGCTTTAACGAACGCTGGTGGTACAAGCGCCCTCGCAACGACCCGGCTCGTGCATATGAACGGGTGATTTACTGGCACCGTTACGACTACGTGGGCTCCTGCATTCGACGCACGCCTGATGGTCCGTGGGAACCGGACCCAAGCCTCCCAGAGCGCGTACGCGCGGCTGCTTGAGCATACCACGGAGCTCTGGCTTGTACCGCGCTCGCTGCTACCGGAAAACACAGGCGCGCGCCAAGCGCGTGCAAAGCGAGGCAACCATGATCGAGCAAATTCGGCAACTGTACGAAAGCATTCCCCAAAGGCTGGCTCCTTTACGCCAGCGTCTGAAACGGCCCCTGACGTTGGCGGAAAAAATCCTGTTCGCCCATTTGGACAAACCGCACGAGGCCGAACTCGAGCGCGGCAAAAGTTGGGTGGACTTGCGGCCCGACCGGGTGGCCATGCAAGACGCCACCGCACAAATGGCCTTGCTGCAATTCATGCAGTCCGGTCGCAAGCGCGTGGCAGTGCCTACCACCGTGCACTGCGACCACTTGATTCGCGCACGTGTGGGTGCCGATGCCGATATGCAAGCTGCGCTTCAAGAGAACGACGAGGTCTACCAATTCCTGCTGTCTGCCTCGCGCAAATATGGCATCGGGTTTTGGAAGCCCGGGTCCGGGATCATCCACCAAGTCGTGTTGGAAAATTACGCCTTCCCGGGCGGGCTCATGATCGGCACCGACTCCCACACGCCCAATGCTGGTGGGCTGGGGATGCTCGCCATCGGTGTCGGCGGTGCCGACGCCGCGGACGTGATGGCGGGACTTCCCTGGAATGTGCAGTTGCCAAAGATCGTTGGGGTCCGCCTGACCGGATCCCTCCAGGGTTGGACCGCACCAAAAGACGTGATCCTCAAGCTTGCCGGCATCATGACCGTCAAGGGAGGCACGGGCAAAATTATCGAATACTTCGGCCCGGGAACGCGCTCCATTAGCTGCACTGGCAAGGCCACGATCACGAACATGGGCGCCGAGCTTGGAGCGACCACGTCCGTCTTTCCCTACGACGAGCGCATGGCCGCGTACCTGCGTGCCACGAATCGCGCCGAGGTCGCCGCGCTTGCTGACCGTTTTGCCACCGAGTTGCGTGCCGATCCGGAAGTCGAGCAAGCACCAGAGCAGTACTACGACGAGATCATCGAGATCGATCTGTCCACACTCGAACCCCATGTGGTTGGCCCACACTCTCCGGACTTGGCACGGCCTATCTCGCAACTGGCCGAGGACGCCCGGAAAAATAACTACCCTCTGGAAATCCGTGCCGCACTTGTAGGAAGCTGCACGAACTCGTCGTACGAGGACATCGGCCGCGCAGCTCACGTGGCCCGGCAGGCGTTGCAACACGGGCTCCGGGCACGCACGAAGTTCTTGATCACTCCCGGTTCGGACCAGATTTACAACACCATCAAGCGGGATAGCCAAATGGAGGCGCTCACAGCCATTGGTGGCATCGTGCTCGCCAACGCATGTGGCCCCTGCATCGGCCAGTGGCAGAGGGACGATATTCGGAAAGGAGAGCGCAACACCATCGTTACCTCGTTCAACCGCAACTTCCCCGCTCGCAACGACGGCAACCCGGAAACGCTTGCATTTATTGCAAGTCCGGAAATCGTCACCGCCTTCGCCCTCGCCGGTCGCCTCGATTTCAATCCGCTCGCGGACGGCCTCGAAGCTCCGAATGGAGCGATCGTGCGCCTGTCGCCTCCTGAGGCGCCCGAGCTTCCTGCGCAAGGCTTCGCCCCTGGAACCGGAGGATACGTGGAGCCACCTGCTGACGGAAGCGACGTAGAAGTCATTGTGCGGCCCGACAGCGAGCGGCTGCAGTTGCTCGAACCGTTTCCACCGTGGGACGGCAAAGACTTCGAGCGGCTCCCTGTACTGGTAAAGGCGAAGGGGAAATGCACCACGGATCACATCTCGCCGGCGGGTCCGTGGTTGCGCTACCGCGGGCATCTCGACCGGATTAGCGACAATTTGTTTACCGGTGTGGTGAACGCGTTCACTGGGGAGGTTGGCAAAGGCAAGAACGTGCTCACGGGCGAAACCGGCGTGCCTTTCCCGAAAATTGCACGACACTACAAAGCAGCTGGTGTCGGTTGGGTTGCGGTGGGCGACGAAAACTACGGGGAAGGATCGAGTCGCGAGCACGCCGCCATGGAGCCTCGTTACCTCGGCTGCAAAGCCGTCATTGCCCGCAGTTTCGCACGGATCCATGAAACCAATTTGAAAAAACAGGGTCTCCTGCCGTTGTGGTTCACCGACCCCTCGGACTACGACAAAATCCGCGAGGACGATCGCGTGAGTATCGTGGGGCTTCGCGACCTGGCCCCGGGCAAACCTGTCACGGTGATCCTGCACCACGCGGACGGCTCCGAAGAGCGGATCCTCTGCCGCCACACGTTCAGCGCCGAGCAGATCGAGTGGTTCAAAGCCGGCGCCGCATTGAACCTCATGCGCGGTCAGTGATGGCAGTGCTGAAACGTCAACGGCTCCGTGACCTGCCCGTCTGGCCACCACGATCAGCAAATACGCGTGTAAGTTAGAGCAGGCGAGCAAAGCTCGTCGAACTTTCCGTTCTCCCTAGTATCCGAGAAGGGCATTCGACTCGGCCTCGCGTCTGCATGGCTCCGCCTAAGTTCCTTGCCACCTCCTGTCCGGCTCTGCGCCCCGCGACCGGATCCTACCAGTATGCAACAAATTATTTCCTTGATTCATCCTAGGCGGTAAGCTGTTGTAAGAAAGGTCAAGGAAGACAAACATGCAACGGGCCACGTGGTTTTTTTCTGATAATGGGAGCTGTTTTTTCTCTTGCTTCAGCGGGGATGCCAATGCTGCCCCGCTCGCGTTCATCACAAATTATGGGGACGGTACCGTGAGTGTGATTGACACGGCCATTGATGCAGTTGTGGCCACGCTCGGTACCGGCGCGGGCCCCGCTGGTGTCGCGGTCAGTCCCAGCGGTACCAAAGCTTATGTGGTGAACTCTACTAGCCAATCCGTTTCGGTGATCGATGTATCGACTTTGAGCGTCAGCACACCCCTGAGTGGCACTTCCGTAGGGAGCGGCGCGTTCGGAATCGCGGTGAGTCCGGACAGCGCTTATTTCTACGTTACGAACCGTAACGCCAACACACTTTTTGCGTACAACGCAGCACCACCGAGTTTCCTGAATGGCGTTGGCTACTTCGATAGCGTGCCGCTCGGCGTTACGGTGGACTCGGAAGGCGTGATTTACGTTGCCGTACATGCCGGACCCGGTGGAACCGGTGCGAACGGGCCTGGGTACGTGGGACGGCGTTTCCTTCGCAACGCGGTGGGTAGACCACACCGAATGATCCGCGCTGCTGCGCTACCATCCGGCGCGCCACGTCGAAGCACTCGCACCACGAGGCACGATCACTTCGGCGGAAAAGAACCGTCCACGACCGCAGAGCCCGGTCCGGACCTGTAGCCAGCGAGCGCCCTGTGCGCACACGGGCGCTGGAGCATCCACCGGTCACGCGACCTCCGCGGAGTTTCAGTCGAAGAGGGCATGCTGCGCGGACAATCGCTGGAACGCCCACGACCTCTCCCAGCTTCGGTTGTCGAACACCGGTACCATGCGTTGGCACGTGTGCTTACAGGTTCGAAGCTCGCGCATGGCACGCCAAGGTGGCAACAGCAAGGCCAGACACGAGTGGGCGTTGTCCACCAACGACGATCTTCAATCTAAACCGGTTTCTCAACCGTGAAGCGTCTGAACCTCGCCGGTCGGTCGCGCCCGCTTTCGGCATGGCGCGGGCGGCGGTTGCGTGTTGAGCAATCGCGGCTTCCCGGCGGTCATGCCAACAAAGCAGCCAACGCCGATGGGAGATCTTTGAACGTAAACGTTCCTTTAAAAAGCAACTCCCGCACCGTCGACGCGTAGAAATGCTCTTCCCGATTTGGTGATGGATCCAGCACCAGCAGCAACGGAAGCTCTGCAGTAGCTTCCTGCTGTCGCAGCGTGGCAATGGCACGGCCCACGCCCGAGGTCGCCGGTGAAAGGTGCAGGACCGCAGCTTCCGGCGACACGATGCTGGTAAACTCCAGTGCCTGCTTTCCGTCCAGAACGATGGACGTCGAGATCCCTGCGCGGGTCAGCGGCTCGCGTAAGCGATTCATTCCATCCACGTCGGAACTCACCGCTAGCAACTTTTTGATCTTCGGGCGCAACCAGCCGAGATTCGTAAGCAGCTTCTCTGCATCCATGGGCCAAAGGTCGAACTCAGCTCTTCCAAAACAAAAACCTTTGTCACCGCTTGGAGGCATCACGTAGGCGAGCACTCGCCAGGCACGCCATCGCTCTTCCGCCCGCAGGCGCAAGAGCGACTTCCACGCTAACGGCCCGGCCCCCAAGTTCACGAGCGCACAGCCACTGCTTGCAGGGGGTAACTGGTGCAACGAGTCCTCGCTCGGCGGCATCGGCCGCACCTCGAAGCCCGCAGCACGCAAGGCAGCACTGGCTTCTTCCGCACGCCGTCCTGCGTCGAGCAGCACGAGTTCGCGGACCCCTTCCGCTCGAGCTGGCTCTCCTGCAGCCGCTTCAGAAAGCGAAGCGTGCCCGGTTTCCAATTCTTGTGTGGCCGACTGTTCCAATGCTTTGGGCTCTACCGTTACCACGCCCGCACGCTTCGCTTGTCCGTTGGTGAGCACGCTTCGACTGGCCGCCTCCTGTGCGACGCGAAGCGCCTCCAGCAATTCGCGCCGCTCTTGCTCCGCTTGCGCCAACGCGCGCTCTCGTTCCTCGAGTTTGGCCTCCAACTCCTGAAGTTTTCCGCGTGCCTCCGCCAACGTCTCGGCGAGCTCCAATCGCTCCCCTTCTACCGCCAACTTTTCCACCTGGAGCTGCTCGATCTGTTGGCGCAACTCGGCCGCGACGTTTCGCTGCTGTTCGAGCGCTTGTTGCTGTTCGGCTAGGAGTTCCTCCACCCGCCGCCGTTCACTGGCCAGCTGCGCCAGTTGCTCCTGCAAACGCGCCTGTTCTTGTTCCAGTCGAGCCAACAATTCTGCCCGCTCCGCTTGTGCTCGGGCACGCTCTTCCTCCAAGACCTGGCGTTGCCGTTCGCTGCGCGACAGATCGGTCCTTAAAGCACCAAGCTCTTCTTCCAACGAAGCGATCCGAGCCTGCGCTTGCTCGGCCTCGGCCACACGTGTCTCTTGGTCCGCAAACCGGCTCCGCAATGCTTGCGCCTCTGCGCGCAACTGTTCGAGCTCTGCCTCGAGCTCCTGCTGCCGCTGCTCGCCGGCCGCCAGTTGCTCTGTTGCGGCACGCAAACGTTCCAGCACACTCGCCTGCTCGATGCTGCGGCGCTGTGCCTCGTCGCGCCACGCCTCGAGTTCGCGCTCGCTCCGCTCCAAGCGCTCGTGCAGTTGCGCGCGGCCTTGGTTCAATTCCGCAATTTGTTTGCGCAAATGCTCTGTGAGCGTTTGCAGCTCGCCCACACTGGCGGCATGCGCCTGTGCCAAGTCGCGTGTGCGTTTTTGGTGGTCTGCCAGCGCGCCTTCGAGCAAGTGTTTCTCCTGCTGCAAGGCGCGATATTCCGTGCGGAGCCGCTGCAGTTCGCGGCTTAACGCTTGCACTTGCTCTCCTTGGGACGCTCGAGCTGCTTCCAGTTCCGCCTGGAGTCGTTGTTGTTCTTCAAGCAGCAGCTTTCGAGCAGTCTCGAGCTGGGCCAGCTCCTCCCGCGACTGGGCGGACGCTTGCAGTGCTTCGGCTAGCGCTTGTTCGCGCGCCGCAAGTTGCGCACGCAGTTCTTCCAGCGCCACGTCCGACGATTGCAGTTGCTGCTGTGCTGCCCGGAGCTGGGTTTCCAAATCCGCCACGCGTTGACTTGCCGCCGCCAACTCCTGATCGAACCGCTGGCGAAGTTCCTGCAGCGTGCGTTCGCGTTCTCGCGCTTGTTCCGCCGCTGTTGTGCGTTCTCGCTCGGCCTCTGCGGCCTGAGCTTGCCAGTGTTCCAGAAGTGCCCGCAATTCACTGGTTTCCTGGTGTTTTTCCGATTGCGCCGCACGCGTTTCCTGCAGTTCGCGCTCCAGCGCGTGCACATGCTTTTCCCAGGCGGCACGGTCGGCCTTCCATCGTTCGGTAGCCGCATCAAGCTGTGCGCGAAGCTCGGTTGCTACTCGTTCCAGCTCCGACCGTTCCGCCTCCAACCGTTCGAGGTCCGCGGACTGGCGAGCGCGTTCTACGCGTAGTCGTTCCGCCTCTTGTTCCAACGTGCCCAAGCGCTCGGCCAACACGCGGAGTTCCTGGTTCCCTTCGCGTAGCCGTTGTTCGAGTTCTGCAGCCAGTTGTCGGGCTTGGTCACGCTCTTGCGTCCGCTGTTCCAACTCTGTTTGCGCTGCAGACAGCAAGCTTGACTGCGCTTCCCGCTCCGCTGCTTGCCGTGCGATCGCGTCCTCGAGTCGGCGTCGCTCGTGCTCTAAGTGGTCGATGGTTTCCCGCAGCGTGGCAAGTTTGCGATCAGACGCGACTTGCGTTTGGGCCAGCAAGTTGCGCGCTACCAAAAGTTCTTCCGCCAGTGCAGCCCGTGCTCGCTCCGCGCTAGCAGCCTCTCCGCGCACGCGCGCCAATTCACGCTCCAAAGCCACCACACGCTCTTCCCACTCGCTCGCAGTCCGGTCTTGCGCGCGTGCAGCTTCCGTGCGCGCAGCAGCAAGTTCTTGCTCGAGTTCGACAACCCGAGCACCCAGGCTCTCTGCCTGGGCGGCAAGCAAGGCCCGGTCCGCAAGCTGTTGGCGCAGCTCCGCCAGTTCACGGCGCAAGGCGTCCGTAACCTGTTCCCGGTGCTGCAATGCTTCCTCCGCAGCCGCCACCTGCTCTTGCAACCGTTGCAACTGTCCGGCGGCAGCCTCGGCATCGCTCCGCACGGCGGCGAGCTCGGCTCGAAGGGCACGCTCGAGCATTTGGGCGTGGTTGCGCTCCTCCGTCGCATCCAAGCGCGCGCGAGTGGCTTCTTCTCGGGCTGCAACCAACTCCGCTTCTGCTGCGGTGAGCGACTGTTGAAGTGCCTCGACTTGCTGGCGCCAGCGTTCGCGTTCGTTCTGCAGTTCAGACAGTTCCGCTGCAAACTGCGCACGTTGACGCTCGGCTGCTTGGAGCGCTTGCTCGAGTTCCACAAGCTTGGAGACAAGCTGGGCACGTTCTTCGGCGGCTTGGTCCACTTGGCTCTGCCAAAACGCACGCTCTTCCTGCGCTCGGTCCCGATGCTCTTGGATCTGGAGCTCCAGCGTTTGTCGTGCTTGCTCGGCGGCGTGAATCACCGCTTCGCGCTGCTCGAGTTCGCGGGCCAAACGTTCGCGGTCTGCCAGCGACTCCGTTAGGCGCTGCCGCAGCTCCTCGACCGCCGCTTGGAAAGCGGTTGTGGCTGCGGTGGCACGTTGCAGGTCAGCTTGTGCCTGGCGCAACTCCTCCGCCGTTTGCTCGGCCTGCTGCTGCCACGCCAATGCTTGGACTCGCAGTTGCCCGAGTTCGAGCTCCAAGGCGGAAGCTTGGGTTTCCAATTGTGCTCGGAGCGCGGCACGGCCAGCCTCCAAGTCGACCACTTGTCGCCGCAACGCGGCGACCTCCTCGCGCAATGCCTGCCGTTCTTGCACCGCAGCGGAGCGTGCCTCTTCAGCCTGCGCTAGGCGCAACTCCGCTTCCGCCCGACTGGTTGCGGTGGCTTCCAGCTCGCTTCGAAGTCGCTCGAGTTCTCGCTCCGCTGCACTCCACTGGCTGTGCAATGCTTCCCAAGCCTGTTGGTTTTCCTCGAGCAACCGCTCTTGTTGGGCAACTTGGGAGCGCAACGTGTCCACGAGGTGCGCAAGGGATTCCACCTGCGCGTGCTCGGAAGCCAACTCGGCGCGCAGCGTTGCAGCAGTGTCGGCCGCACGTTGGCGTTCCTGTTCCAGAGCATCCCGCAAAACTTGGTTTTCCGCCATTGCGGCCGCACGGGCAGTTTCGCTGTCCGCAAACTGGGCGTGAGCCTCCTCGGCAAGTTGGGCAACGCGGTCCAGTTCCGTACGCAACTGCTGTAATTGCTCGGACAGTGCATCCCGCTGCAACGCGACCGCCCGAGCCTCAGCCTCCAGCCGCGCGAGCGCTTTCGTGCGCTCCGCGAGTTGCTTGCGTGCCTCGGTTGCTTGGGCTTGCCACGCATCGCGGTCTGCCGCGAATGCGGTGCGGTCTTGCTCCGCTGCTTGGCGCAACTGCGCAAGTTGCTCTTCGAGAGTCCGGCGGTGCGCATGGAGCGATTCGATCTGAGCTACCAACCGGTCGCGCTCCTCGAACACCGCCAAGGCTAGGGTCTGCCATTCCGCCAGTTGGGCTTCGACGCTGCCGCTTTGGGAACGGAGCGATTCCCACTCCTTCTGCAGATTCGCAAGCGACTGCTGCAGTATCTGCACGCGGCTATCTGCCAAACGGGCGGTGCGAGTACGCTCCGCCTCAGCGGCAACCAAGCGATCCTGCAACGCGTTCAGCTCGGCCTGCAGGCGAGCGACTTCTGTCGCCTTTTCCGCCTCCTGATCGTGCAGTCGCTGCACCAGGTCGTCGCGTTCGCGAACCAGCGAATGATTTTGCAGGGTAAGCTGCCGCAGTCTCGCGTTCGTGCTCTCGAGTTCCTGCTGAAGAGAGAGGATCTGTTCTTCCCAGCGTCGACGCTCGGCTTCGAAGTCCGCAGATGCAGGCGACGTGGCTTCGGCGGCGCGATCCTGCCATCGGGGCGGCTCGGGAAGCCGCTCTGCGGGTTGCGCCTGTGCAGCGCCTGGGTCGATGATCGCGCCGGCTGCCGCCAGCTTTGCCAACGCTTGCCGTACTTTGCCATCTTCTAAGGTCACCGGTTGCGCCGGCGCAGCGGCGCCTTCGGCGTCGCGCAAGACCGGAGCGCATACCAACAACGCCTGACTGAGCGTGTACAAATCTGCGTCGGAGAACGAGCGATTCCCCGACGCGAAGAGCAGCACGACACCAGCCGGCTGTTCGTTCTGGAGCACGGGAACCGCCACGATGGTCAGCCCTAAGCGACTGACTTCCGCCAGGGCCCGTGGGACAAAAGGATTTTTGTGCGCGGCCGTAATGATGCTGATCCGGTGATTCCGCAGCGAGCGCAAAGGAATATCCCAGGTACAGGCATCGCCGCCGCCCAACGCCGCGACCGCTTCGGTATTCAATCCTTCCGCGGCAAGCAACACGAGGCGCTCGCGCCGCGTTTCGTACCCCAACACCGCCACCGCGGTCACGCGCATCGCCTCCGACACGGAGCGGCCCACCTCCGCGGCAAACTCCAGCCGCGGGAGCCGCTTGGCAAACAACGCCACAAAACGGTTGCCTAGTCCGGCTAGCGTGCCGGAGGAGCTGCCACGCGGGGGCGGCTGGGATCCCAACAAAGAGTCAGTTTTTGTCGCCGGCTGCATTGTCGTGCACTTTCCTCACCCGACGCGCAAAGCCTGACCCATTCGAGTTTTGTCTCTCGTTCGCGAACAGAACCGTCATACTCGGGGCAGACGCCAGCCGCGCAAGAGCCGTACCAGAACAGTGTCACTCGGTCTGGCTAGCCGGCTTTCGTACCGCGCCGCACGACCAGGAGGTGCAAACTTGTCACACGCTACATTTGCACGCCCACAGCGGCCTTCACCGGAACGCGATCGGTGGAGGCGGCCAAACCGGAGGCTCGGGAAAAGCTCGCGCGGAGCAAGTCAAAGCAGCAAAAGAATCGAGCCGAGTGCGCCTCCGAGAACGACGACCACGAACAACACTGCTGTGGCAGCTTCTTCCCACTTGGAGGGCTCGCGCGATTCCTCTCGAAAGGCTGAGGGTTGGGCCTCTTCCAATGACGCGAACGTTTCGGAACGCTCTGCTACCGGCGCCCTCGGTGGCGCAACTACTTGACGCCCTCCGCACGCAGCATGGAACACGAGGCAAATGACCGCGAGCACACACACGGCCAGGCGGATTGCAGACAACGAGCCGGTCATTTGTTTGTTCCACACATCCGCGCGCCAACTTCTTCCCTGGGGGAAAAGTGGAGCTGAGCGGAGTCGAACCGCCGACCTCCTGAATGCCATTCAGGCGCTCTCCCAACTGAGCTACAGCCCCACAAGGCCACCTCGAACTTGCCGCGCCTTCCTAGCCCAAAGAGTCAACGCGAGCAACCGCACTCCTCAGGTGGGTTCCGCTGGACGCCACATCCGCCAAACGGGAACCTCAAGGCAACGGAAAGCCCCTAGGCAGCGGAAACCGTGCCGGGCGTAAAAGCGCACGTTCTCCTCGCGAGCGGTCTCGAGATATGCTGGGAGTTTGCCCCGTACGCACCGAATACCGTACTCGAGGAGGGCACTCCCCAAGCCACGACGCTGAAAGGCAGGGTCGACTCCCAAAGTCCGCACGTACAAAAAAGGCTGGAGCGGCAGATGGCGTCCGATCGTGCGAGCAGCCTCTGCTCCGCGCTGCGCACTCGCCCAACCTATGTGCCATAAGCTGCGGAGGGAAAACCACGTATCGGGACGGGCTTCCAACCAGGCCCCAGGATAGGAAACCAGCACGAGGCCAGCGATCTTCCCGTTCCCAGAACGGGCAACCCAACCTGGATGCGGCGAAAGGCAATGTGCCCGTAGGGACAACCGAAAACTCCAGAGCATTTTTTCCTCGCGGCGGCTCTCAGGTTGGCCACAAATGGCGCGCACAAGGGGATCCTCCGCAAATGCCCGCACTAACATCGCGGCCGCTTGCCGTTCGTCTTGCCAAGCGAGCGGTTGCACCCTCCAGTCGCCACCCGTCGCGAAATACAACGTATCGGGATCCGTCCTTGCGAGTTGTGCGGACATCGCACCCACTAGCGTATCCCCTTCGCGTTCCGTTCCACAAGCGGTTTTCCGAAATGGCCAATGGGACCTTCCTGATCGTTCGAAGCCGCCGCAAGACC
>Ga0197142_1003899_pt1 | contig 12287 bp, 11 predicted proteins | sample GBS60_MetaG_FD_148614 | JGI IMG/M metagenome (GOLD analysis project Ga0197142, IMG submission 148614) | Sediment microbial communities from Great Boiling Springs, Gerlach, Nevada, United States - GBS 60_MetaG | ecosystem: Environmental > Aquatic > Thermal springs > Hot (42-90C) > Sediment... | reverse complement strand
TTGACGCAACGGTGTGTGTGTGTGCTATTTTAAGGTAGTGGCTCTAAGCATTGCCAAGTGGGCTCAGCATTCTTCAACCATCCTAAAGACGGAGAGGAGGCGAAAGAAAAATGAGGCGAAAGGCAGCATTGGAAGGGGAAGGCTTCAAGAATTTCGCAAATAAGCAACCAACACGGGCAGGTAGACGGCTGCCATTTAAAGGATGGCAAGGAACTTTCATAGCGATGATTTTTATCCTTTCGCTCCTTCCCTCATCCCTCTTTTCCCAACCCCTTTACGATTATGTCAACTATGTCCGCTTGTTAGGTCCAAGCAGTTACCCCCTTCGTTGGGGTGAGAAAGAACCTGCTACTGACGACATGGTTCCTTTGCCACCTGGTTACGAAGATGGCAGTCCTCGGGTTTACCCAGGGTGCTACAAGGTAGGCACAGGTGGGTTTTGGGTGGCATATAGTTTCAAGGCGAACTTTGACGCTTTTGTGAGTGTAACGGTGTTGGATTCTGATGATAGGGTTCTTTATCAAATAGTGACTTCTTTCCCGACGCCTCCAAGTGGGGTTGTGAGATTGTATGGTTTTAGGTTGCCTGATTACATAGATGAATTGAGGGTGATTGTTCAGTGGGCACAGTGGCAGCCAGCGGTTGTTTTCCCTGTCTTTTTTGTTTTAGATGACCCAAAACCGCCGATGGATCCTGATTGGGTTAATTTGTTGAGATACAGTTGCCGTTGGGGGAAAGGGACGAGCAACCCTGACGATGCTGCCCAACGCATCACCTTCGGCGTCTTCTTCCAAAGACCTGGTTTCGCTTATCCACGCAATACCCGCACTTATTGGTTAGTTGGCCCACCTCGCTACTCCACTTACACCTTCATGTTAAAAGCCCTTTTAGACCGTTGGAATGCTGGGATATGGACAGATGGAAATTGTGTTGATGTTTCCTGCCTTACGATGTTAGCATTGTGCAGTGTTGGCTTGGACTTCTCCGCAAGGCAATTAACAGGGAGTGTTGATGCTGCTACAGGCAATTTTCTTACAAATCCAATTTGTCCAATTGGTAGCGACCCAACATTGGACTGGACATACGAACCATGGCGATGGGGATACCACCAAGTTTGTGTCCTCACGGGTTCTCCAGACCCACCAAGTAATGATGCTGGGATATGGGATCCAACAGGGGCTCAAAAAGAAGATTTAAATGGCAACGGCTACCGTAACCCACCTGCTCATCATCCCAATCATCCTTGGCCACAATTTGACTATTGGCAAAAGCCGAGGGTAGTGGGAGCATCTTTAGGGTTGGTAAATAGCCCCCTTCAAACTCCCAATGACCCACAATATCCAAATAATCCACCATTTTGGGCTTTAGGGACATGGAAGTGTGCGGTAAGCGCTGACTTTTATACACCGCAACCTTAAACTTGGGGGTGCGAGAAATGACGAAAGTAACATTAGAGTCATTAGTGACCATTTTCTGCCTCACCGCTTGTGTCCTCAGTTCTGGTTTCTTAAGGGGACAAACGATGGAGAGGGTAGAAAGAATGTTAAAGGAATTTGTCGCCTTAACGCCTGATGAATTGCCAAATTTTACCACAAAGGGTGGTATTACCTTTCACCCTCAAGGTCAGAAAGATCGCCTAATATTCGTTCAGGGCTTGACTCGGAAAATCACGGGGGTTCCAGGTAAAGAGAGGATAGACATCATTGTTCGTCTATCCCTTCTCCCTAACAGGGAGATGGCTTATGAAGGAGCCCTTTCTGCCACAACCTCTCAACTCATTTATCCTGATGGGGCGGGGATGCCACAAGGTTCATGGACGGGGTTGCCGATTGGAGAGAAGTCATGGGCAACAGCACCCGATCCAAAACAACCTCCTGCTCCTGGAATTGGAACCGCCAACTTAGTCGTCTGGGATGATAAGTTTGCATTGGAGGTAGAGTTGCACTATCAACCCATTGGTGGACCGAAAGCAAAAACTGCCATCTTTTTGCCCATCGCTGAGGAGGACTTAGAGGCAGGAGAATTAGCAGCTAGATTCATCCTCGCCAAAGCAACATTAGTCTTGATTGGATGGGAGCAGTTGCCTTCCCTGCATTTGGTCGTTAATGGGACTTCTTTAAGGGCGAAAGGTTCTCAAGGAAGTTTGTTTATCCCAGTAGGCTTAGTGATGAAGGCTTTGGGATGCGAAGGTGAGAGAAAGGGAGGGATTTGGGTTAGTCGTTGGAGAGGGAAGAAGGTGACTTTCCCCATTGGAGCAAGGTGCATTTTGTTGGGGAATTGGAGGGTAGAGACCGTAAAGGAAAAAGGTGGAGTGACAGTGAAGCGGATGAAGTTAACTGAGGGTAAGGTGATGTTGAAGTTTCCAGTTCTTTACGATGGTCAGGATGTTTGGGTTGAAGGGGAAGGTTTGGCGAAGGCGTTAGGGTTGAAAGCGGAGCAAAAAGGACAAACGATTGCTTTGCTGCCGAAATAGGGATGGCTTTGCTTCTCGGCGATGAGCATGGGCTACTTCTGCCCACCACAACTTGGCAAGTTTGATTTGCCTTGAACATGGTTGAGATGTCAAGTTTCTTTTGAGCCCAAATTTCCCTTGCCACTCTCAAAAACCTAAAAACTGGCAGCAAATTCGCTCAAAATCGCTATTGACGCAACGGTGTGTGTGCTATTTTGTGTGTGCTATTTTAAGGTAGTGGCGCTAAGTCCAAGGCATGTGGGAGGGAAAGGAAATGGTGACGCTTAGGAATTTGACAATTTGCTTTGTTGTCACCCTCTTTAGTTATGCCACCCCTTCTCTTTGCCGAGAACTTCACTTTGATAGCACTGACCGATACAATATCCGATGGGGAAACCAAGAAGGTGACGATGACTTGGTGAAGTGCCGACATGGTTTGACCATCGGATATTCTTTCGGTCCTGCTTGCTTCAAGAAGGGCTCATATATAACAGTCAGTTTGGTTTTGGATGACACCCCTGAAGACAAAGTCGTGGTTGACTGGCATCATGTTTAGAATGGGCTTTATAGGGCAATTGGAGTTGATAGCAACGGGAATGTCGTTACAGAAGAGACTGCTTTCATGAGTTTGCCTGTTCAGGAGCAGGGGCAAGGCGTAGGAAGGTGTTCATTATGGGACCTTTGCCTGATTGGATAGAGTGGTGTGTTTTGAAGGTTCGGGTGATATTTGTTCATCAGGGGAAGCAAGGTAGGGTTGGGGTAAGTGCTCTTCATTGGTGCGAAATCTTTACGGTATTGGATGAGCCGAAAGCGCCGATGAACCCTGCATGGGTTAGTGTTCTGAGAATTAGTTGTCGGTGGGCAAGAGGGGAAAGCATGGCAGAAGGGGAAGCAATTGCGTTAACGCAAAGATTATGGGAGAACGGACATTATAATGGCGGAAATCCCGGATACACGCGTTACTTCCGCGATGCTAACGGTTTGCCCATAGACGATCGTGAACGATTTTATCTGAAGGCATTTCTGGAAGATCCCTGGTTTCCCTACGGACAATGCAATGACTTCGCAGATTTTCTCGTTTGCCTAATAACTTCCGTCGGTGTCCCGATAGACAAGGCGCGGAGGACACATCAACTTTTGCTGACGGACGACACTAATTTCCAAACCAATTGGATTACGCCTGCTGGTCAAGCCCCGACGAAGGCAGAATGGACATATCACCAGTTTGTCTTCACCGATCATGTGTGGGACGGTTGCCTGACCCTCGGCGAATACGGGAACTTCGTCATCGGGATGAATTTTGATGGCTATAAATCAGGGTTAGTGGAAGCGATCTTGCGTTATGACTGGCAGTCAGCGCCACCCGCTGGATGGTTCGTCCCAGAAGTTTCGGCAATAAGCGCTGATCAGATGCCACCTTGGCCATGGGCAAATTAAACTTGAAGGAGGTTGCTCAGCCATGAATGGATGGGGCGTGTTGGCAATCGCTGCCTTTGTTGCAGGGATGCTCGCTCCAATGGCAGGACAATCCCGTCCGAGGGAATGGCGGGTGAACGGCATGCTCATTTCAGACAACGGAACCGTCCGCTCTTTGGGCTTGACCGTGGAGGACATGGAAGCACTCACCTACGGCATAGATGAAATTCCCGGCTATGAGTGTCGTCCCAACCCCTATAACGGCAACCACACTATCATCGGGCTGAACGGCAACGGAGACAAGCCGACAGGGTGGCTGAGGAGCCTCATCCTTCGGGGATGGACAAACCTTGCGACGGGCGCCCTTTTGAGGGTAGAGGTTCGGGTTTACGACAAGGCGGCGGGGGAGTATGAAAGTTACGAGAACTACCGTTGGGGTTCGCAGGTGTTGCCGAAGTTAGGGAGTTTTTCGGGTTTGCCGATAGGTGAGGAGTGCTTCCACTACGGCAAGACGCGCCTTTGGTTTCGGGAGGGAAGGGTGGTGACAGAAGTCGCCTTGCTGTTGCGTCGGGAGGCGGAGTTAGCGGATGGGTTGTTTATGGAAGCATTGGCGTGGGGGATAGAGTATCGGATCAGGCAACATCCAAAGAAGTTGGTTGGAATGGCTCAAAGACCAGTCACTCTTTTAGTCGCCAACAAGCCTGTCGGGCAAGGGAAAATTATCTCTTTGGCGGGGGTGACTGTCACTCCTTTCTCTGCCCTTGAACCCACTAAAATCTCATTAGAGACAAAGCGGACGAAAACGGAATGGACAATGACGGCAAGCAGGAATGGCAGGTGGGTGAAGATTAAAGCCTTTTCTTGGGAGATGGAGACTGACAAAGGGAAGGTGAAGTTGGATAGACCTGTTTTCCCATACAAGGGCGAATTAATTGTTCCGTTAAGGCAAGTTGCTGAAGCCTTAGGAATTTCTGTCCAGCAAAAAGGGCAAACGATTGCTTTGCTGCCGAAGTAGTTGCCTACAATTCAGTGCTACTGTGGGGTAGTGGTCAATTTATGTGAAAAAACAACCACTTGTAGCGTCGCCCTTTGTTGCCTTCCCGACCTGCCGATTTGCCGACCTCACGATTTACCGAAAGAACGGGCGACGGTCGTTTAACTGCCGTCGGGGACAAGCCCCGACGCTACCTTTATCACCTCCTTTTTGACCACTACCCTACTGCGGTGTCGTGAACTTCAAAATTCCGTCGGGGTCGCGAACTCGGACTGAGAGAGACCAATCGCCACCGCCGTTCTCAACTTTGACGAGCAGCAGGTTAGCCCCTTGCTTTAACTTCACCTGCACCCTGTCTTGGTCAATTGTTAAGCCACGATGGGCGTGGTTGCTGTGAACCAGTTCGCCATTGAGCCAAACCTTGACGCCATCGTCACTTCCGATTAGCAACTCGGTCTCCATGTCCTTCGGCGCTTCAACAATTGCCAACGCGTAAGCCACAACATTGGTGTTGGGCTTGAAGTGCGGAAGCAAGTTGAGAACTCCATCTGCTGCCTTCACTCGCTTCCACTCGGCAGTCTTCAGAAACTCATCCAAAGTCTTCGCCCGTTCGGGCGGATAAGACTTGTCAAAGCCTTTGCAGTTTTCATTGGGGAACGGACCTGCGATGAGCCAATCGGTGACGAATGGGCTTTGAGACCTCAATTCAAAGCCGAGGACTGCAAAAATACTTTTGCCATCCCCTTCAATCCGAATTGTTTGTCCTGGCACGATTTTGACTGCGCCCAGAGGAACTCGCACCACTTGCCCATATTCCCGTTCACCACGCAAATCAACGGTTCCGAGAAGTTGGTCGCCGAGAAAAACCTTGACAGTCCCAAAGTCACGCCGTTTGACAAAGTAGCCGAAAAGTTCACACCTATCAGGTGCAATGTCTTTGACAGGCAACGGTAGTGTTTTCTGAGGTGGTCGGACGACAACGGCATCCATGCCTGCAGCATTGGTGAACCTGAACAACCCCAGAACTTCAATGCCTTTCTGTGGTATCACCAGTTTAGCAGCCACGAGTGAGCCCGGCGGAAGGGTGACAGGTTGGCGCGGGAAGTGCAAGACGATTGCAGGCGGAACTTTGAAGAAATCGGTGTGCGGTTCGGTCTGATACCACCAAGCAACGCTGGAATACTCAACGCCTTCCGTATCGTTTACGCCGCCGTGCTCAATTTTCAAATCGGCTTCCCGCTGCCAAACTACGGCATCGTTGATGTGGATGCGGTAAGCGACGATACTGTTGTCAGTTTTGCGGACACAACCGTGCAGTGGCGCAATTACATGACCAGTTGCAAAATACCAACCGCTGTTGTAGTAGTCTTCAGTTCCCGTCCCGTTGAAAACTCGTTCGCCATCAACATCAAACAACTCGTCGCCTTCAAGGAATCCCAAGCCGGCAGCGCTCTGCATCGTCATTGCTGCGCCGACGAAATGTCCTCTTGAGTTTTGAGCCTTCATGAACTGGTGCGGCTTGCCTTTCTCCGTGAACCACCAGAACCATTTGGCGTGGAAGTAACCCATTTTTGCCAGTTCGCTGAGACTAACCGCTTCGGTGACAACGGAAATTCTCAAGTTGAGTGGCTCGTTCAAACCATTTTCAACCTCAAACCGAGCCGATTTGGCGAAAGGCATCGGGAAGAAACAGTAGCCAATGCCCTCATCGGTGAAGCCGATGAGCCGTGAGTAAAGGTAGACAGGACCGAAACCGCTGCCGAAGAAATCGCCGATAGGCGCTTCAACGCTGGGTGACTTTTCCCCATCCCAGTAGACGCGCAGGATGGCTCTTCGCCAAGCCAAAAATTGTTCGGGCGAAATAGCGATGAACAGACCTTTCACCATCGCTGGACCGCGCAACTCAAAAACGGTTTTTCGGCTCCTCGGGTCAACGGTGTGCTCCTCAAAGGTCAAGTTACTGGGCAAGCGAATCGGTGATGTCCATTCTGTCAAGACTTCCCTGAGGGCATTCATTTCCTCGTCGCTCAAGGGCAACTTTAGTGTTCGCACTTTCGTGCCCTTCGGAAATTGCACGACGGTCACATGGTAATACATCGGACCTGGGTCTTGAACGGTGACCCTCATCTTTTGAGCGAAAGGCATCGGGAAGTAACTGACGACGCCACCACTTGATGTCATGGCGATTGGCGGTTGAATTGGCGGAAAGCGACCTTCAAAGAATTCGCGCATTAGGCAGTCAACGACCGGCTTCTCCATGTCGTCCAAGTAAATTCGCAGCCTACCTCTTGGGTTTGCTGACCAAATCCTGACAATTGCGCCAGGACCATCTGCCTCAGCCAACACAGCGGCATTCCCTTCAACCCTCAAAAAGTTGCCTGCGTCAGCGTTTCCGCCAGTTCGGTCGTAACTTGAAAATTGCACGCACTTCCAGTCCCGCAGGTAAGGGAGATGGTCAACGGAGACGAGCCAACGGAGCATTGTGTCAACGCCGATTTCTTTTTGCAGCAGCGGCGGTTGAGCGGTCGCAAAACTCGCCACCAAACCGAGAACCAACATCGCCCACCAATTTCGCACGCAAAACCACCTCCATCGCTTTTTCGGTGTCCTTGCAGCCTTAAAGGATTTTGACGCACCGAACCCAATCTCTACGCACCATAAGTCCAATTGCACAATTGCATTCGCCTTCTTTTGCCATCGCACTGCTCATCGTTTCAATCACTCAACCCCGCAGCATCGCGTCATCCGTTTGGACATTGCCAAATTGCCTAAATTGTCACTTTGCCAGCCAAGACACTGGCTTGATGAACAAGCATCGCTGAAGTAAAATTGGGATGGACGCATCGGTTGAGCAGGGGTGCCTCAAGGCGGTGATGGCAGATGGCGGAAAATGGACGGCTCCGAGTAGAGACGAAACGAAGTGAGCGTATCGCAGGTTTACTGGCACCTATCGTTGGATTTTTTACACTTTCCTGCTTGGGGTTCGTGCTTCTGGAACTCTTTCAAATCCTCCTTAAATCTGTCGCCGCAAAACCGAAGGACTTTTTCACAATCGCTCTTACATTCGCTGCTATCGGTGTTGTGACAAGTTTAACTGGTTTCTTCGCCCTGTTGCTGATGGGCATCATCCATGATGCGTTAGCCGTTTACGAATTCACCCCGCAAGGTGTAAGTAAGCGGTCGCCGTTTTGGGAGCAGCGAGCCAATTGGTCGGAGGTGACGGGATGGGTAATCGTCAAGAGTGACGGCATCTGGCGATTATTGGATAAGAAAGGGCGAATGCTGCTCAGCCTGAGATGGCATACCCTCCCCAATGAACAAGTGCCCGCTGCAAAAGCGTTCGTCGTTGACCATCTAAGTCGCCAATTTTCAGCCCCGCCATCCGCAACCCAAACCTTGCTATCACGCCTAAGGCATTCCCGTCGTCTGTTTTTGTGGATGTGGGTGATGATGTTGTTAGTGTTGTTGGCTTTAAGTGGATACCTGCTTGCCCCATGGTCATTAAAGGAAGTTTTTGTCGCCATGGTGGTAGTGATGGCGTTGATCGTTAACATCATCAACATCTTTGGCTTCTCGCTCAACGGCTCCCTCTCGGCGTTCATTCGGGCGAAATTCCTTGTGTGCGGTGATCAATTGATTGAACCTACTTCAGGGGTCATCATCCATTTGCCCTCCGTGCGACGCCTTGAAAGCGTGTCCGATGGTATCATCCTTGTCGGAGCGGACGGTCGGACGATTTCCATTCCATCCCACCTGACAGCGCTTTTGGATTACCTTCGCATCCGTTTGCCGTCAGAATGGCAGGAGTGATGCAGCCTAAACAATTTGCTGGTTGCGAATGCTTAGTGCTGAGTTCAGGGTGCGGTAGTTAAGCGCCGAAATTTCTCGGCAGTGTGGGAACATTGCCCTGCAGAAAAACTGTCATTTCACCGTTTCGCCAATCGCTATTCGCCATTCGCTGTCGTTTCGGCTCGGCAAAGCCTCGCCCTCCCAATTTTTCGTGTTCCATGCCCCTAAAGTTGGGGGTTGAGCGTTGCAAGTTGTGTGTTAAGGGTAGGAGGGGCGTCAGCCCCGAAATGGGTTGAGGGCTGGACGACAAATGTGGGTAGCGTTGCTTTTATGGGCGATGGTCGTTGAAAACCGTAGTGAACGAAGATTTCGCCCCTTACTCCTACAGACGGCGACGACAATGCTTGTAGGAGCGGCGTCAGCAGCGAACAAAAAATTCGTTCAGCCCAGAACTCTGAACGCGCAAACCTAATCGGGGACAAGCCCCGACGCTACCATTCATTCGCCATTCGCTATTCGCCATTCGCCGCCGTTTCGGCTCGGCAAAGCCTCGCCCTTCCGATTTTCCATCAGGTGCACTGGAAGCCGAAAGGTTGTAACCAACGCAATCTCGGTGTGTCAAAATTTTTATGGCGCTGAAATGAGCGCCGGTGATGGAGGATGAACCAAATCAAGACGATGTTGCTTTTGACGGCGTTGACATTGCTGTTCATTTGGTTCGGCAACTTGGTTGGCGGTCAGGTTGGGATGATTTACGCTTTGGTATTCGCAGGGTTGATGAACTTCGTTGCCTATTTCTTCAGCGACAAGATCGTGCTGGCTATGTATCGGGCTCAGGAAGTAAGCGAATGGGAAGCGCCCGAACTGCATGCAATTGTTGAAAGGCTCGCCCAAAGGGCGGGCATCCCGAAACCCAGAGTTTACATCATCCCAACCCAAACGCCCAACGCTTTTGCAACTGGTCGCAATCCCAATCACGGAGCCGTTGCGGTGACGGAAGGAATTTTGAGGTTGCTTAGCCGAGAGGAACTTGAGGGCGTGATTGCTCACGAGTTGGCTCACATAAAGCACCGAGACACTCTCATCATGACCGTTGCGGCAACCATCGTTGGCGCAATTACCGTCCTTGCTCGTTTGTCCTTGTGGTTTGGCGCTTTCGGTCGCGATGACCGTGAGGGCAACGCCAACCCGTTGGCGCTCGTTGCTATCGTCGTGGCTATAATCGTGCTCCCCATTGCGGCTATTCTGATTCAACTTGCCATTTCACGAGCCCGTGAGTTCCTTGCCGATGAAGGTGGAGCATACATTAGCGGCAAGCCATTGGCTCTGGCTTCCGCACTGGCTAAGTTGGAGAAAACGGTTTCCTTCGTGCCGATGGCAGATGCCAACCCTGCGACCGCTCACTTGTTCATCGTCAATCCGTTCGGTGGCGGTCAAGGACTTGGCAGTTGGTTCGTCAACCTCTTCCGAACCCACCCACCGACAGAGGAACGAATTGCGAGGCTTCAAGCCCTTGCGTTGCGGGTTCGTTGATGACATAATTGCAAGCGACAGAAAAGGAAGCGAGCGGCGGGAGCGAGCCGGGTCACGCCGAATCGGTCATGCGCCCGAGCGCGCATTAGTGCCTTGAAAGAGGGCACGGACGAGGCAAAAGTGACCCGCTGCTCCCGCCGATAACTTTACGGGCGACGGCGACGACGCCACCTATCAAGCAATTCGTCCAACATTGGCAAATGAACTCCCCTCGCCGCACACTCCTGAGCCAAAAAGATGCGGAATTCATCGGTCAACTTTTGAGCAAACGCATCCAAATCTCGTCAAGCCGAACATGCCGACATAAAACGCCACCACTGCATCCTTCCAACTCAATGGCATCTTGGACGCCCTTAAGATGCTTCACCACCGGGTTGCTGAAAGGCGTTGCGAGACGGCATAGACGAAAGCGGAGCCGATGGCAACAAAAAGCGGAGTGTGGCAAAGGGTGTCCACCATCTTTTGTCATTCATGACAGCGCCTTGATGAACAGTCGTTATTGCGCCGCCTAAAATTAGGGTGGGCGCACTGGCTGCGATAACGACTTTGGGCGGTGATGCCAAATGGCACAAAGCCAACCGCTCCGATTGCAAGCGAAGCGGGCGAACCGTGTGGCAGGATGGTTGCTGGCAGTGTTAGTCGGATTTTTGTGGCTTCTGGCAATTGTCTTTGCCTTACTAAGCCTTACTGTCCTTTCCCAACACGGACTAATCGGGCTTGTTGCAGGTGGTCTCGTGACAGGTTTGTTTGTCCTCTCGGCAATACTTTTTACGGATAGAGTCCACGATGCTTTAGCCGTTTACGAATTCACTTTGCAGGGTGTGAGCAAACGATCACCGTTTAGAGAGCAGCGAGTCAATTGGTCGGAGGTGGCAGGATGGGAAATCTCCGATAGCGATGGCATCTGGTGGCTGTTGGACAAGAAAGGGCGAGTGCTGCTCCGTATTGAATGGCGCAATCTTCCCGATGAACAAGTGCCTGACGCAAAAGCGTTCGTCGTTGACCATCTGAGTCGCCACTTTTTAGCCATGCTATCCACCACCCAAACCTTGCTATCACGCTTAAAGCGCTTCCATCGGCTGATTCATCGCCTATATTTGTGGGGTGCATTGTTACTTTTCGCGAGTTTAATTGGAGCCTGGCTTGCCCGAAGGGTAGGGAATGATGTCATCGCCGCAACAGCGGCAATAGCGTTTGTCACTGGCACCTTGCTGGAGGCTGTCCGCATCTTCGTTATCATCTTCTTTATGCCCGGTCAAACGAATTTCCTAGTGTGTGGTGATTGGTTGATCCAGAAGACTGGGATCCAGACTGAGTCATTGGTCACCATCCACTTGCCTTCTGTCCAGTCTCTTGAGCGGGCATCCGATGGCATCGTTCTCGTTGGGGCAGACAAGCAGGAAATTTTCATTCCATCCCACCTGACAGCGCTTTTGGATTACCTTCGCGCCCGTTTGCCGTCAGAGTGGAGGGAGTGACACAATGCGCCTCATGGTCGTCTTCGTCGGCGCCATTTGTCTAAGAGTTCGTCAAGCATGGGCAAGTGGACGCCCCGTGCCGAACATTCCTGTGCCAAAAAGATACGGAACTCGTCACTTAGGCGTTGAGCAAATGCCTCCAACTTTTGCATCTCCTCAGCGTTCATCGGGTCAACGATTTGAGCGACCGCTTTGACCAAGCCGTAAAGTTGATGAGGGTCAGCGGGCAAAGGTGCATCGGGTTCGTAAAGGGCTCGCCAAGGGTCAATGGTTGGGACGCTGATTTGAAGGGATGCGAGGAAGTGAACTCCAATCGCTCGCCCAAGCCAACCAACTATCAGCGGCGCAATTGCCGTTACAGGCATTTGTCTTTTCTCAGCAGCGTGCAAGATGTCCGAGACCATGTGCCAACTTCTGGGCGTCGTCAAAACTTGGTGCTGAGTTGGGTCAAGGCGTTGTGGTTCGGCGTAAAGGTGGTCGGGATTGCGCTCAAGGTAAATCAAGACCGAATTGTGAATGCCAACGCGATGAGCCCAACGAAACCAATGGTTGATGTCGGCTCGGCAAAGTAAGTGGCAAAAACGGTTGACAAGCGGTGCTGGAAGTTCGTTCGCTAAGGTCGAAG
>Ga0197142_1003898_pt1 | contig 12291 bp, 10 predicted proteins | sample GBS60_MetaG_FD_148614 | JGI IMG/M metagenome (GOLD analysis project Ga0197142, IMG submission 148614) | Sediment microbial communities from Great Boiling Springs, Gerlach, Nevada, United States - GBS 60_MetaG | ecosystem: Environmental > Aquatic > Thermal springs > Hot (42-90C) > Sediment... | reverse complement strand
AAGGCGATTTCTTATAGAGTTAGCTTTAGGTCGCGCCTGCTCGTTCAATCTCTTCGAATTCTTCTTCCCACTCGTCTTTATGAGAAGATATGTAATCCCTTGCGCATTCTTCGCTGCAGAAGCGCATAATAATCCTTATGCCTCGGACGGGCTCAACTACGTGTCGAGTTACCCCTTTTGTTGTAGGCAACGGTTTTCCACAGTGCAAGCAGCGTGCCTCAAAGCCTTCCGGAGCCGGATTTCTATCGATATCTGCCACAAGGCCCACCTCCAGGAGGACATCTCTACATTATTAAGTGTATACCCCGTTCATAGAGTATGAAACCGATAGCAGTTCGTTAAGCAAGTGCAGACTTGAATGATGAGTATCGAGCATGGCTTCGAGATTTCGTTAACGATATAGCGCATACGTTTGCTCATTAATCCCTGTGCTACGATAGCTCTTCTTTTCATACGCTCATATTCTTCGCGATTGATTTCTCCACTCGCATAACGTCTTGAGTATATCCAGTGGCGATTCAAATCCTTCTCCAAAATCGGTTCGTGTGCGATTGGCGAGCCAAAAGATCAGCCATATCACGCCGCCAATCACTGCTATCCAGAAAATGGCCATAAATACCATCATAACCCACCACTAACCGCTGCCGGTCCAACCGCAATCTGGCTGCCACATTTGAACCACCTCCTGATAGTTCTTATACAGTATCGAACGGAGGCCGATAATGAGCTATTTGCCGGCTGTTTTTAGATCTGTAACGTGTTCTAGCCGTTAAGCCAAATTCAGTAAATCAGCATAATAGGCCAAGATCTACTATGAGTCTGATCATCGAAGATAGACTTTGCCATTCGGGTTGAATAACTTTAGTTGCAAGGGGTGCAAAGTAAGGAAGCTAGATTATTTATGAGATCGCTCCCTCATTCGCTCTTCTCTAGATTTTCGGGCCAGTGCGGGACCTTGCGATGGTTTACCGCCGCGTAGAATGCGGTCGATCTGGATGTAAGGAACTAGGTTTTCCGGTTCAGCAGATTCGCAAATGGTCCATACGTTTATGGCTTGAGCGATGTCTCCAACGTGTTCGTAGCAGTGGGCGAGAAGATGATAGACCCTGGCTGGCGGGTCGAGACACAATGCGTCTTCCAAATAGGATATTGCCTCTTCAAATCGCTCATGTAAATAGCAGAAGAAACCAAGTTCGAAATAGATATCGTAAACGTCTTGATTATTGCGAAGACCTTCGAGGAGAAAAAGCTCAGCTTCTCCATCTCGAAGCTGGTTCTGCATTAGCCACGCTCCACTACCGTAGGCATCGGTGTCGTGTGGGTCCAGTTGCGTAATAAGTCGCAGGATAGCGATGCAGCGCTCATATTGCCCTTGGTGCCAGTAGTAATCGTCAAGTTGCCATAGGTAATCGCACGCAAGCCTAAAAGTCTCTTTGACGTTGGCTAGTGATTCAATTTCGGAACGTGTTACAGATCCTGCCACCGTATTGGCAGCGGCAAGTAGCACTATTGCTGTCAACGCGAAATTTTGCATGTGTTAGATCTTCCTCTGTTCATATATGCTGTTCTAGGAAACTAATACGAGAACGAGTCGTTTGCAACCTGCGTGGAGCTTTTTGGCCGATGAACCTAATTTAGTGCATCTGGATTGCGTACTAAGTTTGTTGTAAATGTTGTTTTCTTCCGTTTCTATCAAGGCGCAGGCCATTCGTTGTCTCATAATAACAAGTTATTCCCGTAGAACTAAGCTTGCTTGTTGCTCTTTTGACCTTTCGGCTATCTCCCCCATATAATTAATTGTTAAGTTGGGAACGACAGTAAACTGGTCGCTTTCAATGCGATAAATAAACAAAAAATAAGAGCGTAACGGGAGGCAAAGCATTGTCCGACAAAGACAAAGAGTTCGTACTTAAAGAATGTAGGGACAAAGGCGTTGAGTTCGTGAGGTTATGGTTTACTGATATCCTAGGCATGATGAAGAGCTTCGCTATAACCGTAGAAGAACTTGAGAATGCACTTGAGGATGGTATGGGCTTTGATGGCTCATCGATAACGGGGTACCAAGATATACAAGAAAGCGATATGATCGCGATGCCCGATCCGTCCACCTTCACCCTACTTCCATGGCGCCCCAAAGATAAGCCTGTTGGGAAAATGTTCTGCGATGTGTTGACGCCAGACGGTGAGCCTTATCCGGGTGATCCCAGGTATATCTTGAAGAGGGCGATCAAAAAAGCGGCAGACAAGGGCTACACGTTCTACGTTGGTCCTGAGCTCGAATACTTCTATTTTCGTGATTCTAGCCCCCGAACGGAAATACTTGATTCAGGCGGATACTTTGATTTAACGCCGCTTGATGTGGCAACCGAGCTAAGGCGCGAAACGATTATGGCGCTTAAGGCGATGGGTATTCAAGTCGAGTATAGTCACCACGAAGTCGCGCCAAGCCAACATGAGATCGATCTTCGTTATTCAGACGCGCTTACTATGGCCGATGCGGCTATGACTTATAGATTGGTAGTAAAAGAAATTGCCTATCAAAACGGTGTATATGCTACTTTTATGCCGAAGCCTATCTTTGCGCAAAACGGCAGTGGCATGCATACCCACCAATCACTGTTTGTTGGCAACAGGAATGCATTTTTCGATGCTAACGATCCCAATCATCTGTCTGAAGTGGGGAAATGCTATATTGCAGGGCTTTTAAAACACGCGAAGGAGATATGTTCGATCTTGGCGCAGTGGGTGAATTCCTATAAGCGTTTGGTGCCCGGTTTCGAGGCACCAGTATACATTGCTTGGTCGCAACGTAACAGATCGGCGCTCGTTCGAGTTCCACTCTATAAGCCTGGAAAGGAATCAGCAACTCGCGCAGAGCTTCGTTGTCCAGATCCTGCTTGCAATCCTTATCTGGCTTTCGCCGTTATGCTAGCTGCTGGGTTGAAAGGTATAGAAGAGCGTTACGAACTACCGCCTGAGATGACGGAAAATCTTTACGAGCTGACCGAGGAGGAACGCAAGGCCCGTGGCATCGAGAGCTTGCCTGCAAGTCTAGGCGACGCTATTGCAATCACTGAGAAGAGTGAACTGGTTCGCGAAACCCTCGGCGACCACGCTTTTGAACGATTTATTTGGAACAAAAAGAACGAGTGGGACGAATTTCGAATCCAGGTAACACCATGGGAGCTGGAAAAGTATTTGCCCATTCTTTAGGTTTTATCTTTTGCGAACCATTCTTACGCTTTCGTCGTCATATTAAAAGGTCGGGCATGGGTTTTATGTGATGTTAGCCAGCGGTTCTTGGTTCTTAGAGTTTGTGTTGTGTTTGTAATATTTTCTTCGGAGGGCTCTTAGAGAGCTAAATAACTTTTCGAGCAATGTGTCTTGAGCTTGCCGAGTGACTAGGCTGATTTGTGAAGCAACGAGAGCGGTGAAATTGCATTTAGGTTTGTCTTGATCGCTGATGTCTATCGCTTGTAACCTGTTGCCCTCAAGTTTTCTCCGTGCTGGTGGTAGTAAGCTGCTAATTCGAGGCATCAAAGCTCTGGTTTTAGGGGCGATTGGGTTGTTAGCTCTTTCCATCGCCCCGTGTATGGGCACATCTAATAAGAGCTATACTGATTGTGTGCTAAGTGCTATTGCAGAGCTTGATGAGGGAAAGACGCGGGAAAGCCTTGAGATTCTGAAGCAGGCACTCGAGATCAATACAAACGACTCGCTGGCACACGTCGCTCTGGGTTTGACGTTGCTTATGGGCGGACAAGTTGCCGATGCTGCCGCTGAGTTTGCTGTGGCTCGGTCATTGGATAGTAACTGTGCTGAAGCTATCTACGGGCAAGGGCTTATAGCACTGAGCAAGGGCCGGACAGCTGATGCCATATCGCTTTTTTGCGAAGCTGAGGCTAAGGACAGCACACTGGGTGCTCGAGGAGCCATTCGATATGCGAGATTTCTTGCCAATTCGGACAACGAAGTCGATTCGTCAAATACCGACGATGAAGCAATTCTTGCGCTGAATGCGGTTAATCTGGCTAAACGTGGTCGGTGGCAGGAGTCTTTAGAAATCTGGCAACGTCTTCAGCCTAAAGCAATTCGCCCAGGCTTTGGGGAGCGAATTGGTTGCTCGATGAGTTTTATCCGGTCCAAAAGCATTTATGTCACGGGATGGCCGCTCAAGACTGGGTTTAAGTCAGCTTTGGTTGACAGGAGCAAGTTGCCTACTGTCTCAGGAAAAATAGTGCTTAGGGCAGATCTGTCAAAGGCTCGCGGCGTTAGCATTGTTTCATTCTTCGTAGACGATAAGTTGGTCGGGATAACGAACAAGCAGCCGTTTGAATATACATGGGATACTTCTTATTTTGCGAACGGCGTGCATACTGTAAAAATAACTGGAGCGGACTCGACAGGACTGGAGGTTAGCAAAAAGACAGTCCAAGTTATAGTAAACAATGTGGGCGCCAATTCGCAGCCTGATCGTATTGCGCAAGATAATGCTGCGGTGTGGGAGAAGCTGCGGAATATATTGCGACTGAAGCCTTCAGCTGCTGCTATAAACTATAACTTGGCTCAATGTGCCATACGTAAGGGCGATAATGAGACTGCCGTTGCTGCGTTGGAGCGAGTTATGGCTGCTGATCCGGATTATCCCGGTGCTTCGGATCTGCTGAGCAAGCTCTCTCGGAAGGGCGATCCGACGAGTTTGTACGGTGTGGCTAGCGCAGACAAATTGATTGCGCTTACATTCGACGACGGGCCAAAACCTGAGACAATTAACCTGCTGGACGCTCTTAAGCAGATCGGCGTCAAAGCAACGTTCTTCGTGGTGGGTAAACAGGTAGAGGCTTACCCGCATATACTTAAACGCATTGATGCTGAGGGGCATGAAATCCAGAACCATACTTATGGTCACCGTGCCCTGGAATACTTGTCAGAAAAGGAGATCGAACAAGAAATTTTCAAGTGCGCGGCGGTTGTTAGATCGGTAACGGGCAAAGGCATGAACATGCTTAGGCCACCTGGTGCGCGTCACGATAGATTGGTTAAAAAGGTTATTCGTCGCTATGGAATGCGGCTGGTCTTCTGGACTACCAACTGTGTAGCATTGGAAGGTACCGAGCGTGAGAGAATGACGAATTATGTTGTTTCGTCGGCGAGACCCGGTGCGATAGTGCTAATGCATAATGTTGATCGCGTTACGCTAGGTGCTTTACCGGCGATTGTTGATGCGCTTAGACGTAGGGGCTATTCTTTTGTTACTCTATCGGAGTTGGTAAACCGAGGCAGAAGCGGCGCTTAGCGTATAGTTCTTGTTGGCGTGTTGCGAATTTTGATCACTGACAGCGAACTCGTTGGAGGATTATGGGAAGGAAAAATGAAGCGTTCGGGAAGGATTAGTGAGACTGCAACGCTAAGTGCTAAGATGCTGCGGATTGGTTCATTTGTGGAGGAATTATACTCAATGTTTGTATCTAGAAATAAGTTTGGCCTCACCACGGCTATGCTGATAATGGTTCTGATGTTGGGAATCTGCTCGACTTTGGTGTTGGCTGCTAGTAAAGCGAAGGCAAAGGTTTCGCCCGCCGGCTATGGCCTGACCAAGATTTATGTTCCACCTAGCATGATTAAAGGCTCTTTAGTGACAAAGGGGAGGACGTTCTATAGATCCAGCCAGCCGGAGACTACTCTTGCTGGCATAAGACTGGGGCGATCTGCTAATACTATATTGGCTATGTGGGGTAATCCGACCCGAATTACGACCGGTGTTGTGCAGACGGAAGTTGCTGATGCGACGCGGCCGTCGCCAACGCCTAGCGGGCCATCGTATATACCACCCTCAAGTGGCGGTTTAGGTAGTCTGTATGGATCGTATTTTGAAGGCCTTAATCGAGCAGCAAGTTGGGCTGGTACGCAGGGGCCGGCGTTGCCGAGTCTGCCGGGTCTAGAGGCGCCTGGTATGACAACACCGCCCGGTACGGCGCCGCAGCAAACACCGGGAGGCGCCCAAACTCGGACGCTCAGGCAGGAAGAGATAACCTGGACCTACGACTTGCCTAATGGAATTACGCTCGAGTTCATAATAACAAACGGAATAGTTACACAGATCACTGTTGGCGGTGAGGGTCCTTGGGCGCTTTCGAAAACTCGTACTGGGATACAGCTCGGTGACTCATACAAGCTCGTGTTGACAGTTTGCGGATTTCCGGAGGAACCACAACGATACGTTGGGCGATTTCTGCGTGTGAGCTACGTCGAGAAAAATCGGGTGCTGTTTACGTTCCTCAATAAGAGAGTTGTAGGCATAACCATTGCGTTGGTTCCGGATGAAATAACTCTGAAGAGGTAACTATTAGTTGTGAGGGGACCGAGGGTTACCCCAATTAAGAAACGGTTTCGGAGTCGGCTGTAAGAAGCCGGCTTCGTTTCTTTCGAGCGGCAGGTGAGGGAAGTGGGTTCTTTCCGTGACCCTGTGGATGAGGTCCGTGAACGATGCGACCTAGTGGAGATCGTTTCTCAATATGTGGCCTTGCGGAGAAGCGGTCGTACAATGGTCGGTTTATGTCCCTTCCATAACGAAAGGACGCCGTCTTTTCACGTCAATCCGGAACGTCAGCGATGGAAGTGCTTTGGTTGTGGTGAAGGTGGCGACGTCTTTAACTTTATACAGAAGATTGACAACCTAACCTTTCGCGAGGCGCTGGAACATCTTGCTCGTAAAGTTGGTGTTGACATCCGCCGCGCACAGCAGGGTGGGAAGGTCTATACTGAGAAGGAAATTATTGCCCGAGTAAATAATATAGCGTGCGAGTTCTTCAGAAGTCAACTCCGAAGGTCGAGCAGAGCGCTTGGTTATCTCGAACGGCGGGGGTTGAGCGAATCTACGGTAGAGAAATACCTTATAGGTTATGCGCCTGACAGTTGGGACGGTCTCCTTAACCACCTGATAAAACTGCGGATTGATCCTTCTGAGGCGGTTAAGGCGGGGCTTCTGGTGGTGCGAGAGGATGGAAAAGGATTCTACGACCGGTTTCGGGACCGGTTGATCTTTCCTATTCTCGACTTGTCGGATCGGATAATTGGTTTCGGAGGTCGTGCACTCGGAGACGATCCGGCGAAGTATCTAAATACGCCGGAGACGCCGTTGTTTATAAAGAGCAGAACTTTGTATGGATTAAATCGAGCACGGCGAGCGATACCGGCCGAGAATAGAGTGATCGTGGTTGAGGGCTATATGGATGCTATCACTGCACAAGAAGCCGGATTTGAAAATACTGTGGCCACAATGGGAACCGCCCTCACAGAGGATCACGTAAACATAATTGCGAGATTTACGAACAACGCGGTACTTGCTTTTGACGCAGATTCGGCAGGCATGGCCGCTGCGTTGAGAAGCGCGCCTGTTTTTGAACGAGCAGGGCTAAATATACGTATAATTAGTATGCCGGCGGGAGACGATCCTGATAGTCTGCTGCGAAAAGGTGACAGGTCAAAATTTTCTGAGCTCGTTGAAAGTGCGTTACCTTTGGCGGATTATCGGATCAAACTCGTTTTGTCGAAGTATGACTTGCAGACCGACGAAGGTAAGACTGATGCATTAAAGGAAGCTGCCGGGATACTAGCCGAATTGGATAGTATCGTTGAGCGAGAGCGGCTTATACGCTATTTGGCGCGATACCATCCAAACTTTGCAACGGGGACATCGCTGGCGGAGGATCACATTAGAGCGGAAGTGGCAAGGTTTCGCTCACGTAGGGCTCGTCAAGCGCAGGCAAGAGCTGTTGCTACAGAGACGCAGCCAGTTGTGCGAAGGCTCTCGTTGATAGAGCAATCTGAAAGATTGCTATTGGGTATAATAATTCTTCGTGGTGCCGATCCAAACAAGGTATTTGAAGCTCTTCCGCCGAAGGAATTCAGCGGAGAGTCTGCAAGATTGCTTGCCGAGGCGCTGAGTAATCAATTCAACGAGCTGGGAAAAATAGACCAGGAAGATCTTGCAATTCGTGTGGCCGGTACTGCAGGCGAACAATTATTAACCGATTTGCTTGTTGGGCTGGATCCTGAGGAACTAAATCATCCATTAGATGACTTGATTAGTGTGATAATAAACCACAAGAAAAACGAAAAGCGAAAGAGAATGCGCACTCTTTCTAAGCGAATTGCGGAAGGTTTGATTAAAAGAGGCGACGAAGAATATGAAGAGTATTATAGGTTGGTTCGGGAAACATCCGGCCCATGGCGTCGGTGAAGTATAAATGTTTGTATGAATATAAGATTATTTGGGGCCTCATGGGTAACAACATTATGGATGTGCTCCGATCGTTGAAGGGAGATGAATTAAGGTGGCTGTAGAGCTAAAAGGCAATGATAGATTAATGAAGCTGATCGAAGAGGGTAAGCGCAGTGGCGTATTGACCTATGATCAGATCAACGACGCCCTCAGCCATGAAGATCTCAACGCGGAGCAGGTAGACGATATTCTACAGACCTTCGCGGACGAAGGCATCCGTGTGGTCGAGAGTATTAAGGAGCATCCGGTAGGCTTTGAGGAGCTCGAAGAAGAGGAGTTCGGCGCTAGAGAAGTTGAGGCTGCTGAAGCTGATCTTGCCGAGATGGAGGGCTTGCCTCTGGATGACTCAGTTCGGATGTGGCTTCGCGAGATCGGCAAGACCCCACTTCTCACTATGGAAGAAGAGGTCTCGCTCGCAAAAAGAATAGAGGCTGGTGACGAGGAGGCGAAAGCAATTCTGACTGAGGCCAACTTGAGGCTAGTCGTAAGCATTGCAAAGCGATACTCGGGCCGAGGGATGAGTTTTCCTGATCTGATCCAGGAGGGGAATATTGGTCTGATCCGAGCTGTTGAGAAGTTTGACTATCGTAAGGGCTACAAGTTTAGCACTTACGCAACCTGGTGGATTCGTCAAGCCATAACCCGCGCAATTGCGGACCAGGGACGAACCATCAGGATACCTGTGCACATGGTCGAGACAATCAACAAGCTCATCAAGACCCAAAGCCAACTTTTGCAGGATCTGGGGCGAGAACCTACTCTTGATGAAGTCTCCAGAGAAATGGGAATGAGTCCGGACAGAGTAAGCGAAATATATCGCATCGCTCCGGAACCGCTGTCGCTGGAAACCCCGATTGGGGAAGAAGAGGACAGCCATTTGGCGGACTTTATCGAGGATCAGGAGGCAATTTCGCCTTCGGAGGCGGCGTCCAACATGATCCTGCGGGAGAAAATCGAGGAAACATTAAACAAGCTCACCCCGCGCGAGCGGGAAGTGCTTAAGATGCGGTTTGGTCTCGATGATGGGTATTCGAGGACGCTGGAAGAGGTCGGGCGACACTTTAAAGTGACGCGCGAGCGAATTCGTCAAATTGAGGCCAAAGCGTTGAAGAAGCTGAGGCATCCCTCTAGGAGCAAAAGGTTGCGAGAATACCTGGAGTAGTTGAGAGTTAAGAAGCTGAGGGGGCTCGGGACCACAATCCCGAGCCTTAATGTTTAAAATTCGATCTTTCAGCGATTGTGCTTATTTGTTCTGTCTAAAACTACAGCCATCAAGATTACATAACCCTTAACGACCATTTGTACGAACCATGGCACGCCCATAAGACTCAAGCCAGCTTCGAGGCTGCCAATAACCACCGCCCCAAGAAGTGTTCCAGTAACTGTTCCTACTCCACCCATCAAGCTCGTTCCGCCTAGCACAACTGCCGCAATGGCGTTGAGTTCGTAGGACAATCCCGACTTGGGATCGCCTGCGCCAAGGCGTCCCGCCAAGAGGAGACCAGCGATGCCCGCCAGCAAACCACAGATGAGATAGACCCAGAACTTTACATTGCCCACGTTGATGCCTGACAGGCGTGCAGCTTGCTCGTTGCCCCCGACGGCATAGATTGACCTTCCGAACCTAGTCTTGGTTAGCAGAATATGGCCAAAGACAACAGTTGATATCGCTACTACAGGCAGTAGTGGCCCTTCACCAACCACACGAGTGAACTCCGATGGTAAGTTGCCTACTTGGCCGCCGCCGACGTATATATATGCAAAGCCGCGGGCGATGGAAAACATAGCGAGCGTTGCAATAAACGGCGGCACGCGTAGCTTAATTATTGGAATGGCATTGTGTATTCCGCATAGCGCTCCGATAAGAGCTGCAACTACAACCGCTATAGGCACACTAGTCCCAAGTGGCCAAGAAGGAGTCATTGCCGCATCCGATGGGAACGGAAACGGTGGTGGAAAGCCTCGCATAATTATTGCCGTAGACAGCACTCCCGCCAGCGCTAAAACTGCTCCGACCGAGAGATCTATTCCGCCTGTGATGATTACCAAGGTCATTCCAACGCCAAGTATCGTATTTACCGAGCTTTGGCGCAGAACATTGAAGAGGTTGCGCAAGGTTAGAAACGTTCCATCGGTTTCAATTTGAAAAAATACGCACAGTATGATCAGGAAAAGCAAGATGCCATACGAGTAAAGTATCTGTGAGCCGTAAGGGCGGTTACGAGGTTGCAGGTGTTGGATACCAGGTAATGATTGGGTTGCTTTCTCTAGTTCTGCCCGATATTCCCCTTTCCGGAGTTGGAGCTTCTTCTTCACTATTCCCCTCCGGTTGCAAGATGCATGATCTTTTCTTGCGTAGCCTCCTCGCGACTGAGCTCACCAGCGATTTCGCCTTCATGCATTACCAATATGCGATCGCTCATGCCTAATATTTCTGGAAGCTCTGACGATATCATAATGATCGCTACTCCGTTCTCGGCGAGCTTGTTCATGAGCTGGTATATCTCGGTTTTGGCGCTGACGTCGATGCCGCGTGTAGGCTCGTCGAAAATCAGCACCTTGGATTGAGTGAAAAGCCACTTTGCCAAGACGACCTTTTGCTGGTTTCCGCCTGAAAGGTTCTGGACAGCCTGCTCGATGGAGGGCGTCTTAATCATCAGATCTTCAACGTAACGGTTAGCGACTTCTTGTTCCTTCTTGCGGCTGATGAAGCCAAGCTTAGCCAGCACACCTAGGTTGGCGAGCGAGATATTCTCGCGAACAGTCATTCCTAATACAAGACCAAGTGCTTTTCTATCTTCCGTGACTAATCCAATTCCTAGTCTAATAGCATCGCGCGGCGAGCGAATGGTAACAGGTTTCCCGTCGAGAAAGATCGTGCCTGAATCGATTGGATCTGCTCCAAAAATCGCTCGGGCAACCTCCGTTCGTCCTGCGCCTACCAGTCCGGCGAGGCCAAGAATCTCTCCGCGTCTAACCTCAAAGTTGATATTCTTGAGCACGCCTGCTCGATTGAGATTCTTTACTGCCAGGGCAACGTCGCCACGCTCTGCAGCGATCTTGGGAATCTTGTCTTTTAGCTCGCGACCAACCATCATACGTATAATGTCGCTGCGGTCCGTTTCGGCGACATTCTTGGTGGCTACAAGCCGACCGTCTCGAAGCACCGTGACTCGGTCTGCTATCTGGAATATCTCTTCCAATCGATGGGATATGTAGATAATGCTGACTCCGTCACTCTTGAGTCGCCTGATTAGCTTGAATAGATTCTCCAATTCGTGTTCGGTAAGTGTAGCGGACGGTTCGTCCATTGCAATAATGCGTGCGTTACGCGATGTAGCCTTAGCAATTTCTACCATCTGCTGCTGTGCTACTGATAGCTGATTTACTGACACACGCATATCCAACTTGACGTCCAAATCTTTGATAATTCTTTCGGCGTCTGTATACATCTTGCGGAAATTTATTAGACCCGGGATTGCACCTACCGGCTCCCTGCCAAGGAATATGTTTTCCGCTGCGTTCATATAAGGAACTAGGTTAAACTCTTGGTAGATGATCGAGATTCCCAAGCGCATTGCTTCCTGGGGGCTTGTTATTTGTACTTCAGAGCCGTTAATGCGAATAATGCCAGAATCACGCGTTTCAGCTCCTGCAAGAATCTTCATAAGCGTTGACTTACCCGCGCCGTTTTCGCCTACGAGAGCATGAACCTCACCAGGCAATACGCTGAAATCAACTCCGTCAAGTGCCGTCACGCCAGGATAGGTTTTTTTAATACCTCGCATTTCCAGGACGGGGCTTTGTAATGATAAGGAACCGGCAACCGCCATCTAGTCGAGCTTGCCCTCCATTTTGAGCGACTGCTGATCAATAAGTCCTACGCGAACCGATACCGTTTTAGGCACCTTTTTGCCTTCCAGGTAGTCTGCTACAGTGTTTGCAGTTATTTTTCCGATCTCACGCGGGTACTGAACTGCGTCGGCTTTTAGTGCAGTGCCAGCCAG
>Ga0197142_1003895_pt1 | contig 12293 bp, 6 predicted proteins | sample GBS60_MetaG_FD_148614 | JGI IMG/M metagenome (GOLD analysis project Ga0197142, IMG submission 148614) | Sediment microbial communities from Great Boiling Springs, Gerlach, Nevada, United States - GBS 60_MetaG | ecosystem: Environmental > Aquatic > Thermal springs > Hot (42-90C) > Sediment... | reverse complement strand
CTGTTGACCCTGTTGGCCCTGTTGACCCTGTTGACCCTGTTGGCCCTGCTGGCCCTGTTGACCCTGCTGGCCCTGTTGGCCCTGCTGGCCCTGTTGGCCCTGCTGGCCCTGTTGGCCCTGTTGGCCCTGTTGGTGCTGACCAGCTCGGCCAGCTTCTTCGTTACGTTGGATGCGTTGGGCCAGGTCACCGGTCTGTCGGCCCAGTTCTTTCTGTTCTTGGGCCAATCGTCCCATCTGACCACCGCCTGCGGTGCGGCCCTGGAGGCCGGCCTGAGTTTTGATTAGCCGATTGATCTCCCGGAGATATGCTTGATGCCGGGCGATTTCCGAGGATAATTGGTCGCCTCGGGTCTCGCTCAAGAGCAATTCCAGGAGGGCGATCAGATCGGCTTTAAGTTGCTGCTGATTTTCCAGGGCATCGGCCAGTTTTTCTTCTTTCAGCAGTTGGACGAGGCGATCAAACTGCAGATTGATCAACTCTTCATTGCTCATTTGGACAGCACGTCGCAGGAGGGCCGCCCGGCGTGGATCCTGCGAGGCGGTCAGCTCCGCCATCCGCAAAAGCACCTGTTCGAGCCGACGATACCGTTCAGCTAGCGCCTGCTGTTCTGCGGAAAGTTTTTCTGCCGGTCGGGCCGATTTGGCCTGCTCGGACGAAGGCTGCCCAGCCGCTTCTTTTTCTGCTGTGGCCGAGGGATTTTTCTCCTTGTCCGGCGGTGCATTTTGCGCCCATGCCGACGGACTGCACCAAAGCAGCAGCCCAGCGGCCAGTAGCATCGTCCATCTCAAGCCGTTATGCTTCATGACCAGTCCTCCTCGTGGTAACAGGGTACGTGCTTCCGTTTCCTTAATTATTCGTAAATTTTTAGCCGAAGGAAGGGCTCTATATGTCATTCCTGCGTAAGCAGGAGTCCCTGCGTCAGCAGGCATGCAGGTTCATTTTTACGTAAGCGGGAATCCCGCAATATGGCTGGAGGGTTTCTTTCTGAATTCCTGGTTTCGCGGGAATGCCACCCTCACTCGGCCAACCTGTGGGTTGGCGGGCTTCTTCTGCCCGGGCAGAGGCAGCACCGGACCTGACAAGCAGGTCCCAGCCGTTGTGCTTCATTCGGTGAAAGTATTACCCTTCTTGTTGTTATTCTATTCCTCCAGGAGTTTCCGGAGTCGTTCTTTGTGGTACTGTTGGGTTTCTTGGTGGAGTTTTTCTTGTTCTTCGATGATGGTCCGGAGCGTAGCGACGATTTCGTTGAAGGTTTCCAGTTCGATCATTTGGTGGAGGATTTCTTGCAGTTGCACTAGGAGGGCGTCCAGTTGTTGGACGGCCAGCAGACGGTTCCGGGGGCCCTCTTCAGGATGATCCAAGGTGGCCTCCAATTCGTTGAGGCGTTGTTCCAGGCGGGGCATGGGCTCCTGGGCGACCCGGCGCAACGGATCGGCAATGCCCTCTTTGAGCCGACGCCGGAGTTTTTCGCTGTCGATCCGGTTATTGATCAATTCTTCACGGATTTGGTCAAATGCGTCGGCAATATCGAGGATGTCGTTTTTATCTTTGATGAGGGTGTTTTGTGCCCGTTGGACGGCCAGGAGGGCCCGGTTTCGGATTTGTTCCGGAGTGCGGGCCTCCGGAGTTTCTTCGCCCGGTTCCAGAGCGGCCGGTGCAGGAGGTTCTGGCTCCGGTGTTGGGGCCTTGGCGGCCGGTGGAGTGTTTTCCGCCGCCGCATTTTCTGCTTTGGGTTTTTCCGGTGGGGGTACAGGCATGGATTTTTCCGGTGGGGTGCCAGACGCTGGATCAACTCCAGACGAACCGGGGGAACCGGCCGGTTTAGGGGATGGTTCGGCAGTGGGCTTTTCGGCCGGTTCAGCGCCTTCAGCGGCCGTGAGGGCGGCAAACGGCCAGCTCTCCGGTACGGACACGGCGCCGGAGGCTGTCGGCTGCGGCTTGGGTGGGACCGGCTCTTTGGCCGCCGAGGAGGGGAATTCCATGCGACTCAAAAGCTCCCGTGTCTCTTCCACTTCTCGAATGATCACTTCAAACCGTTGCCGAAGCGTCAGTTCCCGAGCTTCGAGCATCAGACGTAATTGGTCCGGAGTGACCACGTCGAGCATCCATCGGTCGCTGGAGCCGACGTTGGGCCCGCCCTGCCGATCGCATCGATCAGCCCCTTTGAGGGCCAGGAGCAGTTTCTGACCCGGCCGGAGGTCCAACTCGCTGGCTTCCAGAGCCGTGTCCAACGGGTGTTCGGTCGTGGGATTACCAAATGAGGCGATCTGGATTTCCTGGGTGGTTTCGGAAGGGGACGGTTTTTCGGGCGGGGTTGGCTGGCCGGGGGGGTTGGCCGTCGGCTTTTCTCCAGCCTTTTCCGGATTGGCCGATTCGGAGCGAGGGGATTTTTCCGCCGGCATCTGGATCGTATATTCCCACCAAATGCGGGCCAGGCCGTAGTCGTCGGTGAGTCGGCCTACGGCCGGGATGCGGGCCTGTGGGGTAATCGCATGGCCAATGCCGCGCAGTCGAACCTCCAACTGGGGTTTTTCGTCGGGCACGGCGGCTAGGCTCAGCCGGACCGGCTCCCGGCTCCGAATGCCATCGGTATCCACTAACGTAAACAAAAGTGCTGTGTCCTGCTCAAGACTTTCGATGGTATATCGGAAATGCTGGCGGTCCGGCCAATGGTCGTTCTGGGGCGTATAATGAAGGACGACCGGCGGCCGATTGGGTTCCAGCACCGAATGGATTTGGACCAGTTCTAGATCCTTATTGGCCGTGGCATGGATGGTCAGTTTGGTACCCAGGGGGACCGGCATGACGCCGGTAACTTCCACGTTGCGCCGGGGCCGGGCCATGTAGGCCGGGTATTCATACTCCAGTTCCAGTCGGGCCACCGTCGGATTATCCACCACGTCGATTTCTAGCCCCTCGATCCAGGCGTCGCCGCCGTGCAGATCAAAGCGCACATCCGATAACAGGCCCTGGAACGTATAGGCGTAATCCTGATATTTGTCTTTGCCGGGTTGGGCGTTGCCGATGCGATTCATGGTGGCCCGGATTCGGGCGCCGTCTTCGGTTCGGCCTCGGATATAGACGGCCGAGGGGATCAACTGCGATTTTTCCAGATCGACGCGGGCGATCAGTTCCACGTCGCCGCCCCGGCCAACTTTGACCGGTCCATCAAACCCTTCGACCAGCAGTACGGTGCGCCGAGGCCAAAGGCGATCCGATAGCCCCACCATCCGATCGTACCAGACGCCAAAGGCTTCTGGATACATGGCGGCCCACATGGCAATGCTGATGGCCAGCAGCAAGGCGGCAACGGTAACTTTGTATAGAGGGCGAAAATTGAATACATCCCGAAGCCGGAGCGGTTGCAATCGCCTTTCCGCCTCCCAACAGGCTAGGGCCAGCATCTGGGGGTTAAAATGCGATGCCCGGTCCGGCCGGGCCGCCACCTCCACGGCCGTCAGTAACGTCTCGTCGAGTTCCGGGAAGCGGCGTTCCAGGATCATGGCCAAATTGGCCTCGCTAAAACGAACCACCAGCCGCCGCACCACTTGCCAGAAAATAATTGCGGCCAGACCGCCGGCCACCACCAACCAAAACAACATCCGCACCTGGCGAACCGGTTCAAAAAACCAATCCACCAGCAGGGTAGCCCAGAAGGCCGCCCCTAACCAGACCACAGCGGCCATCAGGCCTTCCCAACTCACATAGGCCCGAATCCACCACCGAAGCTGGTGAAGCCGCTGCTGAACCGTCGGCGAAATCCGATTCTCTACAGGATGCTCTAATGTTGTCATAGCTGCTCGTTGTGAACGATCAAAAGGAGATGTTTCCTATGGTAAAGGTTACCAATCGGTTTGAATGTTTTGTTGCCGGTTTCGCTGCCCAACCGAGTTGGGCATGTTGGGGTTCGTCCCTTGGGGGTGCAAAGGAAACTGTTTTAGCCGACCGGAAGTCGTTTTATACCAGGCGGATCGGTCGGCGTGTTGCAAAGCCCGGAAATACCTTCTCCCTACTTACCGAAGTAGTGATTTAGGAACACGTTATCCGAATAAAGCAACCCCCCTCCCTTCTAGGAGAGAGGCCGGCCAACCGATAGGTGGGCCGGATAAGGAGGATTTCGGCTCCCCAAAAAACCTGGATTCCTGCTTACGCAGGAATGACATTGCGATCTCCTTGCCTTGGCTAAAGTGTTCCATGTTTCATGCCAGGCGGACCAGTCGGCGGATGGTCCATTCTAAAAACAGGCAACCGCACAGGATTGCCAGGATCACCTGGAGCCACTGTTCTTTCTGGGGCCGGTTGGGGGCGTCCAGGAGGACAGTGTTCCGGGTTTTATCTCGGAGCAGGGAGAGCAACGAAGGTTTATCTTGTGTGCCCTGGAGGGCCTCTTCGAAGCTCAGATAATATTGGCCGCCTTCGGGGCCTTGGGTCAGTCGGCTCAGCACGTCGTCGCGGCGTTGTGGAGTTTCGCTTTCCAGTTTGGGCATCCGGACCCGGACGGTTTGCACGAGCCGTTCGTCGGCGCTATCAGGTATGGGCAGTTCCAGGCGGTAGGTACCCTCTTTGGCGGCGGTGAACTGGCCGGCAAAAGCCCCTACCCGGGCCGGATCGGCCGTCAAGGTCAGATTCTGCACGGAGCCGGTTTCCACGTGCAGCACCTGCGCTTGTACGGAGGGGGCTTCCAGGGGTTGCATCTGGGCGTTGGTAAGCTGTGCACGTACTTCCACGGTATTGCCCAGTTGATACTGTTCCTGGCCGACCAGCAACACGCCCCGGGGCGAACCGCGCAGGAGCCTGCCCTGCGATACATGCCGAATCAGCTTGGTATAAAACATCTCGAAATATTTTTCATCCACGGCGCGCAGGCGCCACATTTCGCCGCTGCCCATGTAAAAGACCCGGCCAGAGCCGTAAAATTGCGTCACAAAATACGGCGCTCCTTCGCCGCCGGAGCCGGAACTGGGATCGGAAAATCGGGCCAGCACCGTAGCGCCCGGCTTGACGCCCCGGACCGGAAAGAAGCTATAAACACCCGGAAATTGGCTCCAGGCCTCTTGACTGGCCGAGGCTGTGTCGCCCAGCCAGAGGTAGTCGGCTTCCATGCCGGGACGGGTGAACTCCAGCGGCCAAGGGTGTTCGGCGGTGTATTCCGTGGGTGAGGTGAATGTAAGTTGCCTATGGAATTCGACCGGATACAAGGCTCGGATTTTGGCCAGACTAGCGTCTTCGATCCAGCCGCCTACGGATTCGCCCATGTGCACGGCCCCGGCGATCAGGATCAGGCCTCCGCCTTGCTCAGCCACCCAACTTTCCAGCACTTCGGCGCCCTGCGGCCCAATCTGCCGCCAATCCGGATCAAACGCCACAATACAATCATATTGATATAGTTCCTGCCGGAGCACGGGGAAATCATCCAGGATCTGGTCGGCCTCTTGCGAGATGCCGGGCTGGGCGACTTGTAGATAAATATCCACTGTGGTAGATTTATCCCGATAAAGCAGGTTCCGCAGGAACTGGTACTCACGGGTTGGGCCGCCGGCCACCAAAAGGACCTTGTTTTTCCGCTCGACGATTTCGATTTCGGTTTCGCGGAAGTTGTCGGTCGGATCGGTGTCGCCGGTAGGCGGTTGCACCCGGACACAGTAGATGCCGCGTCCGGGTTCTGGGCTGGGAATTTCGAACTTGACCGGCAGGATTTCCCCGTCGGCGCCCAGGATCAAACGCTGGGACTCTAGAAGTTGGCCGGTGCCGACATCCTGCGGCGAACTGGTCGAGACGGGCCGAACCAGCAGTTCCACCACCGCTTCCCGCTTGGCCAATTGCTGGGCCTGGATGTAGGCGGTTATGGTGAGCCGATCGCCCGGATAAGCGCGGGCTGGGGCCAAAAGATCGGATACTCGCACATTGGCCGGTTTTTTGTCTGAGCCGACGCCGATGGCAAAAATCGGCGTCTTCACCTCTTCGGCCAGCGGCAGGACCGTCTCCGGTGCCGGCCCGGCATTATGGCCGCCGTCGCTGATGACGATCACCCCGGCCAAGGGGGCAACCCGTTCTTCGATCAACAGTTGCCGGAGCGATTGCCCCAACCGGGTCTCATTGCCCACAGGCCGAAGCAGTTCCGCCCAATTCGGCTTGGTCGGCTGTTGGGCAGAGGCGGGTTGCCGGGCGGTGCTATCGGCTTGGCCGGTAGGCGGTTCGCCGCTAGTATTGGGGGAGCCAGTTGGACCAGATTCAGAGGATTGCTGGCCGGATTGTTCCGTCTTGGCCGACTCGGCCATCCGCTCCAATTGCAACAGACGTTTCACCTCCTGATCAAATCGCCAGACGCTGACCTGATGGGTTTGCCGGAGTTGGTCTAAAAGTGGGGTTTGTTCCAGGCCATGGGCGACCAGTTGTGCCCGGCTTACCGTCAGGGTAGTCCCCGGCAGGTTGACATCTGTTATCCCCATACTCAGACTGGTATCGACCAGCAGGGCCACCCGGGACGGATGCACCACTTCGCGCTCAGTCCGCCAAGTGGGATCCAGATACAGGATCAACAGGGCCAAAAATACAGCGGATCGAAACAGAGTCAGTCCCCAGCCGAGCCAACCGGGCAGCTCCCGGCTATCCTTCTGGTACATCAGGCGTACATAAAGCAAAAAGAGTACACAGGCGGCCACCGGGAGTATCCAATCGACATTAGATTGGATTCGGCTCCATTCGAAGTGGATCCGCTTGGTCTCCGAGGCGGCCCACAACGTGTTGGGCAATAGCCCGAGAATCTGGTTTTGCCAAATCAAGCTGTTCATCGCAGTTGGTCTTTCGGCGCTGCAGTCGGAGTCGCAAGATGATAACTTGCAGAATACGCTACCAATTGTTCCAGTACCAAGAGTACCAACAATCCATAGAACAACACCTGGAACAGGTTCAGGCCGGTTTCTTCGGCCTGATATTGAAAGGTGTCGGCCATGGTGTAGGTGAAGCGGAGAGGGTCCAATAGCCTTGTCAATTGTTCTCTGCTGACCAGTTTCAGGTCGCCTTCGGCCGGATCCACATTGTAGGACACCAGGCGTTCCTCCTGGGTGGCGTCCTTTTTCGTTAGTTGGACCCGATAGATGCCCTGGCGGTAGGTGTCCAGGAAGGCGGCGACCGGCAGGCCCTCCGGACCGGCCACCGCATCCACCACCTGCGGCAAGCCCTCGGATCCGATCGGCGGAATAATCCGCACCTGGGACTCATACTGGGCCGGATCGACGGCCACTTCTAGGGGGCTGCCCACCTGTCGGCCCTGATCGGCGGCCGGCTGATTGGCCAGATAGGCCTGCATCTGGAGCATGGCAATCACAAAACTGGGGTCTTTGGCCCAATTGTTCCAGACCGGAGCGGCTGTGCTGGTAAAGGCGATCACCCGGCCTTTGCCGAATGGCTTTTCAACCACCAACGGCGCCCCGTTACGCAGCCGGGCCAGCAGATGCAGACCGGATTCGGCCGTCGGCTTCCAGTGCGGGGGCACAGCGAAATATTGCTCTACGATAACCGATTGCAGAAACCGGTATCGTTCGCCGGCCAGGATGCCCAGGATCGGATGCCGGGGATCGACCACCTCGATATCCGGAGCCCGCTGGAGGTAATCGACCCGGAGGATGGTCGGCGAGGCAACCGGCATGGGAAACAGTCCTTTGCCCTCTCGATACAGTTCGTCGTTGATAAAGCGGGTTCGCCAGACGGGGCCGAGGAAAAAGGCCACCCCGCCGCCCGCTGCCGCATATTCCTCCAAGGCCCGAATGGCCGACGCCTCCAGCCGCTCGATATTGACCAAATAGATACTATGAAACTTTTGCAGTGGTTGGAGGCTGAGGAACCGGGGTTGTTCGATTTGCGGCAAGATGCCGGTTCGTGCTCTGGGGTCGGATTCCAGCGCCAGGGCCAGAAATCGGCCTTCGCTGCCGGCCGGATCGCCGTCGATGATCAGCACCGGAAGCCCGGACGGGACATCCAGCGCCAGATACCGATAGTTGTCCGCCGAAACCGGATCGGTTTCCAGCCGGGCGGTGATAAAATGTTGCCCCGGTTTCTCGAAATGCACCCGGAACCGTTCCCGCACCGTTTCCCCGGGGCGAATGTGCCGGATGGTTACCGCCGGGCGAGGCGAACCGTCCTCCTCCAAAGAAACCGGCACATTGCTCACGGGGCTTTCGCCGTGGTTGGTCACTGCTACTTCCAGGAACATCTCTGCGCCGACCGCTCGGATTCCCGGCAGGGCCACTAGCTCCGAAATGCCCAGATTGTCATGCAGTCCTTCCACGCATTGGACCAGGAAGATGCGGGCGGCCCGCTGCTGAAGCCGAAGGAGTTGGTCCTTCAGGTCGGCAGGAGCAGCCCACTCCTTGGCACGAAAATCAGAAATCAGGTAAAGAACTAACTGATCGGTTTGTTCCTGTTCGCCCAGGAGTTGGTCGATGGCTTTCAAGGCAGCCAGGGGGCCAGCAGCCGTCTGCGACGCCTCCAACGGACCAATCCGATCCTTGACCTGCTGGAGGAACTGGGTATCCACCGGCGCGTGCAACAGGTCGGGTTGGCGGTTGTCGGGCCGGTCCGCCTGCGAAAACCGAAGCAAGGTCACTTCCTGCGGCGTCGGCTGCGCCATGGCCGACTCGGCAATCCGGTAAATTACCTCCTTGGCCTTGTCGAAGGCGCTGCCCGCCGGCCCACGATCCGACATGGAATAGCTATCGTCCAACAGAATCAGGTGATGGGTTTTCACACTGCCGAGCCATTGGCCTAACTGGCTCTGGAGCCTCGGATGTGGCACCAGGAAGACCACCGCCGCAATGGCTGCCATCCGCAGAAGCAACAGCAGCAATTGCTTCAGGATGATCCAGGTTCGGTTTTTCTTTTGGCTGATGAGCAAAAACTCCATCGCCGCCCACTCGATCCGGCGATGGCGCATCATGTTGATCAGATGGATCAGGATCGGCACGGCGATCAGCATCGCCGCTGCTACAGCTCCTACCCATGCTCCCGGATACAAAAAACTCGTCATAGCGGAATCAGTTTCAATTAAGTTAACCTTTAAAAACTCATCACAACATTACAACATTACATCAACATTAACATATTAGCCGAATGGAAGAGGTCTTTTTCCCTCTCCCCAGGCGGGCGAGGGCTAGGGCGGGGGGGAGGCAAAAGCGGTCAGCCGCCTTTCTTTCTCCCCCGCCCGGTGGCCCCTTCGGCCTCCAACGGCCTCTCGACCGCCAGGGGAAAGGCGGGTTGCTGCATTCGGCCAAAACGTTACGGGAACTCCAAACGGGTTGGTTATTTTGACTGTATCTACTGGAACCGGCCCCTACCAGTTGTAGGGGCTACGAGTCGGCACCAACACCACAGATTGTGGTCATTAGGCCCAGTAGATACAAGTCAATTTATCTTCCTTTGCGCACTCCTCGGCGATGTCGGCTCAGCCGATAGCTAAGGAAGGCGGCCAGGGCAGCGTCCAACGGCTGGCTGGTCCGGAGCAACGCATAATCAATCGCCAGCCGGGAACAGCCCCGACGCACCTCGTCCAAATAGGCGCCCAGGGCCTCCAGGTATCCTTCCCGAAGCGCCCGGGGATTGCAATTGAGGTGGATGGGATCTTCCAGGCCTTCAAACCGGGTGGGCCCACTAAAGGGGAAATCCAATTCGTCGTCGTCCAGCACGTGGAAGATCAGAATGTCGTGTTCCCGGGCCTTCAGTAGTTTGAGGCCTCGGAAAAAGCCCTCTCGGGGTACCAGAAGGTCGGACACCAGGACCATGATTCCCCGCCGCGGATAGGATTCCGCCGTGGTCGCCAGCACCCCGAACATATCCGTTTTGTTTTTTGGTTCGGCGATATGGAAGGCCTGGAGGATACTATCTAAATGATTACGTTTCGTGCGTTGCGGCACGATCACCCTGGCCGACTCGTCGAACGTTACGCAGCCGACCGCATCCTGCTGCCGAAGGGCCAGGTAGGCCAACGAGGCGGCCACTGTGCAGCCGTATTCATATTTATTCATTGCCCCCCGGCCGTACCGCATACTGTTCGACACATCCACCAGCAGGGTGCAACGGAGGTTGGTGTCTTCTTCGTATTGTTTGACGTAGAAGCGATCCTGCTTGGCCCAGACTTTCCAGTCCACATCTCTCAGATCGTCGCCCCAAGCGTACTGCCGGTGCTGGACGAATTCGGGGGACCGGCCATAATAGGGGCTTCGGTGCATCCCAGCCAGGAAGCCCTCCACAATGTGCCGGGCTCGCAGCTCCAGACGGGAAATCCGCTTGATCGCTTCAGGATGCAAAAATCTTTTGGAATCGGGCATCGCTAGTTAGCTCATCTTCACGAGTAGGGGTAACTGCCAACAGTTGTTCCACGACTTGATCGGTGGTAACGCCTTCGCTTTCTGCAGTAAAGCTGAGCACGAGCCGATGTCGCAGCACCGGCTTGGCCAGGGCCTGAATGTCTTCGACGGTAACATAGGTTCGGCCATGGAGCAGTGCGCGGGCTTTACCGCCGATGATCAAAAACTGCACTGCCCTGGGACCGGCGCCCCAACTGAGTCGTTCATCGACGAACTCCGGTGCACCCGGTTGGCCTACCCGTGTCTGCCGCACCAGGGCCAACGTATATCGAATGATGTGATCGGTGATCGGCACCTGGCGGACGATCCGCTGCAAGTCCAAAATCTCCTCACCGGTAAGCACCGGTTCGACATATTCATCGAAGACGGCCGTCGTCCGCCGTGCAATCTCGAACTCCTCGTCAAAGCTTGGATAATTGACGAAGACCTTGAACATGAAGCGGTCCTGCTGGGCTTCCGGCAACGGATAGGTGCCTTCCTGTTCGATGGGGTTTTGCGTGGCCAGCACGAAGAACGGATCGGCCATCGGGTGCCGGACCCGGCCGATGGTTACCTGACGTTCCTGCATGGCTTCCAGGAGGGCGGCCTGGGTTTTCGGCGGAGTGCGGTTGATTTCGTCGGCCAGGATCACGTTGGCGAAGATCGGCCCTTCCAGGAAGCGGAATTCCCGGGTGCCGGTGGCCCGGTTTTCTTCGATGATTTCGGTGCCGGTAATGTCCGCCGGCATCAGATCCGGCGTGAACTGGATCCGTTTGAACGATAGATTCAGGCATCGGCTCAGAGTACTGACCATCAAGGTCTTGGCCAGCCCCGGCACCCCTTCCAGCAGGCAATGGCCCCGGCTGAAAAGGGAAATGAGCAATTGTTCAATTACCTCCTGCTGGCCCACAATCACACGGGACAATTGGTTGAGGATTTTTTCTCGTGCAGCGGCCAGTTTTTCGATGGCTGCCGTATCATGGGCGGTAAACGTTTCACTCATGCGAACACCTCATCACTAAAAAAGGACTTTTTCTGGGCCGGCCCGCTCTGGGCCCCCCACCAAAACCGATTGCTGTTGTACATTGTTTGCTTCAAGGCATTTTTCCAGGCGGCCCTGCCTCTGCCAAAAACGTATCATTTAGCCGAATGGAGGGGCACCCTCATTGTGCCCGATGGTCTCCGCTCCTCACCCAGCCTGGCCTTCGGCCAGGCCGGCCTCTCCCGCAAAGGGGAGAGGCGATTTGCGTCATTCGGCTAAATAGTGACGGGGAGAGCTAAATTGCTTCCCTCGGCTGACGTGTTAGGCGAAAACAAATTACCGTTGGTAGATGGGCAAAGCGGCGCGTTCGAGTTGGAGGATGGTCAGGTTGATGGCGGTGGTATAGACCGGGCCGATGTAGCCCTGGGTCCAGGCGCCATCGGGACCGGCCTCTCGAATAAGCCGCTCGTAAATCTTATTGCGATATTCTTCCCACTTTCTGCCGCTCTCCCGGTAAAGCACTTGGGCATAGTAATAGTGTGCGTAATGCCAGTGGCCAAAACTCTCTTGTTGGATGTTATAAAGGTGCTTTTCGCAGTAGTTCAGTAGTCGCGGCACATACTCGCTATCGTATTCGCCGGCGTTGAACAAGCAGGCGATGGCGGCTGCGGTGATGGCCGGTCGTCCGCCGCCACCTTGGGAATTGTACTGCACGCCGCCGTCCGGCAAGGTACACCGCTTAATGTAGTTGATGGCACTATCAATGATTTCTTTGGGTACTGGGATGCCAGCGTTTCGGCAGCCGCGCAGGGCCTGCACCTGGGTGATGGTGGTGGAACCTTCGTCGAAGCCCTGGCCGTCTTTGGCGCTGACGTATCCCCAACCGCCCGCCCGTGTCTGGGCCTGACCAGAAAATTGCACCGCCTTGGTCAACACCCGGACCAATTCTTCACGGCGTTGCTGGTCTTCT
>Ga0197142_1003893_pt1 | contig 12297 bp, 7 predicted proteins | sample GBS60_MetaG_FD_148614 | JGI IMG/M metagenome (GOLD analysis project Ga0197142, IMG submission 148614) | Sediment microbial communities from Great Boiling Springs, Gerlach, Nevada, United States - GBS 60_MetaG | ecosystem: Environmental > Aquatic > Thermal springs > Hot (42-90C) > Sediment... | reverse complement strand
CCACCCCTCACTTCAGCCCGGCAGCGTCCACACCATCAGTGCTGTGGCTTCCGTTGTTCCAACAACACGCAGGAAACTCATCGAGGTCGCGTTTCCAGGCGAGGCGGTCGGCGCTGCATCGTCCCGCGAAACGGCGGCGTTTCCACGCTTCCCCGATACGCTGTACCACTGGTGGCCCCATCAACCGACCGCCCTTTGCCGATGCTGTAGCGACGTATCCGGCGCTGGCGGTCTGCAAGACGGCGGATGTCGCTTCGAGCCAGCGCGGGTGAGAGCGTGCAACGGGATGCTGCCGAATTGACCGTCGCGCCCGTCGCCAGAGGGGTGGTCTGCACCGAACTGCCGCATGCCGACAGCCTCCCCCTCGCGGAACTGAGCGACTTTTTCTATGCCTGGCTTCAACCGGGATTGACTCCGATCCATCCCGACCTGTTCGATGCTCCGGCGACGCCAAAGGCAGCCGAGCTGGTCGCCGATCCGTCGCGCCACGGCAGCGTTGAAGCAGCGCGGCGCTTTTTCGTGGAACGCTTTCGCACTGTCTGCGAATGCCTCAAAGAGGCGCATCATCCCGCTTACCCGCTGATCCTGTTCTCCCCGTCCGACAGAGGCGCTGACACGGATCCTGCGCCGGACGAAACGGGCGCGAGCGACGGGCAGCGCGCATCGGTCTCCGTCGATCTGTCCACCCTGACAACGATCTTGAACCAGGCAGGATTGACGGTCGTCGCCGCGTGGGATGTCCCTCTGCGTTCACGTGACACGACTTCGGGGAACGTTTTTTCGTTGACGATCCTCGTCTGCCGTTTCTGATAGGATCAATCCCGCCGCTCCTGATTGTCGGCGTCCACTCCGGCGAAAGCGATGTGCGCGCCATGGAATATTTGCCGCACATCAATCCGCAATGGTTTATGGCCCACGCCCGTTTCTTTTCCGCGTGCATCGAACCGGCTCACGCGGAGGCGCGGAGGCGCGGAGATCGGGAGCGCAGCGGAAGCGGGCGTCTCGCGCGACATGGCAGACCCGACCAGGGGTCAATGTATCCGAGAACTGCTATAATCCGGTATGCGCCTCTTGCCGTCGGGCTCATGGAGATTGAGCATGTATAGCAGTTCTCATAGAGGTCGAACCTCCTCGGACGATCGCAGCGCGTGCTGGCTCAAGCCCTCCCTGAGTGCTGTGGAAGCCCCTGCGGGGCTGGCGTTTCGGTTATCCTTGCCGCATTCCGGGGAGACTGGGGTTGATCCAGCCCGCAGGGCTTGCCCGACCTCAGCCAGGGCTTCAGCCCGTTGAAGACGAAGATGGAACGCTCCAGAAATCCAGTCAAGGGTTCAACGTATCTGAGAACTGCTATAAATCCGCTATATCGCGCTAGCCGTCGGGGTAAACCCCTCGGCTATTGTGTGCCGTCGGGCTAAACCCCTCGGCTAGACGAGGCAAAGCCCGCCTGCGCGGGCTATTGTGCCGTCGGGGGGAACCCTTCGGCTATTGTGTGCCGTCGGGCTAAACCCCTCGGCTAGACGAGGCAAAGCCCGCCTGCGCGGGCTATTGTGCCGTCGGGGGGAACCCTTCGGCTATTGTGTGCCGTCGGGGTAAACCCCTCGGCTAGACGAGGCAAAGCCCGCCTGCGCGGGCTGGGGCGTGCCGTCGAGGTAAACCCCTCGGCTAGACGAGGCAAAGCCCGCCTGCGCGGGCTGGGGCGTGCCGTCGGGGTAAACCCCTCGGCTAGACAAGGCAAAGCCCGCCTGCGCGGGCTGGATGGACAGGCCGCGTCAGCAGCCTTCGTCCTGCTCGCCGCGCCCTTCAGGGCGACGGCGTGCCTGCGCAGGCTGGATGGACAGGCCGCGTCAGCAGCCTTCGTCCTGCTCGCCGCGCCCTTCAGGGCGACGGCGTGCCGTGGGGGGATGTCGAGATTGTCGCCAATCAGCAATTCGAGGGAAGAAAGGAATATGTTAACGCAGTGGCAGGGTATGCATTGACGCACCCTTATCCTGATGGACGAGGTGAGGCGAGCATACCCTGCCTTTCGTGGTTTATCTCTTGTATGGATACATCCCGACTTAGAGCCTATCCGAAAAACTGCAACCTTTTCGCCTGCGGCGTGATTGCCGTGCGTGCCGCCGGGTTATTCGGACAGGCGCTACGACGTGGAAGTCCGACGGGCTTGTCTACGGGCGAGCGGGATGCGCTCCCTCAAGCCCGCGCAGGCGGGCTTCCCGCCTGCCAGCCGCGACTTCAGTCGCCAGGCGGCGAGCGGAAACACCCTGTCGCACAAGGTTCGTCGTTCCGACACTCGAAACAGTCACGCGACCCGGTGTGCTCAGAGCCTATCCGAAAAACTGTAACCTTTTCGCCTGTGGCGTGATCGCCGTGCGTGCCGCCGGGTTATTCGGATAGGCTCTAAATGCTCAATCTCCATTAGCCCGACGGCAAGAGCGAATACCGGATTAGGTGCTCAATCTTCACGACCCATCCCGTCTCAGAACTCCTCCTCCGGCATCGATGGCGTGCGCGCGCCGTTCTTCTTCGGCTCCGGCGCATCGGTGATCAGCGCATCGGTCGTCAGGACGATACCTGCAACGCTGACCGCATTCTCGAGCGCGGTGCGCACCACCTTTGCCGGGTCGATGATGCCAGCCTGCATGAGATCAACGTATTTCCCGGTCATCACATCGAACCCGTAGTTCGGATTGTTGTGTTCACGCTGGAGCGTGCGCACCTGATTCACCACCACCGAGCCGTCCTCACCGGCGTTGATCGCCAGCTGGCGCAGCGGCTCTTCCAGCGCGCGGCGCAGAATGTTCAGCGCCATGCGCTCTTCTTCAAACTGCGTCTGTACATTATCGAGCGCCGGGATGGCGTTCAACAGCGCGATGCCGCCGCCGGGCACGATGCCTTCCTCGACTGCGGCGCGGGTCGCGTTCAGCGCATCCTCAACGCGCGCCTTGCGCTCCTTGAGCGCCGGTTCGGTCGGAGCGCCGACCTTGATCACCGCCACGCCGCCTGACAGTTTGGCGACGCGCTCCTGCAATTTCTCACGGTCGTAGTCCGATGTCGTGGTTTCGATCTGCTGCTTCAGCTGCCGGATGCGCGCCTGGATCGCCTGCTTGTCGCCGAACCCTTCGACAATCACCGTGTTGTCTTTGTCCGACTTCACCCGGCGAGCGCGACCGAGGTCCTGCACTTTGGCGCTGTCGAGTTTGCGACCAACCTCTTCACTGATGACCGTGCCGCCGGTCAGGATGGCGATGTCCTGCAGCATCGCTTTGCGGCGGTCGCCAAAACCGGGGGCCTTCACCGCCAGCGCGTTGAGGGTGCCGCGCATCTTGTTGACCACCAGGGTCGCCAGCGCTTCGCCATCGACATCCTCGGCAATGATCACCAGGTCCTTCTTGCCGGTCGCCAGCACCGCCTCCAGAATCGGGAGCAGATCATTGACGGCGCTGATCTTCTTGTCGGTGATCAGGATGTACGGCTCGTCGATGACCGCCTCCATGCGGCTCGAATCGGTCACGAAGTAGGGCGAAATGTACCCACGGTCGAACTGCATACCCTCGACCAGTTCGTACTCCAGGGTTGTGCCCTTGCCCTCTTCGATGGTGACGACCCCATCATGCCCGATCTTATCCATGATCGTCGCCAGCAACTCGCCGATCTCCGGGTCTTGGGCGGAGATGGTCGCTACCTGGCGGATTTCGTCACGGCTCTTGAGGGTGATCGATTGCTCTTTGATGCGTGCGACCAGCGCCTCGCGCCCTTTATCCAGACCACGTTTGAGGATCATGGGGTTGGCGCCTGCGGCGACCAGTTTCAATCCTTCGTCGATCATCGCCTGCGCCAGCACCGTGGCCGTGGTTGTGCCGTCACCGGCGACATCATTCGTTTTGCTGGCGGCTTCTTTGAGGAGTTGGGCGCCCATATTCTGGAAGGGGTCCTTCAATTCGACCTCCTTCGCTACGGTGACGCCGTCATGGGTGACGGAGGGTGCGCCCCATTTCTTGCCCATCGCAACGTTGCGCCCGCGAGGACCAAGCGTCGTCTTGACGGCGAGCGCCAGGGTATCAACGCCGTGCTTGAGCGCGGCTCGCGCCTGCTCGTTGAATATCACCTGTTTCGCCATAGACTATTCCTCCTGAATGATGCCAAGCAGATCGCGTTCCTGCAGGATCAGATACTCCTCATCATCAATTTTGAATTCGGTTCCGGCATATTTGGCGAACAACACCTGTTGACCTACTTCGACGCTGATGGGGATGAGTTTGCCGTCATCGGTGTGTCGCCCCGGTCCGACGGCAATGACTTCACCCTGCATAGGCCGCTCTTTCGAGGCGGTATCAGGCAGGATGACGCCGCCTTTGGTCTTTTCTTCCCTGGGTTTGGGCTTGACAACAACCCGATCGCCTAATGGCTGGACATGCATAGGCTTGCCTCCCTATCGGATTGCGTATCTGTGTTGGGAAATTGACACTAGATTCTATAGCGTCACAGTGTTAGAAGAGTATAAGCGGCATGTTGGTGATATATTAGACATGTGCTTGAGAAGACAAACCACCACCCCTGCTCAGTTCTCAGTTTCAGCGCAACTTTGAACGCTCTGCATTCGTCCCACCAGCGGGTATCTTCAAGGAGCCTGCCATGATGCTAAGCCCGCGCTGGCGCAAAGTCTTCGCCGATGTCTGGAGCAATAAAACCCGCACCCTCCTGGTCGTCCTGTCGATCGCTGTCGGTGTCTTCGCGATTGGCGCAATCGCTGGCGCCAATGCGTTGCTGTCACGTGAGATGACTGCCGCATACCTGGCAGTCAACCCCGCCGATATATCGATCTACTGCGATGCGTTCGATGACGACCTGGTGCGCGCTGTGCGCCGCATCCCCGGTGTGGCGGATGCTGTCGGCGGTCAAACGGTCAGCGCACGCATCCAGACCGGCTCTGATCAGTGGCGCGACGTGACGATTTATGTCGTGAACGACTTCAAGGATATGCGGATCAATAAGGTGTATCCCGCTGAAGGCGCCTGGCCCCCGCCACACCGCACATTGCTCGTCGAACGCGCATCGCTGCCGCTGATCGGTGCACGTATCGGCGATCTCGTCACGATCCGCCTGCCTGATGAGACCCTGCGTCAGATACGTATCTCCGGAACAGTTGCAACTCCGAATCTTCCTCCGGCAGCGCTGACCAATCAGACGTATGCGTTCATGACGTTCAAGTCGCTTGAATGGCTCGGTCAACCAGAGTTCTATACCGAGTTGAACATGACGGTGACTGGCGATCGCTTCGACAAGGAGCATATTGCAGAGGTCGCCACGCTGGTGCGGAACAAGATCGAAAGCAGCGGTCGCACTGTCTATTTCACCTATCTCCCAGAACCGGGCCGTCACCCGGCGTATCAGGTGTTGCAACCGTTGTTCTTGCTGCTTGGTTTCCTGGGCGCGCTCTCGTTGTTCGCCAGCGGCTTTCTGGTCGTTAATACGATTTCGGCGCTGCTGACCCAGCAGGTGCGGCAGATCGGCGTGATGAAAGCCGTCGGCGCCCGCTCGGTCGATATCGTCGTCATGTATCTCGCAGGCGTGCTGCTGCTCGGGGGTATGGCGCTGGTGATTGCAATGCCGCTGGCGTATCTGGTTGCCGCAGGTCTCACCATCCTCATCGCCGGTATGATGAACACCGATGTGACCAGTCTGGCAATGCCGCTTGAGGCGTGGCTGATCATGATCGCTGTCGGTCTGATCACGCCGTTGCTGGCAGCGCTCCTGCCGATCTTCGGCGGCGCCCGCGTGACGGTTCATGAGGCGATCAGCGGCTACGGTCTGGGGAAGGGACGCTTTGGACGTGGTCGCATTGATCGTCTGTTGGAGCGTATTCACGGACTCTCTCGTCCGTTGATGTTATCGCTCCGCAACACCTTTCGGCGCAAAGGACGGCTGACGTTGACAATGATGACGCTCACGCTCTCGGGCGTCATCTTCATGTCGGTGTTCAGCGTGCGCGACTCGCTGCTGCTGACACTGGATGATGCGTTGAAATACTTCAATTTCCACATTCTGGGAGTATTCAACGGCTTCTATCGCACGGAGCAGATCGAACGCGAAGCGCTGGCAGTGCCCGGTGTGATTGCTGCTGAGAGTTGGGGCTTCGACACGGTGCGGCGCGTGCGCCCCAACGATACGGAAAGCGACTCAATCGTCATGTACGCCGTTCCCGCCGATACGCGCATGATTATTCCGACTGTCCTCGAAGGACGGTGGCTGCTCCCCGATGACGAAAATGCACTGGTGATCAATTCGAGTGTGCTCGGTCTCGAACCCGACGTGAAGGTTGGCGACACGGTAACGCTGAAGATCGACCGGCGCGAAACGGAGTGGAAGGTCGTCGGCATTGTGCGCGGCATTGGCGGGCAGGCAATGGTGTACACCAACTATCCATACTTTGCCCGCATGCGAGGCTTCACCGGGCGCGCCGTTGCGGTGACTGTGCAGGTTGATCCTGCCGACGCCGCAAACCAGGAGCGGGTGGCAAAGGAACTGGAAGCGCACTACAAATCAGTCGGCATACGCACAGGCACAATGCAGACAACTGCGATCCTCCGGCAGCAGAACGAACTCTTCTTCAACATCCTGGTTGCATTTCTGCTGGCTATGGCGTTGCTACTGGCAACCGTCGGCGGGTTGGGCTTGATGGGGACAATGAGCATTAATGTGCTTGAACGCACCCGTGAGATCGGCGTGCTCCGCGCCATTGGCGCGTCGAACAGCGCCGTGCAACGCATCGTCATCACGGAAGGCGTCATCATCGGCGCGCTGAGTTGGGCGCTGGCAATGGTGGTCGCCGTTCCGCTGGCGAAACTGATCTCCGATAGCGTGGGTATGGCGTTTTTCCAGACGCCGCTGACCTTCTCGTTCTCGGTCAGCGGGGCGCTTATCTGGCTGGCGCTCGTGACCATCATCGCCGCAGTTGCGAGCCTGGTACCGGCGTATCAGGCGACGCGTCTCACCGTGCGCGAGGTGCTGGCGTATGAGTAGTGCTCAGGGAGCAGAGGGTTGCGCCCTGGAAGAGGCTGCCAGCAGCGCCAGATAGTGGGCGATCATTTCGCACCCGCGCGCAAAGCAGTCAAGGTTCAGTTTTTCGTTCGGCGCGTGCATATTGTCGTCGGGCAAGCCGAAACCGGTTATGACCAGCGGCGCCCGCAGCGCCTCCTGGAGATCGGCGGCAACCGGCAATGTGCCCCCGCCGATCGTGAAGGCTGCCGGCGCACCGAAGGCTGCCTCGAACGCCCGCGATGCAGCCTGTACCGCTTCGGCGCGGTAATCGATAAGGACAGGATGTGATGCACTCAGCACCTGCACATCGAGTGTCACGGTTGGCGGCGCCTGCTCATGCAAGAACCGGGTGACGAGCTGTGCGATCTCGTGCGGCGCCTGGTATGGAACAAGCCGCATTGAGATTTTCGCCGTCGCCTGTGCCGGGATGACGGTTTTCTTCCCCGGTCCGGTGAAACCGCCGCCGATGCCGTGAATATCCAGTGTGGGTCGAATGCTGGCGCGTTCGATAGCGGAAAAACCGGCTTCGCCTGCAAGCGCCGGTGCGCCGGTCATCCTCAGAAGAGCAGCGTCATCGAGTGGCAATGATGCCAGCAGCCGCCGTTCGGTATCATCGACGGCGCGCACCCGGTCATAAAAACCCGGCACGCGCACGCGGCGGGTTACGCCATCTTGAAGCGCCGCCAGCAACCGGACCAGAACATTGAAAGGGTTTTCTACTGCACCGCCAAAGGTTCCTGAGTGCAGGTCACCCGCAGGTCCGCGAACCGTGACCTCCAGGTAGCAGTTTCCCCGCGTTCCGTACAGGATGAGCGGTTGCTGCGGGGTAAGCATCGTCGAGTCGATGATCATCACGGCATCGCATTGCAGGCGTTCCGGTTGCGTGCGAACAAAACGCCGCAGCGCCACGCTGGACGTTTCCTCTTCACCCTCGATGATCAGTCTGACATTCACCGGCAATCCCCCGGTCACATGCAGCCATGCCTCGAGCGCAGCGATTGCCGCCATAAGCTGCCCCTTATCATCAGACGCGCCACGGGCATACATGGCGTTGTTTCTCACTGTTGGAACGAAAGGCGGCGTGTGCCAGGCATCCGCCGGGTCGGCAGGTTGCACATCGTAGTGCCCGTAGATCAGTAACGTTGGCGCCGTATTGCCTGCTCCCAACCACTCGCTGATGACTATCGGATGCCCATCGGCGGCGATGATCGCGGTATGATCCATGCCGATGCGTCGCAGATAGTCTGCCAGCCACTGTGCAGCAGTTGTCATATCTGCGGTGTGCGCCGGATCCATGCTGACACTGGGAATCGAGAGAATCTCGTGCAGCGCCTCCAGAAGCGATTGCTGCTGTGTGCGTAGATGCGAGATAACCGTGTGAAGCGTCTCTGATGCTGCTCCAGGTGGCATGGTTTCTCCCTTCACTCAACGATCCAGGGCAATCCGGCGACTGCCGTGCTGCGCTGTTCCGGATCGGTATGCACATCGATGATCGCCGGCACTCCCGACTCGAAGGCGCGTCGAATGGCGGGCGCAATCTCCTCCGGTCGTTCGACACGTTCGCCATAGCCGCCGAGCGCCCGCGCCAGTTCGTCGTAACGGCGTGGTCCCAGATGTGTGCCGATCACTGCCGCATCGCCCCACCGTCGCCGCTGACCATCGCGCGTCTCACCCCACCCTTCGTCGTTGGCGATCACCACGATAATCGGCAGATGGTGACGCACTGCGGTATCGAACTCCAGTCCGCATAGCCCAAAAGCGCCATCACCCATGATCGCCGCCACCGGGCTGTCGGGATGTGCCAGCCTGGCGCCGATGGCAAAACCCAATCCCACCCCGATATGTCCGGTGCTGCCCACCCACGTCACCCCGCCGGGAATGGCGGCATCGAGATACTGAATCGCAAACGCCGCGCTGTAACCGCCGTCCACCACTTTGATCGCCTCACGCGGCAGGCATGTCGCCAGCGCCTGCATCAACTGGATCGAATGCATGGGGCGGTCGGACGGGCGGGCTGGAAGGTTTGCGGCAGCCGCCGTTTCCTGACGCATCATGGCAATGCTCCCGTGTGCCATGGAGGGCCACGCCGCTTCCATTGCCCACTCCCCGCCCGCCACAACGAGGTCGTTGAGTTGTCGCAGCACCTGCGCCGCATCACCAACAATCCCAACATCGATCGGTCGCGTTTTGCCGATGCTTTCGGCGTGAATATCCACCTGAACGACGGGAGCGTCCGGGTTGAAGAGGGGAAAACGCCCGTATCCAATCGTCCAGTCGAGACGTGTCCCGATCACCAGGAAAGCGTCTGCCATCGCAGCCGGCGTGGGATAGAACCCGGCTGAAAGCGGGTGGTCATCGGGGATGATGCCGCGCGCCAGGTTGCGACTGAGCACAGGGATGCCGGTTGTCTCGACGAAGCGACGCAGTTCATCTTCGCCGTGCGCCCACCAGACGCCGCTGCCGACGATCAGGAGCGGCCGTCGCGCGCGTCGAATCAGGTCAAGCGCCCGGCGCACCAGTGCCGGATCTCCTGCCGGTCCCGTCGTCACACGATAGTTGCGTGGAAAGGTCACGGCATCTTCGTCCACCATCGCCTGCATCACCTCCAGCGGAAAGTCGAGAAACGTCGGACCGGGGCGGCCCGTTGTTGCGTGACGCAACGCAGCGGCGGTGTATTCCGGCAACCGTTTCACATCGAAACATGTGCGCTGCCATTTGGTGACCGGGCGCAACAGTCGAAGTTGATCGATCGCCTGCATGACACCGATGTCGCGCCCTGCCAGCGACCCCTGGGCACAGGCAATAATCAGCGGAACCTGCGCCTCATATGCGACTTCAATTCCGGCGATAGCGTTGACCAGACCTGGTGCGGCATCGACGGTGAGCAGCGCCGGTCGGCGGGTAAAGCGAGCGAAGGCATCCGCCATATGCGCGGCGTGCATCTCGTTGCGCACGTCGATAACACGGATGCCCTCTTCGCGGCAGGCATTGACCAGCTGGTAGTTATGTCCGCCAACGATGGTGAAGGCATGCGTCACCCCCGCTTCGCGCAGCGTGCGTACCACCAGTCGTCCGCCATCGACGCGCCCGCGCGGCATGGCAGGTCGCGCGACATCTTCGCTGGTCATACGATAGATGAATGTGACGAACTCTTCGTGCGACATCCGCTGACGCAAACCGGGCAGCGCGGTGCGGTCGGGCGGACCGACGCGGCGGCGCAGCGGCGGCGGATCGGCATCGGCAACCTCGATGATCGCATCGACCACGTCCTGCGGATCACTGCTCTGCTCCCAGGCAGCGGCGAGCGCGTCCGCCATGCGGGTGGCACGGGCATAGTACGGGCTGTCAGGACGGATCGCGGCTCTGGCAGCGGTGATCGTACTGGCGGGCATGTCGGTTTTGAACATGCCGCATGGCTGGATGACCGATACACGGATGCCGAAGGGGGTTACTTCCTGATAGAGACAGTCGGAGAAACCTTCGACGGCATGCTTGGTGGCGGTGTAGACGCCCTGGAAGGGAAATCCCACGACGCCGCTGTCCGACGAGATATTGATAATATGCCCGCCACCAGATGTGCGCATATGAGGAAGAACCGCCTGCGTCACGATCATCATACCGATGATATTCACATCGAAGAGGCGGCGAATATCGTCCAGTCGTGCTTCCTCCAGCGGTCCGCCGTGTCCGAGACCAGCGTTGTTGACCAGCACATCGATACGCTCGAAGCGCGCCACCGCCATCTCAACAGCGCGACGGACGGCATCCGGGTCGGTGACATCCATCGCCAGACGCAGCAAGCGCGCAGGATCGTCGGTGTGCAGATGCGCCAGCGCGTCAACAGCGCGGTCGGTAGCGACGACGCGCTCCCCGCGATCGATCACTTGCTGTGCCAGGCGGGCGCCAAAGCCGGTCGCGCAACCGGTGATGAGCCAGGTGCGCTGCGGATAGGTCGTTCGATTCATGGTCTTCCCCTTCGGTCTCAACTGAACCGAAACGATATCTTCAGTACAGATTGTTGAAAAAGTCGATCACAATCTCATTTGCTACGGCATCCGGCAACGCATCGAGGACATCGTTGATCAGCGCCATCTCCTGCGGCAAGGCGCCCGGTCGCAAACCGATTGCCGCCATCAGTTCCATGATCGTTGCTGGAGATGGATCGCGCGCAATTGCAGAAACAAGTGTCTGGATGAGCGTCGGATCGGTTGGCGGCGCCTGGCGCACCTCTTCCACGCAGGCGGCGAGATCGGCGAGCAGCGCCTCGACGTTGTGTGCAACGCCATACGTGACGGAGACGTGCAGATTGCGCGGCGAAAGCGGCGTCGAAAACTGCGGCTGAAGATACCACCCGCGCCGACGCAACGCATCAGCCAGATGAAACACGTTGATGTTGTTCGAGGCGAAGGAAAACATGCTCATGGCTGGCTGCCCCAGCACAAACAACCCGTCAATCGCGTTGATGCCGGCGATCAACCGCTCTGTCGCCGCCTGCACCGTCGCTACGATCTCCCGGTACCCCGCTTCACCCAGGTGGTGCAGGATCGCCCACGCACCGGCAATCGGTCCAGCCGACCGCGAACTGAGAACCGTCGGGTTGATGAGGGTATAGCCGGTTGTGTCGGTCGAAGCAAACATCTGATACCGCCGCAGGGCGCGGTCGCGGTAGAGGATAAGCGAAGCGCCCTTGGCGGAATATCCGTATTTGTGCATGTCCACAGAGAGGGATGTGACGCCGGGAATGCTGAAATCGAAGGGAGGAACCGCATATCCGAGTTTCCGCAAAAAGGAGAGATAGATGCCGCCAACGCACGCATCGACGTGGCAGAGGAGTCCATACTCCTGCGCCAGCGACGCAATTGCGGGAACGGGATCGATAACGCCCTGCGAATAGCATGGCGCCGACGCCACGAGCAGAATGGTGTTGTCGGTGATTGCCGCACGCATTGCTGCCACATCCGCCTCGAATGTCGCCGGATCGAACGCGACGACCACCGGTTTGACGCCGAAGTAGTGCGCCGCTTTGTGAAACGCTGCGTGTGCCGTCCGCGACAGCACCATTTCCGGTTGCGCGATATGGGGTCGGTGAGCGCGCGCCCAATCGCGGGCAGCCTTCACTGCCAGCAGAATACTCTCCGTGCCACCGCCGGTCACATTGCCGGCAACCTGTTCATCGCCCTGGAGCAGACCGGCGATCATGCGCACCACGTCGCGCTCCAGTTGCGCGATGCTGGGGAATATCGTCGGGTCGAGACAGTT
>Ga0197142_1003892_pt1 | contig 12298 bp, 7 predicted proteins | sample GBS60_MetaG_FD_148614 | JGI IMG/M metagenome (GOLD analysis project Ga0197142, IMG submission 148614) | Sediment microbial communities from Great Boiling Springs, Gerlach, Nevada, United States - GBS 60_MetaG | ecosystem: Environmental > Aquatic > Thermal springs > Hot (42-90C) > Sediment... | reverse complement strand
GTCTTGCTGAACGGCGCGGGGAGGGCGGCGACGGTGAATCGGTGATATGTGCCCTCGTCCGCGTCGCGCCACACCGTGCAGCCAGCGTCCGCGCACGCCCGCACCTGCCAGAAATACATCGCACCGGGCGAAAGCGGGCCGGCGACGACGCCAGGCGAATCGCTCATGTTTGCCTCGCCCAACGGACAGCCAAGTGTTGCACCTAGGCAGTAGCGGTAGTGATGCACCCCTCCGGCGTGCGTCCAAGAGAGCACCGGGCTGGCAGCCACGCCGAGCTGGCCGTCCGCCGGCGCTTGTTTGTAAAAGGCGGACGGCAGCGACGCGACCGTGAAGAACCAGGGCGCATTGGGCGCGTCCGCGTATATGGTGCAGTCGGCATCCGCGCACGCACGAACGCGCCATGCGTATCTGCGCCCTGCCTGCAAGTCCGAGACATCGACGAAAGTTGTATTGAGCGACTGAGTCGGTTCGCAGTCCGAGCCGAGCGACAGGCAGTATCGGTAGTGGTGAATCGGCCCGCTCCGCGCTTGCCACGTCAACCGAACCACCCTCGGCTGCCCTGTCGCGCCGTTGGGCGGGCCGAGGTGGTCCACGCCCGGCAGGGAGGCGACCGTAAACGACCATGCCCCCCCATCGGCCTCGCGTTGGGCGGTGCACGAGTCGTTCGCGCAGGCGAGCACCTGCCAGCGATAGGTCTGGCCGGGTAAGAGGTTGCTCACCGTCGCGCTGAGCGCTGCGCCCACGTCCTGGTAGGCGCCGGCGCAGCTTTGCAGCTGAGCCGGCCAGATGCAGTATCTGTATCGCACGGCGCGCGCAGCTGCCTGCCAGCGCAAGGCAACGGCGCGCCCGTGCCCGGACGAGCCGTTTTCGGGCGCAGTCTTCTGGAACGTGCCCGGCGCTTCAGGGATGGTCCTGAACACCCAACCCCCTGAGTCGGCCGCCCTGAAGACCACGCAGCCCGGGTCGCTACAGGCATAAACCTGCCAGTAGTATGTCCGTCCGGGCATCAGGTTGGTCACCGTGACCGCCGTGGCGGCCCCGACGCCCGTCGCCGGCGTGCAGCTTGCCGCCGTGGTGAGGCAGTAGCGATAGTGGCTCGCCCCGGCGCTGGATCCCCAGCGCAGGACGAGCGTCTGCGTCGGGACGTCGATGAGGTTGTTGGCGGGGGCGAGCTTGCCGAACGGCGCACTGCGAAGCGCGACGCGGAAAGTCCAGTGCAGCCCAGCATTTGCATCGGTCCATACCTGACATGCAGCGTCCGCACAGGCGCGCACCTGCCAGCGATACTGAGCCCCGTTGGTCAGGCCTGCAAGCGTCACGCTTGTCTCGTTTGTGGGAATGTTTGGGGTGCAAGGAGGGTCATCGGCCAACGCGTAGCAATAAAGGTAGCGTTGCGCGCCCGACGATGCGTTCCACGCCAAGCGGGGGGCGGTCGAGTCGCGCACACCGCCATCTCCTGGTTCGCTCTTCGAAAACGCAGCGGGGAAGTCCGCCGTGCTGAATGAGAAGGTCGTGCCGTTATTTGCTACACGATAGATGGTGCAATCTGGCTCCGCGCACGCGTACACCTGCCAGATGTATGTGCGCCCCGGTTCCAGGCCAGTGATTTGGACGCTCGTCGTCGTCGCCCAGCCCAAGATGACGTTGCCATAGGATGTGTTGACGACGTAGCGATAACCGATCACGCCTTCGCCGCCGAAGGGCTGCCAGGAAAGCTGCGCGACGCGCCCCAGGCCGGATGTTCCATTTGGCGGCGAGAGCTTGCCGAAGTGAACGGGATCTAGGCAGCCGTGCAGCACGCGCTGTGGCAAGTGAAGGGTTGATGAATAAGGCAGATGTCCCAGCCCCCCATGGAGGTTTCTGCCCCAAGCATATGGGCAACCGTTTGACCTGATCGCCGCGCCGCTTAACCAGCCATGGGCGAGGTGGGTGACGCCGTCGAGGAAGGCGACGCGGGTCGGCATTGAGTATGCCATTGTCCGGCCGTCGGAGATGTCGTCCCCTCGCTCGCCGTGAAAGTTGCTCCCCCAGCAGTGCCATTCCACCCCGCGCCGCACGCATCCAATTTGGTTATTTGCCCCAAGTGTGATGTCGACGATGTCGTTATGTTGCATCACCAGGTGTGGCGTGTAGACGAAGGTGGCTGTGTAGTCGGGGTAAGCGACGCCGTAGATGCGGTTGTCCCCCCAGCACCATAGCTTGTAGGCCTGCAGGGCGCATGTTTTGTCCGCTCCGGCAACCACTTTCTTGACCGAACCGCTGAGCACCAATAGCGGAGTGGAGGATGTCCCTACGCCGCTTCCAACTCCAAGTTGTCCGAAGGTGTTTGCCCCCCAGCACAAGAGGTTTCCGGATTGGACGGCGCAGGTGTGAAATCGCCCTGCCGCGACGTCGGTGACCCCCCCGCTGAGCACGCGCCGAGGGGAGCGCTCAAAAAAGGATTCTGCGCCGAGCCCGAGCTGTCCATATACGTTCCCCCCCCAACAGTACAGGTCGCCGTCTTTGACTGCGCAGACGTGCGATTCGCCCATGGCCACGCGGCTGACCCCGCTCCCCATGCCGGCGATCTGAATTGCTGCGTCGGAGTTTCCCTGGAATTCTCCGAGCAAGCCACGGCTGTTATGTCCCCAGCAATACAGCGCGCCGCCTTGGATGGCGCATGAGCCATGCTCTCCTGTTGCAACCATAGATGCACCCGCCGGCATGTCCCTCACCTTGCGCAGGGCGGGTGGTGGGTATGAGGCATTGCCCAATCGGGTACTATCTGCGCCACCCCAGCAATACACCTGCCGTTCCGGGGTGAGAATCGCGCAGTAGTACTCGGAGAAAGCTGATATATCATGCCCGCCTGCGTGGACATGGCGATGGTAGGCGAGCACAAAGAGAGCGGATATGGCGAAGATCAACGGGCGAATGAAAGCGTTCATCGCTCAAGACACCCCAGGTTAAGGATTTGGCGCGGGTTTTGGCGCGCTGCTTTGAACCACGGGCTGCCCGGCAGCGGAACGGCCGGGATGCCGATGAAACATCGACCGTCGAAGGCTGTGCCGCGTCCGGGCGTCAGGGCAAAGGATTGAATGTTTTTGTCGCCGGACGAGACCTTTTGCGGGCGGGCGATGGTCGCACGCGGGTTGCCGAAGCTGCCCCAGCAGTACAGCGCGCCGCGCTGAAGGGCGCACCCGCCCCCTCCCGCCGCGCCCAGCGCGCTTACCTCGCGCTCCAACCCCGCGACCGGAGCCGGCGTGCGGCGAAATGCCATCCCCTCGACGCCCAGGGCGCGGCTGAGGTTGCTCCCCCAACACCACACGCCCCCTCCGCTCAGTGCGCAGGTGAAGTCGTCGCCGGCGCTGATCTGTTGCACGGGCGACGGCAGGCCTGCGACCAACACAGGCATGGGGGCGAAGCCGCGTTCGCCGGCGCCGGCCTGCCCATAGGTGTTGCGTCCCCAGCAATATGCGCGGCCGTCGGCGATGGCGCAGGTGTGGAAGCGCCCCAAGGTCACTTGGGTGACCGGGGCGGGGAGGCCGCGCACCGGCACCGCTTCCGCCACGTGCACGCTGTCCTCGCCGTTTCCGACTTGTCCATAATGGTTGTCGCCTTGACAAAACAGCTGCGCGGAGCGGATCTCGCAATGATGGCCAGCAATAGGCTGTGCGACGGATTGCGCACTGTTTCTCTCGACGGTGGACAGGCGAGGGCAAAGCGTCCGGCCGTTCACTTGGACGCACGGCCAATCGACGGAGGTTGCGTGCGCGCCGGTGGTGAAGAAGAGCGAGAGGACGATGAGGGTTCGAGCGCCTGTGCCGAGCGGGCGACGCAGGCGAGATGAAATTTTAGACAACTGCCTCGTGATTTCACACATACGCCTATGGATATAGGCCAGACGGCGCGTTTGTCAAGCGCTGTGCGCCGGTAGAAGAGGGTTGCTGTGCCGCGTGGGGTGGGCAGGGAAGCGCATGTTGGTTGTTAAGCTTATTGGCATAGTTCGGTTTTGTTTTGTAATATAATTTTAAAAACTAATAATTTTTAATCTGTGATAATTGTTAAAACTTACACCTGTCGCCGACGCCCCAATCGGGTCACGCCCCGCCCGCACCGTGTTTGCTCACCTGGTGTATTTCGTTTCGTCTCCCCCTGCTCCGCACGCCGAACGCACGGCTGCTGATGGACGGCCTGGGAGGATGCCGCCAAGGCAACCGGGTAAGCGCAGACGGCGGGCAGGCGCGCTGCAGCGACCGGAGCCCCGTGGTCACCGTCCGGCCATGGGCATATAATGAATTCATGGTCGATGTCTCGCTGTATCACGCTTTTTCCAAAGCGTGCGACGGGCGGGCTGCGCTCATCTCGGCGCTGGAGCGCCTGCGCCAGCATATCGACGCGCTGGAAACCCAGCATCTCACGCACGCCCTGCGTGACAAACAAAGCGCTGCCTTCTTGGCAGAATTAGAATCGTTGCTCGCCGAGCAGCTCGCCCAAGCGCAGATCTTCGACGAGGTGATGGCCGCTGTACAAGCAGTCGACCGCTCGCCCCGCTTTGACTTGGAAGAGGTCATCGGCGAAGCCATCCGAGATGTCTTGCCGCAGGAGGCCGAGCAGGTGGTCGAGCAGATGGCCACCCGGCTGGCCGAGCGTTTGCGAGCGCTGCTGAGAGGGCTTGACGAGGCTATGTCGCCGCCCGCGGCTGTTCACTACCTCCCATGAGTCTCCCCCTTCACCCCCCGTCGCGTGATGACGAAGCCGAGCGCGCCGCCGCCCGGTTGCGCGGGCTGATCCGGAGGCTTTTGCAGCAGGCAATGGTCGACTGCTCGCGGAGCTGCGGAGACGGGGGAGGCTCAGGTGACCGACGTCATGCGTCGCAGGATGCATACCGCCAAAACGCTCGGCACACCAAGGGGGTACCAGGTGCGCCGTCCGATGGGGAAGACGACGAAGCCGGCGCCGATGGCGCCTCGCCGCAAGGGCGGACGAGGGCGCGCAAAGGCGGCGTGCACCATGCACAGGTGGGCAGCGGGGGCGAGGCTGACCGACTGGGCGCGCCAGGAGGGGGAGGCGGAAAGGGTGATGGTGCTGGGTTGCGCCATGTTGCTTCGGACGTGGGCGAGGGCAACGGTGACGCAATACGATTCTTCGGCGCGCCGATCCTGCCGGAGGGGTTTGACCCGTCCAAGCAGGTGTTCAGCGCAGAGCAAGGGCAGCACATCGCCCGTCGTCTTCTGGAGGCCTCCTCCGGTTACGGGCTACAGCCCGGGCGCGGGCGAAGCGTCTTTGACCCGTTGGTGGTGCGCCCGAACCACGCTTTGGTGCAGTGCTTGAGGATGACCAGGCATGCGGTTCGCCAATCCGAGCAGATCGGAAACGGGGCGCTGACGCGCACCTCGTTTGTGCGCCCGTCTGCGCTCGGACGCGCCTGCCATCTGCCTTTGCCCGGCAAGCGCACGGCGCTTCGCTACGCCGTGGTTGTGGTGGACACCAGTGGAAGTATCAGCGACGAATATATACTAAAAATAGTCATACCCTCGGTCGCGAGCATCCTCATCAGCGGATATGACAAGATAGTCTTGGCCCAATACGACGCGGCGCTGCATCGCGAGGTCATCGTCGACGCGCCATCCGCGCTGGCCAAACGGGTATCCACTTGGGTTGGGCGCGGCGGCACGCGCATGGACAACGCGCTGCGCTACGTATATCACCGTTTCATCCATCCAAGCGACAATGCCGAGCGACGCGACGATGGCGACGCTCGTCAAGTCGACCGTCAGATCGTCGCCCAAGGGCGCCCCCCTGCTGCCGTCTACGTGATCACGGACGGACAGACCCGCTGGGGCTTTGCGGAGGCCGATCGATGGCCGCCCGAAACGCCCCTCGTCATCTTGCGCATCGGACGGCACGGCGAATGGCCAGGCGCCCCGGCCCACCACCGCGTCTGGTTGGCCGATCCGAATCAGCCGAGATACGAATGGTATCCAGCAGCCCATTTGTCCCCCGCTCGGATGGTAAAAAATCCGACCACGGGCTATACTACAACATGAAAGTACGAACAGAGCTCAGCCTCTTGACCCCGATTCGCTTGCTCTCGGTCATCGCCGCGCTCGTCACTTGCGCCGTTAGCTTCCTCGTCCCGCAGCGCGACTCCGCCTACGGCGCAGCCGGCGAAACCCTCATCTTGGTCGCTTGGGCGACCCTGACAACATGTGCCTTCCTCGCTTCGCCGCACTTTCTACGCCTCGTCAACATCGTCGCCTTGGTTCCGATCAGCCTGTGGGCGAACAGCATGCTGAACGTCGCGCTCAGCGCGCTTCACCCGTTCATCGTCCTGTCCTTGGCTCAGGTCTGGCTTGCCCAGCAAACCGCGTGGCCGTTCATCGCCCTGCAGGGGGCGTGGTTGGTCGTCGCCAGCGCGGCTGCGCTGGGGATCCCGTTCGCGGATCTGGCCTATCTCTACCTCCCCTATCTGTTCATCCCGCTGGCAGCCGTCACCCTCTGGCTGGTCTTGAAGCCGCGCTCAGCCCAAGAGGTTCAGCGCACGCCTGAGCTCGCCTAGCGTCGCCCGGTTGATCCGGCGCTTGCCGCCGATCCCGATCAAGAAGGCGATCGCTTCGGCTCGGCTGCGGACGCCGGCGCGGCGCAGGTCATCCTTAGCCCGCTGGCTGAGGGGGAGAGCGTCCAGCTCGTCGGTAGACGAACCTTGAAAGTCGCTAAGCACCTCTGCCAGCTGCTGTTGGAGGAAACTGGCGACCTCGTCACCGGGGCGGTGTCGAATGAGGATGTCCAGCCGCCATCCGCCGATGCCCTTGGTTTGGCGGACGACGACCTCGTCGTCGGCCTCGGCGAGGCGTTTCAGGTGAATGACCCCCTCCCACGCAGCGAGCCCGGGGAGTGTAGGTGCGTTGTAGTGTAAATATTTAATATTTTTTATATAGTATCTAGCCTCACTGTTGTCGACGTCGAACAGCCCGTTGGCGTGAAAACGCGCTCCGACGCGATCCGGATGGCCAGGCACCCAGACCGCGTGCGCGTTCAACCAATCACAAAAATCCACCCCCCCGGCGACGGCCGGCGCAAGCGCCGTGCAGATCGTCCTCCCGCGCCGCGTCAAGAGCAGGCGAAAAGCCGTCGCCAGCGCGTCGCACTCTCGGGCGCTCGTCAACAGCGCGCTTATCTTGGTCTGGGTCTGCTCGATCGAGATGCGCGCCTCCATCAAGCCTCCGACGTGACGTCCAAACCCAAAGCCCAAAAATACGATCTCAGGCGGGCCATCCCCGTCTCCTTCTCTAAATTTCCCGAATCGCCGCGATCTAAGATCGAGATATACACCTCGCCCGGGGCGTAGGCATAGTCGGATCGAAATCCGGTCAGCTCGGCTATCATAGCGTCCGCGCCGTGCGCCATCAGCGCCCACATCTCCATCTCGCCGACGCGCTGCCCACCCCCCTGTCGCCGCCCTCGCGCCGGCTGCATCTGGGAGATGTTGTAGCGCCCGGTCGCCCGCCCGTATCTTTTTTCGGCAGCCAAATGGTTCAGCCGCATGACGCGCACCAAGCCGACCACCACCGGGCGGTCAAGGAACGGCTCGCCGGCCGACGGGCGAACGAACATGCGGCCGCCCAGCGGGCTGGGCCAGCCGCTGCGCGCCTCCAGCGCCCGCCCCCATCTTACCCAGCCCTCCAGCGTCGCCTCGCCAAGCGGGGATGCGCCGAGCGCCTGAGCGTACGTCCGCATCGCCGTGTCGACCGCGCAGCGTGCACCCTCGAGCATGTCCGCCCTCAGCCGGACGACGCCCCCGCCCGTCCATCCCTCCTTGGCCCATTCAGGTACCTGCGGAAGCAGCGGCGCGATGTCGTGCGCTGCCAAACGCCGGATTTCCTCGCCCGCCAACGCCGTGCCCGGGCGGAAGTTGGCAAACATCCAAAGCCCCCACGCCTTCGCCAGCTCGCCGTAGACGAGCGGCCGCAGCAGCCTCGCGTCGTCGTGCGCCACGATGTAGCGGCGGCCGGTGACGTAGGAGGCCCAGCCGAGGTGGGCTTCGTACAGCTGGCCGAAGTTGTTCCTCGACAGGATGGAGACCGGTGAGAAGCACGCATCGACCCTTCGACCGTCTGGAAGCTGCGGGGTGTGATACGACGGCAGCAGCGCAGAGATCACCCCTTTGTTGCCGTGCGTGCCGCTGAGCTTATCACCGATCGCCGGCGGGACGACGGCCCGTAAGCGGTACACCAAGCCATCAGCGCGGCACTCGATGGCCAACAACCGCGCTGGCAGGCCATGGTGTCGCAGGACGAAGGGGACATCGCCGCGCCCCTGCGGCCCAACGAAGGCCAATTCGCCCCCGTCCTCGACGAGGTCGCCGGGCCTCGCCGATCTCGCTGAGCCGTCGTCTACCCCTGCCCCACCTGCGTTGCCGGAGGCGCGCAACAAGCTCATCCAGCGCGCCGGGCGCAGCGCGCCGGAGGAGATCGTGTAGGTGTAATCTTTAAGCGCGCTGAACTCACCTGAGGCGGCCCACTCTTCGCCGATTGCCACGGCGTCCTCGAACGTCCAAGCCGGGATCGGACAGTAGGCCACCAGCGCTGTAGTCTGGCTCTCGGCCATCGCCGCCCCCATCTCGTCGTCCAGCTCGGCCTCGCACAGCACGACGAACGAGCGCGGATTGACCAAGCGCAGCGCTTGGCGCGCCATGTTGCAGGCCATTAAGGCGCGCGTGGGATCGTCAAAGACGATAAAGGGCAAACGATTGGCGACCTTTCCGAACAAGGCACGATACGTCGTCGGCATCCGGATCGCCCGCACCTCTGGAAACGGCGGGCAATATGCCCGCGGCATGCTCAGGGCGCGCCCGGCGTGTTGGGCCACGACCACCTCGTCATCGTCGTCGGAGACGAGGTAGCCGGCAGGGTGCAGGTCACCGCGCTCGGCGAGCCCGACCTGTCGCCCGATGTTCTCGCCCTCGGAGCTGCTGAGCGGGCATAGGCGGCCAACGTCGAAGGCGTGCACATCCCGCAGGACGCGCTCGACCGCCATCTTGTGCTTCCCGCGCCTGAAAGCGATCGAGACGTATCCATCTGCGTCGAACAGCGGGCAGTTACCCTTGCGGTCTCCGCCCCCGCTGAGCTCCGCGCATGTGCGGCGGATGGCATCGATGGAGGTGTTGGCCAGCCGACGCCCGTACCGCCTGAGCGCGGCCTCGTCCAGAGGGGAGACGCGCCATCGGCGCAGGTCACGTGGGTGGAGCGCGCTCAGCGCGACGTCCAAGCGCTTACACGTCTCGATGTTGTCCAGCAACCACAGCCACAGCCCGTGCGGATATTGCAGTTCCGCCGGGACGCCGAGCAGGGCGCACATGTCGAGCACTTGGGACGGCGAGAAGAGCGCCAGCCTCATCCCCACCAGTGCATCGGCCATCCACTTGGCGGCGGGATGGCCAGATCGCTCGTCGGAGAGTGCCGCGCGCAGATCGGCCAGCGCGCACGCCATCGTCCCGACCTTGACCACCTCACCGCAGATGGTTATCTCCGGCCCGTGGATCGGGTAGAAGGCGACCCCGTCGTCCAAGCGCTCTATCATCGTGCGCGGGACGATGTGCAGCGCAGCCTCCAAGGCATGGGCCGGCATTTCGATGGCCGAGGGGGGAGGGGCGATGGCCAAGCCCGCGTAGTCAAAGACGGTGATGGAGTTCGGGGAGGCCAACCAGTCGCGCAGCGCCATCAACCGGTTCCAGCCGTCCTGGACGAAGCGGACTTTGCGCTCGTCTGGGGCGAAGCGGCGCGCCGGGCTATAGACTATACGCATATTCGGCTTGGGGGAGCTCAGGCGGGCGCTGCTTGACCACCGCTGACGCCGAGAGAAAGGCCTGCCGCAGCGCGAAGTTATACGCTTTGACGCCGCGCAGGTCGTAGTCGCACCCGAGCAGCCACATCGTCTCGCAACGCCCGCCCAGCGCGGCGAGCATCTGCAAGTAGGTCGTGGCATCCAGCACCTCGCCGCGCGGGCCGCGCAGCCACGCCTCGTGATCCGGGGCGACGATCACCAATTCGTCATAGGTGGACTCGCCGCTGAGCAGGCTGTGGGCGCTGTGGATGACCAAGGGGTTCGAATCGAAGGCCGGCTGGAACTCGCCGCCTATCATCTGCCGCGACAGGCGCTCCTCCACGAGCATATCGAGGAAGGCGCGCTCCAAGGCCCGTCGTCCGGCCTGTTTGTCGACGCCGGTTTGGTCACCGCTGCCAAGCAGCGCGTCCATCAGCGCCTGCGCCTCTTGCGCGAGGCTGGCGAAGGTGTAGCACAGCGCCCGGCCCGCCTCATCGCGCGCCATCCGCAGACCTAGCGGCTCGGCCACGTTGCGCATGAAGGCGATCAAGCGGGCGCTGAGCGTCTCGTATTCCCCGGCGGCAAACGCGCTGAGCCTCCTGAGCAGCTCCTGCGCCTTTGGGTCGCTGGGTACGTCCTGATTGCTCATCCGCATCAGGGCGCGCACGACCGCGGCCAGGTCTGACTTCCGAACGCCCGGCGGGTCGGCCCAATACAGCGCGAGTGCGTAGATGTTCTCCCACTCTGCGCGCGCTTGGCTCAGTCGCGCCTCGGAGGAGAATGTCAACGGCGAAGGGTTGGCCAAGGTATACAGCGTGCGGATGGCGGGCGTGGACCACAGGCTGCGGTGGGGGGCGAGGGCATAGCTCATCGCATCCTTTCCGATCACCTTGTCCAAGACCGACTGCGCGACGGCGTGGTGGTAGGGCATCACCACGGCCGTCTGGCGCTTGTTTTGGCGCGCCCGCATGACCAGCGCTCCACCGCTTTTCAGCGCGGATAGGTAATCGATGTGCTGAATGTACACCATCTTGCCGCCCTTTGCGTCTGCAGCGGTGAACGCAGGTGCTTCGACGCCGAGTGCGTCCGCAAACTCGTTCAGCGCCCTCGCGACGGATGCCGACACGACCACCTGTCGCGCCTGCGTGCTGTCCGCCGGCAGCACCGAGCGAATGCGATCGAGGACGGCTTGGCGATCTTCGGCCAGCGTGAGGTAGCCCAGCGCCGTGCCGCTCGGGTCGTATTCGAAGCGCATCTGCTTTGCGCCGGCAGCTACCACGCGATATATCGCGTCGAGCATGGGCGACGGGTAGCGCTCGACCTGCAGAAAGCGAACAGCGGGCGGAAAGCCAGCAGCGCGCCAAGCCCGCGCTATCTCCGCGTCGCTTCGCCCGGACAGGGTGCGAAAGAGGCGATACAACAACGGGACGTATATCCCGCCCATCTGTTGGACGCGGCGGTCGAATTCTTCGGCGAGGTGCCCGATTGATGCGGCCAGCCTCTCCCTCCCCTCGTCGTTTTGGGCGAGGTTCATGATCAGTGCGTCTGAGGCATCCAGCGGCTTAATCTCGCCGTGTTCTGCGCTGGTGCGTTTGAGGTATTCCATCACCCGGGGGATGAAGCGAGGCGCGAGCAAGCCGGACATCTGGGGAGATAGGTGCGACATGCTCAGCAAGGCGATCTCGCAATAGCGCTCATCCAGCATCTGTCTGCCGTGCGGCATGCCGAGGCGAACGCCCACGACCTCCGCGCATTCCAGCAACCGCTGCATCCACGAGTGCAGCGAGATCACGTTGGCGACGATGGGGCGTTCCATATTTCGTGTAGCGAGCGCGGCGACGATGCGTTGCTGCATCTGGTAGGTGGCCGTGACCACTAAGGTGTGCTCCTCGAGCTCGGCGATGATTTCCATCCTCGTCTATTTTAGCGCGAGCGCGCTTGCAGGAAGGCCCTTTCGCATGAGCCGCCCTGGGTGAATAATTTTTTAATTAAATGTTATATATGATATCTTAATTTTTAAAACTTTGTGTTTAGATTCGTTCTGCGGACCGGCCGCGCAAGCCCCCCATGCCAAGTGCACCGCCGCTCGCCGAGCGGCCAGCACTCCTATCATCCTCACACGTTCACCATCGTGCGGCGCGCCGCGCCAGGCGCGCTGCTATTTGACCTAAATCGCGCCCCGCCGGCCAAGAGAGCCGACCAAAGATTAAAACCGAACACGTTCACGCTATGCCTGAACCTAAGACCACGCGCAATATTGGGGAGTGCTCAAATTCGGAGTGATATAAACTCAGAGAGGCTCCTCTAGGACAGCGCTGTCTGAGCAACTGCCGAGCATTCCAGCAGTGCACGAAGAGGGCAATCGCACGCTGTAAGCTCTCAGCGCTCTTGGCAAATCCTCGCGTTCGGCGGGCAAGCTGCGATACAAAACAACGTAGCTCAGCGTTGTTCGCCTCTACTGAGTAGGTCTGCGACTTGCCATGGGCCACGAGAT
>Ga0197142_1003889_pt1 | contig 12304 bp, 5 predicted proteins | sample GBS60_MetaG_FD_148614 | JGI IMG/M metagenome (GOLD analysis project Ga0197142, IMG submission 148614) | Sediment microbial communities from Great Boiling Springs, Gerlach, Nevada, United States - GBS 60_MetaG | ecosystem: Environmental > Aquatic > Thermal springs > Hot (42-90C) > Sediment... | reverse complement strand
AGAATGGCCTCTTGGGCACTGTCTACGTGCCACTTTCCTTCGTGACACTGAAGCAACCAATCTCTGGCCACAGAAGTCCAAGAAGACCCCCAAGGGCCAGTCAGCTGGGTGCGATAGGGATGGAGCAGACATATGTTGCGACCGCCTGCAGGACGAGGTTTGTTTTCCTTCTTGGACGGAGCGTTGGGATAGTGTTGTCCCACCTGTGTCCAAAGAAAATCAGAATAAACTTGGTGATCGCCGGCCACGTACTTGGCATTGGCCGACGTTTCGTACAGCTCTTCCACGTTGTAGCGTTGGGTGGCATGACCCATCAGACCCAGCCAGTCTTGAGCGCGGATAACTGTGTGAATGTGGTTGGCCTGGTAGAGGTCGGACAGCAGGTGCATGCCTTTGGAATTGACCGTAAAGTTCTGGGCCACAAAGTTGGTCAAAGGGCTGTTGACGTCAAAGTAGGAGCCGGTGGTGGCCTTCCAGAACTCGGCGTTGATCTGTTGTGAGGTGGCAATGCGCTGCATGGTGTGGCCGTGGGCCATGTCCAAAGCCGGCAGGAAGGTCAGTACACCCTCGCCGGTGAGAGCGCCCATGAAATCGAGTTCTGGTTTGTAGGCATCGATCGCTGCCCGAATGCGGGGTGGGGCCACGATGTAGTGGGAGTTGATCTCAGAAAGATAAGGGGAGCGATGGGAGTGGACATAGTATTTCTGGTCTACCCAATCCCCTTGGATGCGGCGTAAATCATTTTCCCCTTGGCCCTGAGAGGCTTGTTGGTGAATCCAGGGGGTTTCCCCGCTAACAGAAATACAGTCTGGCGTGGTCATGGCCATGGAGCGATAGATGCCATGGCCGCACGATCCACACCCACCAGGATCTGGGTTGGGAACCGGTAGGGTAGCTTCGTTAGGATTGAGGGTTGGGTTGGGCAGTGGCCCTAAAGGTGTAATGGGATTAGGGCCGGGAGGAACGATAGGTCCGGGCGAAGCTGGCCTGGGAGAAGGACTAGACGGGGGTGTTGTCGGATCTTCTCCAGGACGAGTCAAGCACACTAAGGGGTGGGTTGGATCGACGGTACAAACGGCTGTGTAGCCTCCTGGACAGCCTTCGTGAATGGGGATACAACCTACTGGATGGTTGACATCTACTTGACAGCGGCCCTGCTCGTCCAAAGGGTGGGTAGGATCCTGCAGACAAACCTTGGTTTGGCCCTCGGCGCAACCGGGCTGAATGGGAACACAAACGAGCGGGTGATCGGGGTCGTGGGAACACACCAGCCGCCGCTGGTCGTTGCAGAAGAAAACGTAGCGAGGCGGCCTTTGGGGCCTGGTTCCGGGCTCTACGGGAGTGGGCACATTGGGGTTCTCTCCAGGCCTTCCCGGGTCTTGCGGATCCTCAGGTTGGGATGGATCGGGTTGGACTCTGTCTGAAGGAACCCAACCGCTGGGAGGAAGAGGAAGCTCTGTTTGCAGCAAGCCGCTGATGTAGAGGGGTTGGTAAAGTTTTCGCCCCCTCGACTCGACGAAAAGCAACAACCAAGAACTGGCTTCGCTTCCTGGCAAAACTCGTACCTTGAGGGTGTAAACCCCTCTGCCGGAAACGACGTACGGAGAAAGGGGTGGAGAAAGGAGAACAGTCTTTTCGGAGCGCTCCAAACCAAACCGTACGGAAGCAGGCTTGTCGGGGAAGTAGGCCCACATCTCAAACACATCGCCGACATAAACCCGCGCTGGAGTAACAGTAAAGATGGGGCGATCCGTTACGGGCGTAGGATCGGGAAGGTTGTAGATATCGTCGGCTCTTGGCGTAGGAATGGGGCCGTTGTAGATACCGTCAGCTCCTGGCGTAGGAGTAAGGTCATTGACGCCGCCGGCTCCTGGCGTAGGAGTAGGGTCATTGACGCCGCCATCTCCTGGGATAGAGACGGAAGGATCGGAGACACCCTCGGTTGCTCTATCTGGTGGTGGCAGAGGGATAAGAAAGCGCAAGCCAGCGTTGCTGGGAATGCCGCAGGGGGGCTCAGCAAAGACCCGTAGGCGGTGAGACCCCTCGAGGGGGGCGTCTTCTTGCAGGTAGTAGAGAAAAGCTCGCGCGGCTTGGGTAAAGCGCTCTGCCAGGTCGTCGGCTTCGACAAAAGTGTCAAACAGGCCAAGGGCGGTGTAGGCGTCGGCAGCTGTTAGGAAGGCGTGGGCAAATAGACGACGGGTGGGCAGCTCTAGCCGTCCAAGACCAAAGGTAACGGGTAGGAGAGCCAGCTCGTCGGGTAGGCCCGATAGATATTCAACCACGGGTTGCAGCGCCTGGAGAGCCACGGCTTCCACCACCAAAGCCACGCCCGCCGGGGGAGCCAGTTGTAAGTGGGCTGCGGCGATGGCGCTAAAGCGATCCTCTGGCTGCACCGGCCAGCCTAGAGACGCTACGTCAGGCTGGCGGTTTAGCCAGTCCAGCAGCGCCCACTGTCGATCATCGAGGGCATCCAAAGCTGCGCGGTGACGCAGACAGCGAAAGTCCTTGGCTTCAAAACCCTCCGCCCGCAGCTGACCGGCCAAGGTTTCCAGGCCTGTCAAGGTTTCCAGAGGGTCGGACAAAAGCCGCTGCAGCACCAGCTCGCAGGCCTCCCAAGGAACTTCCCTCACGCCTAGGTCTTGGAGAAGCCGGCGCAAGCGCTCATTGGGCTCCAGACGGTCTCGTCCCCAAAGGGCGTCCAGAGCTGCTTCGACTAGATCAAATGGGCCAGCCTCTTGGATGCCGTCTAGACCATAGGCCAAAGAACCCAGAGGGCCAGAAAACCCAGTGGTGGTTCTGGGTGGAAATGCCTCCACAGTGTGGGTGAGCCAAAAGCGCTGGGCGTGGGGAGTGTGCTTTGTCCCTTCCATGTCGTAGTACTGGGCGCTGCGCACCAGTCGACCTAGGATGAAGGCCAGCAACAGATCCCTCAAGTGCAGCAGCGTAGGCACTTCAGCATCCAAGTAGCTGCGGTAGTAGCGCAGAGAAATTTGGAGAATACGGTATTTGCCAGCCAGGGCGGCGTAAGCTGCCAACTCCCGTTCCAGGGCTTCGTCGGGTCGTCCAAAGCGAATGTGATTGGGATCGACGGGAACCATCGTTCCCCACAAACCCACAATAGGAGCCAGATCTGCCATAACCTAAACCACCAAAAGATCGCCAAGGGGGGGAAGGGAGAAGGCGCGGGCCACCAAGCCGGCCAAACGTCTTTCTTCGTCGGGCATTGTCTTATAAGAGCGGCCCACAGCTCGCGAGCAGAGCTCGCTAAAAAAACCCAGGGGGTCGCCCTCGACCAAGGACAAGACCACTGGATCCAAGCCCACCTGGCGACACCACTCTGCAACTCCTGGCGTACCACTCAACCAGACGGTGGAGGAAGGAATCTCGATGCGAGTCTGACGAAACAAGGCGCTGCGGGGCTGGTCGTCTAAGATCACTTGAGCCCACACTTCCGGTAGCGCCCGCCCCAAAACCTTTGTCAGCCAGTTGAAGGTAGCTTCCGCCGGTTGGTGCAGCTCTCTGGCTGCCACAGCCAGAACGAGGCGGTCGCGGTTGCTGGCCACCGATGCCAGCGAGCGAGCTAAGTCCCAAAGGGATTGGTCGACCAGGTAGCCGCGGGCTCCGTCGGCCAGCTCGCGGGCGTTCTCCACACCCATAATCGCCAAATAGGCGGCCAGCGCGTCGGCAGGGCGGTTGACGTAATCCAGGTTGTTGTCTTCAGGAGAAATGTGCAAAACAGGGCGGGGAACGCTCTGGGCCGCCGCAGATCCAGCCGACCCACCACCGCCTCCTCCCACCAGGCGACCTAGATTGACGATGGGTAGCGGGGAGGCGGTCTTATAGAGTTCCCAGCGGTTAATCGACAGGTCTGGTCCAGGGCCAGTGGCAAAATTCACAGAGTTGGCGATTGCTTGGTGGAAGGGTGGGGGAATTAGGTAACCCCCAAAGACGGAACGAGCTAGATACTGCAGTGGTGGTGGTATATGATCCGCCACAGGGTTTAAGCCAGTTCCCCCCAAACGTCCCCAATGTTCGTGAAAACGCCTGATGTACCAAAGGGGGTAGCGCTGCAACCAACGCAAGTGGGTTTGGGCCACATCAATAGCCTCTTGTAGCTGCTGGGAAGCGGTCTCGATTAGCCGTAGAGCCGCCTTCTTGTCTTGGCGGACAAAGCCATGCCTGTCGTTGAGTAAAGGCAGAGTGCTGCGCAGAAAGCGATACGAGGCGTGGATGGAACGAGTGTTGAGGGTGTGTTGGTAATTGGTGAGCGCCTGGCGAATGGCTTGCTGGGCGTTGCGAATGGCCCGCGGGCCAATGCCGTCCATGTAGCCTTGGCTGACGTCGTCGTCCCCATAGTGGTTGGACTCTGCTTCTCCGTAGCGAATGTTAGCCACATTGCTGAAGCGATCCACCGCCTGTACCAAAGCTCCCGGAATGTGCCCAGCACCAGCGTCGTTGCCGTTGAGAGGATCGGTGGTGCGCAGGCCGCGCATGGGCGGGATTTCCCAGGTGCCCAGCCAGTCAAAGTTCACCACCGTCGGGAGGATGGTGGTGGGCATGGGCAGGCGGTTACGCAAAGGGGTGGGCTCGTCAATGCCAATAAGCTTGCCCTCTTCGAGAAACGGCGCCCACTCCCCTTGCATGGGGGTAGACCCCACGATCACGGTTTCGGTGTTGGCTATGCCCGGACGGTAGGACACCAGTACCCCTTGACCCGGCTCCAGCTGCATAACTCGGGTTTGTACGCCGTTGCGGGAACTCACCGGGTCGTTGAAAAGAGCGTTAACGTGGTAGTTCTTGAGAGTACCGTCGGACAGGGTTACCGGCACACGCCCAAAGTAGCGCTGGGCTGTGCCCACCGGCCAGGTCACCACTGCCCGTACGGTTCGCTCTCCGTCCGGCCCGCCGCGCACCCGCTCTCGGTAGCCGGTGGGAGAGGAATGTAGATCTTTGGCTGGGTAGGGACGATTGGGGCCTTCGAAGAAAAAGTTGGACATACGTCAAAAGGGAGAGTTGAGAGCCAGTTCGGTCATGTAGCCTTCGTTAAAAGAGAACTTGTGCAAAATGGCATCTACCCGCCAGATGGTGGGCGGATCATCTTCCAGTTCGGTATAGGTGCCTTTGGATGCACACAGACCTTCCGCTGGGGTAGCAGCGGCTGGGTTGACACTTTGGAAGGCTTTACCCTCCTGCTCCGATGGGTAGGCCTTAGGAAGATCTGGGGGTGTGGGGGCAATGTAGTCGTTCTTCTCTTCCTCAGTGGTGTAGGTGCTGGGCAAAAGGCTGTTGTAGAGGTCGTTGCGGGCATGGAACAGTTTGCGATCATGATCCATGCGGGCAATCAAATCCTGCTCGCTGCGCATCGGCCCACCTCCAACAGCGGGAACATCGGGCGAACCAATCACTTGAATAACCTCTCCCGGTGTAAAGGTGGGATCTCCTCTCAGAATGGCCATGGCGGCACGGGTTTCCCGTCCAAAGATGCGAGCCAGCTGCGTGTTGACGGCGGCCGCCTGGTTGACCTGCTGGATGGTCTCGTCGTCGGCAAAGTGGACACGGCAGGGGAATTTCTCCGGCATGTGGGGCGGACGAATGCGCAAGATAACGCTTTGAGAGCTGACATCGTTGGCTGCCGCTCCACCTACGCCGGTGTGGAAGACATTCATCATGCCCAACGAGCTGCGCTCTTCCTTAAAGGCTGTCAGCATCTGGTTGTGATCCGGGTAGTACTCAGAGGGGTAGACCTTAAAGAAATAGGTGCGGAAGAAGCGCTTGGGATCCCCGCCCGAATCCCGCCCGCCGCTGTAGCCGCGGGGCAAAGCCGAAGCGTCGTTGGCCCTGGGGGTGTAGTAGATGTCGCCGTTGCGGTGATCCTGAAAGACTTCGGTGACGTACACCTCCTGCATGGCCAGCTGCTTGACGATTTCCAGCGGCACGCGGTTGTGGAAAATGATGCTCTGGGCAGAAGCTTCCGTCAAATTGGCGTAGGCGTCTCGAGTGACGATGTAGTGCAGCCGAGGTTCCACAGAAGCGGTAGGACAGTTGGAGGCAGAGCCTTTGAGGTGCTGCTCGCTGCGGTAGAAGTGATCGGCTGGCGGCACCTCGTCAGGGCTGCGCCCCATGTCGTAGCTCTCGCCGGGAAGAAGGTGCATCCCACACACGCCACCACACCCTCCCGATGAGTAGGACGTGTCGCCAATGCCCATGGCCAGCACCGATTCGATGATGTTACCGCGGGTGGGAATGGCGGTGCGTCGGTTAGCCGCGTGGCGCTGTTCTCCGGCAACGGGGCGGACGTGCTCCACGGAAGGGTTGTAGGAGACGGCTGTATCCATAAACCACTTCATGCGGTCGCGGGCCTGGATGGAAAAGGTATACCCGCCCTCCGAAGTGCAGTGCAGAGCGCGGGTGTCCACCGAACCCAAAAAGACCGGGTAGAGGTGAGTACACAGATCTTCTGGTTGGACAAAGCGAGGCCGATCCAGAAAACCCATCCAAAGACGAAATTGGTGTTCGTAGTAAAGTTCCTTGGGGGGTTGTGGGACAAATTGGCCTTGGTCGGGAGCATGGATAACCGCAGTTACATAGGCCGTAGACGCTGACCAAAAGCGAGTAATCATCACCCGCACGCTGTTGATCGTCCAAACCGGCTCGTCTAGATCCTGTCGCTGGGGACGGTTGGACAAAATAATGCGGTGGCTGTCTACAGGCGTAATAGCCACCGCCGGAGCAAAGGCTTCTTTGTGGTGAAAAGTAGAGCCTACACCCGAAGCAACTTGAGCCTCAAAAGTGTGAATAATGCGGTTAACTGGACGCGGTTCTAGCATCAAAAGAATCGAACGACTAGATTTATTCTAGCCGTTCGATTCTTTGAGGTCTGTGGGATTTAGTTCCGCTCGCCGTTGCGGTTGGCGAATGCCAAGCCCAGAGGGTTGGAGCGAGCGTAAATGTTGCGGCCGGCATTGCCGCCAGCAACCAAAGCATTGACGGCGTTTTCGCCTTGCAGCGACAGACCGGGCCAGAGGCTGGACTCTTCGATGTACTCAATACCTTCAGCCATGCCTTCCAAGCGAGTGGCGATTACAGAACGACCTGCCACAGCGCCGATGGTTAGAGAATCGGGTTTGCAGAAGGTAAGTCGGTACTGACCTTTGGCCCGACGCTCGGAGAAGATGCTGTCGTTGCCGGGAATCAAGAAGCCGTTGTTGCCACTAGAACGAACTTCATCCAGCTCGGGAGCGTGCAAATCGAAGGAAATTTGCATGCGCGGCCCGCGGTTGAAACGCATCTCCCGCGCCATGGCGCTGAAGCCAAAGACCGCCTTGAGAATACGGGTGTCGATCAACCCCCGCTCCAGTACAAACCCAATCTGCACCTCACCGTTGAGATAACGAGGCACACGCTGGTTGAACTCCAGGTAGGTCTCGGTCGAGTCGCGAACGGTAATCTGAATCGAGGTGAAGCGACCCACCATGTTGGTTTTGCCAGTGGCCTGGTCTACAACCCAGACATCGGCGTCAAATCCTTGTAACGGGTCGAGGAGGGCGTTGTTGACCGGTGCTTTAAAATAACCGGTTATCGGCCCGCCGCCAGTTAAATTGGTCGTTGCCATCGGGATCCTCCACTAAAGTTGGCCTTTGTTAAGCCCCAGGTTGGGTAATGATGCTCATCTCGGCGCCCAGGTCGCGAACGACATCCACCAGGATGAAGTCGGCAGGGAACACCGGAGTCACTGTGATGCGTATGTTCAAGCGTCCGCGGGAGACGTCGAACATGGTGTTATTAGACTCGTTGCAGATGGTGGGTTGGAAGCTATAGATACGCTCCTCGCGCACCAGGTTCTTGAGGTAAGCGTCCACCGAGGCCGCAACACGCTTACGCAACGAGGGGGTGTGGGGCATCGAGCGCACGTAGAGAAGGTTGGCGTACAGATCCATCACGATCTGATCCATCATGCGGCGAACCGAGATCCAGCGCTCGTAAGGATCCGAAGAGGTGGTAACGCCGTTGAGGAACTTGAACACCCGCAAGCCTTGGTCGTAGTAGAGAACTTCGACACGGCTGCGCGTGTAGATGTCCAAATCGGGCGGAGCACTGCGGGTATCGACGCTGGTTACCCCAAAGGCGCTCTGGCCGTTCCAGAGGGCTGCCGGCGAGACGTGGGGCGGGTTAGCCGCCAAAATACCGGCGTAGATGCCGTCGGCAGGAACAGAGTTGGTGCCCAGGTGCGACAGGCCCATATAGGTGCAGTGGCCAGCCACCACGACGACGCGGTTGGAGGACAAGCCCATGACAGCATACTGAGCCCGCTGTGGGGTAAGACGGCGTGGAGCAGAAAGCACCACCACCCGCAGACCGTTAGTGGGGTTGGAGCGCTCCGCCTGGCCGATCAACTCCAGGATGGCCCCTTCGTAGCGCTGGTCGGTTACCGGAATGCCTGGCAGGGCCAGGATGGCAACATCCTGATATTCCAACTCCCGAATGGCCCGCAGGTAGTCCCGCTCCGACAGCTGGTACTGGGTGCTGCCCGGAGGAACGTCAGTGCCGCCGCTCAGGTACATGTTCTGCAGGTAGAGAGAGCCGCGGGCGGAGGGATCAAACACGCCGCGCCCACCTACGATTGGAGGCGCCTGGCGCTGGGGAGTGAGATCGAAGTAGCGGGGCGAAATGGGAGCGCCGAGGGAGCGCACCACCGGCAGGAAGTAGGCGCGAATGAGCTTGGAGTCTAGGGTTTCGGGGTAGAGACCCGAGTTGCGGTCGACGGTGTAGTTGGAGAGGACAAAGGCTTCCGGACGCACCAGGGCGTTGTAGGCCTCAGCCGACTCGTCGTAAACCTCCATGCGGAACTGACCTGGGGGCATAGGCCGAACCGTGACGCGGATACGGTTGGCGTAGGCTCCTGGGCTGAGGGCTTGAATCAACACCAGTGGGTTGCCAGCCACGTCGTAAAGGGTCAGCTGGGCGGTTTGCAACGGCGACTGGCCGTCCACCATAAACTCCCAGCGACCATAGTGGTCAGTGCCGGCAAAGACATCCCCATAGAGGAGGTCGTCCGCATGGCCACCCATGGTGAAGATAGTCTTGTTGTCCTGGTGCACCACCTGGTGAATGACAGTCTGCGGCAGGTTGGTGGTCTGGGCAATCGTCAAGGTGGGGGTGCCGGTCAGGGCGGGAGTAATCTCAAAGCGGGAGGCGTTGAAGAGTTTGATCTGGGAGTTGAGAGCAAACCGGCCTTGGCTATCCAGCGGGAAAGGACCGTAGGTAGTGCCGTCGGTGTGGATGGTTACGCTGTAGAGGCTGTTGTTGTTGTTGTCAACGAAGGTAGTTCCCTGGGAGTTGACGCGGAAGACCGTCGCCGCCGGAATGACACGCACACAGTTGCGCTGCAGTCGGTAGCGAATGCGGTTGGCCTGAGCGTCCTCAAAGGTAGATTCAAAGCTGAGGGTTACCGGTAGCAACAGATCGCTGACCGTAACGCTGCGCAGGAGGTTGTTGACGGCTGGGTTGGAAAGCATGGCCGCCCGCAGCTGCGACAGCACCAACTCCGCCGAAGTGCCTGGCTGGAAGGCGTTAGGCCCGTCGGACACCATATCCCCAACCGTGGCGCTGGCGGCGAAGAAGGGAATGGAGAAGCGAGAACCAGGCACCAAGAGGATGGAAGTGGCGCCGGGCTTGCCGAAGGCAATGTCGATGCCGGTATCCAACAAACCGTAGTTGGTGCCGTCGAAGGTCAGGAAGAAAATCCGGCGGTTGGAAGAATCGCTGCTGGAGACGGTCAGCCACCAGTCAACTTTCTCGCCGTCAGAACGCACGGGATCAAACAGGCCACGACGGACATTGGCTGGAAGGAGGGCGCCGTCGCCAGAACGATAGTTGTAACCCAGAATAAAGTAGTCAGATTGAACTCGTGCGGCATAGACATCGACAGTACCACTGGAACCAACGCCGGCAACACGGCCCCGGACATGCACGCCCCAGATGCCGGTGTCGTACTGGAACGGCATGGACAAGACTTCCAAGTAGTTGTCCTCAGGAGCGGCGGAAACAGCGAAGGTTGCTGTGCCGCCTGCGGCCACCTTGATGCGACGACCGGGACGAAGAGCAGTTCTAAACGTCAGATGCGACTCCTGGGTGCCGGAGGAAAGGATGAGCTGAATGTCGCTGTAATTGGCAGTGTTGGCGATTTGTACTGTAAAGTTGTCGCTGTCAGCGCTGTATTGGGCAGAGGTAGAGGAAACCGTCTCGGCAATGGTAAAGTCAAGGTAACCGGAGCCGGAGAAGTCCTCCAGGAGCAGGCGGGACTCTTTGGGGACGCGAATCTCAGAGCCGATGTATTCGCCGGGCAGAGTAATGGCCTCGGCAATCATGGACAAATCCAACTTGAGACCGGTGGTACGGTTGTGGGCAGGACCTACGACCGCTTGAATTTGTCCAGGAGCCAGGTTGGATTGGATGGCTATGGCTCCTTTGGAAGGCTCGGGGCTGGGCAAAACCCGCGAAATGACAAAGTTGGTGGCCCCTTGCGTCATCGCCTGGCGCACGAAGATAGAGCCAGGATCGTCGGTTTCACCGTAGAGGTAGGCAAATTCTTGTCGGGTACCGATGCGCACAGCACCTATGGGCCCGCGGTGGAAGACTCCAGCTACACCAATGGTGTTCCTCCACTTGGGCTCGAAGGGCATCGGCCCAATGATGGTCTCTCTAAAATCGACGTGGGGAAAGGAATACGGCTTCCCAGGGGAAATGCTAGGTAATTCCATCTAGACCTCCGAGGTACTCCCGCCGCAACGCGGCTTGGCGATAGGACAACAGAACAAAGAACACAACTAGGTTGAAGGGAAATGGCGGGCAGATCGCTAGCCCGTAGGGGCTTCTACAAAGAACCAACCCAGGGCTCGGCGGGAGCAATCTTCTTCGCACCCGTCCTACGTGCTGTCACTCTAACCAAATGAATCGAACCAAAAATAACCAAACTGTTCTTAACCCACTCTTCCTTGAACTCTTGGTTCGACCACCGGAAAGGTGTAAATGTGGCGCCAACTGGCCGGTGGGTAGAGGTTAAGTCGCCACACCAAGTGAGCCGTGTGAAAGAAGATGTCTTCCGACTGTCGGATCCAAGTAGAAGTTGGGTAATCGATGAACTCAACTTCAGTGCTGCGAATGGCAAAGGGCAACATGGTGGGCATGTCGCAGAGAGCTAAACGCAACACGTCCATCCACTCCCGCAAAATCTCTTCGCCGGGGGAGATGTCCAAGAAGACTTCGTCCGGCACCAGTTGCATGTCTTGGGGAGCGGTGTAGGGGGCCACCCAGTTGGGATCTTGGCTGTAGTGATCGCCTTCCCGCATGCGCATGTTGTAGGCATGCTGGGGCCAAGCTAGTTGGTCGTCGTCGATAAGACGGTCGATGGGAATACGAATGGTCTCTCCCAAAGTCACAGGATCTTGGTAGAAGGCTTGTACGACCAAACGGTACACCGCTTCATCCCGATAGCTAAGATCGTCCCGCGGCCCAAGGGTGTTGGGTTTGTAGATACAGCTTTTGTTCTCGCCGCTTGCCGACACAGCGCCACTGCGAGTGGAGACAGGGGTAAACAGAGGATAGACGGCGATGGTCAGGCCGGGCTCAAGCAGCTCAATTCCGCCGTAAGACCTCCAAGCTGTGGGGTTGACCGGCCGAGGTTTGCCCGTAACGGGGTCGGGAATGGGATAGACAATGCCGGAGTTGCGCACCCGCGGGTGAGCCTGCAAAAAGGCAATGGTTCCCCAGACCAGCTGCTTCATGGTGGGGTGGTAGCGACCCTCAGGCATGTGGTGTAGATTCATCGCTGTCTCCTCAGACGATCCCGCAAAGCCAAAATTCGGTCGGAAGGTTCGACCTTAACCAACTGCGCCCCGGCGGCGGTCTCAAAGCGATTGGACGTGGTGGGTTGGGCGCGAAAATCGTAGCGGGAAGGTACTCGCACCGACCGAGGGCGAGAAGAAAACGGGGTCAAAGGCTGGCGGGTATTGCCCACGGCCACTTCGATGTCCGGCGGCAGCTGCAGCAAGTCCAGCACCAACCAGGTTTGGGGATTGGTGACGGTAAAGGCTATCAGCTCAACCGCTGTTAGAGGAGACCGGGCGGTGGGAGAGTCGTTGCGAATCAGCGCCCCCAAGGCGCGGCTAGAGCCTTTAATGGCAAAGAGTTCGTTAATCAAGGTGAGAGCAAAGGCTCCCGGGCGTTCTGCCGGCAAGCCAGTGTAGGTAAAGGAAACCGTGCGCTCACTGTCCATGGTGGGAGAAACCCGAAAGCTAAGCTGGGC
>Ga0197142_1003888_pt1 | contig 12306 bp, 6 predicted proteins | sample GBS60_MetaG_FD_148614 | JGI IMG/M metagenome (GOLD analysis project Ga0197142, IMG submission 148614) | Sediment microbial communities from Great Boiling Springs, Gerlach, Nevada, United States - GBS 60_MetaG | ecosystem: Environmental > Aquatic > Thermal springs > Hot (42-90C) > Sediment... | reverse complement strand
AAAAAGCGCGATATCCCCAGCGATATCGATAAGAAGCTCCGGGAGGTAGAAGCTCGCATAAAAGCGCTTGAACGGGACAAAGATCGTCTTGGCGCCATTCGCTCTCAGAAAGACTCTGTGGAAAGGGACCTGCAAACCTACCTTCAAAGAGAAAATGAGCTCAAACAGCGCGCCAAGCCCCTTTGCGAAAAGCTTGGCCGAGAAACCGTAGCCGCCTTCTTGCAAAGTTCAGATTCAGACAAACAGTTTGAACAGGCCAAGCAGTTGAAAGAACAAATACAAAAACTTAATGAAGGGCTTAGCCAGATCAACGGTTTTCTTGTAAGCCTCGAAGCTGAAATCAAAGAGCGGAAAAAGCAATTAGAAGAGTGCAAGGTCGAGTATAAGGAAGCCCAGGAGCAGCTTACGCAGCACCTTCCGGAGGAAGTGCCCTGGTATAAAGACTTTCGGCAGTTACTCACTCAAAAAGGTCTAAGGGAGGCCCAGGAATGGGCGCGAAAAAAACTTGAGGAGGCCAATAAGCAAATCGAAGAATATGAGCTACTTCATAAGCAGCTTTTTGGAGAAGACTCTATTTACAGAAACCTCCGTCCCACAGACGATCTTCAACAGGAAAAAAACCGCCTTTCAGCAGAACTTTCTGGTACTCAAAGGCAGATAGATCAAGCCAACACAGAAAAGGGCAAACTTGAGAATGAACTAAAGCGAAAAGCTGAACTTGAGACTTTGTTGGAAAAGACTCGGGAAGAAATAAAGGCCCTTGAGTCGGAGCAAGAGTTAATAAAGAGGCTCGCCGATACGACCAAGGGTGGGGAACTGGAGAAGTTTTTTGTGCGACAGGTGCTTTTACGCCCTTTGATTGAGGAGGTAAATAGTTACCTGCGAGAGTGGCTGGGGGGTAGCTTGGAGCTCATGATGCCCGAAGATTCTGGCGATAAGAACGCCCAAAAACAAGAGCTTTTGCGAGTTCGGGATATATTTAGTGTGCAAAGTGAGAGCCGAACGCCGCAGACGCTCTCAGGGGGTGAGAAGTTTTTAGTGTCACTGGCGATGGCACTCTCCCTCTCCGACCGCATTATGCGCTTAAGAAGTAAAAATGCCAAAAGCCAGCCGAGCTTCTTTTTCATTGATGAGGGATTTGACACCCTCTCTACGGAAAACTTTGCGTTTGTGATGCGAACCCTGCAGAGGCTCGCCGCGCAGGGCCGTTACATCGGCCTCATCTCCCATAAAATAGAAGCTCAAGAATACCTCTCCGCCTACTTGAAAGTAACCAAAGAAAATCACGCTACGAAGGTCAAACTTTACTATCAGAATGGCCAATAGGGACCTATCTCTTAGGGACGCACCGACCTCTTCTCCTCCTGAGGACAGCTCCGGGTGAGGGCTGCTCCATGAAGGCTTCGGTAGGGACCTATGTCCGCATAGCCGCTCGGCATCATACAAAATAAATATAGTGCCGCCGGAGGCCTCAGCGGCCTACAAAAGGCATCCCCATGTGACCTCTCCCCCTTTTCCACATCGCAGGCGCTATTCCTCACCTAAACGCTTATGCTCAAAATCTACTCTCTGCACAGTCCAGCTTTTCCACAATCTATCCTTTTCCCTATGGAGCGATTTCTGGGTTCTATTCGGTTAACTTTGGCGTATGGCGACCCGAACCTACACCTTTGGGGGACGAGCTTTCATCCTCGATGTAGATAAGGCCGAGCAGGCCATCGCAGAAAAGCGTGTCATCAACGGCCGCATCACCATGGCCTTCAACCTTCTGCCCCTTAAGTATCCCTGGGCCTACGACCTCTACCGCACCATGAAGGCCAACCACTGGGAGCCCGAAGACATTCCCATGCACAAAGACGCCGCCCAATGGAAAAGCCAGGAGATCACGGATATCGATCGTTGGATCATCCATATGGCGGTGGGCTACTTTTCCGCCGCAGAAGGCATCGTCGGCGACAACATCATCCATGTGGTGCGAGAGCTTGTCACGGCCAGCGAACTTAAGCTTGTCTTAGGCCGCCACGCCCACGAAGAAAATGTCCATGCCGACTCGCTTTTGTACATGATCTCTTCGCTAGGCATCGACCCTTACGAGTGTGAGGCCATGTTCGTAGACATTCCCACCATTAAAGCCAAAAATGCCTTTGTAACTCGCATTTCTCATGCGCTACGCCGAGATTTAGACCTCACCAAGACCGAAAACAAACAGCTCCTCGCAAAAAATATCTTCACTTTCGGACTCGTCATGGAAGGCACACAGTTTTATGGGCTCTTTGGGATGGTACTAAGCCTGTACCGCCAGGGTAAGTTTCCCGGCATTGGTCAGATGTTTCGCTACACCCTAAGGGACGAGAGCAACCACATAGAGCTTTTCCGGCGGCTTCTCTTAGAGTTAGGGAATGAAAATCCGGATATCTGGACGCCTGAGTTTCGGGAGGAGCTGCGGCAAACTATGGCCGAGGGCGTACAGTTAGAGATCGACTTTATCCGAGACTGCTTGCCGCTGCCAGCCATCGGTCTCAAGCCTGAGGAGTTCATAGAGTATATCCGGTACATCTCTAATCGCCGCCTTCAAAGTGTGGGGTTAGAGCCGCTTTTCCCCGGCGCTCAAAATACGCTCCCCTGGCTTGCCGAGCTCATGGACATTCGCAAAGAGCAAAACTTCTTTGAAGGGCGAGTCACCGAATACCGAAAGGCTTCAGCCCTTGCACCCGTAAGCGACGACGAACTCTAATTGCGCTAAACTATGAGCATACCCATCTCACTGGATCGTTTAGAAGAGAGCATTCGGGAGGCGCAGCGGCGGCCGCTCAACTTGCCTGAGGCTTCTGCTTGGGGACTTCTCACGAAGTTTCCTCGGGAGCTGGCTAACGGCGAGGTGCCCCATTACTTCCAGGCAGATCCGTATATGACCCTTTTAGCGAGGGCCTGGCTCGCCACCCGTCTGGAAGAGACCCCCGACTACGAACGGCTCCGTCAGCTCATTAATAGCTGGATACACCCCCTCATCGAGTATCTGGAGCAGCTGCCTCCTACCATCAAACCTACCGAAGCCGACCTGATCGCGATTTTGGCTAAAACGCTCTTTACGCAGGGGTATGACCATGTGGCGTATGCTTTTCTGCTATTGCGGGCGCAGGAGCATCGGCCCGACCCCAGTCCTAACTACGCCCCTATGGTGCGTCGCCGCACCGGCCAAATCGTCCCCTGGCTGCCCCATAAAATAGAAAAAGCCTTAGAAAAAGCCTTCCTGGCCGCCGGCAAGAAAACTGATTTAGTTCCTGCTATCGCCCGGCAGGTCTCTGAGCGAATCTTTCAGCTTGGACGCTCCGTCGTAGATCTGGAAACCATTCAGGACTTAGTGATTGAAGGGCTCCTTCTGAAAGAGCAGTGGGAGGTGGCCCGGGCTTATGCTTTGTACCGAGCCCAGCGGGCCCAAGAACGGCTGGAAAGCGTTATCTACCGCCCTTTTCAGGTAACCCTTCTCGAAATACGCGAACCGAATGGTTCTATCACGCTCTGGGACGGCGCCGAACTGCGCGCCCGCATGGAATACGCTATCCAAGGCCTGGACCTCAACCTCTCTCCCAACGACATAGAAACCGCCCTCCGAAAAAGCCTCTACAGCGGCATGGACCGTACCGCCCTGCAAAAAACCATTATCCTCAACGCCAAAGCCCTCATGGAAATGGATGCGGACTTTGCTATTTTCGCAGGGCGGATATTCCTTACCTATATCTATGAAGAGACGCTCGGTTGGAATATCCTCCGTCATGGCGAGACCCAGCTGAAGGAGTTTCACCAACGGGGGTTTCGCCCCTATCTGGAGCGCGGCGTGGCTATCGAGCGACTATCCCCCGTTTTGTTGGAATTTGACATAGACAAACTCGCCAGCGAAATTGATCCCACCTACGACAAAGACTTTACCTACTTGGGTATTCAGACCCTGTACGATCGCTACCTTATTGTAGATAAGACGGGCCCTACGCCCAGGCGCATTGAGACACCGCAGTTTTTCTGGATGCGGGTCGCTATGGGGCTTCACATTCAAGAACCTCAAGAACAAGAAGCACTCATCCTACGCCTTTATGACCGTTATCGGCGGCGACTCTTTTGCTCTTCCACGCCCACCCTCTTCAATAGCGGTACCATTCGTCCTCAGCTCTCCTCCTGCTACCTCTATAAAGTAGACGACTCTATTGAGTCTATTATGATCCGGGGCATTGCGGAAAATGCGTTCCTTTCCAAGTGGGCGGGAGGCTTAGGCGGCTCTTGGACAGCGGTACGGGGGACCGGCGCTTACATCAAAGGCACCAATGGGGAAAGCCAGGGCGTTATCCCCTTCTTGAAGCTTCATAATGACCAGCTTGTAGCGGTCAATCAAGGGGGCAAGCGCGCCGGCTCCGGCTGCGCCTATCTGGAAGTCTGGCACAATGACATCTTTGACTTTTTAGAGCTGCGGCGCAATACCGGCGACGAGCGCCGTCGCACGCACGACCTCAACACCGCCTCCTGGATCCCCGACCTCTTCATGAAACGCATGGAAAACCGCCAAAAATGGACCCTCTTTCGCTCTAACGAAGTTCCAGACCTTCACGAACTCTACGGAAAAGCCTTCGAAGAACGCTACGAATACTACGAAAAACTCGCTCGCGAAGGCAAAATCTGGTCCCAAGAAGTAGAGGCTCTGGAACTCTGGAAGCAGATGCTTCGCATGCTTTACGAGACAGGGCACCCCTGGATGACCTTCAAAGACCCCTCTAATATCCGCAGTCCTCAGGACCATGTCGGCGTCATTCACTCTTCCAACCTCTGCACCGAAATCACCCTTCCCACATCTGCCGAAGAAACCGCCGTCTGCAACCTCGGCTCCATCGTCCTGGAAAATCACCTGCGCCCCGATGGCACCATAGACTGGGACCTTCTGCGGGAAACTATCCGCATCGCCGTACGGGCCTTAGATAATGTTATTGACATCAACTTTTACCCTGTGGAGGCGGCCCGCCGCTCTAATCTACGCCACCGCCCCATTGGCCTGGGCATCATGGGCTGGCATTACCTCCTTATGCGCCTGGGCATCCCTTTCAATAGTGAAGAAGCCGTAGAGCTTGCCGACGAACTCATGGAACGGATCGCCTATTACGCTTATGAAGCCTCCAGCGATCTGGCCGTGGAGCGAGGACCTTATTCAACCTTCCCTGGTTCTAAATGGGATCGGGGCCTCCTCCCACCCGATACCATTGAACTCTTAGAAAAAGAACGGGGTCTACCCATTCAGGTCAAGCGAGGGGGGAAGTTAGACTGGGACAGCCTGCGCCAGAAAATCCACCGGCAGGGCATGCGAAACTCTAATGTGCTGGCCATCGCTCCTACCGCCACCATCTCCAATATCATGGGCAGCTGTCAGTCTATTGAGCCTCTGTACAGCAACATGTATGTGAAAAGCAACCTCTCTGGTGATTTCGTCGTACTGAACCCCTACTTAGTGAAAGACCTCAAAAAGCGTGGCCTGTGGACTGAGCGAATACGCAAAGAACTCAAATACTTTGACGGCGATCTCTCACAGGTGGAGGGTATCCCTGCAGATTTGGTCAGGCGTTATCAAACCGCGTTTCAGATTCCTTGGAAGATCATCATTGATGCGGCGGCCCGTCGTCAAAAGTGGGTAGACCAGTCGCAGTCGCTGAACCTTTACCTGGCTCAGCCGGACATGAAGGAGCTTAGCCACATGTATCGGTATGCTTGGCATTGTGGTCTTAAGACGACCTATTACCTTCGTACGCTCGGCGCCTCTGCCATAGAAAAAAGTACCGTATCTAAGATGGAAGTCACTCAGGCGGCCTCGTTACCCGCTTCTGATGCGCTTCCCTCCGTCTCTGCCTGTCGGTGGGACCCCAGCAAAGACGCCGAAGGCTGCGAAGCCTGCCAGTAATACCAAATGGTGACTCATCCTTTCCTAATCTTCAGAAGGCTTATGGCTTTGCTTTCAATAACCTCTCCCCCATATCCCCCTCTCCTTGAAGGAGAGGGGGCAGGAGATGAGGTTTAGACTCTGGGGCATTAAGAAAAAATGGCCCTCGAATTGGTATTAGCCTATGCAAAAAAAACCTATGTCGCCCGGTAAAGCTCAATCTTTGGCTGTGAGAGAAGGAATAGAACTCTGATCAGACGGGACGCTTTTTTCTGCCCAGATCAGCCCCGTGAGAACGAAATCTTTGACTCGCTGCACGGAATAGCCCAGTTCCTGTAAGCATCTTTCCAGCGGCTGGGGGTCGGCATGGTACTCAATCACCCATTTTTTGACTTTTTTGAGGACATCGGGTGGGGTCTCCGTGAGGATGGGAAACTCGGCGCCTTCGCAGTCCAGCTTGACGAGATCAATAGTGTCCCACCCGCTATAAGCTACTAACCGGGCAAAGCTCCATACAGGTACCATGACCTGTTCGGTATAAGTGGCATAGGCTGTATTTTCACCTGTGAGGGTAAGGGCATGGCTCTGAGGATTGCCCGGGTCTAAATGGAATGCCATCTCGCCATCTGTAGCCGCTATAGCCACGGGAAGAAGTTCTATGCGCTCCTTATACGGCGAGCTGGAGATATTTTGCTGGGCGAGGGCATAGTTATCAGGGGCGGGTTCGGCTGCAATGACCTTCTCAGCCCCATAAGCGGCAAAAAATAAAGGGGTATCTCCATTATACGCCCCAATGTCCAGAATCCGATAGCCCGGAAAGGAAGTTCCGTAATCTTTTTCAATGAGGATTTCATTAAGAGTGGCAATATCCCAGCTATCGCTGGCACGCAGGGGTAGAACGAGGTTGCTATGGATAGCCATAAAGATGGTATTTTGAGCGGGGTCTGCTGATACCAGGGTATAACCGGCTTTCAGCAGTCGCAGCAAAGCCACCAAGTTGGGCGGGCTTATAGAGATTTTTTGGGCCCGACCTGAGGAGTCATAAAAAACATAGCGATTTTTGCCTGTTAGGAGAGACCATATCGCTTTATAGGGAGAGGGGGAATATTGCTTTAGGGTGCTGAACAAATCAAACTTGAATAAGTCGCGCAGGATCATCAGTCGGCGCAAAAGGGAGGCTTGGTCAAGGCGAGTCCATCCCCGTTGGGCGGCCTTGTAGATAAGCCTTGCTAAGAGTGAGGGGCGTTTGGTGTGCATAGGTTATTACTCGTCATCGTTCAGGCGGCGGCTGACAGAGGCGATCTGATCGGAGTCTTTGAGGCGCATGAGTCGGGTACCCTGGGTAGCTCTACCCTGAATGCGAATCTCTTTTGCGGAGAAGCGAATGCTCTGGCCCTCCCGGGTAACCAGCATGAGCTCTTCATCGCCCTGGAGGGTTAGGGCGGCTACGACAGGCCCTGTCTTTTCCGTAACCTGGAAGGCCCGGATGCCTTTTCCGCCCCGATGCGTCGTGCGAAACTCCTCCAAAGGCGTCGCCTTACCATAGCCATTTTCAGAGAGCGTAAAGAGCGCCTGTTCTGGATTTGAGATGGGAATCAGGGCTACGACCTGGTCATCCCCTTCCAGTTCCATCCCGATGACGCCCGCCGCCGTACGCCCCATGGGACGCACCTCGGTATGGGGAAACCGAATCGCCTGCCCCTGCGCAGAAACCAGCATGACCTCCTGTTGGGTGCTTTCCTGAATAAGGTCTACCCCAAGAAGCGCATCCGATCCCTTAAAAGAAAGAGCGACAATCCCCCGAGAACGCGGACGCGCAAACTCCGATAGAGGGGTCTTTTTGACTATGCCCTTTTTGGTGACGAAGAGGAGCGTATGCTGCCCCACGAACTGCATATCCTGGAGGTTAGAGACATTCAGGTAAGCTACGATACGGTCGTCGGGCGGTAAGGCGAGGAGATTCTGGATGTGACGGCCCCGCTGAGCCCGCCCCGCCTCCGGAATCTCATGAACCCGTAGCCAGTAACACCACCCCCTATCAGTAAAAAGAAGCAAGTAATCATGCAGGCGGGCAAGGATGAGATGTTCCACAAAGTCTTCGTCCCGCAGGTCCATGGTACGGGTACCGACTCCGCCGCGCCCCTGGGTCCGGTACGCCGTAAGGTCCGTACGCTTAATATACCCCTGATGGGTAATCACCACCGCCACTTCGGTATTGGGGATGGTGTCTTCTATGGACATTTCCCCTTCCTCGGGGAGGATTTGCGTGCGCCGAGCATCCCCGTAATCGGCTTCCAGCTTTTCCAACTCCGAGCGAATGATCGCTTTTTGCTCCTCGGGGTCGGAGAGAACTTTCCTATAGTAGGCGATTTTTTCTTGCAACTCTCGATATTCAGCTTGGATTTTTTCGCGTTCTAAGGCGGTGAGCCTTTGGAGGCGCAGGTCTAAGATGGCTTGGGCCTGCGTAGGGGTGAGATTGAACTGCTCAACGAGGCCTTGGCGGGCTTCTTCGGGGGTGGCTGAGCGCCGAATAAGCTGAATGACTTCATCCAGGTGGTCCAGCGCAATCAGAAGCCCTTCTAAGATATGGGCGCGCTTTTCGGCCTGGGCCAGCTCGTACTTTGTGCGGCGGATAATGACCTGGTAGCGGTGGTCCAGGTAAGCTTGAAGCGCTTCACGGAGAGTAAGGGTTTTGGGACGGCCACCCAGTAGCGCTACCCACTGAGCATTGTAGCTCACTTCCAGAGCGGTATGGAGATAGAGGTTGTTCAGGACGGTTCGGGGCGTAGCTTCTCGTTTGAGCTCAATGACCACGCGCAGGCCTTCGCGATCGGATTCGTCGCGGATTTCGGAGATGCCGTCGATCTTTTTCGTTTCAGCGAGGTGGGCAATCTGTTCTACCAGATTAGCCTTGCTTACGCGAAAAGGTATCTCAGTAATGATGATAGCAGATCGTCCGCCGGGCAGGGTATCTATGAAAGCTTTTCCCCGCAGGCGCAGGCGCCCCTTACCCGTGAGATACATTTGTCTCAGGCCCTCTTTGCCAATAAGGTAGCCCCCCGTAGGAAAATCCGGCCCCTGTATAGCTTCTATAAGGTCTTCAGATAAGACAGAGGGATCATTGAGAAGAAGTAGTAGGGCACGCACCACATCCGAGAGATTGTGCGGCGGAATATCGGTCGCCATCCCCACCGCAATCCCACTCGCCCCATTCAGAAGGAGATTGGGTAGCAGAGCAGGAAGTACTGTAGGCTCCTTTAGAGACTCGTCAAAGTTTGGGGCGAAGTCTACGGTCTCCTTATCTAAGTCGGCCAATAGGGTGAGGGCGATGGGGGCGAGGCGGGCCTCGGTATAACGCATAGCCGCAGGGGCGTCGTTATCTATGGAGCCGAAGTTGCCCTGACCTTCCACGAGGGGGTAGCGGAGAGACCAGGGCTGGGCCATTCGCACCATCGCCTCATATACCGCGCTATCCCCATGCGGATGATACTTCCCCAGTACTTCCCCAACAATCCGAGCCGACTTTTTGTAAGGTTTATCCGGGGTAAGGCCTAACTCCAGCATACCATACAGGACCCGACGCTGAACCGGCTTTAAGCCATCCCGCGCATCCGGCAGCGCCCGCGCCACAATAACGCTCATCGCATAGTCTATGTAGGCGCTGCGCATCTCGTCTACAATCTCCCGAGAAATGATCTGACTCACGGCCCAAAGATACAAACAGAGGGACCGGCTAAAGGCCTCCCCTCATCCTTACTGCCTTGTTTTTTCCGGTGGAGCCTTGCCCTTGTCCGCTATAGCCCGTTTTCCCAGCCGTTTCCAATTGTGTCGCCGAGAATGATATAGCCTCTCTGGATTCTGATGGAACTAATGGTCCCACTTTTTGACCCCCTTATAGGAAAGGGCCACACCGCTAATACAGCTTACTAAGCCTGGAGGAATGACGTATTGTATAAACTAATGATAACTATTACTCAAACAGGATATAAATTCAATCAACAAAAGAGCTGTAAATGCTGGGTTCTCTATCTTGGTAATGGATCTGTACATTTTACTGGAATTCTTAATCCATACCACCCCGTCCAGAATAGCTACAGGGACCACACGGTCTCCTCTGTTCTGATTAAGCAAGCGCAAAGCATCTTGAAGTTGTGCATACTGGTGCCCCCCATAATCTGTAAGAAACTTCGCTTCACCAATAACATACTTCTCTCCAGCCTTAATCAAGAAGTCAGGGGCCTTATCCAAAGCCAATCCAAACTTCGCCTTCACAAACTCTAACAATCCTTTATCCCCAATTTTCAGAATAGCTATGGGGTGCTTTTGTAGCTCTTCTGGCGAGACATGAGGATAATTCAGGCTATCCATCCACTTTCTAAATAAAGACCCCATCTGCCTGTTAAACTGCTTCGGCTCCACAAGGGCTTTTACCATGTTATCAAATCCCATTTCTCTTATACTTCTGACGATTCGTTTTACCGTCTCAGGATTCTCCTCTATTGACTCTTTTTTCTTTCTCAAAAAAGCCACATATGGATCATTTAGAGGAAATTTAGGCAGGTTTAGAAGGAATCGTAAAAGCTCAATACTCTCATTCCCTTCGTAGAGCGTCCTCAGTGCAGACAGCTTTTCCTCTGACAGGCCTCTTTCATTCGCATGGGTTACGGGGTAGACTTCATGCAGCTTATCCAGGTAGGAGGGTGAGTTTGCTATTTCTATACTTTTTTCTACCCATTTATTCATGAGAGGCTATTTCTGACCCTATAGATGGCGAATCCAGAGATTTCTCTAAGAGACAGGAGCCTTTTCTGGGCTATTTGTATGGATGCCTCAGAACTATCTATACCAATCCATCGCCGGCCTAGTTCTTCGGCAGCAACAAGGGTCGTTCCCGAACCCGCATAACAATCCAATACAATATCATCAGGATTAGAGGAAGCCTGAATTATAACTTTCAGCATTTGCAGGTTTTTTTGTGTGGGATAAACGGGATATGCAGGATCTTTAAAATCCCATATATCCTGTCTCTTTTTGCCCCTTAAGCGGGCTTCGTCTGCATAGATAATTTTGCGGGGATTACCATTAGCAGACCACTCAATCAGGCCTTCTCTATCCAGGCGCTCCAACTCCTCGGGGGCATATCTCCAGTGTCTGCCTTTAGGGGGTAGCAGACCCCGCCATGGCATGCCTGTAACTCCATTTTGCGTCTCACCAGGTGCATGTAGGGGGGTAGTCGTGTATCGCCTGCCATATCGGTCCACCTTCGGAAAGAGACGCCGAATTTCTGCCTCTGAAGGAATCTCACGCGATTCATTCCAAACATAGTTAGGGCCCTTAGAGTAGAACAAAATCATGTCATGAATATTACCATAACCTTTCCTTGCAAAGTTTTTAGGATTGCATTTTATCCTGACAATATGATTTATAAAGTTTTTGGCACCAAAAATCTCATCCATAAGTACCTTGACATGATGACCTATCTTCGTATCAACATGAACATAGATAGAGCCATCTTCTGATAGAATTTCCCTGAGCAGAATCAATCTCTCTCTTAGGGAATCTATATAGGCCTCCCCTGACAAAGTATCTTCATAAGCCACTTGGTCCTCATAACTACTACTAACAGTGGAAACTCGATCTATTCCAATCCTGAATTCCTGATTCGTAGCATAGGGGGGGTCTATATAGATGAGCCTGACCTGGCCACAGATGGTAGAGTCCTGCATTAGCAGCTTCAAGGACTCCAAGTTGTCGCCCCATACGAGCTTATTTATCCATCCGTCCAGCCTACCCCTACCTAATATCTGTATTTGCTCAAGGGAGCAAGCGTTCAATGCTTCAGCATCAGGCAACAAGCACCCCCGCACCGTGCTATTATTGACGCTCATAAGGCATACAAATATAGCGTATAATGCCAACAACACCTGGTGCATTGGCCCAACCTCGTCCCTTCTACCCTTGAAGAGAGGGGACAATAATGAGAAAAGACCATCTGCAAGCAAAACTACCATCCCCTGATACCTGCAAAGACATAGCCCCCTATCGGGTATCCTAAAAAGCCTTCTTTAAAACTCCCCTCGAGGTTTGAGTCCAAGACCATGGCCAGCCCCCCTCACAGCATCCACAGCCGGTCCCACACGCAAAGCAACATCCCGCATCTGGCATAACTTTGTAAGATGTCTATTCGCACCCTTTTTATTCTGTTTTTGATGGGTCTGAATGGTTCAGGGCTCCATGCTCGAGCACCCGCCTGGCAATGGGTCCGCAGTGGCAACGGCAACTTTGAGGAAGAGGCCTACGCCCTCACCACTACTCCCACAGGCCAGATTATCATAGGGGGCGAATTTTACAGCGCCACGCTAAATCTCGGTGGCATTACGCTCACTAACCCCTCG
>Ga0197142_1003887_pt1 | contig 12308 bp, 7 predicted proteins | sample GBS60_MetaG_FD_148614 | JGI IMG/M metagenome (GOLD analysis project Ga0197142, IMG submission 148614) | Sediment microbial communities from Great Boiling Springs, Gerlach, Nevada, United States - GBS 60_MetaG | ecosystem: Environmental > Aquatic > Thermal springs > Hot (42-90C) > Sediment... | reverse complement strand
GGGACCGAAAACCCTGCGCTTTTACTTCGGCTCAGGCGCCCACGATTGCCCTTATCACTTTGACGGCAGGGGCCGGACGCTGGCCCACGCGTTTTATCCCTCACCGCCGAATCCCGAGCCAATCGCGGGCGACATCCACTTCGACGACGACGAGCCGTGGGCCATCGGCGAGTACCTGGACGTGTTCAGCGTGGCGCTGCACGAGATCGGGCATGCACTGGGGCTGGGTCACTCGGACAAGCCGGGATCGGTGATGTATCCCTACTATCGCAGGCACGTCGCGTTGACCGAGGAAGACATCGCGGCGATTCGGCAACTGTACGCGGCGCGCGAGGCGCCGCCCGCCGGCCCGCAACCCCCGGCGAATCCGCCCACGAACCCGCCGACAACTCCTGCGCATCCACAGCCGCCCGCAAGTCCGCCGGCAAACCCGCAACCGACGCCTCCCGCGAATCCGCAACCGCCGGGTTCGCCGTCGCCCGGTCCGCAGCCGCCGCAGAATCCTTCGCCGCAGCCGCCCGCGGCGCGCGACACGGCCGCGCCGTCGCTGGCGATCACCTACCCGGCGCTGTCCAGCGTCATGGTCTCTGCGTCCACGATCACGCTGCGCGGTACGGCGAGCGACAACGTGGGCGTGGTGGAGGTGACGTGGTCGTCATCCAACGGGCATGCGGGCGCGGCGCAAGGGACGGCGCAGTGGACGGCGGGACCGATCCCGCTCTACATCGGCTCGAACACGATCACGGTGCGTGCGCGCGACGCGGCGGGCAACACGGGCTGGCGCTCGGTGGTGGTGACGCGGCGTTGAGCCGGCTTTGCGATTGCGGGGTGAGAGAAAGTTCCGGCGGAAGCCACCATTGGCTATAGCGGGCTGAAGATGGCGCTGTTCCGCACGCGCAGCGCGGCCGTGTACGGCATCGAGGCGCATCCCATTGACGTCGAGGTGGATCTGTATCCTTCGGGCAGCGCGCGCGATTTCATTACCGTGGGCATGCCCGACACCGCCGTGCGCGAAAGCCGCGAGCGCATCAAGTCCGCGCTGGCCAACTCCGGCTTCGGCTATCCCAACAAGGCGGTGACGATCAACCTGGCGCCGGCCAACCTGCGCAAGGAAGGCGCGGGATTCGATCTGCCGATGGCGATCGGGATCCTGGGCGCCATGGGCATGGTGCCGCGACTGGACGAGTATCTCATGGTGGGCGAACTTTCGCTGGATGGGACCGTGCGTCCGGTGCGCGGGGCCCTGTCCATCGCCATCTGCGCGCGCCGCGAGGGAGTGCCCCGGGTGGTGGTGCCGGCCGAGAACGGCGCCGAAGCGGCGGTGGTGGACGGCGTGCGCGTGTACGGCGTGCGGCATCTGGCCGAAGTGGTGAAGCTGGCGAGCGATCCGAACGCGCTGGCGCCCGTGGATCCGGCGGCGCCGGCTGCGAGCGTTCCGGGGCCTGCGGCGCCCGATTTTCGTGATGTGCGGGGGCAGGCGGCGGCCAAGCGCGCGCTGGAAGTGGCGGCGGCGGGAATGCACAACGTGCTGATGGTGGGGCCGCCGGGATCGGGCAAGACCATGCTGGCCAAGCGGTTGGCGGGGATCCTGCCGCCGCTGACGTTCGCCGAGGCGCTCGAAACCACGCAGGTGCACAGCGTGGCCGGGGTGCTGCCGCCGGGGACGGGGTTGCTGACGGAACGCCCGTTTCGCGCCCCGCACCACACGGTTTCCGATGCCGGCATGATCGGAGGCGGCACGGGGATCCCGCGGCCCGGCGAGGCCAGCCTCGCTCACAACGGCATCCTGTTTCTGGACGAATTTCCCGAATTCCACCGCAACGTGCTCGAGCTGTTGCGCCAGCCTCTGGAAGACGGGGCCGTGCGCATCGCGCGGGCCAATCTGAGCCTGGAATTTCCGGCGCGCTTCATGCTCGTGGCGGCGATGAATCCGTGCCCCTGCGGTTTTTATGGCGACTCCACCCGCGAGTGCCGCTGCACGCCCGGGATCATCCAGCGCTATCTGAGCAAGCTGAGCGGGCCACTGCTCGATCGAATTGATCTGCACGTGGAAGTGCCGGCGGTGCCGTACAAGGAATTGCGCGCGCCCGACGACGGGGCGGCGACCTCAGCCGAGATCCGTGCGCGGGTCGTTCGGGCGAGATCCCGCCAGCAGGCGCGGGGATATTACAACTCCCAACTGCCGCCCAAGGTTCTGCGCCAGGCGTGCCGGTTGGATGAGGCAGGTGAGCGAACGCTCGAGCTGGCGATGCGACGGCTGGGGCTTTCGGCGCGTGCCCACGATCGTATCCTCAAAGTCGCGCGCACCATCGCGGACCTGGACGAATCCGAGTTCGTGTCGGCGAAGCATCTGGCCGAGGCGGTGCAATACCGCAGTCTGGATCGCGGCTACTGGAGCTGAGGCGCCGGCGGGCGGGCCTTCGACTGTGCTTGGCTGATGGGGTGGAGCTGCCGCGCGCGCCGGGCACGTACGCGATCGTGTTTTACGCTTCGCGGGCGTGTCGAATCCCGGTGGGCGCGCTGGGGACCGTCCGGTTGGCCCGCGGCTACTGGGTTTACGTGGGGAGCGCTCTGGGGCCTGGCGGCCTGCGAGCGCGGGTGGGCCGTCACTTGAGGGGGCCGGCGAAGCCTCGCTGGCACGTGGACCACCTGCACGGCAACGTCAAGTTGGTCGAGGTCTGGTTTCGCACGGGTCGGTCGCGGCGGGAGCATGGCTGGGCGAGGGCGGTGGCCAGACGCGCGGCGGGGTGGATTCCTGGTTTTGGGTGTTCGGATTGTCGCTGCCCGTCCCACTTGTTTCATTTCGTGCAGCGGCCTGTTGCGGGGATTCCGAGCTGGGGGGCTCGACCGGGCGGGCTGGCTGAGAAAATTGTGTCCCTCTATTGCCAACTGATCCAGATTAGTTTATAGTCATGAATTAGGCCCATGCGAGTCAATCACACGCTGGAAAAGCTGAAACGCGGCGAGACCGTTTTCGGATGCGCGATCCAGTGCTACCGTTCCCCCATGGTGGTCAAGACGCTCGCGGCCGCGGGCTTCGACTACATTTTCATTGACCTGGAGCACGGCGCCTTCGATGTGGAGACCGTGCAGGACATGGTAGAAACGGCTGTGGCGGCGGGCATCACGCCGCTGGTGCGGGTGGGCGAGTTGCTGTACTCGCTGGTGGCCCGGGCGCTGGACGTGGGGGCGCAGGGGATCGTGCTGCCGCGAGTCGAGGACCCCGCCCTGCTAGCCACCGCGTTGCAATGGATGAAATTTCCGCCGGAGGGCTGTCGCGGGTTTGGGGTGCTCCCGCCGTTGGTGGATTTTTCGCAAAAGCCAATGGCGGCGGTCATGGAGCACCTGAATCGCAACACGCTGGCGGTAGTGCAGTTCGAGACCGTGGCGGCGCTGGAACGGGCCGAGCAGTTGCTGGGCGTCAACGGCGTGGACGTGGCGATGATCGGGCCGGCGGACTTGTCGGTTTCGCTGGGCTGTCCGGGCGAGTTCACCGCCCCTCAGCTTGTGGGTGCGGTCCAGCGATTCATCCGGCAGTGCGAACGTGCGGGAGTGATCCCGGGCATTCACTGCCGGGATGCGGAGCAGGCCGAGTACTGGGCGCGACAGGGCATGCGCCTGGTGGGCGCCGGCGGTGAACACCGGCTGTTGCTCGAGCGAGCCCGGCAGGTGGTTCAGGCGTTGCATGAGGCCTCGCAGCCTGCGCGTTGTCAGACGGCGCCCGATGGTCAGTGATGGCGGGGGGACGGAAGAAATGATCGGTAACCTGCGCTGGCTGGATGCAGTCACGACTGCGCTTTACATGCTGTTGGTGATCGCGGTGGGCCTGAAGTTTTCGCGGCGGCAGACCACGACGGAGGCGTACTTCGTCGCGCGGCGGTCGGTGCCGGCGTGGGCGATGGGCATTTCGCTGTTCGCCACGCTGATCAGCAGCGTCACGTTCGTGGCGTACCCGGGTTCGGCGTACGCCGGGGACTGGTCGCTGCTGGTTCCGGGGTTCATGGTGGTGCTGGTGCTGGCGCTGGTGGGATCGGTGATCATCCCGTTTTACCGCCAGGCGGTGGGCATGAGCGCCTACGAGTACTTCGGCCGGAGATTCGGGCGGCTGGCGCGGGCATATGCGGCGATCGCCTTTTCGCTGGGCCATTTTTCCAAGATGGGTTTCGTGTTTTACTTGCTGGCGCTCACCATTGACCGCATGACCGGCTGGGGCGTCAACGAGCTGATCCTGCTGGTCGGCCTGGTGACGATTTTCTACACGCTGGTGGGCGGCCTGGAGGCGGTGATCTGGAATGACGTCCTCCAAGGGATCGTAATGTGGCTGGGGATCTTCGTGTGCCTGGGATTCTTGTTGTTCCTGCCGCCCGGGGGGCCTTCGGCCGTGCTGGGGCTGGCTTGGGAAAGCGGCAAGATCAGCCTGGGAGACCCCGCGCCCGATCTTTCCCGCCCGACGATCCTGGTGCTCTCGCTGTACGGATTCTTCTGGTATTTGCAAAAGTACGCGGCGGATCAGACCGTGGTGCAGCGCTATTTGGTGGCGCGCGATGACCGTAAGGCGCTGCGCGGGGTCGCGCTGGGAGCGATCCTGTGCGTGCCGGTGTGGACGCTGTTCATGTTGATCGGGAGCTGCACGTGGGCGTTTTACCGGCTGACGAGCGAGGCGCTGCCGGCGACGATCACCAAGGCGGATCAGGTCTTCCCGCATTTTCTGGCCACGCAAATACCGGCCGGGCTGGCGGGGATTTTCGTGGCATCGCTGCTGGCGGCGGCTATGTCCACGCTCTCCAGCGACCTGAACTGCCTGGCGGTGGTGGGCGTGGAAGATTTCTACCGGCAGTTGCGTCCGGGTTCGAGCGATCGTCAGCGGCTTCGCACGGGACGGTGGATCGTCGCGGCGTGCGGGGCGGTGGCGGTGGCGATGGCGCTGGTGCTTGCGCGCACCCAGGGTTCGGCGCTGTCGCTGTGGTACACGATCTCGGCGATCGTGGCGGTGGGCCTGGCGGGCTTGTTCCTGTTGGCGTTTTTGAGCACGCGGGCGCACGCGCGCGGGGTCTGGGTGGGAATCGCGGCCACGATTGTTTTCACGGCGTGGGCCACGCTGACCTATGGGGACAAGCGCATGCTGGACTTGGGGGCATGGAACTACCCGTGGCACGATTACACGATTGGGGCGGTGGGCCACATCGTGCTGCTGGTGGTGGGTTACGTCGCCAGCCTGATCCTTCCGGCGCGAGAGCCGCCCGACGACGCGCTTGTGCGCATGACGCTTTGGGGCTGGCTGAAGCAGCGGGCCGCCGAGCGGGCGGCGCCGGTTGCGAGCCGGGAAGCGTGAGGGAAATTCTGGAAGAAACGACGGACTTTCGGAAGATAAGCTTGACAATTTCTTCGGATTTGTGATATAGGACGCAAAGGGGGCGCTTTGCCCCAGGGAGGTTGCTATGGGAACCGGGTGGAGCAGAGTAGCGGCTACCGCATTGACCGCTCTTCTGCTCGTAGCTTCCGTTGCCTACGGGCAGCGAACGACGGCCAACATCTACGGGCTAGTGGAGGACCCCACGGGCGCGGTCGTTCCGCAGGCCAAGGTGATCGCGACCAATGAGGCCACCGGCTACCAGCAGTCGGCGGTGACCGATGAGCGCGGCGAGTTTACTCTGAGCTTTCTGCCCACGGGGCGGTACCAGCTCCGCGTGGAAGCCTCAGGGTTCAAAACCTTCGTGCAAACCGGAATCACCCTGGAGGCGGGCCAGCAACTGCGCTATGTCGCACGCCTCGAGCTGGGCGCCCCTACGGAAAGCGTCACCGTGGTGGGCGAAGCGCCTCTGATCGAGAACGCCGCCACGGCCAGCACGTACCGGGTCACTACCTTACAATTTACCGAGCTGCCGCAAGGCGCCCGCGACTTCACCGACTTGCTCGCCCTCTCGACAGGCTTTCGTTTTACGCGCGAGGGAATGATCCAGTTCAACGGGTTGGCCAGCGGCGGCAACTCGATCACGGTGGACGGTGTGGACGCTTCGGCCAACACCGAAAGTCCCTCGACGGCCATGTTTCAGAACTTCAACACCATCAAAGTGGTGAGCATGGAGGCGATCGAGGAGGTCACGGTTTCGCGCGGCGTCGTCTCGGCGGAGGTGGGGCGGACTTACAGCGCCAACATCAACATCATCACCAGGCGCGGCACCAACGAGTTTCACGGCTCTTTGTTCGAGGCGGTGCAGAACGACGTCTTCAACGCCAAGAGCGCGATGCAGCGCCCGGGCGATCGAAAGCCGCCGGTGCGGTTGAACCAGTTCGGCGGCTCGCTCGGCGGGCCCATTCAGCGCGACCGGCTGTTTTTCTTCTTCGCGTACGAAGGGAACAGGCGCAGCAACACAGGCATTGCGCAAGGCGAGGTTCCTTCCCAGGATTTGCGGCAGCGGGCCATCGCCGCGGTGCCCGCCTACGAGCAGTTGCTGAGGATCTTCCCGCTGCCCAACGCGGGCGTGGCCGGGGCCAATACCGGGATTTATTTGGGTCCTTCGCAGAACCGGGCCGATGACAATCATGCGGTGGCGCGGGTGGACTACCAGATCGGCGGTGGTGACCTGCTGACGGCCCGCTACGTGCGTTCCCGGCCGAACAGTTACGGGCAGCGGTTCCCCACGCTCGGCTTCCGCAACTACCACGGCATTTTCGAATCCGGCACGTTGACTTACTTGCATTCGGCGCCTTCCTGGACGGGCGAGACGCGCTTCAATTTCAAACTGGACGATACCTCGCGGGTGGAAACGCTCTGGGAACAGGGGCGTATTCCGGCCATCGAAGTCCAGGGCGTTTTCAACACGCAGGGTGAGGGTCTGTTCATCCGGGGCCATAACTATGGTATCGAGCAGGTCATCATGAGGGTGGCCGGGCGGCATACCTTGAAGTTCGGCGGCGCTTACAACGCCAAGGCGCCCGGGCGCTTCAACGAGGAAGTGCCTATTCTCCGTTACGGCAACGTCGCCGATTTTCTGGCCAACCGGCCCAATCGCGTGCAATATACTTTCGGAACGCCGAACTATCACGCGCGCATCTGGGATATCGGCCTGTTCGTGCAAGACGACCTCCGCCTGCGGCCCAACCTGATGTTCAACCTCGGCCTGCGCTACGAATATTTCTCCGTGCTGAAGGAGCGCGACGGCCTGTTCTACAATCCTGACGGGCCGCTGGGCGCCGTCAGCAAGCCGCCTAAATTCCGTCCCAAGGATTCTCCTTACGAAGCCGACCGCAATAACTTCCTGCCCAGGGTAGGCATCGTCTGGGGACTGGATCGCGCCAGCCGCACGGTGATCCGGACCGGGTTCGGCGTCACCCTGGCGCAGCCGGACCTGAGGGTTTTCTCCAGCCAGATGTATCTGAGCCCGGAAATCCCGTTCCGCTTCCGTTTCAGCGGCGCCGATCTGACTCGCCTGGGCCTGAAATATCCCACCAGCAACGAGGCTCTGCTCGACATCATGCGCACCACCGACCTGCCGCGCGGCTATGGCGTGTTCGAACCGAAAACCCGGAACGCTTATGCGTTGCATTGGACATTCGACATCCAGCGGCAGTTGACCGAAACCATGGCGCTGCAAACCGGCTATGTGGGCAACAAGGGCCTGAAGGTGCTGATGCCCCAACTGAACAACTTCCCGGATCGGATTACGGGCCTGCGTCCCTACCCCGATGCTCTGGAAGGTCAGTATAACTCCGATGCCGACTTCAGTTACTATCACGGCTGGCAAACGACGCTGCGCAAGCGCATGGCTTCGGGGCTGACGTTCAATCTGAATTACACTTGGGGCAAGGTGATGGCCATCGGCACCGGCGATTTCTGGCCGGGCAATAACGAGCGGATCCAGGACGAGAATAACTGGCGGGCGGACAAAGGGCCGGCGCGCTTCGACGTGACGCACCGGATGACGGCCGATTTCGTGTACGAGGCGCCCCTGGAGAGGCTGGGGGGCAACGGCCGGGCCGCGCGCCTGTTGCTCGGCGGCTGGCAGGTGAGCGGAACTTTCGGCGCCGAGACGGGGCAGGTGCTCAATATCGCGCAGCCCAGTAACCGCGATGGCTCCCGCCCCGATTACATCAGCGGGGATCCGTACGCGAGCGGCGATCGCTTCCAGTGGCTGAATCCTGCCGCCTTCGCGCAAGTACCCACTTCGCGGGCTAGCGGCCAGACCATCCGCCCGGGCACGATCGGCAAGAACGCGCTGCGCGGGCCGGGAAGCTGGGGCGTCAATTTGGGCCTGGCCAAGAGCTTCACCTTCAAAGAGCGCTACCGCCTGCAACTGCGGGGCGAGGCGTTGAACGCCTTCAACCACGTCAATCTCGGGAACCCGCAAGTGGACGTCAGGCGAGCCACGTTCGGGCGGATTCTGGGCGTGGGCGGGCCGCGCAATTTGCAGTTGCGCGCGCGGTTTTCCTTCTGAGAGCTGCGGCGGCTCGCGCGGCGTGGTAAGCTCGGCGGAGAGCGCCATGCGAGCCGCTGTCCTGCTTTGGTTCCTCTCAGGGGCTTGCGCCTTCGCGGCGCAGTGGAAGCTGGTCTGGTCCGACGAGTTCGACCGCGAAGGGCTGCCTGATCCCGCCCGCTGGACCTATGAAGAGGGCTTCATTCGCAACCAGGAGTTGCAGTATTACACGCGCGCCCGCGCCGAAAATGCGCGCATCGAAAAGGGCGTGCTCGTTCTGGAAGCCCGCCGGGAGCGCTACCCCAACCCGCTTTTCCAGCCCGGCAGCACGGATTGGCGGCGCGCCCGCGAGTTCGCCGAATACACCTCGGCCAGCGTGACCACCGAAGGCAAGGCCTCGTGGCGTTACGGCCGGATCGAGGTTCGGGCCAAGCTGCCGACCGGACGCGGCCTGTGGCCCGCCATCTGGATGCTGGGCCTCAATCGCCGTGAGGTCGGATGGCCGCGCTGCGGCGAGATTGACATCATGGAGAACGTCGGCTACGATCCCGAGCTGATCCACGCCAATATTCACACCGAGGCTTACAATCACGTCCGCGGCACCAACAAAGGCGACCGCATTCGGCTGGAGAAGCCCTGGGCGGACTTTCACGTCTATGCGCTGGAATGGACGCCGGAACGGCTGGACTTCTTCGTGGACGATAGCAAGTACTTCACTTACGAAAACGAGAAGACTGGACCTGCGACATGGCCGTTCGATCAGCCCTTCTACCTGATCCTGAACGTGGCCGTGGGAGGGAGCTGGGGCGGGCGCCAGGGTGTGGACCCGGCGGTGTTTCCGCAGCGCATGGAAGTGGACTACGTGCGGGTCTATCAGCAGGGGCCTTGAGGGCAGGCTCGGGGGCCTCCGCAAGCGTTACAATACAGGGTCTTGAAATTTCCGTCGGTCGGTCTGGCGGAGTGCAAGCCATGTCTGAATTGCTCTTATCCCGTCGCTACTTCTTCTTCGGCAGCCTGCTGGCGGGCGCCGTTCCGCCGGGCGGCTTTTCCAGCGTAGCGTCGCTCAGGCGCCTCGGTTACAAATCTCCGAACGAAAAGTTGAACCTGGCCGGCATGGGCTGCGGCGGACAGCCGTTCGCCGACCTGCGCGTGGCGGCGTCCGGCGGCGAGAACGTGGTAGCGCTGGCGGACGTGGATTGGGAGCGCGGGGCCGAGGGCTTCAAGCAGTGGCCCCAGGCCGAGCGCTACAAGGACTTTCGCCGCATGCTGGACCGGCAGGGTCGCGAAATTGACGCCGTCGTCATCGGCACGCCCGATCACACGCACATCCACTGCGCGCTGGCGTGCATGCAGCTCGGCAAGCACGTTTACCTCGAAAAGCCGTTGACCCGGACCTCCTGGGAAGCGCGCATCCTGACGCGCGCGGCGGAAAGGTACACGGTGGCTACGCAAATGGGTAACCAGGGTTACTCGCACGACGCCACCCGCGTGGCCTGCGAGATTATCTGGTCCGGCGAAATCGGCGAAGTGCGCGAAGTGCATGCCTGGACAGGCGTGGCCGGCTGGCCGCAGGGTATGCAGAAGATCCCGGCGCCGACGCCGGTTCCCGAGACGCTGGACTGGGACTTGTGGCTGGGCGGCGCCGCGTGGCGCCCTTTCACGGCGGGCGATGACGAGTACCGCCAGTTCGTCGCCCAGCGCAACGCGCGCCTCGGCCGCACGGTGGGCAGCGGTTATCCCGGGCAGGAAAAGTTCGGTTTCTATCTGCCTTTTAACTGGCGCGGCTTTTATGATTTCGGCAGCGGACTGATTGGAGACTGGGGCGTACACATTCTGGGGCCGGCCAACTGGGCCTTGCAACTGAGTCCGGAGTATCTGGTCGGCGTGGAATGCGTCAAGAAAGATTCGCTTCCGCCATTTACTTTCCCGGACGAGCTGGTCATTCGCTACGAGTTTGCGGCGCGCCCGGGGATGCCGCCGGTGACGGTCTACTGGTATCATCATGCCGGCGGAGACGCTTACCTGCCCGAAGGGATGACGGTGGAAGAGGCGCGCAAGATCCCGGGGCAAGGTCCACAGGTCGGCCCGCCGCGGGGTCGCGGAGGGTTCATCCCGGGTACAGGCGGCGGTGTTCAGGCGGGAGCCCGCCCAGGCGGACCGGGCGCACAGGGCGCGCAAGCTCAACAAGCCGGCCCGCCCGCGTTCCGGCCGCGTGGCAGCGGTTACAACTGCATTTTTGTCGGCACGAAAGGCTATCTGGGCACGAGCGGGCGCGGCGAGGATGTGGGCCTTCTGCCCGGAAAGCGCTGGGCGGAGTATAAGTTGCCCGATCCCTATTTGCCGCGGTCGCCGGGCGCCAGCACGGGAAGCAACCATGCCGCGCACATTCGCGACTGGATCCGCGCCTGCAAAGGGGGCGCGCCGGCCTGCTCGGACTTCAGCATCGCCGGGCCGTATTGCGAATGGCTCCTGCTGGGCGCGGTGGCGGTTCATTACGAAGGCAAGCTGCTGTATGATCATCGCCGCGGCGAGTTCACCAACAACCGCGACGCCAACCGCCGGCTGAAGCCGGAGTACCGCAAGGGCTGGCAAGTGAGGCTTTGAAAGACCGCGGCGCGGGTGTGCGGGAGCGCGGCACGAGTCGGCTATAATTCCCGTGGGAGGTTGTCATGGTGATGAATCGGGACGAGGAATCGCGCCGGCAATGGTTGCGACGTTCGACGGCGGTCGCCGGCGGTTTCCTCATCGTGCGGCCCGAAAGCGTGCGCGGCACGCAGGCTAACAGCAAAGTAAGGTTCGGGCTGATCGGCGCGGGCAACCGCGGATCGTATGATGCGTCCATCGCGCATGCCGATCCGCGGGCCGAGGTGACCGCGCTGTGTGATCTGTTCGACGACCGCATCGAGCAGGCCATCCAGCGGATTCGCATCCAGGGCAAGCCCGCGATTTACAAGGACTACCAGAAGCTGCTGGCCTCGGACGTGGACGCGGTGATCATCGCCACGCCGCCCTATCAGCATCCCGAGCAACTGGAGGCTGCGGTGCAGGCGCGCAAGCATGTCTTCTGCGAGAAGCCGATGGGGGTGGATGTGGAGGGATGCAAGCGCGTGATCGCCGCAGGCCGCAGGGCCGATCCTACCAAGTGCATCTCGGTGGGATTCCAGCAACGCTACGCCCCGGTCTATCTGGAGGCTTACCGGCGGATCGCGGAAGGACAGATCGGCGAGGTGGTCAATGCGCGGGCTTTCTGGATCGGCGGCGATCCGTTCAAGCGCGTGCCCTACGCCGATCCCAAGATCGAGAAGCTGCGCAACTGGTTCTGCTACCGGGATTACTCGGGAGACTTCATCGTCGAACAGGACTGCCACAACTTCGACGTGCTTTTCTGGTTCCTGGGCAACCTGCCTATCCGGGCGGTGGGTTACGCCGGCAGGAAGGTGCGCACCGATATGGAGATCCTGGATCATCTGACCCTGTCGTTCGAGTTCCCCAACGGCATCCACGTCAACTACGAAGCCAACCAGATCAGCCCGCCCGGCTTCAGTCGCATCGGGGAGGAATTCACGGGCCGCAAAGGCGTGATCGCAACCTCGCGCGCCCGCCTGGTGCACACGCGGGGGCCCAAAGACGTGGAGGAGGTGCCCTCCAAACGCGAGATCACCTTCGACGCCATCGAGCAGTTCATCAGCCGCATCCTGAGCGGGGATGTGGAGAACGTGGCCGAGCGTTCGGCGCTCAGCACCCTGATTGCGATTTTGGGGCGGACGGCGCTGTACACCGGCCGGGAAGCGACCTGGAAGCAAGATATCGGAGTGTGAACCATGACCAGAGTTTTGGGATTGCTGTTGCTGACAGTCGCCTTGGCGGGCGCCCAACAAGAGAAACTGCGCATCA
>Ga0197142_1003886_pt1 | contig 12309 bp, 13 predicted proteins | sample GBS60_MetaG_FD_148614 | JGI IMG/M metagenome (GOLD analysis project Ga0197142, IMG submission 148614) | Sediment microbial communities from Great Boiling Springs, Gerlach, Nevada, United States - GBS 60_MetaG | ecosystem: Environmental > Aquatic > Thermal springs > Hot (42-90C) > Sediment... | reverse complement strand
AGGGATCACAGGGAAGAGGGTATAGGAGAAACAAAAGTAGCATTTTGCGCGAGAGATGGGTTATAATTTGGGTCCCTGAAGAGCAGGGAAAAGCTTACTCAAGCGGAGGGTTAGCCTAATCAGGTAAGGCAGCTGATTTGAAATCAGCCGGGCGAAAGCCCTTGGGGGTTCAAATCCCTCACCCTCCGTTTTGCGTCCGGAAAAAGAGGGATGAACAGGTATTTCTGGGCCTTTCTGGCCTTTGTCTTGGTTTGGCTTGCCCTCAATGCGCTGAGCTTGAACCTGTTCCCAGTTCTTGATGTGTGCGGCGACGAGGCCTTGATCGGGAACGCGGCCTGGACATGGCTCAACACCGGCCAAAAGGCTCTGAGCGTTTACCCCGGCATTCTTGGGAATGTGGGGCCCCTGTGGGGCGCCATTTATTACGGGGTGATCGCTGTTGCCTTCAAGCTCTTTGGTTTCGGGATCACCGTTCTAAGGGCAACATCCCTTCTCTGGGGCCTGGGGACCCTCGTCCTAACATTCTTCCTCGGCCGGGCCATTAACGGTTGGAGAACAGGCCTCATTTCAGCGATCATCCTGGGTTGCTCCTACATATTCATGGCGTCATCCCACCTGGGAAGGTTTGAATCTGCCGCAAGCTGTTTCGCGACCGGCGGAGTTCTCCTCGCTTACCTCGCTTTCAAAAGGCACTCCGGATTGCTGTCCCTTCTGTCCGGCCTCGTGTTCGGGACATCAATTCTGGTGCACTCGGTTCCCTCGGCGGTTTTTGCGGGGGCCGCGCTGTTCTTTCTCTTTCAGAGGAGATACAAGCACCTGGGCCTTATGACCGCAGGATACCTCGCCGGCCTTGCCCTTCTGCCTGCCTTTAACTATGCCGAGTTCTTCAAGGAGCACACGGCCACCCACTATTATACTGGCTACCTGGAGGAATTCATCCCCCTGGTCCTGATCAGGGATCCAGCTTCCCTTCCCGCGATTCTCCTCAGAAAGATCCTCGGTCTGCCCATCTGGTTCATACTTGGAACCCACTTGGAATCCATGTATGTCCTGCCCATACCGGCCAGGATGGCCGGAGCGGGGAACAACCCCATAGATCACTACATATTGCTTGGCGCGGCCCTGGTTTCAACCGCGGTCCAGGGCAGAAAGCACCCCTTTGTCCCCTGGGTCCTCTGGGCCTCCCTGGCCGTGGCAATCTTCTTCGTGCCAATGGTCAGGTTTCTCTACTTCCCCTCCTTTTACCCACTGTTGGCTGTTTCCTGCGGTCTGTTGTTTTCCGGGATTGAAAGAAGGACCAGGAGGGCCTTGGCTTTGTCCCTTTTCCTTTTTCCCGGCCTGCTCTTTACCGCGATATCCTGCTGGCTCGGATGGAAGGATATGAGGGCCAGGAGCGCTTCATACTCCGCGATCGCCAGACTGATTCCAGAGGACGCCGGCGTCGGCTCAACATCCGGGAGCTTCTTCTGGTTGTTTCCGGGCCGGAGCGGGATCCTGCCCCGCGGGAAAGGGCTTTCCGCGGATTTCCTGCGCGAGCACAGCATACAATATGTGGTATCGGAACAGCCAATAGATTCGGTCTACGGCCTTGATCCAGAGGGCCTCGGCATGGAAAGGGTCGCGCGGGCGGAGGGCGGATACATAACCCTGCTGGGTGGTTGGGGCCTTGAGAGGGTGGATAGCGTGATCGTCTACAGGGTCAAATAAAAGCCCCGGAGGGACCCGGGGCTGTTTTTTTCGTTATACGGAATCCTTACTCTGTCCTGAACTGATACAGGAGCGCGAGCTTGGCCACAGCGCTGGACTGGTTGCCCGTCAGGAAATACGGCCAGTTGTAGAGGAGGTCCTCGCTCACCGTCGCGTCAAAGCGAACGGGGCCCTTGGCAATGCCCGCGCCAAGGCTCACGCTGAGTCCAGAGCCGCCCATGAACTTCCAGACATTATCCGGGTCGGATTTGTCCTGATACATGGTGAAGGGCGAGTTGTTCAGGCCGCCCCTGAGGATGAACCAGTCGTTCAGCGCGAGCTCACCGCCCAGGTTCAGGCCGAGATTAACTGTGAGGGTAGAGGTGGTGTCCGTATCCTTCCACTGTGAGCCTCCGACGGAAAGCCCGCCGGCCACGAGGCTGTTGTCGGTGGGTTTCGCATTGAAGCCGATGTTCACGGCTCCGCCCATGGTCTTGTCCATGTACTCTGTGTCGCCTACCTTTGTGCCGTAGTCGGTCATGTAGACGCCGAGGCCGTATATCCACCTGAAGTCGCCGGCTCCTATGTAGCGAACCCCGAGCGCGATCCTGTCCAAAGGAGATATTGGCTCAAGGGCGTTGTCACCGCCCGCGGAGTTATCGGAGTGCAGGCCAGCGTCCACCATGAGGACAGCGTCAATGGTCGCGTCTCCCATCGGAAGAAGGATGCCCGGCGCGAACTTCACCTGGGTTCCCTTGATGGTGTAGCCGGTGTCGCCTTCCTGGTTCATGGCGAGCCCAAGCCTCATACCCCAATTCATGCCTTCGCCCGCTGAGCCGAGGGCGAATGTGAAGCCGTGGGCCTTGCCCGGGGAGTCGCCCAGGGTTGGGTAGTAGTATATTGGATTGTTGAGGTAGAGGCCTGTGGCGAACGAACCCATGTTGAAGAGGATTCCGCCGTATGCGTCCTCGGATTCCATGACATCCTGGGTGTTCAGCTCAAGGATGGACCTGCCCGTGAAGATGTGCGCCCACGCTGGGTTCTGGAGTATGACCAGGGCCTCGTCATCCAGGATGTAGCCGTATATGCCTCCCATTCCGTCTATCCTTGCCTCTGTTGCCAAGGCGGCGCCAGCCGCCAGTGCCAGTCCTGTTATGACCTTTTTCATTTCGTCCTCCGTATTGCAGATGTTTGCTCAGTGCCAAATTATAACTTCTACCGTTAAACTTCTGCAACCGCGCGCCTAGCGCGAGGGTTTGCGCCAGAAAGAACCCTGGAATTATAATATCCAAAATGGCAAATATGAGGTCTATTTCACTTGTGCGGGCCGGGAGACTTTTTGCCGCGCTCTCGGATCCGCTGAGATTGAGGGTGCTTATCCTGCTCTCGGGCCAGGATCTCTTCGTGTGCGAGCTCACTAGGCTTATCGGTATACCCCAGCCCACCCTCTCAAACCACCTGAGGGTTCTCAGGGACGCGGGCCTGGTCATCCAGGAGGCCAAGGGAAGGTGGAGGCTTTACAGGCTCGGGGATATACCGGGCCCTCTGAGAGAACTGCTGGCAGAGCTCCTTGAGGACGAGACTGTGAAGGCGGACATGGAAAACCTGCAGAAATACCTGAGGGACGGCCGGGTTCTCTGCGGAAATGATAAGGGGAGCCGGGATGAAAAGGCTCCTCTCAGGAGGAACTGATACATGTTTTTCCGGCACAAAAAGCAGATTCAAGAGGTAAAAAGAAGGGTGGGCGTTCTCAGCAGGTCAGGCTACGATGTTGCCAGGTTCCCGATGCAGGCTGGAAAGCTCGTGATCTTCGGCCTCGGGGAGAAAGGGGTCCAGGCCTCCTCGGAGATTCTTGATATTCCAAGAGACCTCGGGGCGCGCGTGGAATTTATCAAGGGAAACTGCGATGTGCTCGTCACATGCGACGCTAACAGGGATTTCCTTGATATGCTCATGGATCTTGGCGTTGAGATATACACCACGGACGACAGGAGACCCGAGGCCGCCCTCTACAGCTTCCTCGCCGGCAAGCTTGACCGTTTCCTCGGCGGGCCCTGTCCATCATGCGGAAAGAGGACTTGAACCGGGCCATCAGATTGCATTATAATATTCAGAAATGAGAATCTGTAAGGAGACTGATCGTGAGGATAGCCATACCGAGTAAAACCGGTTTTGATGTGGCTCATTTTCCAAGGCACGCGGCAAAACTGGTCGTCTACACATACGAGGATAATGGGAAGCGCGCTGGGACGAGCGTGGTTGATCTGCCAGGAGATCCGGACGCAAAACTCAAGGCCATAAAGGATTCCTGCGAGGTCTTTCTCTCAAGGGACGCCAACCGTGATTTCCTTACCGATATATGGGCCGAAGGGGTGGGGGTTTTCATCGTGAACGACAGGAACCCGGAGGCCGCGGCCTGGAGCTTCCTGAACGGGAAAGCAAGGCCTTTCTACGGAGGCCCTTGCACTTGCGGGAGATGAGCGTTGTTTGAGAAAAAAGACCTGAAGTGGGCTGTCTGGATGCTCATAGCGTTCCTGGTGGCATACTTTGTCCCATGGGAGCGCGCCGAGGTGATGAACGCTCTCAGGGAATCGTTCCTGCTCCTCCAGGACTACGCGAGAAACCATGTCCTACTCTGCCTCATCCCTGCCTTCTTCATAGCTGGCGCCATATCCGTTTTCGTGAGCAAGGAAGCGGTCCTTCGCTATTTCGGCCCCAAGGCAAACAAGTTCCTCTCGTATAGCGTGGCATCCGTATCCGGTTCGGTTCTCGCGGTCTGCTCATGCACTGTCCTGCCCCTTTTCGCCGGAATCTACACCAGGGGCGCTGGAATCGGTCCTGCTACGGCATTTCTCTACTCAGGGCCGGCCATAAACATCCTGGCCATAATACTGACGGCCAAGGTCCTCGGCCTTGAGATGGGCCTCGCGAGGGCAATAGGCGCTGTTGGGTTTTCGGTAATCGTTGGCCTCCTTATGCACCTCATCTTTTTGAAGGAGGAAAGGCGAAAGGCCGCCGATGAAAGCGAGAGAGTTATGCCCACGCCAAAGAGGCCCCTTTGGAAGAGCGCTCTCCTGCTTGCGGCTATGGTCGGGTTCCTCGTCCTGGTCAACATGGGGTTCCTGGGCTGGTGGAGGTTCGCGTGGGGCGGAGCGTTTCTTATACTTACCGTTGCATTGTCAATCGCCTGGATGAGCAAGGACGAGGCCCTTGAGTGGTTCGGCGAGACCTGGTTCTACGCCAAGCTCATCCTGCCGCTTTTGCTCGCGGGCGTTCTCGTTGCCGGTTTCCTCCTCGGCAGGCCGGGGAATCCGGCTCTCGTCCCCGAGAGCTGGGTAATCGCCCTTGTTGGCGGGAATAGCCTCCGGGCGAACCTCTTCGCCTCGGTGGCCGGCGCTTTCATGTATTTCGCGACGCTCACCGAGGTTCCCATACTCCAGGGCCTCATGGGATCGGGAATGGGGAAGGGCCCCGCGCTCTCCATGCTCCTGGCTGGGCCGGCGGTCTCTTTGCCATCTATGCTGGTCATACTCAGGGTCATGGGCTGGAAGAGGACAGGGGCATACATAGGCCTGGTGGTCGCGCTATCAACCGTGGCGGGCTGGATTTACGGCGCGCTCTTCTAGGAGAAAACCATGAAGGAAAAGAAAGGATTTCTTGACTGGATAGAGGATTTCAGGCTTCTGCCCTTCTGGGTTGTGATAAGCATGGCCGCAGGCATAGGCATAGGTAAGTGGGCTGGCATCTCAAACTACCAGCTAACGCCCCCCATAGACGCGATAATAGCGCTTTTCCGCGGGAAGCTGGCGTTTAACCTACCGAATCTTCTTGGCCTCGGCGTTGTCCTGGGACTTTTCCTGATGATGTATCCAGCGATGAGCAATGTGAGGCTTGAGGACCTGGGAAAGGCCCTCAAAAGCCCTAAGCAGTTCGGGATAGTCGCTTTCTACAACTACCTGGTCGCTCCTTTCTTCATGCTTGGGCTAGCGTGGCTGTTCCTGAGAAGCTCTCCGGATCTTTACACAGGCCTCGTTCTCTACGGGTTCGCGCCGTGCATCGCCATGGTGATCGTCTTCACATACCTGGCAAGAGGAAACAACGCTCTCGCGCTCCTTCTGGTTGCTTTCAACTCCATAATGCAGATGATCCTTATACCGGTCTACGCGAAACTGCTCCTCGGAAGAACGGGAATCTCAACCCTTGTCGTAGGCGAGAGCGTCGCGCTGTATCTCGGCTTGCCGCTTGTTGCAGGATTCCTCACCAGGAGGATAGGAGTCGCCAGGTGGGGGGAGGCGGGGTTTGAGAGGTTCAAGAAGCTCCTTTCGGCGATGAGCATTCTGGGGCTTCTTTTTACCCTGGTTGTGATGTTCGCACTGAAGGGGGACCTCATACTTGAAAGCCCCATGCTCATCCTAAGGATGGCCGTGCCGATGACATTGTTCTTCTGGATGAGCTTTGCCGTTGTTTTCTATGTGGCCAAGGCTTTCCGGTTGAATTACGAGGACTCCGCGGCCGTCGCGTTCAACTCAACCGGGAGGGACTTTGAGATAGCCATAGCCATAGCGATAACGGTTTTCAACCCAACGGTTGCCCTGGCGACCGTGGTGGGGCCATTGATTGAGGTTCCTGTCATGCTGGCTCTGGTCTGGTTCGCGAGGAACAGGGCGAAGAGCTTCAGGGTCTATAAAGAGGAGCTTAAAGAAAAGCCCGCGGGCGGGTGATTGAAACCACCGGGCAAAAGGAGTTATAATTATGACTGCTATGAAAAGGTTATGGTTGATCCTTGGTTTGGCGGCTCCGCTCCTTCTGGCCAAGGAACCGCCAGCTGAGGGAATAGAGTGGGTCACCCCTCAGGAGCTCAAGGAAGCAGTTGACGCCGGAGCGGGGCTGATAATCGTTGATGTAAGATCAGAGGCCTCATACAGAAAAGGCCACATCCCCGGCGCCATAAACATCCCCTACGAGGTCATCAAGTCCAACGAGAAGCTGGGCATCAAGCCATCGGACCTGATAGTCCTTTACTGCGACTGCGGCCACGGCGGGATAGCCCTCAGCGCGGCAAAGATACTCAAGGAAAGGGGTTACGGAAACCTCTGGGTAATGCTCGGAACGAGCAGGGATTACCCAGGAGAGCTTGAGAAGAGCCCGGAGGAATGGCAATGAAGATAAGGATACTTGGTGCTGGTTGTCCCAAGTGCAAGAAGATGGCTGAGCTCGCAACCAGGGCAGTTTCCGAGCTAGGGATACAGGCGGATGTGGAAGAGGTGCACGACATAAAGGAAATCGCCCGCTACACCTGCATCACGCCCGCGATGGTTGTGAACGAGAAGGTGGTCATGGAGGGCCTGAGGCCCTATCCGGAAATTCTGGAGACACTTAAAAAGCTGACGGAATAGAACCCGCGCCCCGTCAACATAGCACAAAACCTTTGTGGCAGGCCTAGCTGGCCCCGGTTTATAATTTTCGGGACTTTCGGAGGAAGCATGAACTATATCATAACTCTAAGCCTGCTCGCGGCCTTCCCCATGGACAGGTTGGGGCAGACCGTGCTCATGGAAACCCCAGAGGGCGAGATCTCTGAGGCGGCCCAATCCGAGGACCTTACCCAGATAGCCGTCTCAGTATACTCATACGAGGACGGCACGATGAAGGTCATGGTCAACGGCAAGGAAAGAGGATCCTACATGGGCGTCTGGGACCTGAGGTTCACCAAGGATGGGAGCCTCGCCTATGTGGCCCTTGATGATGATAACAAGATGTATTTCGTTCTCGGTTCAAAGACATACGGCCCATACGACTATATCGGGGAATATGTCCTTTCCGAGGACGGCCAGCACTACGCTTTCAGGGTGGGCAGGGGCGGAGCCTGGAACGATGAGGGCTACTACTTTGGCGGGAAATACTCGGTTTTCCACGACGGGAAAATGGGCAAGGAATACGAGTTCATATCCTCGCTAACCATATCACCCGACGGGTTAGAGGTCAGCTATGTTGCCCACAAGGGCGGAAAGTGGGACAAGCGTGGTAGCTATTCCGGAGGAAAGATGTTCGTGGTGAGGGGAGAAAAAGAGGACAAGAAGTATGACTGGCTCTTCAATCTCACATATTCTCCGGACGGCAAGCACCTTGCCTACATAGCTGCCTCAAAGGGAAAGTGGGTCAAGGACGAATACATGGGCGGAGAACGCATGGTGGTGGTGGACGCGAAGGCTCCCAAGAAGAGGTATCCCATGGTGACCGGCATAGTCTTTGACTCAGCGGGCACTGCCTGCTACATCGCGAGCCTTGGCGGGAAATGGAACGAGAACAACTACTATGTGGGCGGGGTTTATTTCCTGGTCACCGGAGAATCCGAGGGCAAGAAGTATGATTTCGCGAAGGGCCTCGTGGCCACGAAGTCCGGGACGGTGGTCTACATAGCTGGCGAGGGTGGAAGGTGGGAGGATAATAATTATGTTGGAGGGGATTACTTCATCGTGCAGGGCAAGAGAAAGATAGGGCCTTACAACTACATTGGTCAACCCGTGGTTGCCAGGGAAGGCGATTACTACGCGTGCATGGTCTCCACCGGCGGGCGCTGGGACCCATCGGGCTACTACGAGGGAGGGAAATACCAAGTGATTCCGAATTTCGGAGCCCCCAGCAAAGAATACGACAACATCAACGGAAACACCATTGTCCTCGGAGATAAGGAAGGCTTCGCTTTCCTCGCTTACGAGGGCGGCGAGTGGAATGAAGGGAGCTACGAGGGAGGAAAGGTCTTCGGCGTCTGCGGTCAGAAGGAGAGCGAGCGCTACAAGGTTATCTTTCCGGCGAGCCTGAACATATCCCCGGATGGCAGGCACTTTTCCTTCACCGCGCAGAACCCCGAGAACGGGAGGGAGTTCGTCGTGGTTGACGGCCAACCGCTTGAGGGCGAGCACGACTATGTGTTTGACAGGATGCTCCTCTCCGCTGACGGCAAATACCTTGCCTACAATTCTGTTTCGGATGGGAAGGTCTACCTAAATGTGGTTGAGGTCTCTAAGGCTCTGAGAAAACCCAAAGAACCGGAGAAAAAGCCGGATAAGGGCAAGGATGGAAAAGGTGGCAAGGGTGGCAAATAGGGCCCGTTGAATGGGAAGCCGGGAGACGCTTGATGTTTGGAGGCGCCGGCTACTCTACAGGGCATTGGGGCGTTCAAAGCTTGAGGCTGAGGAGCTTTTGGGGCCGTTCGCGAGACGATTCCTTCGGGAAATGGACGAGGATGAGCTGGCCGATTTTGAGCGCCTCCTTGAGCTTGACGACATAACCTTCCTGGAGGTTTTCGCGGGGACAAAACCAGCGCCGGAGGGGCTTGAGGAGATTCTCGGAAAGCTGAGAAAGTTCTGGAGGAGCTGAGCCGGCATCATCTCCCCAAATGTGCCTGCAGGGCATTCTTACCCCAACTTTGACACCCCGATTCTCGGTTTCCGTTGAATAGCAAGGGATTCCAGGAATTGGGGCTGAGATTTTCGGCACCATGTCCTTCCGGGTAGGGGAGCTCATCTCAGTCCGCATCCTAAGGGGTTTGTTTCTGAGCTCAGGCTCAGAGGCCAGGGCCGTGGCAGGGAAGCAAGGGAATACAGGATGTCCTTGAGGCCCAGCTCGGCAACGAGGACATCGCCAGGGGGCCTGGCCCAGGCCCTCGGGGTTTCAGGGATTAGGGATGGGAACACTATCCGCTTATCGGCACCATGTATTCAAACTCACCCTCGGTTTCATGAGGAAGCTCCTAAATCAGGGTTTTGCTGTCAAAGTTGGGTTTAAAATCCTTGTGAGGTCCTCCTTGAATCTTGAACCCCTGCGACTTTCGCCCAAAACCACATGTTCCACTGCATCATCGGAAGCCGCCTTTCCCATCGTCTTCGTTGTTACCAAGACAGGTTTTGCGAATATTCCGCCGATTTTTCTGGTGATCTCCTTGATTTTGTAGTATGGCTCGCTTTTCACCTTATTTTTCTTCCCCGTTTTCTCCTTACTCTGCGGCTTAAAAGTCTTGCATTCCACGCACCAGAGCTTCCAATCATTAAAAAAGAGCACATCCACCTCGTTCTCACCTTGTTTTCCGCTCACATCCCTCAGCTTTGTTCCTACCAAGACCTCCCTATTGGGCAAAATCTCCTTAACTACTTTCCAAGTATACAAGCTGAGCCAATCACCACTCCAGAATTTCTCTATGGCTTCAAGCCCTTTTGCCTTAAAGATATGCTCATTGCAACAGACCAAATCATTCCCGTGGTCCGACAGAAATCCAGCTTGAACCAGTTGCTGTCCCAATTCGTCGCGGAAAAAGGCTTTTGATAGCTTTCCCCCGCTCATGAGCTCTTTTCTCAATTCAGGCTCTGTTCCTATCTTCTCAGCTGCCCTGGCCAGGAGGTTCAAATAGGACAATTCCAGAAGAAGAGTGGTGCTGATCTCGTATCCGTATGCCCTGAGGAAGACCCTTATGGAAGGCTCTTGTTTCAGGGTTTCAGCGCTTGATTTTTCGTCCAGATGCCTTACTGTTCCTCCGTCCAGGTAGACCACATCCGCCCCAAGAAATAAGGATCGGGCCCGGGCCTCCCATACCCCGATGGTCATCGGTTTGGTTCCGGATGTTACATTCAGGATAATCTCCGAATCCTTTCCCACTTCCTCTAGCTTTCCGCGCAACACATCCCGGACATATGTCCAGGTGTTCTCCTCCTGGAGCAAAACCGTCTGTATCTCAGGCATCTTATTCCGGGACTCGCCTGCCCAAAAGCCTATGGATGCGGCAAGGTCCTTGCTATGTTTTTCTGTCTTCTCGCTGTGCAGGAGATAATGGATGTCCGGCTTAAAATGCAGGTGAAGGAAAAGGTTTGGAGCCGTCTGCTCTCCAATGAGCGAGAACATAACCCTCTTCATAGAATTAAATCCTCGTTCAGTTTGAGGATGTCAAACCTCGGCTCCTCAATGCCGGCCGCGCTCACCAGCTCCAGGACCAGCTCGCGCATTTTCTCATAGGCATCCCGGCCAACCGGCTTGAACCCGTGGGCCAGTATGGACTTGTTTCTTTTGCTTATGATGTTGCCGATCTCGCTTTTCAATTCACCATTTTCAATCAGGCGATTGCCAAACTCATCGCCGAGGCAGGATAGGTATCTGTAGAGATCCTTCAACCCCAGAGGTCTTTTTTCCCCTAAAGCCTTACGGAGGTCAGGGGGCAAGGAAATGCTATTATCCTTTGGCGGGAGGGCTTTCTCCCCGTCAAAGAGGCCTATCTCGTGGAGCCTTAATTGGCCGATGTATTCTACGGCCCTGTAAAGTCTCGCTACAGCATCGTCCCAAAGGGAGTTTGAGGCTCGCCTGTCAGCGTTCCTTACCAGCTCCCATACGAGGTCAGGGTTCATCTGCGCCCCGCTGCCGCCTTTCGCCAGCGCGTTTAGATACCCCGCCAGGTCTTTGAGCTTCTCCTGTACCATTTCTGCAGGCAAGCCGAACAGTTCGCCGATCACATTGGCAGGGGCTTTATACTGGGAGAGGGTCTTGACTGTTTCAAAGGCTTGTTCAAAATCAAACTTGTCCCACAGATAAGCGAGCCTGCAAACGCGGTAAAGGGTTTCTGTCTTTATCTTCAGGGTGTCCGAACCGCTCGTCGCCTTGGCTATCTGCTCCGCAATCTGCAGGGCGCTTCCGTAGTAATGGGAGTTGTAGAGCTCCACAAGCCTCTTGCAGGACATGGCTATCCGAGAGAGCTCGTATGGGATAACGAGAAGCCTCTCGCTGCCCGGTATCACTCTGCCATCGCTGTCCCTCCTCCCCTCCACATAGCTGGCTACCTCCAAGCCCGATACCAGTCCGGCCGAGTAAAGAGCGGAAGTCATCGTCTTTGTCCCGAAGGTTATGTCAACCCTCACCCTGCCGTTTTTCCTCTCGTTCTTGATGATCCTAAGATACTCGAACAGAAGCTGATCTGCCTCGCTTTCGTCGGTTGAGAAGACCCACTCAGCTATGTCAATCCCCCTCTGTTTTATCTCTTGGATTAGTTCATCCCCGTGCTTTTCCCTGCTTTCTCTGGTGAACAGGAGAACCACCCTGTCCGGATTCTGGGCCTCAATGCTCCTCAGGATGCCGCTTTTTATTGTCCCGCCAACGCCCACTGTCATGATCAGGGTTTCTCTTTTACGAACACTCATCCCTGGCCTCCATTTCCTGGCTTATCTCAACCCAGAACTTGCCCTGGTGGGTTAACTCAATCCCGTATTCCACATCTGCTTCATGGTGAAGGAGTATCTCCAGAACCCTAAAGTCAACGAGCCGATCAATCATTCTCTTTGTAGCCTCATTGCTGTAGAGGTCGTGGAACTCCTTGCCCACTATCCTGTAGTCGGGTTTCTCGTAGAGCATTTTTAGCAGTTTCAGCTCCTCGGGGAATATCTCCGGCGGAATGAGCGGGGGAAGGAACACCGTTGTCTTGAAGGTCTCGTGGATGTAATAGACCGGAACCAGGAAAAGGTTTCCTGCGAGGGACAAAACCGCCATCTCTGGCTTGAATCCGCCGGTAGCGTTTATGTATACCTCCTTGCCCATTTTCTGTTTGTGTTTTCTCAGAAGCTCAACCAGCTTGTTGAACAGACAGTG
>Ga0197142_1003885_pt1 | contig 12311 bp, 8 predicted proteins | sample GBS60_MetaG_FD_148614 | JGI IMG/M metagenome (GOLD analysis project Ga0197142, IMG submission 148614) | Sediment microbial communities from Great Boiling Springs, Gerlach, Nevada, United States - GBS 60_MetaG | ecosystem: Environmental > Aquatic > Thermal springs > Hot (42-90C) > Sediment... | reverse complement strand
AAAGTCAAGCTCCTCGGCCAACTTTCGGAACCTCTCCAAGGTCTTAGAAGCCTCCGAAGTAGTGTTGGCCAGGTAACCATCTGCTCTCCTAGCCAGTGTTCCGTATTCCCTGATGGAGTCCTTCAATGTCTTGGCCAGGGGACCCACTTCTTGATTCAAGTTTTGGGCCAGTGTGCCCAGCTCCTCCAGGGCCCTCTCCATGGCCTTCAGGCTTCCCTTTAGTTCGGGTGAGTTGATGAGAGCCTCGAGGCCATTTACGCTCTCGACTATCTTGTTCACCATCTCCTCTAGAGGAAGATCCTCCAATTTCCTCGCGAGCTGCTGCATCACTGTGGGGATCGTGGGGATCTCGGCCACAGTTCCGTCTCCCCTGTAAAGGGCAGGCCTGTCAGGGAAAAAGTCCAGGGAGATCATGAGCTGGCCAGTCACGAAGCTTTGGGTCACAAGCTGTGCCCTCAGTCCCCTCTCCACCAAGGTCTTGATGTTTTCCTGAAGGGAGACGCCCCTTTTGATCCCTCCTATCTTGCTTTGGTCGAGCTCAACGAGAACCGGTATCGTGGGGCTCAGATCAGATGGATCCAGAACCAGGTTTATGTCCTTGACCGATCCTATCCTCACTCCCTTGAACACAACAGGCGCTCCCACGTTGAGCCCACTTACGGAGCCATCGAAGAACATGACAAATTCCTGGGTCTTGGTGAACATCGCTCCAGAGCCCAGAACAGCTATGGCCACCACGGACAGTCCCATGGCCCCAAGAACGAAAATCCCGAGAAGGGTTTTCTTTCTGTCTCTCATTTCCCGTTTCCTCCATCTTGGCCCCCGCCCCTCACATTTCGGGATCGCAGATGGTTCATCCCCTGCCCTCCTAGTTCAGGGATCCACCACGGGTGAGGAACTCCCTGACCCTCTCGTTTGGCGGATGGGCCAGGAGATCCTTGGGGGGACCCATGGCTGTGATGGTCTTCTCCACAGAGTCGAGGAAGACCGAATGGTCACCAACAGTGAAGATGCTCGCAAGCTCATGGGTCACAACCACTATCGTGGCTCCTAGACTTTCCTTGAGCTCCAAGATCAGCTCATCTAGTCTCCTGGCACTCACGGGATCGAGGCCCGCCGAAGGCTCGTCGAAGAACAATATCTCAGGGTCCAGTGCTATGGCCCTCGCCAGGGCTGCCCTCTTTCTCATTCCCCCACTCAGCTCGGATGGATAGAAGTCCTCGAAGCCAGCCAGCCCCACCAGGGCCAATTTGAGGGAGACGAGCTCCTGTATCTCTCTTTCGGTGAGTCGGGTGAATTCCTTGAGAGGGAGCGCCACATTCTCCGCAAGGGTCATGGAGCTCCAAAGGGCTCCACTCTGGTAGAGCACGCCGATCTTCCTCATTATTGAGATTCTTCTAGCCTCATCCGCCCTCCAGAAATCTTCTCCCCAGTAAAGCACGCGTCCGCTTTTGGGCTCCATGAGACCCAGCATGTGCCTGAGAAGCGTGCTTTTCCCGCATCCGCTTCCTCCCATTATCACCGTGACCTTACCCTCTGGCACCTCGAAGGTGAGATCCCTCTGGATGACATTATCACCATAGGCCATGGTGAGATTCTCGATCTTTATGGCGACAGTGTCCATCTTCCTCCTCAAAGACCGAGGACCTGGCATAGATAAGTTATTATGGCTGTGGCCACTATTATGCTCACTATGCCACTGACAACGGCTGAGGTTGCAGCCTGGCCCACTGAAGAAGCACTCCTTCCAGCTCTCATCCCGTGGAAGCAACCAGTGATGGCCACAAGCACCCCGAAGACAAAGCTGTGGAATACCCCTATCCAGAAATAAGAAGGCTTCACGGCTTCTCGCGTCACGCGCAAGTACTCGTGAATGTTGATATCCAACATCACGACCCCGACACTCAGACCACCCAGAATCCCCAGGAGATCCGAGTACACGCAAAGGAGGGGCATCATCAAGCTCAGGCCAACCATTCTCGGAAGGACCAAGAATTCCACAGGCGGTATCCCTAGGGTGCGAAGGGCATCTATCTCCTCATTGAGCTCCATTGTGCCCAGCTCTGCGGCGAAAGCAGCTCCAGTCCTGCCAGCCATTATTATTCCTGTCATTATCGCCCCTAAAACCCTCACCATCCCTATCCCCACGAGGGCGGCAACGAAGATCTGGGCCCCAAAAACCCTGAGCTGCACAGCTCCCACGAATGCCAAAATCAGCCCAACCAGGAAGCTTATGAGGGAGACAATGGGCAGTGCATCCACCCCGCATCTGTGCATCACAGAGAGGAGATCCGAGCCCCTGAACCTCGCCCTTCCCGTAAGGAGCCTTCCCATGCTCCAGGAAACCTCTCCCAAGAAGCCTACCACATCCCACGACTTAATCATCTGGGATAAAGCCCACTCCCCAGTTCTCAAAAGTACTGACCCTCTCTCCCCCTGTTTCACCTGGCCTTTGGGAGAAGATGCGGCCAATTCCAGTAACCTTTTGGCTCCCTTGGGAAGCCCGCTTCTCTCCACCACGATTCCAAAAGCCCCAAGCTCCTCTTCCAGTCTGAGAACAAAAGCAAGCAGGGAACTATCCCATTTCTCAAGCTCCCCACAATCAAAGCCCACCAAGCTTATTCCCTCGAGGTCCTTCAGGTTTCTCGCCACCTCCTCATGGGATGGAACTTCCCAATCTAGGAGGAATTCCCCTCGCAGAGCCAGTATTGCCCTCCCCCCTGGCTCCAATCTCAGTGCCACAGAACCTCTCCTTGTGGAGGGGTCCTTGCCTTCCACTCCCTTTACCCCCAGACAGGCTGAATGAGTTCTTTGATCCCCGGTCCCTTGATCTCGGGCCCAGATTATCCCACCTCGCTCCTTTCTGTGGCAAGGTAGGATGGAGCGCGGCCTCAAGAAGGGAATCGTCTCAGCCATCTCTTCACAATCTTGGATGGCAATAGCATTATAGCAAGGTGTGAGAACTCAGTTGGAGGAAGGGGTCAGGTGAGCCGCGTCCTGAGACTCGTGGTCGAAACCCTAGGCCATAGGGGGGTAGGCATAGGCCGCCACCAGGGAAAGGTGGTGATGGTTCCCCTTTCGGCCCCAGGAGACGAGTTGGAGGTGGAGATAATCGAATCCCACAAGAGCTATGAAGAAGGACGAATCTTGAAATTGCTCAACCCTTCGCCTTGGCGAAGAGAGCCTCCATGCAAGTATTTCGGCTCTTGTGGCGGCTGCCAGTTGCAACATCTGGAGATCTCCTACCAGAGGAGGCAGAAGGAAAAGATTTTCTCGGAGATGATGGAATTCGGATCTCGTGTGGCGAGGGAAAAGGTGGGGGAAATCCTCTTTGGACAAGAAGAGTTCGGCTACAGGTGCCGGCTCGATCTCAGGGTGGTGTGGGATCGATGGCCCAGAGTCGGCTTCTCGAGGAGAGGAAGCGAGGAATTGATCCCAGTGGAAAGTTGCATGGTCGCGAGGAAGAGAATAAACGATGTCCTGGAAACTCTAGAGGGATTTCTCAAAGAGTTTCTCCCTTGGAGGGTCTCGCGGGTGGAGATAGCTTGTGATGACTCGAGTTCCGGCTTCACTCTCTTTCTGGCGAGAAGGGGCCGCGATATCCCTCCTCGAGAGAGGAAATTCGCTGAGGCCGCCGGGGAGCTCAAGGGGCTCAGGTCCATATCCATGGGGAGGACAGAAGGGGGAAGGGTAGAAACCCTTTGGGCCCTGGACGGAGGTCCTTTGGGGGTATGGATGACCGTGAATCTCCCGGATCATCGCGAGATGGTCCTCGAGGTTTGGCCTGGGGTCTTCAGCCAGGTCAATCCAGAGGTCAACGAGATCCTCGTGAATCTCATCTTTTCGTGGGCCCATAAACTTGAGGCCAGACGTATCCTGGATCTTTACGCAGGCATGGGGAATTTGAGCATTCCCTTGAGCACTTTGGCCTCCAGGGTCGTGGCAGTGGAGGTTGACCCGAGGGCGGTGGAAAATGGGCTTGAGAACTCAAGGAGAGTCGGTGCGGAAAACATCATCTGGATCAGGAACTCGGCGGCAAAGGCCATCTCTGATCTAGTATCCAAGGGTGAAAAGTTTGACCTCGTTGTGTTGGATCCTCCACGGGCAGGAGCCAAAGAGATTATGGGGGCCATATCCCTCCTCGATCCCAAAGGAGTGATCTATGTTTCCTGCGATCCCGCCACCTTGGCCAGGGACATAGCCATTCTCCAGAGGGAATCGCCCCTTAGGGTGCAGGAGATCGTGCCCCTGGATATGTTCCCCCAGACCTACCACATAGAATCGGCAAGCCTCCTCCTCAAGCCCGAGGGAGCCCGGTAGAGCTGACCTCTCTCTTTTGACGAACACCTCGGGAGTGAACGCCCAGCTCCTTTTTCACCATCTCTTGGAGCTCATCCAACAATTCCATGGGAAAGGGAGCTAGGTTCTGGAATGTGGGATCCAATGTGTTGCTTGGCCTGAAACCCTGAAGAACGTATCTCGACTCTGCAGTGAGAAGCCCCGCTATCTCGGTCAAATCCTGAGCAGTGAGAAGCCCTGGCACTACCGTTGTCCTGAATTCCACATCGACTAATCCCCCGAGGAGAAAGGAGAGGCTCTCTCTTATCTCTTCCAGTGGGGCATCCACTCCGGTGCACCTCCCGTAAGGCCCCTTGCGCAGAGGGGCCTTGAGGTCCAGCGATACTGCTTGCACGAGACCTTCTCTCGCAACAACACGCAAAACTTGAGGCCTGCTCCCATTGGTATCGAGCTTTATCTCCCATCCCCTTTCCCGAATCTTCCCCAGAATCATTGGGAGATCTGGATTTAGAGTCGGCTCGCCTCCAGTCACGCACACTCCATCCAGCCATCCCCTCCAGGTCTCGAGCTTCTCAAGAATTCTCTCCAGGGGTATCTCCTGGAGCTCGTCTGGCCTGAGGACCAGATCCGGGTTGTGACAGTAAGGGCAGCGAAAATTACATCCCCCCAAAAATATCACAGCGCAGATCCTCCCAGGCCAGTCCAGAAAACTGGTCTCTATGAAGCCTTTTATGCCTCGAGGATCACTCTTAGCCACTCGGTACCCCTTTTCTTCTCGCAGGATTTTTCCCTGGGGTATCGAAGATCTCCCATTGGGACGGAACCGGATCGAGCATTCACGAACTCTGTCTGACAATGCCATTTAGGTGTCGAATTATTGGGACGACGTCGACTAGGTAACTGGAATCGTCAAGGACTAGGATAGGCATATGGCTTTCAGCCACGCCAACAAGCCCATGCCATGCAAGATGTGCTAAGGCATCTGGGTTTTCAGGCCCCAAGACCTCGATGGAAACCCCCAGAGCTTTCAGGTCAAACTTGTTTTTTATGTAATCGCATTTGGCGCATCCTTCTTTGGTGAAGAGGGTCATGGCTTGGCCTCCTTGGAATTTTTTCTCGTTTGAGGCTCTTCTCTTTTTCCCAAGGCTCACCACTGTTCAGAGGAGCTTTCCGTTTCTGTGCCTGTCCTTGAGCTCTCCGAGCTTCCCCTTGTTCCATCCCGAGATCTTGCTGAAGTAGCCGGTTATCCTTGTCATACCTTCTATATTGGGAGAGCCACATCTCGGACAACAGACCCTAAGTCCCCTGTAAGTCCTCCCACATTCCAAGCAGGTTGTGAACTCGGGGCTGAAGGCTATCTGGTCGTTTTGGGTCCACCTGAAAACCTTCACCACGAAATTTGCCAGAGAGTCCTTGGATGGCCTCGTCTCGCCCAACCAGATATGGGTCAGGGCCCCTGCCTCTATGATGGGATGGAAGAGCCCCTCTAACCTCACCCTATCTATGGGATTTATGGGAGCGCCTACATTGAGGTAGGTGGAATTGGTATAGTAGACCTCCCCGCAATCCGGATTGCCCTTCACACAGGACAATGCCGCACCGTCGTAACTCTCCAGGTCAAGTTTCGCGAACCTATACGCCGTGCTTTCAGCCGGGGTTTGCTCCAGGACAAATTTCATATTGTGCTTTTGGCTCAGCCTGTCCGCCACGAGTTTCATGTGGGCTATGACCTTGAGTCCGAACCTCAATGCTTCGTTTGATTCATGAAGCTCCTGTCCCAAGTGGGCCTGGACCAACTCATTGAGGCCTACCATTCCTATGAGATACGAGGCTCTATGGAGCCTCAGGTAGGGCTCTCCGTCCCTCTTCATGGTGAGAAGCCCAAGGGGGCCACTCTCCCCCAAGGAAAGAAGCCGTTCGATGAAGATCCTTTTCTGAGTGTGTGCCTTGGCGGCGAGCTCCATCCTTCGAGTAATCTCGGAGAAGAGGCGATGATCGTCGCCTTTGGCCTCGTACGCAATCCTCGGAAGGTTCAAAGTGACATTCTGCATGGCGCAGTATCTCATTTTCCATGGCTCCTTCGCGTCCCTCAGGTCGTTTTCCTTTAGCCTGAAACTCAGCCTGCAGCATTCGGAGATCTTGGCCGTGGATCCCCTATCGAAGACAAAGTAAGTGCTTCCCTTTTCCCCTGCCACCTCGCATATGTGTGCCAGGAAATCCTCATGCCCAGGAGTTGTGAAAAATCTCTCTGTCATGTGAACCAAGGGTTTTGGGAAAAAGAAGGGGCGGCCCATTGCATCGCCCTCTTTGAGAATGTCGAAGATGGCCCATACGAACCTCTGTGCCTCCGGGAGATAATCTCCATAGGTAAAACCAGTGAAGGTTCCGCCAGGTCCTATCGCTGGCACATCTTCAAAGTGGGAAGGCACCTCCCAATAAAGGTTTATGTCCGTGAAGATGGCCTGACCTCCTCTGGCAACTGCCTGCTGGGAAAACTCGAATACCAGCATCTGTGCCAACTGCTCTATGTCTCTGGAGCTCATTCCCCTCAGGTAGGGAGCGAAGAAAAGGTTGACCGCATCCCATCCTATGGCTCCGGCAAAGTGGCTCTGGAGGGCCGCAGCAAACTTCACCATGTGGGCCAGAAGGACCTCAGGATGTTTGGCAGGCTTGGCAATGGCCAGGGAGTTGGGCAGGTTCAGACCGAACTTCTTGAGGTATTCGAGAGATTGTCCCGAACAATAAGGCCTGTCCACGAATCCCAGATCGTGGATGTGGATGTCCCCTCTCATGTGGGCATCAGCCACATCCTGGGAGAACACGCTCAGAAGGGCATACTCTTTCTTTATCCTTTCCGCCAGGGTGAGGTTCGTGGCCTCAGGACCATGGGGAACATTGGCATTCTCCCTGTTGGGATGAATTATTAGCTGGTCGACATCGTGAAGGGGGACACCCAAGCGGGTGTGCATTCTCCTTGCCTCTTCCAACCCCCTCTCTATGAGCTTTGAGTTCACCAGCTCCCTCACCAGGGGCGCCGTGACCATTGAAATCCCTGAGCGAATAACCAGCTCTTCCACATCCTTGCTGATTTGCTCGGCAGTGATGGGATCCACCTTTGTCTCCCTCAAAAGAGCCTCCACAATCCTCTTGCGATCCCAACCCTTCATGTCCTCGCTGGAGGTCCTGACAAAAAGGGCCATGTCAGTGGGATCATTCTCAAATCTCAAAAAACGGCTGGCCTCCTCGATGGAATGGATCATTCTCTAACCTCCATTAGCAAGGATGATATTGTGTGATTGGATATATACACCCCAAGATATTGTGGTGTCAAGTCCAAAATGAAGCGGGGTTCCCGGGCCTTTCTCCCAAATGCGTTAGAAGCCTCGCCTTGAGGGAGATTCCTCGGCCACAGTTGTGATGCCAAGAGAGGGCCCAGAGGCCTTGTTTCTCGGCGTATGGCACCTGAGGAGGAGTGAACCTTGCCACCTCAGTTTGGTCTTGGTATAAGGTGAGGCAAACGTTTTGGAGGATACTGGGTGAGTGTCGCGGACATGAGCCTTAAGTGGCGGCTTCTCATACCCCTCATTGCCCTTTCCTTTTTCGGCACGACGGCCCTCATAGCTTTTTCCCATTTCAGCCATAGAAGGCTCGCCCAAGAGCAGGAAAAGGGTCTTTTGCTCGGCATCCTGAAGAGTTTCGAGAGTGTGATGGAGGCCAAAAGAGACCAGGCTCTCGCTCTGGCAACGGCCCTTTCTCTAGATCCCCATGTAAGAGAGGCCTTCAGAGGAAAAGACAGAAAAGCCCTTCTCGAGCACCTAAGGCCCATTTACAGAGAGCTCAAAAGGAAATGGAACGTGACGCAGATTCACCTTCACTTGCCGCCTGGCGTCTCCTTTCTAAGGGTGCATATCCCGAGGGTTTACGGTGATTCCCTGTGGGAGACGAGGCCGGACGTAATTCATGTTCTGCGGGAGGGAATGCCAACTGGAGGCCCCTCGTGGGGGATTTCCGGGTACTCCATGAGGGGTGTTGTGCCAGTCAAGGAAGATGGAGCCGTTTTGGGCTCCCTAGAGGTGGGAGTGGCCCTCGGAACAGAGCTTCTCCAAAGGTTAAAAGAGGAACACCATTGTGAGATCACCATCTACGGCCTCCTGGAGGGGCCTCGAGTTCTGGCGACCTCCTTGGCAAATCCCCCTCCCATGGACGAAAAAGAGGCGAAGGCGATCCTGAGAGGACCTTCGCCCGTGCTCAAAGTTCCTCTTCCCGAGGACAAAGAGGTCTCGGAGATACTCGCACCGCTTCAGGGGCCACTGGGTGAGGCTTCCGCCATCGTGAGCATCAGGGTTTCGAGAGAGCCCATAACCGTTTACCTCATGGACAACCTGAGGAAGATGCTCCTCATGGAGCTCATCGGACTTGTGGCCTCAGCCCTGGTGATCTGGGTTGTGGTTCGGGGATTTCTGGGTCCCATTAGGCAAATGGTGGAACTGGCTCAAAGGGTGGCATCGGGTGAGAGGATCCAGATCGGCTTCAGGGGCCGGAGCGAATTGGGAAGGTTGGCCAAGGCACTCAATAGCATGGTGGGGTATCTGGAAGCATCGAGGGAGAGGACCAAGGACTATGCCAGGAACCTGGAGAAGGAGGTAGAGAGGAGAACGAGAGAGCTCCGGGCCTCTGAGGAGAGGTACAGAAAGTTGCTGGAGAGGCTCCCCCTGGTCGTGTATCAGATGACCCCGGAGCGCAAGCTCACCTTCGTGAGCTCTTTTTGCCATACCATGCTGGGAGTTCAGTCAGAGGAGCTTCTCCAAAGACCAGATGGGTGGGATTCCTTCATGGCTTCCGAAGAGAGGGAGAAAATCCTGGCTTCTTTTCGTGAGGCTATGGAAATGGGAAAGAGCTGGGAGGCTGAATACAGACTGGTTCTCCAAGATGGAAGGAGTCTCTTCGTCAGAGACCAGGCCAATAGGATTGTGGAAGAAGAGGGCAGGAAGGTGCTCGTGGAGGGAATACTTCTGGACATGACCCTCCAGAGGAGGCTCCAGGAAATGAGCCTCCAGGCCGAGGAGCTTAAAACCCTAGCAGAGATCTCCTCCAGGCTAGCTCACGAACTGAGAAATCCCCTCACCTCCATAGGCGGCCTTTGCAGGAGGCTCATCAAGACCTCGGATCCTGCGGACCCATCCATTCCTTTGGCAAATGCCATGCTCCGGGATGTCGAGCGGCTAGAGACCATGCTCGAGATGATCTTGGCCTACATACAGCCAGTGGATGTGGAGCCCGAGCCGAGGGATCTGGCAGCTCTAGCCAAGGATATTCTGGAGGACTTGAAGCCAGAATTTGAGCACCGGGGCTCCGATATCTTCTGGGAAATTCAAGATGGACTTCCTCCAGTGGACCTAGACCCCAGGAGCTTCGGTAAGGCCCTGGAGATACTCATCCGCCACACCCTGTTCCGCATGGAGAGGGGGACCCCTCTGCGGTTCAGGATACTGGAAGAGGATACCAGGGTCACAATCAGGCTAACCTATAAGGCCCCTCATCTGGCAGCCGACGACCTGGAGCACTACTTCTATCCCTTTCTAGCACAGGAGTCGCCAGATCAGGCCCTTCTGGAGCTTCCAGTGGCCAGAAACATCCTGTTCCGCCACGGGGCATTGGTGAGGGTCGAATCAGGCCCTGATCCGGGAGAGGTAGTATTGGAGGTCACCCTCCCCAGGGGGAAAGAAAGCTAGGTAGGTGGTCACGCCACAAACAAGAGAGGGGGCCCCACGCCCCCTCTCCTCCCTCATGTTCGAGACTCAGAAGAGCCCCCTGACCCTTCCTGTCTCCACATCCACGTCCACTCTCCTGAAGGCTGGGTCAGAGCTCGTCCCTGGCATGAGGCTTATGTTCCCTGCCACAGGGCATATGAACCTCGCCCCTCCGTAGGTGAGGAAGTCCCTTATGTGGAGGGTCCATCCCTTGGGGACTCCCTTGAGGTTCGGATCGTGGGAGAGGGACAGGTGGGTCTTCACCATCATGGTGGCGAACTCCTTGAATTTGGGATCCTTCTCGAACTTTTCTGCCTTGGCCGCAGCCTCTGGCGAATAGCTCACCCCATCCGCACCGTAGACCTCTTTGGCGATGAGCTCGATACGTTTTCTGAGGGGAGTATCCAGGTCATACAGGAACTTGAAGTCGACCTTGTCCTCGCAGGCATCGAGAACAGCATCCGCAAGCTCCAAAGCTCCTTCGCCACCATACTGCCAATGTCTCGACACAGCCACCCTAGCACCCGCTTCCTCGCACATCTTCTTGGTGAGCTTTATCTCTTCCTGGGTGTCCGTGTGGAAGACATTGATGCACACGACCGGGTTGATTCCAGCCTTCTTCACCGTGTTGATGTGGTGAATCACATTGGCCATGCCAGCTTCCAGCCACTTGAGGTTTTCCTCGAAGAGCTCCTTGGGTATTGGCTTCCCTGGGATCACGAGGGGAGCACCAGCGCTCACCCCATGGCTCTTGAGGGCCCTGATTGTGGCGGTTATCACTGCCACATTGGGTATGTTCCCCGAATACCGGCACTTGACATTCCAGAATTTCTCGAAACCAATGTCAGCACCGAAGCCTGACTCAGTAATGTGATAGTCCGCGAGCTTGAGGGCTATCTTGTCAGCCACCACCGATGACTGCCCAACCGCGATGTTGGCGAAGGGCCCTGCGTGAACGAAGACCCCCTGCCCTTCCAAGGACTGGAGAAGATTAGGATTCAAGGCCTCCCTCATCCATGCTGTCATGGCACCTGCCACTTCCAGATCTTCGGTGGTGATGGGATTGCCCCTCTTGTCATAGGCCACAACTATCTGGCCCATGCGCTTCCTGAAGTCAGCCAAATCCGTGAAAATTGCCAGGATGGCCATCACCTCGGAGGAGACTGAAATCCCGAACTTGGATTGCATCACCACCCCGTCCATCTTTCCTCCGAGGCCTATTATGATGTTCCTCAGGGCCTGGGCGCAGAAATCTATAACCCATCCCATTTCCACATTCTTGGGATCTATATCCAGCCTCTTGAGGCCTCTCTGGGCCAGCTGCTCGTCTGTGTAATTGGCCTCGTGTTGCATCCTAGCTGTGAGGGCAACCATGGCCAGGTTGTGGGCGTTGGTCACTGCATTTATGTCACCCGTGAGGCCAAGAGAGAACTCCGTGAGGGGAATCACCTGGGAGAGCCCACCTCCAGCAGCAGACCCTTTGATGTTCATTGTGGGACCCCCGGAGGGCTGCCTAATGGCTGCAGTAACTTTCTTTCCCCTTTTGCCTAGCCCCTGAAGGAGTCCGATGGTTGTCGTGGATTTACCCTCACCGAGGGGAGTTGGCGTTATGGCCGTAACGTCTATGAACTTTCCATCGGGCCTGTCCTTTAGCCTATTGAGCACTCTCTGATAGTCCACCTTGGCTATGTAGTGCCCGTGGGGTAGAAGCTCGTCCTTCATGATACCGAGCTCCTCCGCAATCTGCACAATTGGCTTCATGTGCTTCTCTGCTTCCTCCGCAATCTGCCAGTCAGGATACTTTGTCGGATCCAGCGGCATAGTCCACCTCCTCACTCCATGTCATTGGAATTTTGCCTTCCCGTAAGGAAGGCAGTTTTTTTCCTTTCAAATTGCCGGGATTATACGGGTGATCATCTCTCCATGTCAATATGCTCCGGGAAGTCCCCAAACGATCGAACTCCACGCGTCCGTATGAGAAGGCATTTTCCATCCCAACAGATCTCCTGACCACCCGAGGGCAGGCCATGGGCCGGTGTCCCGACGGAGCAATGTCTCGGTGAGCATAATGCTACCCTTGCGGGCGTGCGGACCCCGCCCCTCCGCGGGGGGGCCAAGCGGAGGTCACGGGCCTTGCGGGGGAAAGCCCGGAGATGGCGCCAGGGGCCGTTCTCTCGGAGGGACGCGCTCTGCGCGTCCGGATTGCGAGGCGGTACTCATGCCGAGGCATAACATGGTCATGAAGGGGCAATGGAACGCCCG
>Ga0197142_1003884_pt1 | contig 12315 bp, 7 predicted proteins | sample GBS60_MetaG_FD_148614 | JGI IMG/M metagenome (GOLD analysis project Ga0197142, IMG submission 148614) | Sediment microbial communities from Great Boiling Springs, Gerlach, Nevada, United States - GBS 60_MetaG | ecosystem: Environmental > Aquatic > Thermal springs > Hot (42-90C) > Sediment... | reverse complement strand
AACACGGCTCTTCTTGAGGCATTGATTAAGACGAGGGGTGTCATTATCTTGCCGGCCAACTCTGGCCGGAAGGGCACTTCAGCGGATCGACCACCCAAACGCTCATCGCGACGAGAAACGCGAAATGCCTGTATCTTGTTGGGCGCAATTGGCCGGATGAGCGCTACACGGACGACATCCTGCAAGCCCTGATCAAGACGCAGAATACCAAGTATTTCCACCTTGCCATGCAAAACTGGCCGGCCAAGCGCGTGGGCAAAGCGCAGGCAATAGTTGACTTAGCAGAATATCCATCTGAGCAAACGCATCGGTCGATCCGCTTTTGAATCGTGATTGCTTACCCCATTGTTTTGCGTGAATCAAGTATTTTTGACCCCGCATGGCGTGTCCAATTCGGTGAGGTGGCAGGCACACGAGGCAACATACTGCTCCCACAGCGGCGAAGAACATGCGCGCAAGTGCTAAACAGTTGGCGCGTTGGTCTTGCATGAGCGAGCTGCTGGGATTTCGCCTGGCTTTGCTTCTGGCTGCCGCAACATTGGCGCTGCACACTTGGATGGTTGACCGGTCTTCTAGGGATTAAATCTCTTCTGATTGGCTCACCCTCCTGTTCGATAAACGCCTTGGTGTCGATTAGCTTTTAAGCGGCTTCACGAAACAATCGGCAGCGCAGGTCATTGCCTGTGCTAAACGTTCACTTGGCTCGGACGGACCAATGCAGCTCACTTTTCCTCACCACGCCGATACTGCCACGTATCGTCGGCGCCGTCCAATTGGCGAGCCGGGCACATCTGGAGTTGACCCGGCGATCTTCAGGTACCCTACGCCGCCCTCTTGCTAGCCGACTAGCTCAATCTATTCTTCGTCGTTAGTCGGGGAGGGCGAGGGCAGCGGATTGCACAGGAGGGCAGTCAGCGTGTCGTGCAGTCTGCACAATCCGCGTTCAAGTCGCTCGATGTCATTCCATTCACTTCTGGCATGGTTTTGTGCGGGCGAGGGCGGATCGATGGTGTACCAATGTGGCAACTGAACACCAAAACCCACAAATTTACTTAACCACACCTGCTCTAAACCAAAGGCAATTGCATAAGGCAGGTATTTATATAAAATATAAAAACTATCCAAGGCGTTTCCGTCAAAATTTATATTTTTTATATATTCGGCGATGTTTTTTATACTTTTATATACCTCATTCCCTTTTGGTGTTCTCAATGGTATAATATAAGATAAAAGGTATATTATAAAACATATTAGCGAAATAGAATTTAGTGGATATAGTATATAACCTTTAGTATCATCAGTTAAAAAGTTCAAGGCGACGGCGACGAGCAGCAGGACAGCGATGATGACCACCTTGGCGAAGCCCCGATAATGCGCCCGCAACCAATTTGGCCGATAGGCATAATATCCGGCCTGAACCATCGCCTCGTCGATAGCGTCTTGCACCCCCAAGAGCGCGTCACCGAGCCGGTCTTGAAAACCGGATAGGTAACAGATACCTTGGTTCACCCCAAGCGCAGCGATAAACGCCTGCTCATGCGGTTGTAAGTGCGCTTCGGCCATGCGTTCGCCCGGCACGATCTCCCAAGCGCTGATCACCATCAGCCCACCCATCGCCGACCTGCTCCGCTCCCTAAACTTGAGCACGTCGCGCCTGGCCAAGTCAACCAAAAGCGCCATCACGGCCCTCACACCTGCCCGCCCTTCGATCAGCGCAGCAACCAACTCAGGTGATGGCTCAGACGATGCCAGTGAAGGCTGCTCACCCCCTTGGCAGCGTCCCCGCTCGTGTCCGCTCCGGTAGTAAATCACGATCATCGCCGCCATCCCACCAAGGCTGATCAATAAACTCAACAACAAGGCGATTAGCGCATTGCGGGACTCGACCACGTCTTCTTGGTATTGCCAAGGCGCAGGCTCACCACCCACAATGCCGTGTGGAAAGCGAACGCGCACCTCCATCGCACGACCGTCGGGAATCGGCGACAGCGCCTCGGCGACGATAATCCCTTCGTTTTGTCCACTCACGCGGGCTTCGACGCCGTAGACTTCGATGCCCATCGCTGTAGCATTGCCCGGCAGCCGCACGGTCACGCGCGCATTTTGAACCGCAAAACCTCCACGCTCGGCATATACAGCCGTCCAATAGACTTGGTCGCCATCGGGATAGTAGCGCAGCCCGCCCGACACGGTATAACGCAGGGTGAACGTCCGCTGCTCATCCACGGCCGGTCTTGAGAAGTAATACTTTATGCGCAGCCGGTCACCCTCCGCCTCCTCAAGCTTGAATCGGAGCGGTTGCCCGTCCTCAAAGACCTCGACATCGCGCACTGCCACCAAGCGACGGCGATCGATCTCGCGTGTGGCAAAGGAATATTTGCCCTCTATAAAGCGGATGACGCTGGTCTCGGCAACCCGTAAATCACCGTTGGATAGTACAACGATCTCTGTGTCCATGCGCAACCAAGCCAACGACTCACCGAAGGATTGTGCGGACGAAACGCCGACCCCAAGTAGCGTAAGAAGTACAACAAGAAGACGGGAAGCGACGAGCACACTATTATTTTAAGCCACCCCGAGGAAAGCGCTGTCTAAGCGACTGTCTAGCGCCTGCACGAAGAAAGCGATGGAAGCTCTTCTGGCAGAAAGATGCAACACAAAGGACGTACCTCAGCGTTGGTAGGCTTGCCATGTCCTACGAGATGGCGACTGTGACGATAGTTCTCGTAGCGAACGTATCGGTCAAGCGGCTTTTGAATTGTGCTCACCCAAGCCATCCCATTTCGCGGTAATCAGGTGATCCGTTTTTACCCCCGCACGGCGTGTCTAACTCGGCGAGTTGGGCAGGGGGCATGCGTGAATCGCCAAATGGCTGGCATGCCCTATCCTTTTCTGATTGGTTCACCCCCTGATGAGTTGAAATCGACAGCGGGGCCGCCATAATATACCTAACTAAAGGCAGATCGGGTGAGCGACAACGCGGTTTGCCTTCACGACGAAGCGACTTGATATTGGGGTTAGCGTTACATAACCAGAGTAATATTAAACACTTTTAACAAAAACACTTAAACAAAGGAGGATGTCATGGATTTTGGTAAAGTTGCTGAATCTCTGATTGCAGCAGGACGCGAGCTTACAACGAAAGAGGTAAGCGAATTGATGCGCGCCCACTTTTACAGCTTGTCGGATAACCAGCGGGCGCAGTTTTGTGAGCAGGTATCGCGCATGAGCAGAGAGGAACTAATCGATCTTATCGTAAATAGTTTTAAGAGAAAGCCAGATCACAATTTGGCAAAGATTTTCGCTCGAGTGTTGCGCGAGTTTTACAATACCTATGAAAAAACTGGAAATCTGAAATTTATTAGCGACATAGCGAAAGGAGGGGGGCCGGACGAAGGGTCAACAGTTTACTATATGATTAGATATTATGCGGCGTGCCTCCTTTTAGAAGTATTATCGGAGAAAGAAATCGTTACCCTAATTAGTGCGCAAAAGGTTATGAGTGAAGATGGAATGGCGACTATAATGCTTACTTTGGATTCTGTTTCTCGTCGAGGCATGGCAGCTCGCGCCGTGGATTCGTTGATGGAAATCGTCTCAGAATACCAGAGAGAAAGAAGAAGAGCCAAAGGATGGCTTAATTGGATATCCTTTTAACTTATCATTAGTTGCCATCACCTGACAACTTGTATTGCTATCTGATGCGGATTGAACGAACGGAGCTTGGCTAAGCAACGCCCGTCGCCGAGTGCTTGGTGGGCGTGGGTCGTGATGTGCCCGCATAGCAGCCGGACTACATGACGCAGGGATATGCCCCCCATTGGATAGAGCAGCACACGATCGCCTGCCATCTGCGGCGGGCGCCGCGGGATCTTGCGCTTTGCTCGCACCTCGACGCCCGGTTCATCCTCACCAGTGGATATTTCAAGCGCTCTTGTTCGCTTCTTGAAGAGGCCCTGATGCATCATCCCGCACACTTTTCCTCCTGAGACTTACGAGATGGCAAGCGGGATTTCGCCTATGCGCGTCGCGTTTTAATAAACCATCGGCGCCTCTTCTTTAACATAATTATGAATATCCTTTATATATCTCTCCCTTTTCCAGTACAAACTTGCCATACGAATGACCCGATGAGTCGCCAGCTGGCGAATAACGCGTGTCTGACCGGTTTTGGTCAGCCAGATACAGAAACCAAGTGCTCCCTGTCTGAATCAAGGCATCGGTAGCTGAAGCGTCCGTCAGGCCAGTCGCGCCTAGCAAGATAGAGGTGTTCTGCACTCCCGGTCGCGATGAGCGCAATAGTGATTTCATCGCTAAACAACTTCTTTGACCAATTCTTGCCTGCGAGGTAAAGATAATGCGGATGCTTCGTTTTCACCAGTGCGTCGAGGATAGCGCCCGACCGCCGCTTGGCAGGCCAATGCCTGCCTGCGCGGTACAGATATTCAGGCGAGCCGCGCCTGATCAACGCCTCCGCAACGGTCTCCCAGTGCGCCGGCCAATTCTTGCCAGCGAGGTAGAGATGCTCATCTGACCCGTGCTCGGCCAGCGCCTGAGCAATGCACGCGCCGACGCGCTCCCTCGGCCAGTCCTTGCCGGCGAGATAGAGATATCGGGAGTCTTTTGTCTCAATTAGCGCCGCTGTAATTTCCTCACTAAAACGTCCACTCGGCCATCTCAGGCCGGCGAGATATAGCAGATAAGGGTCTTTTGATTTGATTAATTTATTTATTATTTTGTCACTAAAAAGATCGTCAGGCCACATCTCGCCTGCTAGATATACAAAATAATTAGAGCCAGTTTCGATTAAAGCATCGGCGATTTCATTATTCAATCTGCCGCTCGGCCAATCTACGCCAGCTTTGTAAAGGATTTCAGGATCGCAAGTTTTTAGCAGCGCCTGTGCAATACCTGCGCTGAATCGACCATCCGGCCAGTTACGACCAGCAAAATAGAGATAGCGTGCGCTTCCAGTCCTTATTAGCGCGTCCACAAGCGCTTCGCTAAAGCGAGTCTCAGGCCAAGACATGCCCGCAAGATAGAGACTCTCAGCCTTCCCAGTCCCAATCAAAGCCTGAAGGATGGTTTCATCGTAACGCCCGTCCGGCCAATCGCGACCGGCCAGATAGAGATATTCGGCGCTGCAAGTGCGCGCCAAGGCCTGCGCGAGCTTCGCGCTGAAGCGTTCAGCCGACCAACCACATCCGGCGCGGTAGATATACTCAGCGTCCCGTGCGTTGGCCAGCGCCTCGACAAGCAACGGGTCAAAACGCTCCGCCGACCAATTCTGACCGGCAAGGTAGAGATACTTGGCATAGCCGGACCTTGCCAAGGCTTGTGCAAGCACCTCATGATAGCGCCCCGCCGGCCAATCCCGCCCGGCAAGATAAAGGTACTCGGCGTGGCCAGTTTTGGCCAGCGCTTGCGCGATCTTTTCGCTGAAGCGCCCATCAGGCCAGTCCCGCCCGGCGAGGTAGAGGTAGCACGCCAATCGACACCCAATCAATGCGTCGCAAATGGCCTCGTCGTAACAGGCATCCGGCCAGTCGCGCCCGGCGAGATAAAGCAGCGACGGATGAGGTGCGGACAGCAACGCCCCGCGGATCGCTTCCGCCCACTGTGCGTCATCGCAATAGAGGCCAAGTTGGTAAGCCCAACCAAGGTCGCCCTCGCTCAAGGTGAACTCAAACGCCGCCCTCAGCACATCCTGCGGGCAGCCGCTCGTCCCGTTCGCCTTCGCCAGTGCGAGCGCGCCCCACGCTTGGCGATGATCCATCTTGCCTCCGGCGAGCTCAACCGGGCTCGGACAGCGCTCCAGCCAAGCGCAGCGCAGATCGACCAACTTGGTTTTATCTTGTCCTAGTAAATATTTGCAGAGCCGTGAAAAATCGCCTTCGTCGAAATAGTGCATTATTTGTAATATCCAAGCAATGTACGTCTCCCACTTGGCAATACCCAATCGCACCATCTCCCCGAATGACATCCCGACGGGCTGAACCAGCTTTCCCTCGGCCTGCGAAGCGGCGCGAATAGCCCACTGCAGCGCCGCCGTGTTCACGGCGCTGCCGGATTCGTGCAGGGCGATCAAGCGGCGGGCGATCTGTGCCCGATGAGAGGCTAAGTCGAGGTAGGGTTGGAATGAGAGAAAGCATTCCCCTGATTTGGCAACAGAGCAGCGCTCGATTATCCCTTCATTCGCCAGGCGGGTGAGCGCCCCCTCGGCCTGCGAGGCGACGGCGATGGCCCAGCCGAGGACGGCCGGGACTTGGGGGAGGCCGTTCGCGGCAGCAGCGACGATCAAGCGAGCTACTTGGGCTCGGTTTTGCGGTGTGAGCGGCCCAAGGCAGAGCGCGCCCTCGGCGCGCCAGCCCGCTTCACCCACGACGGCGTGCTTCCCCGGCAGCGGGGCGACGAGATAGACGGCACCTTGGTAGTCCTCGGCATACCTCTGTGCTTCTTCGACCGTCGCGGCGTACACGCCGTGCCCCGCCTTGAACGTCCCCTCCGCTGCGAGCAGGCACGGCAGGTCTATAGACTGGTCAAGCGTCCAAGACGTCCCTTGCTGTGCCGACGACAGTGCATCTGGGTAATGCCCGGTCAACGCCTTAAACGCTAAGTAGGCGAACATCCTGTTCTATTTTATCCGTCGAGGTTCTTGTCACCGTCGGTCGTTGACACTAAGCGATTGTGATTATGAGACAGGTCTTCGGCGTCACCCCCTCTGCGTCGGTGTTGGGGCGCAAGTCGCTTGCGGCTGCTTGACAAGGGTAAAATGATGCGGGGTACTACAATGTGCGACTTTGTTAGTCGGTGTGGTATTTAATAAAAATTATAATAATAGTTTTATTTTAATCTTTAAACTTGATAAAATTATAATGCCCAATATGCCTAGCTTTAGGCAATACTGGTGCGATACCTCGTTTGCCGCTCTTGTGTAGTTGCTATGCTGAACCTTCGGCATGGCCACGCTTTACTGGCAGGCCAGGGGTGATAATCAATAGCCTTGCCGAAGCATCACCCTGACCAATGGCGAGGTGATGACACCCGGCGTTATCTGCGATGCCCCTGCAATGTGCTCATCGGTAGTCATCGTCGGCGCGAAGGGAAATTCTGCACTGTTGGCCAAGATCGACGCTTGTGCAATGTCCCCTCGCCACCAAGAGCAGCCAGCGGAACACGCCTCGTCGCCCTTTGCCACGCCTTGGGTAGCAACTGGTTCACCCCTCGGCTTTGACTGTTTGGACAGATCGTGAACATATAGCTACAATGACATTGAGATGTTTGCCTGGTATGCCTTCCTCCCGTTTGATGAGGCCCTCTCGGTCTTCCTTCGATCGCCCGCGCTTCGTGCGCGCCGAATAAGCAACGTCGAAACATTTGATACGCCTTGCCTGATGACGGAAGAGGGCGCATTTGACAAAGGACACGGCGTATGTGCCTTGCCCATTGAGGAGGCGCGTGCGCGTGGGAGAAGGATGTGCTTGGTCGCACCGCTGCCCGGGCGACGCGCCGTCGTTAGCGAGGCTGGCTGGCGTGCTGAGGGCGCGCTCGTCCTCGCCGAGGTCAATGACGAGAACCTTTCCGCTATCGCGCATCTTGTTTTGACAGCGTACGCCAAGGGCCTCCCGCAACTTCGCCCGGTGATCGCTTGGGCGCTTGGTTGGGTGATAGATAACGAACAGTGGTCGCAAATGCCGTATCTTACCCAAGCCTTGCTTGACTTGGGTGACCCGCAGCTTCTCTACCGCGCCGGTTTACGTTGCCATGAGGAGGGTTGCCTTGAAACCATTGTCAAGGCTCTAATCGAGACCGGAGATGCGAGGTGCCTGTATCTTGCCAGCGTGGACTGGCCGAATAGCAGCCAGCTTGACGATATAGCCCAAGCGCTGATTCGCACCCAAGATCCTCTCTACTTGTGCATGGCCGGCAAAAACTGGCCGGCTGAGCGCTTCTCCACATCTCAGTCCCTCACCCTGCTCACACAAACCTTGATCGATGCCGGCCATCTGCCCTCGATTTACCTTGCTGGCTTGGAGTGGCCAGATCAACGCTTCAGCACGGCCATCACCGAGGCACTGGTCGCGAGCGGCAATGCCGAGATCCTGTACCTCGCTGGCAAGCACTGGTCAGACGCTCGCTTTAGTAAGGCGATCGCACAGGCCTTGATCGATGCGCGACATGCTAAGTACCTTTACCTCGCCGGGCGGGACTGGCCGGATGGACGCTACTGCGAAGCCATCACCGAGGCATTAGCAACAAGTAGTGATCCGGAATATCTCTACCGCGTTGGCCTCGAGTGGCCAGATGGGCGATTTGGCGAGCAGATCGTCGCTGCGCTGGTCAGGATAGAGAATCCTGAATACCTATATCTTGCTGGCAGAGACTGGCCGGCCGAGCGCTTCAATGAGGCCATCGCGCAAGCGCTGGCCAAGACTGGCGATGCTAAGCATCTCTACCTCGCTGGGCGGGACTGGCCGGATGAGCGCTTTAGCAAAGCAATCACACAAGCGCTATGCGAGACGAAGAACGGAGCGTTTCTATACTGCGCTGGAGAGAATTGGCGGGAGGAGCGCTTTGATACGGCTATCGCGCAAGCGCTTGCGGAAACGCAAGACGCGGCATGCCTGTACTACGCCGGAAAGAACTGGTCTGACGAGCGCTTTTGCGAGGCCATCGCCGAGGCGTTGGCCGAGACCCAAGACGCCCACCATCTTTACCTCGCCGGCCGGGATTGGTCGGACGGGCGCTACCACCAAGCGATCGCCAAAGCACTCGCCCAAACCTTGGATGCTGAATACCTCTACCTCGCCGGGCGCGACTGGCAGGATGGGCGCTTTACACAAGCCATCACGCAAGCGCTGGTCGACGCAGGGGGCAGGTCAAATGATTCATCCGCCCAATTGGGCGTCCACTTTCTCTACCTCGCCGGGCGGGACTGGCCGGACGGACGTTATAGCGAGGCCATCGCCGAAGCGCTGGTCAAGTCGGAGAATGCCAACGCCCTTTATCTTGCCGGCGCGGACTGGCCTGATGGGCGCTTCAACCAAGCAATGGCTGAGGCACTGATCCGAAGCAAAGACCCGAGATGCTTATACCTCGCTGGCGTAAACTGGGCCGACGGGCGCTTCAGCGCCGCCATCACTGAGGCGCTGGTCGAGAGCAAAGACGCCAAGTACATCTACTTCGCTGGTCGTGATTGGCCGGACGGGCGCTACGACAAGGCCATCGCCGAGGCGCTGGTCACGCTTGGGGATGAGCGGTTCTTGCAGATGGCCAGATGTCACTGGCCACCTAAGCGATGGGCCGAGCTTGCCGCTTGTGACATGACATCGCCTGCACAAGCCTCCTGCGCCAGTCTTGCTTGAGCGGCGAGGGGCTGGCTGATGGCATCGTTTCTTCGGCCTGCCGGTCAAGGCTTGGGGCGGCGCTCACCCACGCGCTCATATGTGTGCTCGCTTGCTTGTGCATCAGGCAAGCGATCGCCTTCGCTGTACTCGGCGCTCGACGTTTTCTCTTGCGCACGAGCTTCGGCATGGACGGCCTCCCATCCGGCGCGAATACGGTGAGATATATCAGCAACGTCCTTGCACGATGAGATGACCCAACAAGCCCGCTACTTGTAGAAGGACACCGGTGAATTCATGCCGGGATCGTTGGCGCGCCGCTTGGGGATGCGCTCCGGTTTTCAATCGGTGAAGAGAAGCCGAGCCATGTGGATGTCAACTCGGCTTATATTTTGCATCATCGGATAGAAAGAAGCATCGCGGGCTCCCTTAGACATTTGGGCCTGTATCGAGGTTGCGCAGCCCGCTCAAACGCCGTGCTGGTTTATCGGCAGGCCTTACCGTCGAAAAATAGAGCCTCCGATTTGCTCCCCTAACCGAAGCAGCCCGATGGGCGACGGGGGGGTAGCAAGCATGTCACGTGGGATCGGTGGCTGTGCGTTTTCGTCGACGCGCCCACAGCGTTGGCCGGCGTACGGATGGTTACGGGTTAGAGGAAACTGTGAGTTGAATAGACTCCGCTTGTAGCTTAACCGCCAATGGATTGAGCGCATGTTTGGAGATCCGAGATATAACCCGAACGCGGCCGGCTTCTTCGAATCCGGTAAGAGCCTGAACGTCGTTGGTGCTAATGAGATACTCGCCAAGAACTCTCTATAAACGGACACATTCTCTCGGCGTTGTGGCGCGCATATTTAGCGTGCCAACTCCCACTCTGATTGGGAATTGCTTAGCACTGCCACCGGTGATGGTGCACAGGCAGCCGGCCAGATCATCGTCTCTTACATCGACGACGCGCTGTTGAGCATATCGCCGTCTGCGGAAGAATATCTGATAGATGCAGCGTTGGCCATTGGCCGGTGTGTCAACTCGGCAGCGATGTGTTTCATTCATCATCGCCGGCGGATGCCGCTTGCACAGCCTTGCCTAGCACCGAGAGCGCCTTCATGTATATGAGGACGTGCCTAACAGCCATCTTGAGCTATCAGGGATGAACCGTCCAAGCCGACGATTGTGCTGACCGAGGGGGTCGGCAAGGTTGTGCTCTGAAATTAGAGATCGGCCATCTCTCGGACGTCGCATGTTGCTTCACAACCCGGCTTCCAATCGTGTCACATTTTCAAACTCCTTGGTCAGTTCATCAGGCATGTAGTTAATGTAGGCGATGCCTTTGGTGTGTAATAGGTCAAGAAACTCGATTCGCGTGATGTTAAGCAGGGAGGCTGCCTTGCCTGATGAGATATAACCTTCGATAAACAGAAAGATTACTACCCATTTCATTAAGTGCTCTTGTATGTCTTCACGGCTTAGGCCAAACTCGAGAAGAGACGCAGGCAGATCAACGGAGAAAGTATCTTCAGTCATAGTGTGGATAGCATAGCACTCTCTTTAAGGCACGATGCGTTTGGGAGTGCTCAAATTCGGAGTGATATAAACTCACTCTGGGACAGTGCTGTCTGAGCAGCACTCCCACGAAGAGGGCGATGGAAGCTCTCCTGGCAGAAAGCTGCGATACAAAAGGACGTAGCTCAGCATTGTTTGCCTCGACCGAGTAAGTCTGCGAAGGGCCACGAGATGACGACTGCGACGATAGTTCACCTGACGATAAGCAGCATATCTGTCTGAGCGAACGTATCGGTCAACCAGCTTTTGAATGGCACTCGGTCACCAGTGCCCACCCCATCCTGTTTCGCGTGAATCAAGTAATCTATTTTTGACCCCGCATGGCGCGTCCAACTCAGGAGGTGGCGGGCACACGAGGCGACATACTCCTCTCGCCAGCGGCGAAGAACATGCGCGCAGCTGCTAAACAGGATGGCCTTTTGGCGCGTCTTGTCCTCTAGGTTTTGGTTCGGGCGTACTTGCATGAGCGAGCCGCTGGGATTTCGCCCTGCTTTGCTTCTGGCTGCCGCAGAACTGGCACTGTACACCTGGATGGCTGACTGGTCTTCTAGACATGTCCTTGATTAAACCATTTCCTGCTGGTTCACTCCCCGAGGGGGATATCACTCCGAATTTGAGGTATAATAAAAGTGGACTGACTGGTTGCGTTGGGCGCTAACAGCAAACTTGGGAACGGCTTGCATGCCCAAAAAAACGCGCCCAGTTTCCCATCGCCCCTGCTTTGCAGGGGCTTTTTTCGGTCGTTCGGTCGCCGTCCCATCGCGCCCTCCGATGGAAGTTGAGCGCTCTGAAAGCGGTCAAGCGCACAATGTGAGGGACGACCGACTGGCTTGTAAATAACTGCCGGGAAGCCTAGACGCGCTTTGCTGAGATGCGACAGGGCTTAGTCGCGCGCCTGCTTTATAAACAATGTCAAGGGATGCGCGGAGACAGGTTATGCTGATTGTGCCTGAGCATCGCATTCAAGATGCACACCGGCCTGTTCACGATCGCTACCGGCGCAATCTTCAGGCGCCCTATTAGCTGATGATAGTAATAGCAGTGCTTAATTTAGGTGCATCGTCTGCAAAGCACAACACATATACATATTCTACTAACCACCATAAATCTGCTGTCGTCGTTACTGCTGTTGGCCATTGGCGCGGGCTCCACTGTGACAGCTTCGCTTGAGGTGGGCGGATTGGCAGGATTGCTTGGCGACCCCAGGCATGCTCATGGGCAGCTTATGCGCTGCTGACAGCCCTTCGGGCTGATTCATCAGTCTGCCATTTTCTACTTAACTTTGGTTATTTAATGATATACATAATCTAATAATCTGCTATATAGCTATTAACTTTTGTTGAATATTATCTAAATTAATTGAATGCGCTGTTTTATGGATTTATCCATAACCGCCCCCGTTCATCGG
>Ga0197142_1003883_pt1 | contig 12315 bp, 10 predicted proteins | sample GBS60_MetaG_FD_148614 | JGI IMG/M metagenome (GOLD analysis project Ga0197142, IMG submission 148614) | Sediment microbial communities from Great Boiling Springs, Gerlach, Nevada, United States - GBS 60_MetaG | ecosystem: Environmental > Aquatic > Thermal springs > Hot (42-90C) > Sediment... | reverse complement strand
GCCCGGGAAGGTTCCCCCTCCAGGCGTCGGCGGCCCCGTGCCTTCCGGAGCGGATGCGGGGCCGCCGCTGCGTTACTGGGCCTTTTTATACAGAGGGGACATCTCCCTCAGGGTCTGGACGATGGGCGGCATGACCTCCAGGACCCGGTCGATCTCCGCCTCGGTGGTGTCCCGGCCCAGGCTGAAGAGCAGGGTGCCCTGGGCGGTGGCGAAGTCCAGGCCGGTGGCGATGAGCACATGGGAGGCCCGGAGCGACCCCGAGGCGCAGGCGCTGCGGGTGGCCACCTCGATGCCCTCCTCGTCCAGCATCAACATGAGGCTTTCGCCCTCGATATACTTGATGGAGACGCTCAGGAGGTGGGGCAGGCACCGGGTGGGGTGGCCGTTGATGATAATATCCGGGATGCGGGCCTTGAGACCGTCCCTCAGTTTATCCCGCAGGCGGGTGATGCGGGGGAGGCGCTCCGGCATCTCTTCCTGGGCCACTTCCGCCGCCACTCCCATGCCCACGATGCCGAAGAGGTTTTCGGTGCCGGCCCGGCGCTTGTTCTCCTGGGCGCCGCCGTCGAGCAGGGGCCACACCGGGGTGCCCTTGCGGATATAGAGAGCGCCCACCCCGGGGGGGCCGTAGAACTGGTTGGCGGCCAGGGAGAGGAGGTCCACCCCCAGTTCCTGGACGTCCACCGGAATGACCCCCACCGCGTCCACCGCGTCGGTGTGGAAAATCACCTTGTGCTTTTTGCAGATCCGGGCGATGTCGGCGACGGGCTCGATGGTGCCGATTTCGTTGTTGGCCAGCATCACGCTCACCAGGATGGTGTCCGGGGTGATGGCCTTCTCCACCTGGGCCGGGTCCACCAGACCGTACTGATCCACGTCCAGGGAGGTGACCTGGTAGTCCAGGAGCCTCAGGGTGCGCAGGGAGTTGAGGACGCTTTTGTGCTCGATGTTGGTGGTGATGATGCGGCGGCCCTTTTCCCGCAGACCGATGGCCACGCCCTTGATGGCGTGGTTCACCGACTCAGTGCCGCAGGATTCAAAGACGATCTCGCTGGGGTCGGCGTTGATGAGGGCGGCCACCTGGGCCCGGGCCTTCTCCAGGAGCGCTGCGGCCCGCTGCCCCACCTGATGGTCGCTCACGGGATTGCCGAAGACATTTTGGATGCAGTCGATCATGGCCTCCTTCACCCGGGGGTGCAGAGGCGTGCCGGAAAGGTGATCCAGGTAAATGAGTCCCATGCGGAGGTTCTCCCGGTCGGAAGGCGGCGCTCAGTGATCGTGCTCGTGGGGGATTTCGGCGCCGCAGAAGAGACAGAAAGGCGCCTCCTCCAGCGCCTCCTTGTGGCAATAGGGGCAGTAGCAGCCTTCGGCGCCGCCGCCTTTGATGTGCTCCTCCCGGTCCTTGGCCAGATCCGGGATCTTGCCCGCTTTGCGGTCCAGGTAGTTCTTAATGGCAGCGTGCAGGGCATCGGCCCCCAGATTGGAGCAGTGCAGCTTGTTCTTGGGCAGCCCCCCCAGGGCTTCGGCCACGTCCTTGTTGGTGATTTTCATGGCCTCTTCCAGGGTCTTGCCCTTGGCCAGGGTGGTGATCATGCTGGAGACGGCGATGGCGGCACCGCAGCCGAAGGTCTTGAATTTCACGTCTTCGATGACGTTGTCCCTGACCTTGATGTAGACGTTCATCATATCCCCGCACACCGGGTTGCCCACTTCGCCCACCCCGTCGGCGTCGGGGATTTCCCCCACATTGCGGGGATTTTTGAAATGATCCATGACAATCTCAGAGTAAGCCATACGCGTATCCTTCCTTTTTTCTCGGTGTCTCCATTATAATAGCGCTACACTCGGAAATCAAGGAGGAGGACCTCCCCGGGGGGAAAAGGTCCGATTTCGCGCATGCTCTTCCCCTGCAGCCATCTGGAGGCGTTCTTTCCCGGGGCCCCGGCCGCTTTGGCCGGGCGCCTGCCCCTGTCAGTGAGCTTCGACTGCCATGACCGGCCCCCCTTTATCCTGAGGGCGGCTCCCTTGGTGCCCACCGAGCTGCCGGAGGCTCCGGCCTCCGACCTCATCCGGGTGCACCTGCAGCTGACCCCGGCGGAGGAAATGCTCAGGGCCCTGAAGGGCTTTGCCGCCGCGCATTCCCTGGTCCTGGAGCCGCCGGCGGCTCTGGAGGGCGGGTTCCAGGAGCAGCTCCTGCTGGCGGCCTCTCACCTGGCGGAGAGCAGACTCTTCATCTTTTCGGAACGGGCGGTCCTCACCTGCCGGCTCCTGGCCCCGCCAGGGGTGGAGCTGGAGGTGACCGGACCCTTTCAGGCCCGGCGCCTGCCGTGCCAGGAGACCGACCTGATTCTGCATCTGGAGGCCCCGGCCGCCGCCCGGTGGCTCTCCTGGCTGTACGCCGCGGCCCGGAGGGCGCCGGCGGTCTAGCAGGGAAGGGAAAAAGGCCATTCAGGGAAGGAGTGGGGGATCCCGGATGCCCCGCCTCACCTCCATAAGGGGGATGTGGCTTCGCCAAACGGTTATCCCACCGGATTTCGGGGGAGGGCGTTTTCCTGCATACTGGTCGTGCGGTGGCAAAAGGAGGGGGAAAAAGACCGCAGGACCCTTTCCGGGCCCCCTCAAAGGGAATCCGGTCTGGCGCCTTTGCGCCTCATGGCCGGGTCAGCCAGGTGGGGTCCCCGGATTCAGGAAAACGGCTCAGCTCCCGGCTACCCGGGGAAGATACAGGAGGAAGGATGAGTCTCATTCTGACCGCCCGTGACATCCTGAAGGTGCTGGACATGGACCTGGCCCTGGCCGCGGCCCGGGAGGCCTTCCTGGCCTATGGCGAGGGCCGGGTGAACATGCCGCCCAAAGCCTATCTGACCCTGGCCAAGGGGGATTTCCGGGCCATGTACGGGGAGATCTTTCTCCCGGAGGCCCATGTCTGCGGTCTCAAATGGGTGAATGTGCATCCGGGGAATCCCCAGGTGGGCCTGCCCTCGGTGATGGCCAAAATCGTCCTGAATGACCCGGAGACCGGCCGGGAATGGGCCGATATGGATGGCACCCACATCACCAACTACCGCACCGGCGCGGCGGGGGGCCTGGCCGCGGCCCTCCTCTCCCGGCCGGAGGCCTCCCGGCTGGGGGTCATCGGCGCCGGTGCCCAGGCCCGGACCCAGATCGCCGCCATCATGAAGGTGCGTCCCATTGAGGAGGTGGTCATCTGCGACTGCGCCCTGGCCCGGGCCCGGGCCCTGCTCCAGGAGACCGCGGACACCTACCGGGTGAAGGCCACCCTGGCGCCCACCCCCCGGGAGACGGCCCAGGCGGCGGACATCCTGGTGACCGCCACCCCCAGCACCGAGCCTCTGGTGTTCCGGGACTGGGTCCGGCCGGGGACCCATATCAATGCCATCGGTGCGGATGCCCCGGGCAAGCAGGAGCTGGACCCCGCCATCCTGACGGCGGCCAAGATCCTGGTGGATGACTGGGCCCAGGCCCGCCATTCCGGGGAGATCAATGTGCCCCTCAGTCGGGGGGAGCTCGGGCCTGAGCAGGTGTACGGGAGCCTGGGGGAGGTGGTGGCGGGAAAGAAGCCGGGCCGGGAAAGTCCGGAGGAAATCACAGTCTTCGATTCCACCGGCCTCATCATCCAGGACCTGACCTTGGGGTTGGCGGTCTACCGCCGGGCCCGGGAGCTGAGGCTGGGGGAGGAGAAGGATTTCCTGGGGCTGAATTGAGAGGGTTGGGCAAAAAGAGCCGGGCCGGAGCAGGGCGGATGCAGGGCCCGGTCCCGGCGCCGGGCGTGGGCCTGGGAGCGGACTGACAAAGGGAAGGGGTGAGGTGTCACAGACCCCTGCCCCGCCCCTCCCCCAGGTTTGGCTTCGCCGGACGGGCAAAAGCGGCCAGCTTCATCCCGTGGAGCTCCGGGAAAGTAAGTTTTTCAACGGCCTTTTCCTGCCCGGTCCCTGCCCTTTCCACGAGATTGCCCCAGACGCCCGCCGGTCTATGGCGGGGTGCCCGCACCCTCCCGCCCCCCGGGATGTTACGGTCTGGCTTCCCGAAAGGGATCCCCGGCGTGGTGGCAGCGCAGACAGAGGTAGCCCGGGGGGGCTTCCACATGCCAGCCCCGGAGGACCACGGCGCCGCACCGTTGGCAGACCCCCAGGATCTCCGGCGATCCCTCCCCCCAGACGGGGGCGCGGGGGGCGGCCTGCCACCGCCGGGTACGCCACCGCTGCCAGAAGCTTTTCACTGAACGCCACCACTGCATATCATCGAGAGGGGAAGGCCTGGGATTTCCGCAGCAAGGGGAGGAGGTGCCGCTTCTGTCCGGGACCGGGTCCCGCCTCCGCCTTGGGGTTCCGGACCGCGGCCTGAGCCGTCAGACTACCCCCCTGGGAAAGGGTCCGCCTCACCGCAGGCGGGACGGAAAGGCACGGGGCAGGACTTTCCGAGGTTCCCCTTTCTTTATAACCCCCGGCGGGATAAAAAGGAAGCCGGGAGGCGTGCAGGAGGGCGGATGCGGCGCATCCGGCGGATTCTGGTGGAGGAGGCGGCGCTTTCCCGGGAGATGACCCGGCGGATCCTGGACCGCCTGGCCGGGGTGCCCGTTACCGTCCTTCCGCACCGGGAGGCCCTGCGGCCGGCCGGGGGGCTCTCCCCCCACTGGCCGGCCCGGGCCAAGGAGACCCTGCTCCTGGCGGTGCAGCGGGGCCCCTTCCGGCGGCCCTGCCCCGGCACCCGGGAGTACCTCTGCTGCGGCTATCAGGTGCTGCAGGTGGGACTGAATTGTCCCTTTGACTGCCGGTACTGCATTTTGCAGGGCTATCTCAACCTTCCGGCCCTCACCGTGTTCGTCAATGTGGAGGAGCTTCTGGAGGAACTCCGGGACTGCCTGGCGAAGGGCGGGGTGTGGCGCCTGGGAACGGGGGAATTCGGGGACAGTCTGGCCCTGGATGAGCTCACTGGCCTCCATGCCCGCCTCATTCCCTTTCTTGCCGATTTTCCGAACGCAGTTCTGGAGATCAAGAGCAAAGGGGGGCGGCTGGAGCATCTGCTGCCGCTGGGCCCCAACCCCCGGGTGATCTGTGCCTGGTCCCTGAACCCGCCAGAGCTGATCCGGGAGCTGGAGCCGGGGACCGCCTCCCTGAGGGCCCGCCTGGAGGCCGCCGGTCAGGCGGCGGCGGCCGGTTTCCGGCTGGCCTTTCACTTTGATCCCCTCATCCATTTTCCCGGTTGGGAGGCGGCGTACGCGGAGACGGTGGCCCGGCTGGCCCGGGCGGTGCCCCCTGAAGCCGTGGCCTGGATCAGCCTGGGGGGGTTGCGCTTCCCGCCGGCCTGGCGCCGCCTGATCCTGGAGCGCTTCCCCGCCAGCCGGTTCGCCGCCGAGGAGATGGTTGTGGGACCGGACGGCAAGCTCCGTTATTTCAAGAACCGCCGGGTGGAGATCTATGGCCGCCTGCGGGACTGGCTCACCGCCGCCTTTCCGGGCGTGGTTCTGTATCTCTGCATGGAAAGCCCCCGGGTATGGCGGCAGGTCTTCGGGGAGGCGCCGGATCCGGAGGGCCTGGCCCGGCGACTGGATGCCGCGGCTCTGGGCCTCCCGCCCGCCTCCCCGGCTCCCTGGCCCCCGGGACCGGCAGATCGCGGGGGTGACAGGGGAGACGTCCCCTAAGGATGTTCAGGTCGGGGAAGGGAAAGAGGACCCCCGCCCTCCCCCCTTTCCGTGACCCTCTGGATCTGGTCAGCGCCCCTTGCCCGGCCGCCCGCCATGGGTGCCTGGGAGGCCTTCCGAGCCCGCCAGCGGCCTTCTTCCGCCATCCGGCGCCGCTTTTCCTGCCTTGCGCCGCTGCTTCGCCGCACCCGTTGGTGCGGGCGCGTGCCCTCCCGGTCTTGCCTCTCCATGCCCTCGCCTCCTGGGCTGGGGCCCTTTCCGTTTGGGCGCCCCCTTCGGAGGCCCCTTAGCAATGACCCTTCCCCACGGTGTCCCCCTGTCCTCAGCTTTTCGGGCCGCTCCGGGGGGCCATGAAAGAACCTACGGTGGGTGCTTTCCTTTCGTCTTCCCTCCCTCCTTCTTCATTTGGGGGTGGCCGCCAGGTTTTCAGCTGGTGCCTGAGGGCCGGCCCCGGGATCCTTGCCTTGCCGGGGCGGGTGCCCCGGAGAGGTGTGGTTGCCGCCGGCCAGGTGGGCCAGGCGCATGCGCACCCCGGCGGTGGTGAGGTGTTCCTCTTCCAGGAGATGCTTGATGAATCTGATGCGCTCCACGTCCTCCAGGCTGTATTCCCGGCGGTTGGAATGGGTGCGGGCCGGCCGCAGGAAGGACTCGAAGACCTTCTCCCAGTAGCGCAGGGTGGATTTGCGCACCCCGGTGAGCTGGGATACCTGGTCAATGGTGAGCATCAGAGTGCCCGAGAGCTCTTCCACCTGCATGGCTCTCCTCCTTCAAGTTGTGCTCACCCTGCGGTTCAGCCCCGGAGCAGCTGCAGGGCCAGCTGCGGCAGGGAGTTGGCCTGGGCCAGCATGGCCACCGCCGCCTGAGTCAGGATCTGGTTGCGCACAAATTCCGTCATCTCCGTGGCCACATCCACGTCCGAAATGCGGGATTCCGCCGCCTGGAGGTTCTCCGCCTGGATGGTGAGGTTGGTGATGGTGTTGGCCAAACGGTTGGCCACCGCGCCCAAGGCCGCCCGGATGGTGTCCTTGCTGGTCACCGCCTGGTCGATGGCCTCCAGGGCCGCCTGAGCCGCGGACTGGGTACTGATGGTGTAGCCCGGGCCCACCCGGGCGGTGTTCCCCAGCCCGAAGGCCGAGGCGGTGGCGGCGTTGATCCGGATGTAATAGTAGTCTTCGGCGGAGCTGTTGCCGGTGCCGAAGTGGATCTTCATCTGGTTGCCCGGGCCGCCGCTCAGGCCGGTGCCGGAAAGGGAGCCGTCCAGGAGTTTCACCCCGTTGAAGTCCGTGGCCATGGCAATCCGGGTGATCTCCGAGGCCATGGCCTGGTATTCGCTGTCCATAATAAGGCGCTGGATATCGGTATAGGTGCCGGTGGCGGCCTGTTCCGCCAGCTCCTTCATGCGGGTGAGCTTTTCATCAATGACCGACAGGGCGCCATCCGCGGTCTGGATGAGGGATATGGCGTCATTGGCGTTGCGCACTCCCTGCTGCAGGACCCGGATATCGGTGCGCATCATCTCCCGGATGGCCAACCCCGCGGCATCATCCGCGGCGGAATTGATGCGCAGACCCGAGGCCAGCCGGGCCACCGAGCGGGAGAGGCGCCCATAGGTGGCGCTCAGATGCCGCGCCGCTCCCATGGCCATAAGATTGTGATTGATGACCAGAGACATCCCGCATACCTCCCTGTATATTTCCCTCCCATCCCTGGAGGGTGATGCAGCATTTGTTTCATTCTTCGTAAGGGCCGGACAGAAACTTTAAAGAAAAAATGAAGCTATTTGGGCAAAAGGAAAATTTTTTGCCGGGGAGGGTGAGGAAGGGGGAGGATGTCCGGTTCGGCGGACTGAAGCCGTGCCTGCCCTGCCGGCCCTGGAATCAAGGGGATCCAGTGACCCGCCGTCTTGGAGGGGCGAGACCCGGGCGGGTGCCTCCGGCCCAGGGGCCCAGGGAATCCTTCCGTGGCCGGGGAGCGGCCGGGGTTGTGGATTGGTGCCGGCCTCCCCTTTCGGTCCTCCGGGCTGCCGGCCTTCCCGACGGAGGGCTTTCAAGATCCGGGCTGTCCGGATCCCCCTCCCTTCGTCCCTTGCTGACAGAGGCAGCCTTGGGAGTGGCAGGCCATGCTGGGCCGGCCTCCCGGTGGGCAACGGCGCCGCGCGCTCTTTCACCGTCTAGGTTCGGGCTGGCCCCCGAACCATCCCCCGGCCGCGCCGGCGCCGGGCAGTTTTGAGTTTCAAGGCGGGGGATTTTTCAGTGGGCACCCCGGGAACGCCGGCGCAGGCGGTCAGGACCACAGGTGCTGGCACAGGGGGCAGGTGGGGTTGGGTTTCAGACTCTCCTCCCGGAAGTGGAACCAGCGGCCTTTGAAGACCAGCATGCGCCCCAGGAGGGCGGGGCCCAGGCCCCCCAGGATGCGGAGGGCCTCCCAGGCCAGGAGGGCCCCCATGATCCCCGGGAGCGGGCCCATGAGGGCGGCATCGGGGGAAGGAGGGGCCTCCTTGAGGACGCAGGCAAAGCAGGGACCCAGGCCGGGCCAGAAGGTGGTGACGCAGCCATCCATGGCCCCCACCCGGGCGTGGATGAGGGGCAGACGGTGGCGGATGGCGGCCAGGTTGAGGAGGGATCCGGCGGGTTTCTCCTGCCCGGCGTCGATGAGGAGATTGCAGCCGGAGGCCAGCCGTTTGAGATTGGACTCGGTGAGGGTCTTGCTCTGGCCCTCCACCGTGACAAAGGGATTGATCTCCTTCAGGCGGCGCTCGGCGGTGGCAGCCTTGGCCTTGCCCAGGTCCCGCTCCCGGTAGAGGGGGCTGTGGTTGAGGTCAGCCAAGGCGATGCGGGAGTCGTCCACCAGGCGCAAGGCCCCCACCCCGGTGGCCAGGAGGTAAAGGGCCACCACGCTGCCGAGGCCCCCGGCCCCGGCGATGAGAACCCGGGAGGCCTTGAGACGTTCCTGGGCCTCCCGGCCCCATTCACTCAGTGCGATCTGATAGGAATAACGGGTGACTTCCGCCGGGCTCAGATTGTTCGCCATGCCGATCGTCCCTGGATCCGGGGGAGGCCGCCCTTCCCCGGCGAGGTGTGCGTCACTTGTCCCATCGGATTTCCCGGGGGGAACTTTAAATTGCGCCCGCCGGCTGACGGCGCCTCCCGGGATCGGTCCCGGGCCGGTGGCTCTGGTATAATGCAGAGCAGGTTCCCGGGGCCGCACCCGGGGAGAATCCGGGAGGCCACCCGGCTCAGACAGGACAGGGAAGGGGAGATGGCCCTCATTGAATTGACTGGGGTGAGCAAGGTTTACCGGCGGGGAGAGGTGGAGATCGCCGCCCTGCGCCAGGTGGACCTCAGCGTGGCCGCCGGTGAGTTTGTGGCCGTCACCGGCAAGAGCGGCTGCGGCAAAAGCACCCTGCTGCACCTCATCGGCGGTCTGGAGGCGCCCAGTCGCGGCCGGGTGGTGGTGGCCGGCCGGGATCTGGCCAGCCTGGGGGAACGCCAGCTCACGGAGTTCCGCCGGGACCTGGTGGGGGTGGTCTTTCAATCCTTCAATCTGCTGCCTCTGCTCACCCTGGAGGAGAATGTAGCCCTGCCCCGGGTGCTTCAGGGCGTATCCTACGCCCGGGCCGCGGCGGAGGCCCGGGAGTGGCTGGCCCAGGTGGGACTGACAGACCGGCGTCATCACAAGCCGCATCAGGTCTCCGGCGGGGAGATGCAGCGGGCCGCCCTGGCCCGGGCCCTCATCAACCGGCCGGCGGTGCTTCTGGCGGATGAGCCCACCGGCAATCTGGATCATGCCACCAGCCGTCAGGTGATGGAGCTCTTTGCCGCCCTGCACCGGAAGGAGGGCCAGACCATCGTCATGGTGACCCATGCCCCGGAGGCCGCGGCCTATGCCCAACGGGAGGTGCGCCTCCGGGATGGTCGGGTGATGGCATGAGGCTGTGGCTCTTCCGTCTGCCTCTGAAGCACCTTAAGGAATTTCCCGGCCGCACCCTCCTGGGCATCTTCGGCATTGCCCTGGGCACTGCGGTCTATCTGGGGATTTCCCTGGCCGGGGCCAGCGCCCTGGAGAGCTTCCGGCGCTCGGTGGCCGCAGTCTCGGGCAAGGCCCAGTGGCGCCTGAGCCGGCCGGGGGCCACCCTGCCCGAGGAGCTCTACCTTCAGGTGCGCCGCCTGCCGGAGGTCAGAGCGGCGGCGCCGGTGGTGGAAAGCGTCCTGGACCTGGAGGGGCCGGACGGCGGACCGGTGCTCCTTTTGGGGGTGGATCCCTTTGCCGAGGCCGCCTTCCGGGAATATGAGCTGGAGGGGGAGGCAGGGGCGGCGGCCTGGGAGGAGTTTCTCAGCCGGCCCGCCACCTGTCTGGTGGCCGAACCTTTGGCCCGGCGCCGGGGGCTCCGTTCCGGCGGCACCCTTAAGGTGATCGCCGGGTCCCGGGAGCAGGAACTCACTGTGGTGGGTCTCTTCCGGAGTCCCGGCGGCCTCTACCCCCTGGAGGGCGCGGTTATCCTCATGGATGTGGCCTGGGCCCAGGAACTCCTGGGCCGGGCGGGACAGCTGGACTATATTGACCTCATCGGCCGGCGGCCGGGGGAGGAGACCGCCGCGACTCTCCGGAAAGTGCTGCCCCCCGGGGTGGAGGTGAGCTGGCCCGGGGCCCAGACCCGGCAGATGGAGGGCCTGGTGGCCTCCTACCGCCTCAATCTCCAGGTTCTGAGCGCCATCGCCCTGTTTGTGGGCATGTTCCTCATCTATCAGTCTGTGACCCTGTCGGTGGTCCGCCGGCGCCGGGAGATCGGACTGTTGCGCACTCTGGGCCTGGGGGCCCGGGAGGTCCTCGTTCTGTTTCTGGCGGAGGGGGCGATCACCGGTCTGGCAGGCGGGCTGGCAGGCCTCTTTCTCGGCATCCTCCTGGCCCAGGGGGCCCTGGGCCTGGTGACTGACACCCTCACCTCCCTGTACACCCCGGTGGCGGCCCGGCGTCTGGTGATTTCCCCGGCGCTTTTGGTGCAGGCCTGGATCCTGGCGGTGCTGGCCACCCTGGTGGCGGCTCTGGTGCCGGCCTTGGAGGCGGCCCGGACCCGGGTGCGGGCGGTGTGGTACCGGGAGGAGCTGGAGGAGGTCATCACCCGCCGGGCCCGGCGACTGGCGGGGGGAGGGGCGGCTGCCCTGGGCCTGGCCGGCATCCTGGCGGTGCCGGAGGCCGGCCGGGTGCCCATTCCGGGGTTCATCGCCGCCTTTCTCATCCTCCTGGGCTTTGCCCTCTTCACCCCGGTGGCCGCCTTGGGGCTGGGCCGGGGTCTCCTCCCCGGGCTGCGCCGGCTGCTGGGGGTGGCGGGGGATCTGGGCTGCCGCTACCTTTCCGGGTCCCTCTCCCGGAGTGCGGTGTCCATTGCCGCCCTGGCCTGTGCCCTGGGGATGCTCATCGCGGTGGCGGTGATGATCGGCTCCTTCCGGGAGACCGTGAACCTTTGGGTCAGCCGCTCCATCAGCGGGGATATCTTCTTCGGGCCCGCGGTCTTCTCCACCGCCGCCTATGACCGCTATCTGCCGCCGGAGGTGGTGCCGGAACTTAGGGAGGACCCGGAGGTGGCGGACCTCTACCTCTACCGCTGTGTCCGTCTGCCTTTTCGGGACCGCTTCGTCCTGGTCATCGGCGGCAGTTTTGACGTTTTGGCCAAATATGGGGGCATGTGGTTCCGGCAGGGGGACAGCGTGGCCATCCTTCAGGAGATGGCCACCGCCGCCCGGGAAGGCGGGCCCGCCATGGTGATCATCTCCGAGCCCCTGGCGGAGACCTTCGGGTTCAGGGAAGGAGGGGAACTGGAGCTCCCCACCCCCGCCGGCCCCCGGCGGGTTCAGGTCCGGGGGGTGTTTTATGACTTCCGCACCGACGGCCCCAGCATCTGGATGGATCTGCACCAGTTCCGGCGCCTGTGGGGGGATGAGCACCTCAACGCGGTGCGCCTCTATCTCCGGGACCAAAGCCGGGTGGCCCAGGTGCAGGCGAAGCTCAGGGAGCGCTACGGCGGCCGTTACCGCCTGCTGGCTCTGTCGCACCAGGACCTGAGAAACGGGATCCTGGAGATTTTTGACCGCACCTTTGCGGTCACCTACGCCCTGGAGGGGGTGGCGGTGCTGGTGGCGGTCTTCGGTATCATCACCACCTTTGTGGTGCTCATCATGGACCGGGAACGGGAGCTGGCCCTGCTCCAGGCCCTGGGGGCCTCCCGGAGACAGATTCTGGGCATGGTGCTGGTGGAATCCGGTCTGGCCAGTTTCCTCAGCTTTCTGTTGGGGGCCGGGGCCGGCTCGGTGCTCTCCCTCCTCCTCATCCTGGTGATCAACAAGCAGGCCTTCGGCTGGACCATCCGCCTCTTTTTCACTCCCGGCATCTATTTCCACAGCCTGCTCCTGGTGGTGGCCCTGGGGCTGGTGTCCGGGGCGGTGCCGGCCTGGCGGGCGGTAAAGCCCCATCTGGCGGTGATTCTGAAGGAGGAATGACAGCCGGATTCCGGGGAGGAATGCCTCCCGGGCGGGGAATTTTCCCGGCTCCGCCCTTGCCAGGACGCCCGGGAAATCCTAACAGGATAGGGAAAGGGGAGAGGGGCGTCGGACCGGTGGCTGTTTCTTTCCCCGCCCCTTCGCCTTGCAGGGTGGGGA
>Ga0197142_1003882_pt1 | contig 12316 bp, 12 predicted proteins | sample GBS60_MetaG_FD_148614 | JGI IMG/M metagenome (GOLD analysis project Ga0197142, IMG submission 148614) | Sediment microbial communities from Great Boiling Springs, Gerlach, Nevada, United States - GBS 60_MetaG | ecosystem: Environmental > Aquatic > Thermal springs > Hot (42-90C) > Sediment... | reverse complement strand
ACTCTTACTTCAGCGGTATAGTTTCCGGGATTCGAGTAGTTACAAAGATTAACCGCGGTATAAGGATTAGTATTAGTAGTAACAGTATGATCCCACGTGCCATCATTCGTGCAATCAAATCGGTAAGTAATGGGACCTGTGGCAGTTCCTCCAACAGTTGCTGTTAAATCAACATTATTTAAAGGAGCTAAACCTGACGAAGGATTAGCGCTTAAAGAAACTGATAAAGTGTTACCCGTTTGCACTAAAATACCGGTAATTCCTTCAAAAGAAAGATTTTGTCTTTCTACTCTTACTTTAGCGGTATAGTTTCCGGGATTCGAGTAGTTACAAAGATTAACTTCGGTCCAAGTAGTTGAATTCGTGGTAACAACCCTCTCCCAGCTGCCATCATTCGTGCAATCAAAACGGTAAGTAATGGGACCGGTCGCGGTCCCGGAAACACTGGCTGTCAAATCAACGCCGTTCAGCGGCGCAGGTCCCGAAGAAGGGTTAGCGCTTAAAGTCACTGACAAAGTTTGAGCCTGAATATTGCTCAAAGGAAACAAAATTGCTGCCTCTAATAATAAAGACCCCAGAATTATAAAAACAAAAATTCTCGCGATAATTTTTTTGTTGTCCATAATATTTTTTAATTTTTTTTAATTTTTTAATAATTTTAATTTCCCTTCTCAAAAAAGACCTTTTTAAATCTTCTTTGAGAAAGAAGGATGGAGGAAAATTCCTCCATCCTGTTATATGCTCACTGAACGATAATTTGAGCTTGGGCAGCAACAATGTTGTTTCCCCTTGCGACCTCAACGGTTATTATTTTCACCCCCTTATCAATGAAATAGCAAGAGCCGGTAAAAGAAGAATTGGTAGTGGTCTCGGTTTTCTCCCAAGTGCCGTCAGAAGTGCAATCAAGACGGTAAGTAATAGGACCGGTAGCTGTCCCTCCGACCGTCACTTTGACTATCACTTCCAAAGGAGGTGAGCCGGATGTGGGAAAAGCATCTAGTGTGGCTTCCAGTCTTGGCGACTCGAAAACTTCGATGTCGCCGCCTAAAAAGGCAGTTGCTCCTCCTCTTTCCGCTCTAATAGTTAACCGATAATATCCTCCTCTCTCGTAACGACAGAGATCTCTAGCCTCCCAGATGTTGACTTCCGGACCTAATTCAATTTTTCGGTCCCATCTCCCGTCATTCTCACAATCCACCTTTATTTCAGTGGATCCCTGGGCCGTTCCCAAGAACAACACTAAGATAGAAACAGCTAAAGGAGCTATTCCTTTCGTTGGTGTTATAGTCCCCTGCAGCTCAAGCCGTGGCGGTGGCGCCGGCGGTAAAACCTCCACTAACTTTGTGACCTCCTTCTTGAGTCCCTCTCTTAAAACCCGGACTTTAATTGTATATGTTCCGGGTTCCAAGTAAGGGCACTCGCCAATGAAGGGATCGGTTCCTGTCACTATAATGTTGAATTCTGCGCCTAAACCAAAGGCGCAGTCAACCATATATGTGATAGAACCCTTTGCGGTACCGCCTACTCTCACAGAAATAAGAACCGAGTTACCCGCCTGAATAACCGGCGGGTCAATGTCAACATTCAAAATTAATGTCGGTTCTTGTGGCGGCGGTGGTGGTGGTAAAGGACAACCTGTCGGCGGTTGTCCTTTTACAAAGGGGCAGTGGTCAAATTGATCAGCTACGCCATCACCATCAGAATCAGTCGGTTGCTTAACCGATGATTCAACAACGATCGTTGCCTTTCCGATTAGTTCTCTATCACATATCTTAGCTCTTATCCTTATCTCGTAATTTCCTTCTTTTCTGTATTGATGAAAGACTACAGTGCTGTAAGGATTTTTACTTGGGAAAGATGACAAATAAACAACTTGTTGTTCGCCATCTCCCCATTCGATGAGATAAGTAACCTCTTGAAGTCCTACCGCGTTCTTTAAATCAATCGCCAGCCGAACATCAAGAGGGACCGGACCCCGCTCTAAATTTGGTATAGCTACGACTTGAGCTTGATCAGACAGAAACGGACAACCGATAATTTTTGAAAAGCCACAGCCTGTCAAAAACAACAGGCCAACCAATCCGACGACTAACTTTGTTACCTTTGTCATCTCTTCTCACCTCTTTCAAGTTGCTGCCTAAATAATATCAAAAATTAATTTCTTTGTCAAGAATAAACTAAAACAAATTCAAAAAAAACGCTCGCCCAAAAAGGATTTTTTATTTTCTGATAAAAATTTTTACGATGAGAAAATTTTGATGATTTTTAATAACTCTGAAGCTTTCAAGGAGGCTGAACCAACTAAAACGCCTTGAATTTTACCGGGAACCAAATAATCCTTGACGTTTTTTGAATCAACGCTGCCTCCGTAAATAAAAGAAATTTGTTTCATTTTTTTTCCGAATTTCTGAATCAAAACATTCTCAACTAAATCTCTAATTTTTAAAACCTCTTTTATCGGACACCACTCATCACCGAAAACAGCCCAAACCGGCTCATAAGCAAAAATAATTTTGACAACTTCGTTTCGAGAAAGCCCTTCCAAAGCTCCTAAAAGCTGATTTTCAATAACTTCTCCGGTATTGCCTTGTTTTCTTTCCTTTTGGTTTTCGCCAAAACAAAGAACCGGGGTCATTTTTAATTTAAGAACCGCCTTGAGTTTTTTATTAATATCTTGGTCGCTCTCTTTAAAATAAATTCTTCTTTCTGAATGCCCCAAAATCACATATTTAAAGCCAAGATCTTTCAGCATTTGGGGAGAAATCTCGCCGGTAAAGGCTCCTTTTCTTTCCCAGAAACAATTTTGGGCACCCCACTTAATTTTTGATTTCTGGTCTGCCTTAAGATAAGGAAAATAAAGAAATGGTGGGCAAAGAATCAGTTCAGTTGATTTTGTATAAGAAAAACCTTTTTCAATTTCTTGAAAAATTTTTTTTGCTTCCTTTAAACTGCTGGGGTTCATTTTCCAATTGGCAAATACCAAAAACATCTTTTTAAATTTACTGATTTCTTAAATATTCCGCGGCTTTTTCCGGTTCAATGGTTGAAATTTCCATCCTGGTTCCCATCTCAAAACCGGCAATTTGACCACCAAGTCTTGGCAAAATTGTAAAATGCCAATGGTAATAAGGATATTTTTTGCCATCAGCCGGCGAAGTATGTAAGTAAAAATTATAAGCTGGGTCCCCTAAACCTTTGTAAATTTTAAAAAGCGCTGTTTTTAAAGCCTGAGCTAGATATTTTTTTTGATTTTCATCCATTCTTTCAAAATAAGACAAATGCTTTTTGGGTGAAATAATCATTTCGAAAGCAACTTTTGAAGCAAAAGGGCAAAGCACAAGAAATTCTTTATTTTCAAATACTATTCTCTTTCTTTCTTTTAATTCCCACTCATTCATCGCGCAGTAAACACATTTTCCCTTTGTTTGGTAATATCGCTTTGAATTTAGAAGCGCTTTTTTTAAATCAGAATCAATTAAAGGCGTGGTAATGATTTGAGAATGAGGGTGAAAAATTGAAGCGCCGGCTTCCCTTCCTTTATTATGAAAAATAGCAATATGGTTAACAAACTTTTTAGTCATTAAATCAAGGTATCTTTGAAGATAAACATCAATCACTTGAACCACCACTTCGTCGCTTAAAAGAGCCAAATGTTTTTCGTGATCTCTTGTTGCAACAACCTCATGAAAACCAACTGCATTCATTTTTTTGTAAAATTCGCCTTCTTTCTGGGTTTCAAACTCTGGAAAAGGCAAAAAAGCCGGATATTTATTGGGAAAAGCAGCTACTTGCCAATTAATTGGAATTATTGAAGGTTTTTTGATTGATTTTCCTTCGGCAATAATTAAAGTAGGTTTCTCTTGAGTTTCCAAATGGCAGAAAGGACAATTCTCTTGAGACGGAGGCTGCTCTTTTTCGGTTTTTTTGAAAGAATGGGGTCTTTTGGCTCTGCCGGTCGCAACCACAACCCAATCTCGAGAAACTAAATCAAAACGCAATTCTGAAGGAAATTTTTTCTCAGTTTTTTCTTTTATCATAAAAACCGGATAGAAAACGAATTTTAGTATTCAAAACTTCCCACAAAAAATGGAAATAAGAACTTAATTTAACCCGACTATCAGGTTTATTAATCCAGGTGACCGGAATTAAAGCAATTTTATATCCCAATTTTCTTGCTAAAGCCAGAACTTCTACATCAAAACTCCATCGTTTAACAACGGTTCTTGAAAATAAATCTTTGGCAGCTTTTTCGCTAAAACATTTAAAACCGCACTGAGTATCCCAAATTCCGGGAACCAATAAAATTTGGATAATCAAATTACCGATATCGCCCAAAAAAATTTTCCAAAAAGGTTGCTTGATTAATTGTTTAGCTTCTTTATGGTCACGACTATCTCTTGTACCAATCACCACTTCAAAGCCTTCTTGAAATTTGGGCCAAACTTTTTCAAGGTGATCAATCGTTGTTGAATTATCGGCATCCATAAAAAGCCGATATTGACCTAAAGCAGCCAACATTCCCTGTTTTACCACTGCGCCTTTTCCTTGATTCTCTTTATTGTCAATTAAACGAAGATTCTCAATTTTTGAAGCTAACTCTCGCACCAAGCTGGCAGTTTTATCTTTAGAACCATCGTTGACCACCAAAATTTCAAAAGAATAATTTTTTTTCTTTAAATAATTATTTACCTCCTCAAGAGTTTGGGATAAAGTTTTTTCTTCATTAAAAGCCGGAATAATTACTGAAAGATAAGGCTTTGAATTCATATTTTTAATTTTATTTTAAATAATTTCTTTTTAAAAAGGGAGAGGAGTGAAAACTTCGGGACCTTCTCTTAAAACGGCTACGGTTTCTTCAAAATGAGCCGACAGAGAATTATCTTTGGTTTTATAAGTAAAGCCGTCAGCCGCTTTCCTAATCTCCCCTGATCCCATTGAAATTATTGGTTCAATACAAATAACCATTCCTTCTTTTAGTTCAAAACCTTTTCTTCGCTTGCCATAATTTAAAACCTGCGGTTCTTCATGAAGGTCCCGGCCAATACCATGACCGCAAAGATCTTTGATAACTTGAAAACCCTGGCTCTCAACATACCGCTGAATGGTATTTCCTAAATCTCCCAAAGTTTTACCGGGTCTTGCCACTTTTAAAGCTCTCTTTAGGGCTTTTTTCCCAACCCTTAAAAATCTCAAAATCTCCGGTGCCACATTGCCTACTGGCAAAGTAACCGCCATATCCGAATGAAAACCTTTATAAAAAATCCCGAGGTCCAAAGAAACAATATCGCCTTCTTTTAAAACTTTCTCAACCAAAGGAAGACCATGAACAACTTCTTCGTTTAGCGAGACGCACAAAGTCGCTGGAAACCCCTGATAACCTTCAAAAGAAGGCTGAGCTTTATTTTTGAAAATAAGTTCTTTGGCGATTTTATTAAGAGTGGCGGCGGAAATTCCCGGTCTCACTAAAACAGTTAACTCTTTCATAATTTTTGCTAAAATTTTGCCGCCTTCCCGCATTAACTCAAGCTCTTTTGCTGTTTTAATTTTTACCATTCAAAAATTTTAAAATGTTATTAAAAACTTCAAAAGCTGAAGGTCGTCCGTCAATCTTGATTACTTTAATACCTTTTTTCTTAAAGTAATCAACAATCGGCAAAGTTCTTTTTTGAAATTCCTGCCATCTTTTTTTAATAACTTCAGGCTTGTCTAAAGCTCTTTTCATTAATTGAGAACCATCTAAAGGACATCTGGTTAAATTTTCGGTTTCTTTTGACCACAAAAGAGGGTGACGCAAAAGCTGGCAAATTTTTCTTTTGGAATTACGATTTATTGAATCTTTCAAATCGATGTCTAGAAAAAAAACTTTGATTTCTTTTCCGTATTTTTTCATCAATAAGGGTAAAACTTTTTTGGCTTCATAAAGAGTTCGGGGAGAACCGGCCAAAACCAACCCTAAATTTTCGTCAGCCAACTTAGTTATTTTTTGACAAACTAAATGAGTGACAAAAGCCGGACTATTTAAAATACCTTTTTCCCAAAGTTTTTTTTCTTTGGCAACCTTAAAAACTTTCCCCGCCACCTTAAAAGAATCTTCCGGGCTTGATTTTTCAAAGACTTCTTCTAAAATTTTGCTGGTTTCAAAATAATAAAGATGAAATTTATCAGAAAGTAGAGAAGCTTGGGTTCCTTTGCCAGAACCTGGCGCTCCTAAAATAATAATTACCTGCCTCATTTTATTTGCTTAAAAAGTTTCGTATTCTCTCATTTGAAGTTGGGCTTTAATTTGCCTCAAAGTCTCTAAAACAACGCTAACCACGATTAGAATCGAGGTGCCGCCTACCAGAAAATTAAAAGCGGTAATACCGGTTAATTGGCTCACAAAAGAAGGCAAAACCGCAATCAATCCTAAAAATAAAGCTCCGAAAGGCAAAACGCGATAAAGAATCACTTTTAAGAAGCGGCTTGTTGATTCGCCAGGCCTAACGCCCGGAATAAAACCGCCCATTTTTTGAAGATTGGAAGAAATAGCTTTGGGGTCAAAAGTTACCAAGGTATAGAAAAAAGTAAAAACAACCACCAGAATAAAATAGAAAATTCCGTTAATCAAAGGGTCCTGAAAAAAATTATTAACTTTAGTTGCCAAATCCGCCAAGGTTTTATTACCCACCCCTGAAAGAAAACTGGCTATCATTCCAGGAAAAAACAAAATAGAGAGAGCAAAGATAATTGGAATCACGCCGGCAGGATTAATATTTAGAGGCAAATAAGTGGTAACGCCGCCATAAATTTTGTTGCCCCGAACTCTTTTGGCATAAGAAATAGGAATATTGCGGCGCGCTTCATTAATCATAACGACGGCGGTAATTACTAAAAGAGAAGTAAAAATAAAAAAAAGATAACTTGGTAAACGGGAAATTTCCCAAGTCAAAATCAATTGTCGCAAATTATTGGGAAAATCGGCAATGATTCCGGCAAAAATCAAAAGAGAAACGCCGTTTCCAATCCCCTTTTCAGAGATTCTTTCCCCTAACCACATTAAAAAAATAGTGCCGCAGGTAATAGTGGCTATCGAACTAACCAAAGTTAAAGGATCTAAGGTGCCAATCACTTTTTGCCTTGAAAGCAAAGAAAGCATCGCGTAACTTTGCAAAAAAGCTAAGGGCACTGTTAATATTCGGCCATACTGATTAAACCTGCTTCTTCCTTCTTCGCCTTCTTCTTTATACATTTTTTCTAGTTGGGGAAAAATTAAGGTCAAAAGTTGAAGAATAATTATCGCGGTAATATAAGGACCCAAACCCATCATCACAATTGAAAGTCGATCAAAACTCCCGCCGGTAAAAACATTAAGCATTCCAAAAAGTTGAAATTGATTAAAAAACTGACGCAATCTTTCAACATCAATCCCCGGAATAGGAATATTAGCCATCACCCTAAAAAGAGCAAAAACACCCAAAACAAAAAAGATTTTTTTACGCAAATCTTTAATTTGAAAAACTTTTAAGAAATTACTCAAACCCTTCATTGAATTCTTCTCTATATATTATTATTCGTTAATTATTTTAATCAGCTTGGCTCTTATTTTCCTGAGAAACATTTTCTTTTGTTGTATTTTGAGCCGCATTTTCAGAAACTACCTTTTCTCCTTCGTTTTTTCCTGTTGATTTTTTATGAACCGGGATTTTTTTAGCTTTTATTATGCCGCCAGCAACTAAAAGATTATGAACCGTCGCTGAGGGTTGCGCGCCTTTTTCAAGCCAAAAATAAATGCGGTCTTTTCTTAAAATTCTTTCTTTGGTGAGAGGATTATAAAAACCGACTTCTTCTTTAAATCTGCCGCCTTTTGGCGGATTTCTTTTATCGGTAACAACAATTTTAAAATTTGGTTGATTTTTTTTACCGGTTCTTAATAATCTTATTCTTAACATAAATTTTAAAAAAATTAATTATCCCATTCTTTAATTTTAAGGGCTTTTTTAGCCGCCTCTTCTTCAGCTTCTTGTTTTGATGTTCCTTCGCCTTCAGCTATTTTTGTGTCTCCCAGAAAAACACCAACCCGAAAGTGACGATTATGATCTGGCCCCCATTCCTCTAAGACTTTGTAAAGAGGAGTAATTTTCACCAATTCCTGCGCTTTTTCCTGAAAAACACTCTTTGCATCACGGTGAAGTTTATTCTTAATAATCTCCGGCAATTCCTTTATAAGATGAGTTTTAATAAAATCAGCAGTTTTTTTCATCCCTTGATCCAAATAAAGAGCACCAATAAATGCCTCAAAGGTGTTTGCCAGAATATATTGTCTGGCTTTACCTTTTTCTTTGGCTTCGCCTTGCGACAATAACAAATATTCTTCAAAGCCAAGATCTTTTGCAATTTTGGCAAGCATTTTAGCGTTAACTAAAGCGGCACGCCAAGTTGTCAATTCTCCTTCTGATTTATCAGGATAACTATTGTACAAATATTCGGTAATAACCAACTCTAACACAGCATCGCCTAAAAATTCAAGTCGTTCGTTATGCCCCAACTTAAAATCAGGATGTTCATTTAAATAGGAACGATGACAAAAAGATTGGGAAAGTAATTTTTTATTCTGAAAATCAATCTTTAATTTTTTTTCAAGAATTGAAAAGTCTTTCAAGTCTTTAAAGTTTCAAGGTTAAATTAATTATTTTCCGTTAAATTTTTATTTTCGTCGTTTGAATTTTTGGTTGCCTCGATTCCTTTAAAAACCGTTCCCAAAACTCCGTTAACAAATTTCCTGGAATTTTCGCCGCCAAAACTTTTTGCCAACTCAATCGCTTCATTAATTGCCACTTTTGAAGGAACTTCTTCTTTATTAGCGTACAATAATTCAAAAATGCCGATTCTTAAAATATTCCGGTCAATGGGAGCTATCTGTTCTAAAGGCCATTCGGGCGCTGCTTTTGATAGAATCTCGTCAATTTCTTTTAAATGAGTAATAACTCCCTTTAAGATGAATCTCGCAAAATCCGGATCTTTTAAACCGGGGCCGAATTCTTGAATATTTCTCTCTAAAATTTTGTCCAGAAGTTCTAATTTCCTGCCCCAAAAATCCCATTCATAAAGGGTTTGCATCACAATCGAACGGGCAAGATGACGCGAAGCCATAAAATTAGTTTTTTTAAGTTAACGGCTATTTTTGCAAGACAGCTGCCTCTTTTTTCTCTTCTTGACTCTTTTTCATTTCTTTCTCTTTTAACTTTCTTTCTTTTTTATCAAGCTTTGCCAAAACATCAATCACTTCCCTTCCCCGATAACTGCCGCAATTCAAACAAACAGTATGAGACAACTTTAACTGACCACATTGAGCGCAAGGCACTAAAGATGGCTCTCTTAAAAAGATGTGAAGCCGTCGCTGGTCTCTTCGGGAACTAGAACGTCTTCTTTTAGGAACTGCCATAATTAAGGTAAATTAGTTTCAGATAATGTTTTTAAGAATATATTTTTTTAATGAAAAAGTCAAGCAAAAAGAGTTCAGCTTTTTATTTATAATTTTTAGAAAGGTATAATTTCTTCAAATTCGGGCAATTTTACTTCAACCTGTACCGGACTGTCGCCAGAACCTGTGCAAGAACCACTAGTGGGGTCATTAATAGTCAAATTGACTAAATAACTGCCCGGATCTGAGAAAGTATGAGTGGTATTTCCTTTAACAGAAGATGTTGGGGTGCCATCGCCAAAATTCCACCTATAAGTAGCCGAAGTATTCCTGCAGGGCACCGGATTATTTGAAGAATTATAACAAGTTGAATTATCAGTAAAGCGAACTTCCTCGCCCGCGGTCGGATTCTGAGGATTATGGGTAAAATCAGGCCAAGGATAAGCTTTTTGAGCTGAAGTAAAATTAGAAGTACCATAAACCCAACCGGAATTATTTCCCTGATTATCCCAAACTCTCACACGCCACTGATAGGTAGTGTTATAGGTAAGGTAATTGTCGCCAGGTGAAGGCGTTGTCCTCCTGATTGGAATTGTCTCGCTATCTGTTGTTGGCGAAGGATCATTGCGATTAATTCTTGAAATTTGAACCTCGCAATCAGGACAATTATCTTGGGTAGCTGGCGGTAAAGCGCCATTGTTAATCTGAAGATCATAACGACTCTGGGAATCATTATCAGGATCGCTATAACGCCAACTAAAAGTCACCACTCCTTCTCCCGGTAAAATTCCACAATATGTGGCGGTAGTATTAGGATTATTAAGATTAGTTGCTGAAGGTGGAGCGTTAAAAGAAAAAGTGGTGTACACTTTATAATTAGCAATTGGCTGACCTGAAGGACAATTTGGGGAATTACCTGTATCAGTAATACCATCAGCGTTAGAATCGCAATTTAAACGATTAAAACTAATCCAACCAACAACATCCGAGCCCCATGCCCAACCTTGAAATTCCCTAGTAATACTGTTCACAAAAACTCCATAATCAAAGCCGGATTTAACAATCGGTCCTAATAAAATCCAACCATCCCAACCGCCGCCGCCGCAAACTTCACTACTGCCGCCAGGAGGAATACCACAAGCTCTTGCCCATCCTGTCACTTTTTTAGTGGTCAAATCAACTTTGCTGCTCCAATTAGGACTACCTGAGGGACAAGTTGTTGAAGGACAAGAAGGATAAGGACCTGAAGGATCCATCTTAATCCAACCGATATTTTCTGACCAAGCATAACCTGTTAAACGACCATCTGGTTCAATATTTACTCCATAATTAGCTATTGAAGTTCCTGCCGGAGGACAACCAGCCGGCGAACCATCAGATCTTCCATCACCATTGGTATCGCAGTTCAAAGAATTGAAAGAAATCAAACCGATATTTTCAGACCATGCCCAACCTAAAACATTATGAGAAGAACCGGCTTGAATTTGGGAATTTCTTTTAATTTGAGAAAAATTAAAAGCGACCACCAAAAATCCTGTTAAAAAAACAACAAAGATAATAAAGAAAAAATATTTTTTAATCATAAATTAATTCATTTAATTTTATTATAATTAATTAACGTTGAACGACAAGCCACATTAAAGATGAAGATTTCTGACGAATACTGGAACCATCATTAATATTGGCATCTACATAAACCATATAAGAACCATTCGCCCAACTAGAAACTGACCAGGAATGACTGCTACCACTCTTCCAGCCGCTATTATATTTTGAAAAACCGCCGGTATCATAAACTCTTACTTTAATTTCCGAAACACAACTTAAAGGCGAAGCAGTCACGCCAGCCGTGGCGGTATAAGTTACCGGACTATTCACCCAGAAAGTAGCATTATTATAAGTACTTGAAGAACAAGAAGAAGTGGCGTTAAAAGTGGCTGTTGCCCAACGATTAGTATTCATTGTTAAAGTACAAGAACCCGTGCCTGAACAATCGCCTGACCAGCCAGAAAAAGTAGAACCAGAATTGGGTGTTGCGCTTAAAGTGACATTCGTACCAGAATTAAAGTTAGCTGAACAAGTAGAGCCACAATCAATGCCGCTTGGAGAAGAAGTAACTCTTCCTGAACCAGAACCTGATTTGGAAACAGAGAGGGTATAAGTACTTCTGCCGGCCAAAGTTGAACAAGTCACTTGGTCTAAAAGCGGCGAAGAGCTGGTAGAACCTGCTCTTAAATAATAAGTATAACTGGTGCCTGAAGAAAGGCCGGTATCTAAATATTGACCGGTACCAGCAGAAGCGCCTTGGTATGTTAGATAACTACTTCTTCCTTGGCGCCATAAAGAAATACCGTTAGAAGCATATTGATAGGTATAACCCACAAAAATTGAAGAAGAAGTGCTTTCAATACACCAGACATCGCCACTCGCTTGTTGAGCGCTTTGAACAGTCAAAGTAAAACTTGTTGATTTTGTTAACCCGCCGCCCGTGGCACTAACCGTAATGGTGTAACTACCAGCTGGTGTCGAAGAAGAAGTTTGAATCAATAAATCATTGCTGCAAGTAACCGTACAAGGATTATTAAAATACATATAGGTTGCTCCGGAAGGTAGACCGGAAGGCGCCGAAAATCTTACTGACTGGGGTGAACCGGAAGTCAAGGTGGCAGTAATAGTATTATACTGGCCACTGCCTTGGGTTACTGTAATATTGCCTGAATTTGAAAGAGAAAAATTAAATGAAGCTACTTGATTAAAATTAGCCGTCACTGATTTGTTTGAATTCATTGTTAAGGTACAGGAACCCGTGCCTGAACAATCACCTGACCAGCCAACAAAGGTAGAACCAGAATCTGGAGTAGCGGTTAAGGTAACAGTGGTGCCAGAGTTATAGCTCTCAGAACAATCTGAACCGCA
>Ga0197142_1003880_pt1 | contig 12321 bp, 12 predicted proteins | sample GBS60_MetaG_FD_148614 | JGI IMG/M metagenome (GOLD analysis project Ga0197142, IMG submission 148614) | Sediment microbial communities from Great Boiling Springs, Gerlach, Nevada, United States - GBS 60_MetaG | ecosystem: Environmental > Aquatic > Thermal springs > Hot (42-90C) > Sediment... | reverse complement strand
GAGCGCGGAATGGTTGCGAAATGTACCAAACCTGAGATCAAAACCTCCTTTGGACTTAAATGCAAAAGTCCAAAGGCAACAGAGAAAAAGGCGGCAAAGAGAGAAAAACGGGCCTTGATGTGTGATTTTGGCCGGGAAGCCAGTCCAAAGGCCGGGCTTGTTGGGGATCGCTGGGACATCGCCGCTGAGCACGAAATCCACGCGCAGAACGGCGAAAGCGCCGGATCAGACATCATCGGCGCTTTCAGTAGAGAGAATCCTTGTTTTCGGTTGTTTGGTGGAGGCGGGGGGACTCGAACCCCCGTCCGAAGAATGGCTGACAAAAGCATCTACGAGCGTATCCCGCATTTTGATTCTCGAGCCTTAGACTCCTGCGGGCAGGATTCCTTGGCTCCAGTCCGCAAAAGTGTCCTCGTCAGTTGGCGGACTTTACTTGACGAGCAAGCCAGCATCGTGACACCCGGATCCGTTCCGCTGGCTTGGAACGGGCGGATGCGCTTGCCTAATTAGGCAGCGAGAGCGTAACCAGTGTTCGCGTTTATTTTTTGGACGGCTTTTTACGAGGCCAACCGACCAACCTCGGCTCGCAGCTTAAGCCAACCACTTCCCCGTCGACACCAATCGCCCCCCCCTTAAAAAGATTAGCGATGCTCCAATCACATTATACCGCATTAGAATATTTACTAACAAGCCGACAAGCGCAAGATCATCTTACCGACTTACCTCTAAACACAAGACTTATCAATTCCGATTATCTTGATAGGTTATTAAGCTAGATTCACTCATCACAAGCCAGTTCTAGTCTCCGCAATTAGGAGGTTATTGTGCCCGAACTTGATCTACAGGAAGCACTTAGTGGACTATCAGGAGTTGCGAAAGCGTCGGTTTTACTCATCTCGTTGGGCGAAAAAGCATCGTCCGATGTTCTTCAGCATTTAACCCCAGACGAAGTTGAACGTCTTACGGCTGAAATTGTCCGACGCAAGAAAGTTCCGCTGGAAATACGCCAAAAAGTAATCGAAGAATGCCGCAAGGCATTAGCAGACGGCTCAATAGTAGGTGGCGAAGAATACGCACGTCGAATACTAGGACATGTATTTGGCGAAAACAAGGCAAAAGAACTCCTCAATAGGCTCTTAAACGGCGGAATGGATGCTGCGCGCGCATTACGTACTGTTCCGCCGCGACATCTTGCTCAAGCTCTCAAGTTCGAAAGACCTCAGGTAATGGCGCTTGTCCTGGCGCATTTACCGCCAGACCAGGCCGCTCAGGTTCTAAGTGTTTTGCCTGAGCACATTCAAGGTGAAGTCGCACTTAGACTGACCACCATGCTTCCTACCGACCCTGAAATTGTCCAGAGCGTCGAAGAAGTCCTTTTGCAACAATTGTCCTCGTCCGAAAACGCTGCTTTCACAGAAGTAGGCGGCAACGAGTCTATTGTAGAAATACTCAATAATGTTGGGCGAACTACAGAGAAAAAAATCCTTGAATACCTTGCCCAAGTAGACGAGCAAGTCGCGAATCAGATCAAAGAGAAAATGTTCACATTCGATGATATTATCTCTCTTGACGATCGATCGATTCAGATAATCTTGCGCGACGTTCCACAGGACGATCTCCGACTTGCACTGAAAGGTGTACCAGAGAACGTAAAAGAAGTGTTCTTCCGCAACATGTCCCAGCGTGCAGCTGAAACGCTCAAGGAAGACCTGGAGGCGACCGGTCCTGTAAGACTACGAGATGTCGAGGCCGCACAGAATCGCATTGTAAGTATCGCAAGGCAACTTGATGAAGCTGGCGAGATTAGCCTTCGCAGTTCAGGAGATGACATGATTGTGTAATTCGTAGGCTCCAAATCGACAACTAAGAGGTTATCAATAGCTTCTTGCCTACGACCTTACTTGGCGGTTCTAACGTACCGGCTCTACCACGTAGATTGAGTTGGCCAGAGCCTTGCTGCTCATGCCAGCACTTCCAAGGCAATCGTAAAGGGCTTCGCTTGGGTTAGCATCTTTTGCTACAGCGTAATCAATTCTCTTGTTAAGGTCGCCTGATACCAACAACACAATTCCGTACGCTTTCGCTATTTGGCTCAGCACTTCTCGAATAGTCGTATTTTGCAGAGTCATAGTAAGCCGCTCGCGTGAGGAATGCTCGTTGAACCTTGCTGGCAGTAATACATACTCAACCTGAGGCATGTTCTCACGATACCACAAGACCTTTGCAATCAAAAGACCCTTATCACGCGACGGGCTTAGCCTGATTTCCGCATCTTGGTTCTTTGCCACCACGCCGTTGTAGCTCTTGTTGCCAGCATTGATGGCAAAAGAAACAGGCTTTTCCAAATCGGTACTAAGTCGCAAATCGTAATCGTTGTCAGAAACATGCCTGACGCTTATCAACAATCCAGAATCCTTTTCAGCCCGTGAATCCCAAGGCCGCCAAGGATTAACCAACTCTTCGCCAATTCCGATGGAGGTATCATTCGAAGAACTCTGCCGGATACCGAAGATATTGGCAACCGTAGTGTTGAGCGGCGTCAGTTGGAAAGCTGTAATCACAAGCAGCAGCACAGCCAAACCAATGGCTGCAGCACGCGCAGGCACTCTGATTGTAAACACGTGCTGCCAGTCAATCTGCCACCATCTGACCGGCTTGGGAGCGGACTGTCTTACACGCTGCACATGCATCATAACGTTGGCATGTAGATCAGGCGGCGGCTCTACTTCTGGCATTTCTTCCAGCATCAATACAGCAGCATGAAAACGATCGTACGCCGCCTTACAGCGTGGGCACGATGCGAGGTGTTCCTCGAATACTATGCGCAAAGGGTTATCTATTGAGTTCTCCAAATAGCTGGAAAACAAACTTTTGGCTCTTGAGCATCTCATAACACTTCCGCTCCGATAATTTACCGATCTTTTTAAATAAATAGGAAACAGTAATTCTTTGTCCGGGCCAGGATTGAAACATCCTTAGGCTTGTCTAAACGCACCTAAGTCAGTTCTCAAGCATCCTACCCAAACAGCGTGTCTCCATGCTTACTTGTGATTCTACATTCCTTGACTAATCAGCTACCCAAAAAGTTCCGGGTCGTTTTCAAGTTTTTCCGCCAATGCCAAGCGGGCCCTATTTAACCTGGATTTTACCGTGCCTATTGGGAGTTGTAGTATCTCAGCTATTTCCTCGTAGCTCTTATGCTGCATGTGGTAGAGCGTAACGATAATACGCTGATAGTCAGGCAGCGAACAGATAGCTCTCTGTAGAGAGCGCGCACGTTCTTGGTTCTCCACAATTTCCTCCGGCGATGGAGAATCGTCTTGAATCTGCCGAGCCACAGCGTTTTCTTCGAGTTCTATGTAGTCATCCAACGAGGTTTGACGATGACTTTTGGACTTTTTGCGCTCGTCCAAGTATACATTAGTAACGATCCGATAGATCCACGTGGCGAATTTTGCGTCTCCCCGGAATGTGTTAATTGAATTGAACGCTCGGATGAAAGCTTCTTGGGCAACATCGCACGCGTCATGGTAGTTACCGGTTATTCTAAGCGCGCAGTTGAATACTCGCTTCTCATAAAGCCTGACAATTTGGTCGAACGCGTCAACATCCCCCTTTTTGCAACGCTCGATAAGCGCCTGTTCGTCCGCATGTTCAGCGGATTTCTCTGCGTTCGTTTTGGCTCTTGGAACGTTCGAGTATAACACTGAAGTCTCTCACATTCCGGCGTTAGTACGGACCGATCCTGCAAATCCGCTGTTTGGCAGAGCTTGCTGAAGTGCACGCCGCTCTTCATCGGAAAGCGGACGTTCTCCTTCGCCGTTTACTATACCCTTTGCATATAATCGTGAGTCCTGCCTACCGTATAGGCTGCTAACAGCGATTCCGTCCCCGTTGCCGTTTAGCAGAACTAACGCAAAACTCTGCTCCCCACCAACATCATCAAATGCATTGAACCTGACAAGTCCAATTTTCTGAATACAGTTAGACAAGGATAACGCCTGTTCTCTTTGTTGTTCACTGAGCTTTTCGATCTTAGCTCGCAGGTCGGCAATAGCTTCGGAACTTTCCGATGTTGGGCTGTCGTTAGCTGTGCCACCTGCTTCCTTAGATGTCCTGCCTTGATGGCGCATAATGGCTCCAAGCTTTCGCGACAGCCGAATTACGTAAAGAAGCAGAATCAGCCAGAGCAGAAACTGTCCCAACAATATTTGATACTCAAACGCCTTTAGCAAGTTCAGGAATGAATACATCGAAGACTTTCCACCACTTACAAACAGGTGTTTTGCTAATTATACCACAGCGCAACATTGGGTGCATCTAAGTCATCATTTCATAATGGTTCGTTTTTTGCAATAAGCGTTTGTTGAGCAACGCACGCACGGGTGTGCGTTGACAGCTGGCAGGTCGGGGCATATAATTCCGTAGGCTTTTATTGACCTACGAAATCGTCAAAGAGAGGGTTCGGCGAATGACAATAAGATACTTGGGTCATTCTTCATTCATTATTACCACTCAAGCCGGAACGCGGATCGTTACAGACCCATTCGATCCGTCAGGTTATCCGGGCAAGATGACTTATCGTGCATTCCGCGGTGAAGCAGATATAGTCACGGTAAGCCACGACCACGCTGATCACGGCCGTCCGGAAATAGTGGGCGGAAATCCCGTTGTTATCAAGGGAAACGGCAAGTTTGTTGCCAAGGAAGTAGAGATACTCGGCGTGGGTACTTTTCACGACGCAGAACAAGGTGCACAGCGAGGGAAGAACACCGTCTTTATTATAAGTGCAGATGGTTTGCGAGTGGCACACATGGGAGATCTTGGCCATGTTCTAACATCCGATCAAGCAGCGGAAATCGGTTCTGTGGATGTTGCTCTGGTTCCTGTAGGAGGCTTCTATACAATAGGTCCTGCCGAAGCTGACCGCGTAATACAGCAGATAGAAGCAAGAATAGTGATCCCAATGCACTATCGAACTGAAAAATGCTTTTTTCCTATTGCAGATGTCGAGGAATTTTTGAAGGGTAAAACCAACGTCGTTCGTCTGGGCGGATCGGTGCTGGAAGTCACAAGCGAAAAACTTCCCGAAGAACAACAGATAATCGTGCTAGAACACGAGTTATGATGCACCGCAAGTTAGTTATGAGTACGGATCGGACGTGAGAAAATAGGCAATGGCAGAAAAATTGACACACAGCCTGCGTTTGGCACTCGGCCAGTTGAATTTTACAGTGGGAGACATAAACGGTAATACGGCGAAAATCATCGCCAACATTGCCTTGGCACGCGATCAAGGTGCCGATTTGGCAATCTTTCCGGAGTTGGCAATTACTGGCTATCCCCCGGAGGATCTGTTGCTAAAGCGTGACTTTGTCGAAGAGAATATCAAGGCAATCCGGCAAATTGCAAGTGCAACTGAGGGTATTACTGCAATCGTCGGATTTGTGGACGTGAACAAAGATATCTATAACGCTGCTGCAGTTCTTCATAACGGACGAATAGTGGGAGTTCATCGTAAGTTCTTCCTACCCAATTACGGCGTTTTCGACGAGGACCGTTATTTTCAGGCCGGCACCGAAACGCAGGTGTATGCGCTGGAAGAGGTGATTTTTGGCGTCGAGATATGCGAAGATGCTTGGTATGCTGATGGTCCACATATGATGCAAGCTCTGGTAGGAGGCGCGCATTTGATAGTGGACATTAATTCGTCTCCGTTCTATGCAGGCAAGTGGATCTTTCGTGAGCAAATGCTAAGCACACGCGCTGCCGATAATTCCTGTGCTTTCGTGTATCTTAACACAGTCGGAGGTCAGGACGAGCTTGTATTCGACGGACATTCGCTCGTAATAGGACCATCGGGCGAGGTAATCTTTCGAGGAAAAGCGTTTGAAGAGCAACTCGCGATTGTAGACTTGGACCTGTCAGCGGTAGAACACCGTCGGCTTGTAGATCCACGCAGGCGGAAGGCTAAACTGGCTGCATCGGGTAAAGTCAATATTCCGCAAACTACGCTTGAACCTGTGCGGAAAGTACAACGTAATGGCGAGTCGACTCAGTCTGCACAGCCGCCAAAACAGCTTGAGGAAATCTATTCTGCACTCGTTCTTGGCACTAAGGATTACGTGAACAAGAATGGATTCCGTGAGGTAGTGCTTGGTCTAAGCGGAGGAATAGATTCCGCTCTTACCACAGTCATTGCGTGCGATGCGCTTGGCCCAGAAAGGGTTAGAGTGCTTATTATGCCGTCGGAATATTCTTCTGAAGCTACTCAGTCCGATGCAGAAACGATCGCTCGAAACCTGGGGATCAAGCACGACCGCATCATAATAACTGATATTTTTCATGCCTACCTGGATGCACTGAAAAATATATTCGAAGGCACCGAAAGCGGCGTCGCGGAAGAAAACATTCAGGCAAGAATACGTGGCAATCTGCTAATGGCGCTTTCTAACAAGTTTGGTGCGTTGGTTTTGACCACAGGAAACAAGAGCGAGATGGCGTGCGGTTATTCGACTCTCTATGGAGATATGGCTGGCGGATTTGCGGTAATCAAAGACGTACCGAAAACCTTGGTTTATAAGCTGGCAAACTACCGCAACTCTTTGGGAGAAGTTATACCTGAATCAGTCATAAAGCGTGCACCTTCGGCCGAGCTTAAGCCGGGCCAGGTCGATCAGGATACTCTGCCTCCATACGACATACTCGATCCAATCATAGAAGCCTATGTGCAAGAGGATCGCAGCGTAAAAGAGATAGTCGCGCTCGGGTTCGACGAAGAAACAGTCAGGCGCGTTGTCAGGATGATAGACCGAAACGAGTATAAACGTCGTCAGGCTCCACCAGGTATCAAGATCACTCCGAAAGCGTTCGGCAGAGATAGAAGACTACCGATTACCAACCGTTATCACGAATAACTACAAATTATGTACAAGCAGTGAACTTTAGCCTTGGAACAAAACTGAAAGGCCAATCCAGCAAGAGCGCGACATCAACTATTGTATTCCGGAAACCACAAGGCAATTTCTCGAGCGGCTGATTCAGGCGAATCCGATCCGTGTACGAGATTTTCACGAGTTGATATTGTCAAATCGCCACGTATTGTACCTGGCGATGCTTTAGTGGGTTCCAGCTCACCGATCATGTTACGCATTATTAAGATAGCGTTCTCCCCCTCTACAATCATTGCCACTACAGGGCCCGACGTAATGAAATCTACCGTCGGCTTAAAAAAATCCTTGCCTCGGTGAGCAGCATAATGTTTCTCCGCAAGTTCTCTCGAAGGCGTCAGCATCTTCATTGCCAATATATTAAGATTGCGCCTTTCAATTCGCCCTATTATTTCGCCGATCAGTTTTCGCCTTACGCCGTCAGGCTTGATCATTATGAAAGTTCTTTCCAAACCGAAACTCCTATTCCTAATAATACAAGTTTGTGACATGTTAAACTAGACTTTGGCACTATAGCAAAAGAGACTCTTCTCAAGCGAGATCACCAACGGGGCAAATAGGCCGCGGGTTTTGCAGTCCCGCGACCCGAATAATGGCAATTAGTTGGCCGGAGGCGGAGGTGGCGGGGGCGGAGGGCCTTCCGGTTTATCGCCAGCAGGCTGATCGGTCGGCTTTTCTGCAGACGAAGACGTCGACTGTGAATCAGAAGCGGGTTTGGGTTTCGCTTCGGACTTCGGAGCAGGCGCCGGTTTGGGAGCGGGTTGCGGCTTAATCACCGGAGTCGGCTCCTTTACAGGCGGAGGCATAAGTTTGTTGTTAATCTTGGCTTCAGACTGCAGCTTTGTAAACCAAGTGCCCATCTGACCCGGAACCTTCCGCTCCAAAATCATCTTATTGAGTTCAAGCTTTTCATCAGGAGTGGCATCCTTACCGAGCTTATCTACCTTTATAATGTGGAAGCCGTAGAACGTCTTAACCGGCTCGCTTACCTCACCGGCTTTGAGATCAAAGGCGGCCTTCTCGAACTCCTGGACCATTCTACCCCGACTAAACCATCCCAGATCTCCGCCTTTCTTCACGTTGGTCTGCGGATCTGTGTTGCTGGGATCTTCTGAGAACTCGTCAGCCAGCTTGGCGAAGTCCTCACCTGCTTTTATCTTGGCGTAGATTTCATCGGCCTTCTTTTTAGCTATCTCTTCCTGCTTGGCCTTGTCTTTTTCATCTTGAGGGAATCTAATGAGAATGTGACGAGCCTTGATCCACTCGGCATACTCCGCGTCGGTTATCTTGATATCCTTCTGAACTATTTTTTCTGCCAGAGCAGATATCTTTGTGCCGGACATGAATCGGTGCCAAGTGACCCTGAACTGGTTGAGGAGTTGCTCGACGCTATCCATTCCCATTCTTTTGAGCGATTCGTCGATTTTTGCCTGCAATTCGGGCCAAGTCAGCTCCACGCCTGACTTCACGGCGGCCTGTTGGATCATCTTCTGGTTGAGGATGTCCTGTAGCACGCTGGGAGCGTTCCAGAACCACATGGTCTTCAACAGTTCACCCTTGGTCACGTTGACGCCGTTCACGCTACCGACCACAGTGCTGTCGGGAGCCTTCCACAGCTCCTCCAACACCTTCTTTTGGTCGAACTTCTGGTCTTTGGCGGCTGCTGCGGCAGGCTTAGCCGCGGGCTTAGCTACAGGCTTGCTAGTGGCCGGAGCGGCAAGCACGCTGCACGAGAGCGCCACAACCACGAGCGCCGCCAGAACAACTACTAGTGTTCTACTGCGCATTAAGTCAACTCCTTTCGACTTTTTTATAAAACCTTTACAGCCATCCTCTCGTCAGGTAGCGGCCAACCACCATCCGATCAGACTCTACAAACCCGAAGAATAATACTATAAGATGCCTCTCTTGGTCAACATTAGATCTCGATCGATCCCAAATACAAAGCCAACAGGTGCTCTCACATGAAATTTCGACAATTAGAATAGAAGAGACAAACAAGAAACGTGCAGTTCGACAGTCTACGCTATTAGTATTCTACCTTCAATGTTTACCCTTCGTCTTTTCGTTCCATGCTGGTGGTCAATACCGCTTATATTATAACGTTGTTACCGTTGTGCTAGTTCCCAAATTTGTAACTCTCGACTTCATGCCGCGTGGGCATGGAAGACTGAGCTCCCATCCTGGTCACAGAGATGCCAGCAACTTTGGCCGCAAACCTGGCGGCCTCAAACAGGTCCTTGCCTTCTGCCAGAGCACAGGCAAGAGAACCGGTAAATGCATCCCCTGCGGCAGTAGTATCCACAACGGGTACTTTGACGGCTTCAATCTTTTCGGCGCGCTCATGCGTTGCCACATATGCCCCGTCTGACCCTAAAGTTATAATGACTGCCGCAACACCCATTTCCAGCAGCGCTGCGACAGCTTCCTGGACATCAAGATTATTACCGTTCCCTTCTGCTCCAATTAGACTAGCTGCCTCGTGCTGATTGGGTGTAAGAACGTCTACATGCCGCAAAATATGCATGGGAAATTGCCTTATTGGCGCAGGATTTAGTACCACTCTCTTACCATAAGACCGGGCCAAATCGACTGTATGAGCTACTGTTTCCTGAGGAATTTCAAGTTGTAGAACAACCGCATCCGCAGCAGCAATCGCTTCCTCAGCTCGGTTTACATCTTCAGGCGATAGTGCCGTATTTGCACCGGGAGCCACTACTATAGCGTTTTCGCCGTTTCGGTCTACAGCAATCAGGGCAACACCGCTTGCATTTAGTTCATCCTTGACCACGAATGTTGTATCGACACCTACAGTGTGGAAGTTCGCAAGCGACATCTCGCCGAAAACGTCGTTTCCTATTCTTGAAACAAGACTCACGTCAGCTCCCAACTTGGCGGCACACACAGCCTGATTGGCACCTTTGCCGCCGGGAACCATAACGAATTCTCCGCCAAGCACGGTCTCACCTGCGCGTGGAATGCGTTCCGTTTTTACGACCATATCGATGTTAGAACTGCCGACAACAACAATTTTTGCCTTCTCTTTCAATCTCCAACCCTCAACTAAACGGATATACTAGCCTTACAAGCACAAGTGCGACTGCGTTGTTTGCCCCGTGGCAAATAATCGACGGTAAAAGCGAACCGGTTTTCTCGCGCAGAATGGTCAGCACTATTCCAAGAGCGAGTATGGGCAAGAAACCACCGGGAAGCGTAGGGTGAACGGCAGCAAAGAATACACCCGATATCAAGCTTGACCACCAAACGCCAAGACGTGATCGGAGGGCCGTGTAGAGCATTCCCCTGAAAAAAGTTTCCTCCACGATCGGAGCTACGATCACAGCCAGTATCGTTGCAACAGCATAAGCGGTTCCGCTCTCGATGATTGCGCGCACAATGGGGTGCTCCGGCGTCTCGATACCTCTAAAAACAACCTGAGAAACAATCAACGCCACGAGCATAAATGGCAACGCTGCGATGTAACCACCGATGCCATACACTAACGCGTGCAAAATCGGCACTAGTCGCCAACCGATTTCCCGCGGATCCTCTCGAGTCATTCGAACAATGCCAGTAAGTGACAAAAAGCCCAGTGTAAAAGCGCCTATCATAACTAGTGTCTGCATGATAACGTAGACAAGAACACCCTTGCCGGTTTCAGGATCAGCCCCCACAAGAATCATAAAAATGCCTGCGATTCCGCTCAAAACAAAAAAGCTTATGATAAACACAATAAAGCTGATAAGTAGCACAGAGGGCTGAATACGAGGTCTTGGGGAGACAGCAAGCTCCCTGATGTGGTTTGCTAAAAACACAATTGCAATTCCCAGCCCCGCAATCGCAGCAAATATCAGCCCGGCCGTAAACGCCTTGAGCACAGGTGACTTTAGCATACCCTGGGTATCTATTAACTCTGGGCTTTCGGACCCGCCTGTGCTTATCCCCACAATTTGCAAGAGTACGATTATCGCGATAATAAAACCGATCAACAACATATAGCAGCCAAAGCTGTTTGGGTGTTCGGTTTCGTTAGGACGTTCCATCGGCTCTCAGGATTCTCCCGCCTGCCGCTTTTCAGTTGGTATATAAGATGAGGCAACTTCTCCTTCGCGCAGATCTTCTCTTACAACTGTGGGGGAATTATGGGGCTGCTCGCTTTTCGTTTCCTCTTTCGGACCGTCTGTTACCTGCAAACTACTGTCGGCAACTATTTCAGTCGGTAAGCCTCTGTCGATCCATTCGAGGTAAGCGGTGAGCATAGTCCTGAATTCGATTTCAAACCGATCTCTTGCGGCTTGCAAAAGGGCTATTTCACTTCTCAGCCTCTCTGAGTCCCTCTGGACATCGGCCATCATTCTAACTCGTTCCTGTTCAGCTTCGCGCATAATCATCTCTGCCTGTCTATGGGCGTTGATGCGAAGCTCATCCGCAGTTCTTTGGGCAAGTGTGAGCGCATTGGTCATAGTAGACTCGATCTCGCGTACCCTTTTGATCTCGGCTTCTAGACATTCTACTTTTCGTTGGAGTTCGGCCTTTGCGTTCAGAGCCTCTTCGAGTGACTCCCTTACCATTCGCAAGAACTCGTCTACTTGTTGCTTATTATAGCCTCTAAGAGCATTTTTGAACTTTATGTGCAGAATGTCTATAGGTGTTATAGCCATAAGATATCAACCCGTTAACGTCGAAAAGCAAGACTAACCACGACCATCCACAAAATCTGTAGGAGCACGATCGCGATCAGTGGAGATAGGTCTATGTATCCGGTTCGCTCCGGTGGTACTAGTCTACGAATGGGACGGTAGATCGGCTCTGTGATCTTTCTGAGCGTAACTACTACGGGGTGTCTCCGATCTATCTGCGGAAACCACGTTAGGATAGCGTCTACTATGATAATCCAGGTAAGAACCCGTATCAAGTAGCCTGCCAGTCGAACAATGGCAACGACCGGATCCATTCTATTCCTCCGCCGATATTAGCCAAGCTCTTCCGCTCTCTGGGTAGCCGCTTTTATCGCCTCTATTATAGCTGAGCGAAACCCCGCTCTTTCCAGGGCATCGATACCCGCCATGGTCGTGCCGCCTGGGCTTGCTACCTGGTCCTTAAGACGCGCCGGATGTTCTTTCAGATCAATCACCATTCGGGCAGCGCCCATAACGGTTTGAGATGCGAGTTGCGTTGCTATTTCCCTAGGCAGTCCAACGAGGACCCCGCCGTCGGACAAGGCCTCGATGAGCATATATATGTAAGCCGGGCCGCTGCCACTCAGGCCCGTAACGGCGTTTAGAAGGCTTTCCGAGACTTCAAACGAAATGCCTACCGCATCGAAAATGCGCTTCGCCGTTGCCACATGCTCGTCCGTTGCCGATTTACC
>Ga0197142_1003878_pt1 | contig 12321 bp, 4 predicted proteins | sample GBS60_MetaG_FD_148614 | JGI IMG/M metagenome (GOLD analysis project Ga0197142, IMG submission 148614) | Sediment microbial communities from Great Boiling Springs, Gerlach, Nevada, United States - GBS 60_MetaG | ecosystem: Environmental > Aquatic > Thermal springs > Hot (42-90C) > Sediment... | reverse complement strand
ACCACAAATTACAACTTTGAAGGTGGATACTTGTTTTGTTAGTAAAGGCATTGCATACAAAAATAGGCCCAGGGATGCTTCATTAAAAGATTTTGTCATTGTTGATTCTTTACTAATAAATACTGAGTTGTATCAATTAGAAAAGCATTCCGATACGGTAAAATTCGGTTTCCGCCTGTTGGATAAATTCAGAGATGGTCGTTTCGGCGTTTATGTTGTTGATACTATGAATCTCGAAAGCCAGCTACTTGTTGAATGGATTAAAGGGTTTACACTTGGGAACGAAGGCAAAATGCCAGGCGAGCTAATCACCGTATCTGGTGAAACTGCTACTGGGAAGGAATTTTGTTTCGATTTACCCATCGTTAATTATGGCATATTTTCGCAAAATATAAATGCCATATATTTGAAAAATACTAAAATCTTTCCCAAAGATTTTGTGCCTCAATCAGTTGAACCTTTGCAAAAAGTTAATTATCAGTTTTGTATTAACTTTTCGGGCGACACTACAATTATTGATACAGTAGTTATTGAAAACGAATGCGACAAGTTCCCAGTTGCTTCTCTAAAAGTAACTTTCGCAACGGACAAATTTCCACCAAAAGTTCTTTTCAATTCCGATAGTTGTTTCCATACAATTGAAGTAGTCGTTAGTGATTCACTTTCCTTCGATAAAGGTTTAAAAAGTGTGGAAGTTGTGGAACAAGTAAATTGTATAACAGAAACAATGAATGAATTACCTCGGAAAGTGAGAATTAATGTGAGAATTTTGGATGTCCGAAAAGATGCTTTTATTAAGATCGTTTCAGAAGATTTAGCTGGAAATAAAATAGAATATGAAAAAGAGATACCTGGATTCACTTTATCGTTTCCACAGGACCTTGAATTTCCTCTTTACTCTGGAAGTTATTTCGTTGGAGATATTTCTTGTTCCGATATACCTTTGTTTAACATTGGTAAACATACTTTGATAATCGAAAAGGCTTATTTTCAAAGGAACTTTGAGTTTAGCGTCGCACCGAGTTATTTGCCTATTGTGATTCCACCTAAAGGTAAATACAATCTGCGTTACTGTTTTAATCCTCTAAAATCGGAAAACGTAGTCGACACTCTTGTCGTAGAATACGAGCCTTTTTGTATCTCATTTAGAATACCTTTTGTGGGTGTTGGCAAAACAATTGAATTAACTACGAATTCCAATTGTAATGTTACAGTATCGAGCAGAATATCAGAAAAAACTAATAAAAGTGGTACTGTTCAGGTTTTTCCAATTCCGATTTCAGAGATACTTTATGTCGATATCTCACCACATATAGATTTATCTTGCCAGTTACAAATATTTGATCTTTTAGGAAGTTTGGTGTTTGAAAAGTTTGTTGAGAAAGGAGCTGGATTAGTTGAATTAAACTTAAAAAATCTATCGCCTGGAATTTACTCTCTGATAATTAGAACCGAGGATGGAGTGATTAAAAGGACTAAATTTGAAAAATTTTAAATTCAGATTAATATTTTTTCATAAATTTCGTTTTGAGCATTTTATAATTTGAAAGAAAAATGAAAAGAACAATATCAATTTTTGTTGCTGTAGTTTTAGGAGTTGTAGCGGGGATGTATTTTTCCCCTTTGATTTCAACGGACAATATATTTCAACAGATAAAAAAAATAGATAAAGTATTGAATATTGCTGCAAAGAATTATCTTGAACCAGTCGACACCCAGAAACTCACCGAAGCCGCAATTAAAGGACTTTTGAATGAACTTGATGTTCATAGTGTATATATCCCTGCCGAAGAGATGAAGCGAGTTACCGAGGACTTTCAGGGCAGTTTCGAGGGTATTGGTGTTGAATTCGATATTATAAATGATACAATAGTAATTGTATCTCCTATTCCAGGTGGTCCCAGTGAAGCTTTAGGTATTCGTTCTGGGGATAAGATTGTGAAGATTGATGGCGAAAGTGCTATAGGGCTTTCACGCACAGACGTACCTAAAAAATTGAAAGGGCCAAAGGGGACGGTGGTTGAAGTTGACATAAAGCGAGAAGGTGTTAAGGAGTTGCTTCACTTTCGCATCGTTCGAGATAAAATACCTTTAAATACAATCGAAGCTGCCTTTATGGTCGAAGGTACCGATGTTGGGGTTATTGTTGTCAATAGATTTGCTGCCACTACTCATGATGAACTTGTTGATGCTTTAAATAAGCTTTCACAAATGGGAATGAAAAAATTAATTTTGGATCTTCGTGGAAATCCAGGCGGTTACCTTAACCAGGCATTTTTAATGGCAGAAGAATTTATACCTGCAGGTGATACTATTGTTTATACGAAGGGAAGACTTCCCGAATTTGATGAGGTTTATATTTCTTCGGGAGGTTCCAAATATGCGAAATTGCCTCTAATTGTTTTGATAAATTCAGGTTCTGCATCTGCAAGTGAAATTGTATCTGGAGCAATACAGGATCTTGATCGCGGGTTGATTGTTGGTGAAACTTCTTTCGGGAAAGGGCTTGTTCAACGGCAATATGATCTTGGAGATGGTTCCGCATTCCGGTTGACAATTGCAAAGTATTATACGCCATCGGGCCGCTGTATTCAAAGACCTTATAAAGATAAAGACAAGTATAGACATTTAGTGGGTAGACTTGAACTCGAGGAAGGTTCTTATATCTATGATGCATATAATAAAATAGTTTCACAGGTAAAAAAGATTAATGATTCTTTAAAAAACTCAAAAAATAGAATCCCTATTGATTCTCTCCCAATTTATTATACACGCTCCCGAAGAGTTGTTTTTGGTGGTGGGGGAATAACCCCTGATTATATTATTAAATCGGACACTATTACAAGGATGTCGGCGACAATTCGCAGTCAGAATTTGTTTTTTGAATTCATTGACAAGTCTCTTAAAAAGGAAGTCGAAAGAATTCGCAGCCAATACAAAGATTTTAAAGATTTCAAGTTAAATTATGTTGTTTCGGAACAAATTTTAGATCAATTCCGTAAGTTTGTCGAGGAAAAGAAAATCGAAGTTAAGGACAGCGATTGGAATGCCGATAAAGATTATCTCAGCGTTTTTCTGAAAGCACAAATTGCAAGAACGATTTGGAGCAGAGCTCAATTTTTGGAGATACTTTTTACTGTGGATAATCAATTCAAAAAAGCCTTGGAACTTTTTCCCGAAGCAATTAAAATTGCTAAGCTTAAATAGAATTTTTTTGATGGCAATTTTTTGTGCCAGTCTTCGGACTGGCTTTTTTATTTTATGTAACATTCTATAATAATTTGCTTCATAATAGGTTTTTGCATAATATTTGCTTAAATAGTTTTTAAATTACGAACTTCATTTAAAAGTTTTGTTAAACCAAAAATATTTAGCAAATTGCTTTGTTTAAAAGAGGGTTCCAGATGGAAGAGGTTTTGAAGGACTTCTTTGAAAGGCAATTCAAAGTCGAAACAACAGTTCGAAAACCAATTTCTTTCGAGAATTTTCTTAAAATGATTGCCGAGAAACCTTCCCTTTATTTACGAGATATTTTTCAATTTTTTTACGATATGGTTTTTTCATATGTCGGAGAAAGTAAAGCCAAAAGAGAAATCAATGGTGCCTTTTTCAAAAAGTACAATATCGATAATCTCCTTGCGACGAACTGCGAAATTCCCTTTTATGCTGACCCTATTTTTTCTGAACGCTTCATCGACTTGGTGAAGTCGTTCAAGAAAAGAACTATTCAAAATCATTTAATACTTTTCGAAGGGCCCCCGGGAAGCGGAAAATCCACTTTTTTGAACAATTTGATAAGCAAAATCGAAGATTATGGTAAGTCCGAGCAAGGGATTATGTTCAAAACATACTGGCGAATAAACACCGAAGTTATTCAGGGGGCAATGAAGGAGGGTGGAATATTCAATGTTTTCACCGACGATACAAATAATCTTGAAAATGAAAGGCGGGTAATTTCCGATGGAATTAAAAAGCGGAAGTCAATTGATTTTTCTTGTCCTCGCCACGACCACCCAATTCTTCAAATACCTAAAAGTTTGCGTTACGATTTGCTGGATAAAGTAATCGAAGACAGGAAATTCAAACGGAGACTATTCGGAGATAAAGAATACGAATGGGTTTTCAAAGAGATGCCCTGTAACATTTGCCAGTCGATTTATAATGTTTTACTCGATAGGTTGAAAAATCCATTAGAAGTTTTCAAAATGATTTATGCTCGTCGCGCTGTGTTCCGCAGATTGTTCGGTGTTGGTGTAAGTGTATTCAATCCCAGCGACCCTCTTGTTGTTGAACCATTTAGAAATCAGTTCATTGAAGATTATTTGCGGACATTGCTTCGCACCGATAATATAGATTTTGTTTTTTCCGACCTTTCGTATACTAATAATGGCATTTATGCCTTGATGGACATTAAAGAAAAGAACCTGGAAAGGCTTTTCCGCCTTCATGGAATAATTAGCGATGGAGTTCACAAGGTTGGTCTTATCGAAGAGCATATAAAGTCTTTATTTATTGGCTTGGTAAATCCAGAGGACAAAGCTAAATTTATCGATGTTCAATCTTTTCGTGATAGAATAATTTATGTTAGGATTCCCTATGTCCTCGACTACAAAACAGAGATTCAGATACTAAAAAACAAATTTGGAGATGGAGTTTTTAGAAAATTTTTACCACACACATTGGAGCTATTTGCAAAAATTGTTATTGCAACTCGATTGGAAAAGAATAATGAATTATTGAAGAGATGGATTCCCGATCCATTAAAGTATGATAAGTTTTTGGATAAATCCTACTTGCATCTTAAAATTTTAATCTTTTCGAATGAGTTGCCACGTTGGATAGACGATAAAGATATAAAGAAGATCGACTCGACCTTGCAAACTGCAATCTTAAAAGCTTCGGAATCCGATGGTTTCAAAGGTATTTCAGGTCGACAATCCTTACAGCTTTTTGGTGATTTTCTGGAAAAACACCAAAACCAAGACGACTTGATAACGATGGAGATGGTTGTAAACTACTTTATTTCTTCGGATATTCCCGAAATAAAGGAGCTACCGCAAGATTTAATTGTTGTTCTCGCCAACGACTACGATTATACAATTACTCAAGAAGTCAAGGAGTCAATATACTTTTTCAACAAAGAAGAGATTGAGAGTCAAATTGCCAATTACCTTTTTGCTGTGAATTTTGACATTGGGGAAACAATTCGCTCGCCATACACAAACGATGAAATTCAAGTTAATGAAGAATTTTTCCGAAATTTCGAAAAATCTATACTTGGAAACGATGCAACTCCTTTCGAGATGAAGAAATTCAGAAAAGAGACTCAACACATCTATGTCAACACTACTTTATCCCAAGAAATAAATCTTTATGGAAAGAAAATAAACGAAACCCAGCAATTCAAGGAATTATATCAGAGATTTACAAACAACTTGAAAGAGAATGCCTTAACACCTTTTTCAGGTAATATCAATTTTAAGACTGCTCTAAAAGAATACAACACTGCCGGCTTCGAAAAATACGACGATACAATAAAAAGAAGCATTAAATATTTGATAAAGAATTTAACGCAAAAATATTCTTACACAACAGATGGAGCTATTCATATTGTTGAGTACATTTTAGAACACCAGCTGGATAAGAAGTATTAGTTCAAGCCCTTATTTTACTGTTGAGCCAGGGGGAATATCTGCCGAGGTCGTTATTAATGTTAGTTTTGAACCATCGTCAGTGCTGGCTGCGAGTAACATACCTTCGGACTCGATACCCATAAGCTTTGCTGGTTCAAGATTTGCTACAACGACAATGGTTTTGCCAATAAGTTCTTCTGGTGAATAGTGTTCACCAATTCCGGCAACTATCTGGCGCCGGTCATCTCCTAAATCGATAATAAGTTTTATTAGTTTCTTCGATTTTTTTATCCTTTCTGCTTCGAGTATTTTTGCTGTTTTTAATTGTATTTTCGAAAAATACTCATAGGAAATCATATTCTTCTTTTCCTCTTCAAAAATTTGCTCGGGGGATTTGCCGAGTTTGCTGATTTGCTTTTCGATAATTTTATCTTCAATTATTGGGAAAAGTATTCCAGGATTGCCTATTTTACCTCCTGGTTTTAAATGAAATTCGAATGCTGTTGACCAATCGTCATCGCCCCCAAATCCAAAGTTTGGTTCACCCGTGATTGGCTTCAACGACACGGCTTCGAATATTTTCTTCGTCGTGAAAGGAATTATCGGCGAAAAAAGTATAGCAAAGGAATAAAGCAATTGTGAACAAATAAACAAAGTCTTTGCACATTCTTCTGGATTTTCTTTGTATGTTTTCCAGGGTTGTTCATCGTTGAAATATTTATTTGCCGAACGGGCTGAATTCATTATTTCCGATACAGCATCACGGAGTTTGAAGTTCATAATTAGGCTTGTTGCATTTTTTTGTGAACTTGCAAGGCCTTTAATAAGTTCAATTTCATTTTGTTTTAAAGTCGTGAAATTGTTTTGTTCAAGGTTTCCTTCGTTGTAAAATGAATAAAAAGCAGTTTTCCATTCCACGGGAAGGTTGTTGTAGTTTTTTGGAAGTTCTGGAATTTTGCCTTCAAAATATTTGGAGATAAATTGAACGACACGATTGACAAAATTTCCGAAAATTCCTGCCAATTCGCTATTATTTCTGGTTTGAAAGTCTTTCCAAGAAAAGTCTGCATCCTTTGTTTCGGGCAAATTACAAGCAAGGGCATACCTTAGTGCGTCAATCGACGAACTATCGGGAAAATCGGAAATAAATTCAATCAAGTCGATTGTCCAATGCCTTGATTTAGAGAATTTCTCACCTTCTAAATTCAAAAATTCGTTTGCAGGAACATTTTCTGGTAAGATAAACCCATCGTCCCGAGCAAAAAGCATTGTTGGGAAAAGTAATGTATGGAATACGATATTGTCTTTTCCAATAAAAGCTATGTAATGGGTAGAGGGGTTTTTCCACCAGGATTCCCAATCTTCTTCAAAAGTTTTATACTTGGTTTTGAGTTCGTTCATCAGATGCTTGGTTGCAGAAATGTAGCCAAGTACAGCCTCGAACCAAACATACATCACTTTTCCTTTTGCCTTTTCGGGGTCGATTCCTTCGATGCCTTCGATGGAAACACCCCAGGAGAGGTCTCGGGTGATGGCTCGCTCTTTCATTCCCTGTTTGAGCCAGCTTCTACTTTGTTGAATTACATTTTCTTTCCAGTGGTTTGAGTGTTGTTCAATATAGTTTTCCATAAAGTTTTGGAAAAGGTCGAATCGAAAGAACCAGTGCGTGGTTTTTTTGACGATTGGTTTCTGGCCTGTTATCAAGCTTTTAGGCGAAATCAAATCTAATTGGTTGTAGTAGGCACCGCAATTTTCACATTGGTCGCCACGGGCTTTGTTGTAACCACAATTTGGGCAAACTCCTTCGACATAACGGTCCGGAAGGAACATTTGGGCAACGGGGTCGAAAAATTGTTCCTCTTCTTTTTCAATTAAGTAACCTTTTTTCAAAAAGTCGGCGAAAAATTCTCTTGCAGTTTCGTGATGGATAGGCAGCGATGTTCTACTGAAAATGTCGAAACTCATTCCGAAACGGTCGAAGGCAGATTTATTCGCTTCGTGATATTTATCGATAATTTCTTTTGGCGATTTTCCCTCTTTTTCGGCAGCAATGGTTATTGCAACCCCGTGTTCATCGGAACCACAAATCCAAAGAGTGCGTTTTCCGTTTAAACGAAGGAATCTGACGTAGATGTCTGCTGGGAGATAAGCGCCAGCGCAGTGTCCAAGATGGATGTAACCATTGGCGTAAGGAAGCGCTGATGTAACCAAATATCGTTCACTGATTTCACTACTCATTTAGTTTTCGATTTTAACAAAAGAACAAATTTAAAGAAAAAAAACGGGCTGATTTGCTTATAGAGTAACTTTCTTATCTATTTATTAATTCTTGCTTTTAAAAACTTTTTTAACTTGACACCTTGCTGCATATTTTAAAAGATTTAAAGGATTTTGTATTGAATGTTCTTGATGGATGAGGTTTATTTTTCTAAGATCATATTCTGATTTGCACCTTCATTTTCACCTAAGATTTCTTTGCTTATAAATTAAGGTAAACCACATCATTAAGATGTGGCTTACCTTGCAAGAACTTTCGTGATTTTATTAACTTATTCAATGACTCGAGGACATCTAAAAGTAAAACTTTCACGTTTTCAAATTTTTTCATTCTTATAAGAAAGATTGATAAAATGTAAATTTGTTTAAAGAAGTTTTTTACTCTGGTATTTCAACTGCGACTAAACTTGTTGCATCTTTATATTTAATTTTAAAAAGTACGGCATCGCCAGGCTTTTTAGAATCAATTAACTTTTTTAGTTCTTTTACTGAGTTAATTTCTTTATCGTCAACTTTTACAATTACGCCACCAGGAGATAGACCACGATCATATATTAGTGAGCGTTTGGTAACATTTTTAATAAAAACGCCATTATTTACGTTAAATTCTGATTTGATTTTGTCGTCCAGCGGTGTGACCACTAGACCAAGTTTTTCGATATTAGTTGGCTCTCCGGGTTTGGGTTCTTCGAAGTCTTCTGAGTCAGTTTTTTCGGCAATAGAGGAATCGCGAGTTTCGAGTTTGACTTTTTTCTTGATTTGTTCTTTACCGCGAAGGATCGTTAATTCAACGACATCACCAGGAAGGCGCTTAGCAATTTCCAATTGTAAGTCGCTTGAAGATTCAATTTTCTTACCATCGACTTCGAGAATAACATCTTCGACTTGCAGGCCAGCTTTTTCGGCAGGGCTTCCTTTTTCGATTTGATTTATGATTGCACCTTTGACTTCTTTCATTTTTAGAGCTTTTGCAAATGTTTGGTCAACGGTCTTTATATAAACCCCGAGGTAAGCACGTTCGAATTTTCCTTTCTTTATAATTTCAGAGGCGACTCGTTTAACAAGGTTGGAAGGGATAGCGAAGCCGTAGCCTATGTAAGTTCCCGTTCGGGTTGCAATTGCAGTATTAATACCAACAAGGCTTCCATTAAGGTTGAATAAGCCACCGCCACTATTACCAGGATTTATCGGCGCATCGGTCTGGATAAAATTTTCAATCGCGAGATTAGCACGGGAACCATCTTCGGGACGAATCAAATTTAATCCTCCTCGTCCTGTTGCACTAATAATACCAGAAGTAACAGTAGAGGATAAACCCAAAGGATTTCCAACTGCAATAACAATCTCTCCGACTTTAATTTCATCGCTGTTGGCAAAGTGAACGGGTTTAAAGCCCTCGCCATCGACTTTGATAACCGCCAAATCTGTCCATTTATCGGTTCCAATAATTTTTGCTTTAAATTCCTTCCTGTCAAAAGTCATTATTCTGATTTCGTCGGCATTTTCAACAACGTGATTGTTTGTAACGATGAAGCCGTCGGAGGTTATAAATACACCACTTCCTGCAGCTGTTACATCAGATTCACCTTCGTCGTGGAAACGTTTAAAAAATTCTTGCCATTCTTTGAAAAATGGGTCATCCTCATCGAAGGGAAAGAGGTTAAAGGTTTTGCCCTTTCTATCTTGTTTAAATTTTACCCTTATGTTTACAACACTTTCGATAACAGCATTTGCTGCATTTTGATAAGCATCGTTCAAAGCTTTTATGGTTGTACTCATTTCGATTGGCGGCTTTGTTGCCCCGATTTGAGGTTGTGCAAAGATTTGCCCTTTGAACAAAGAGAAATATAAGATTGCAATTATAGCAATTGAAAAAATTGAGATGATTACAAGTTTTAAATGCTGTTTTTTCATTTTGCCTCCATATGAATTTTACGATTTTTTAAAACGAAAGAGCTTTTAAATTATTACTACACAATGGAAGTATGGTTCGGGAAATAATTGGCTCGGTCTTTTTTTTTAGTTTTGTAGTTTAATTTGACTAAAATTTTATGTTTCTTTCGCGTATTGAATTAGTAGGGTTTAAATCATTTGCTAACCGAACCGTATTCAGTTTTGATAAAGGAGTTACTGCAATTGTGGGTCCTAACGGTTGTGGAAAAACGAATATTGTCGATTCAATAAGGTGGGTTCTGGGTGAACAAAAAACCTCGCTTCTTCGAAGCGAAGTGATGGAGAATGTCATCTTTAATGGTTCTGCTACAAAAAAGCCATTGGGAATGGCAGAAGTGTCTATCACTTTCATTAATGATAAAAACATTTTGCCAACACAATTTAACGAGTTAACCATAACACGGCGTCTATATAGAGATGGACAAAGCGAGTATTTCATCAATAACACTCAATGCCGTTTGAGGGATATTATTGATTTGTTTTTAGATACAGGGATTGGGCATAACTCATATTCCATTATTGAATTAAAGATGATCGAGAATTTACTGAATGGTAATGTAGACGAACGACGGCGACTTTTGGAAGAGGCTGCTGGCGTTGCAAAATATAAGCTCAGAAAGAAGGAAACACTTAAAAGAATGGATTCAGTTAGGAATGATCTTCAAAGAATCTTTGATATTGTTAATGAAATTGAACAGCAGGTCAAATCACTGTCTAAGCAGGCATCGAAAACTCGACGCTTCAACCAGATTCAATCGGAACTGAAAGAATTGGAACTTAGACTATGGTTTTATCATTTTAAGAATTACAACCTAATCCTTGAGAAAATTGAACAGAAAAACCGCTTGAATTTAACGGAAAAAGAAAAGCAAGTTTCGTTGTTTAACGAAATTGTTGGTGAAATCAGGGAACTTGATGAAAAGATTTCGGAACTGGAAGAGCAAATCGAAGAGGTACGTTCGGAAGAAAACACACTTTACCAAGATTTAACTGAAAAAAGAAATCGTATAAGTGTTTTGAAGGAAAAAATCAATTCTATTGGCACAACTATAAATAAAATAACAGAAGACCGAAAAGAAGCAGAACTACTGATTTCCCGTTATCAAAAAACACTGAAAGAACTTATTGAATTTAAAGATAGTAAAAGTAAAACTCTTAAGGTTTTAGATGAGGAATTCGAAAAATTAAAGGCTGAGGTAGATTCTTGGAATCAACAGCTTGCCGACAAACAGGCGGACTATGATAAATCAAGGGCTGAATCGGTTAGCTTAGAAAACGAACTTAAGTATGAAAGGCTCAATCTTAGTAGGCTAAGCTCATCGATTGAGCAATTGTGCCATAGTAAGGTAAGGATTGAGAAAGAAAGGGCAAGAATTGATAAAGAAATTGAAATTGTTACTGCCGAGATAGCATCGACCGAGAAAAAACTTGAAGAATTGAATTTGCAGAAAAGCGAGGTAGAGAAAAAACTTGGCCAGCAGGAACATTTACTGAACGAGAAGAAAAATCTTTTTGAGCAAAAAAAGCAAAAGGAAAACGAGTTAAAAATTACCTTGAAAGAGGTGCAAGTAACGCTAGAATTTTTAAATTCCGTTGAAGATATTGATGAAAGTACTAAATATCTTATTAAAGAAATTAATCAGAAAGAAGGGAAGAAATTTTCGTTGCTTCCCGAGGTCATTTCTATCGATGAAAATTATAGAATTGCATACGATTCACTGCTTGGACAGTTTAAGAATATTGTGTTGGTTAATGACGAAGCGGACATTGCCGAAGCTCAAAAGATCTTGGCCGAAAGCGGGATAGGGAAATGTTTCTTTGTTCCTTTGAGCGAAATTCCCGAAAATTTCGATATTTCTGCAAAATTTACCGACCCAAAGATAATAGGTTTCGTGTGGGAATTGCCTGTGGTGGACAACAAAATTCGAAATATTCTCTTTGGTATTTTTGGCGATAGCGTTGTTGTCCGGGATTATGAAGATGCTTTAGAAATTTCACGGAAATATTCTATTACTTGTGCTGTAACTTTATCCGGTGAACTTATCTGGGGTAAATATGTTCACAAGCGGGGTTCAATTCACAAAAGAGAAGGAATAAGTATTGGCAAAAAAGATAGAATCAAAAAGTTAGAAAAGAAGCGAGCCAGCTTAGTCGAGGATTTAAATGAGATTGAGCAAGAATTAAAGAATTTATCAACATCCATTGAACAAATAGCAACTTCTGTTAAAGATACAAAAAAAGTAATTTGGGGAATCGAGGAAAAAATAAAGAATTTCAATTTTGTTCATCAAAAGTACGAGAAAAAACTTGGGGAATTACGATTTCAAAAGGATTCGCTGGAAAAGGAATATCAGAAGGTAATTGAGGAAATCGAGAAGTTAACGAAAGAATCAAAATGCTTGGATGAAAAAATCAAGACTCTTTTGGAAAAATATTCAGATTTCGAAAATATTGTGAA
>Ga0197142_1003877_pt1 | contig 12321 bp, 12 predicted proteins | sample GBS60_MetaG_FD_148614 | JGI IMG/M metagenome (GOLD analysis project Ga0197142, IMG submission 148614) | Sediment microbial communities from Great Boiling Springs, Gerlach, Nevada, United States - GBS 60_MetaG | ecosystem: Environmental > Aquatic > Thermal springs > Hot (42-90C) > Sediment... | reverse complement strand
TTAACAATTGTGCAGGGCGCGTTCGCCAGCATGCATAACCCTTTGCAACAGGCCCTGCTGCTGACAAAGACAAGTCTAGCGATGGGATTGTCGTCGCCCAACCCAAACGTCTGCTTCTGAACGCGTGCACAGTTTGGGTGCATTCACCAATAGGGGCAATCTTCTACCAAGCTATGCTGCCAGCGAAGGCGAATCTATAGAGGGTGGGCGACGGCAGTGCCGTCGCCCACCCAGGGCTCTGCCCCTAGCTGTGAATGCGCCCCACAGTCTTTCCGTTGTGCATAATCCGAGGCTATGGCTTATCGTCTGTGCGTCATCCCCGGCGATGGCGTAGGTCAAGAGGTCATTCCTTGTGCGCTCCAAGTGCTGCGGCGCGTCCTGCCCAATCTAGAGGTGGTTGAGGCAGAGGCCGGCTGGGCGTGCTTTCAGCGGACCGGCAACCCATTACCCCAGCACACCATGGAGGCTGTCGCCGAATGCGGCGCCGCCTTGTTTGGGGCGGTGTCCTCGCCCACCAGGCGCGTCGAGGGCTACCGCAGCCCGATCGTGCAACTGCGCCAGCGCTTCGGCCTATACGCTAACCTGCGCCCGACCCACGGGCTGCCCGGCAGCGACCCGCGCGCCGCGCACGTTGACCTTGTGATCGTGCGCGAGAACACCCAAGACTTATACGCCGGTCGGGAGCGCATGCAGGGCGAGGAGGCGATCGCCGAGCGGGTGATCACCCGCGCTGCGTCGGAGCGCATCGCCCGCGTGGCCTTCACGCTGGCCAACCAGCGCCCGCGCCGGAGCGTGACCATCGTGCACAAAGCCAATATCCTGCCGATCACCGACGGCCTGTTTCGAGATGCCGTGCGCGAGGTGGGCGCGAGCTACCCCCAGGTGGCAATCAGCGAGATGCTGGTGGACACGGCGGCGATGATGCTGGCCGCCCGCCCTGATCAATTCGACGTCATCGTGACGACGAACCTCTTCGGTGACATCTTGAGCGATATAGCCAGCGTGTGGGGCGGCGGGATGGGCATGGCGCCCTCACTGAACTTGGGAGAGGATGTCGCGATCGCCGAGCCGGTGCACGGCAGCGCACCGGACATCGCCGGCAAGGGCATCGCCAATCCGTGTGGCGCCATCTTGAGCGCCGCCTTGCTGCTGCGCCATCACTGGCAACTCTCTGCACTCGCTGAGCGCATCGAGCAGGCGACCTACGCTGCAATTGAGGGCGGCGCCCGCACGCCGGATCTCGGCGGGCAGGCCACCACCCAAGCAGTGGTCGAGGCGATTCTGGAGCGGCTGTAATGGCTTTCTAGCTTTCTGATGCGTTGTTTCTAATAGAGCGCGCCTAAAGTGTAGGGGTACATTGAGGTGGGCGAAGGCGGCGCCTTCGCCCACCCGCTGTAGATGACAATCGCCGGTCAGCGGCTTGCCGATACTGGTGAACGCACGCCAGAGTCACTGGTCTGGGTAAGCTTTCTAAACTTGGAGGTTTCGCCATGAGTTGGTCGTTTCGCATCGCGCGCGTGCGCGGCATAGACATCAAGGTACACATCACGTTCTTCCTGATCTTGATCTTCGGCGCGCTGCAGTGGGCTGGCAATGTGCCGGATAACCCGCTGGAGGGAGCGCTGTTCGGCGTTGTATTGATGATCTTGCTGTTCACCTGCGTCACGCTCCACGAGCTTGGGCACAGCATCGCTGCGCAGGTGTTCGACATCCCCGTGCGCGAGATCGTGCTCTATCCGCTGGGTGGTGTGGCGTTCATCTCTCGCAATCCTGATAAACCCTGGCACGAGCTGGTGATCGCAGCGGCGGGGCCGCTGGTCAACGTGGTGATCGCAACCATCCTCTTCTTTGTCACAGGCGGCCTCGGCGTGAACTTCCTCGACGCGCCGGCGGTGTTGGCGGTGCTGCGAGACCCGTCGCTCGCCACCATGCTGCTGTGGTTGCTCTTCCTTAACATCACCCTGACGCTGTTTAACCTAATCCCGGCTTTCCCGTTGGACGGGGGACGCATCCTGCGGGCAGTGCTGGCGATGGGCCTTGGTCAGACGCGCGCGACACGCATCGCCACTACAGTGGGACAGATAGCAGCAGTGCTCCTCGGCATCCTGGGCATCGCCAACGGCCAGCTTCTGCTCACGCTGATTGCGCTGTTTATCTTCTTCAGCGCCGGCCAGGAGCGCGTTGTCGCCGAGTCCAAGAACGTCCTCACCAGCCTAAAGGTCGGCGATGCGTATAACAAACACGCGCTGAGCCTAGAGATCGGCGATCGGGTGAGCAAGGTGGTGGACTACATCCTAACCAGCTACCAACCGGACTTCGCCGTGATGCAGGGCAACACGATCATCGGCGTCGTCACCCGCAACGACGTGCTGCGCGCCCTGGCCGAAGATCCTATTGACCGCTACGTGACCGAGATTATGCAGCGCGACTTCCTGCGCGTCGAGGCGCATCGGTCGTTGGATGAAGTCCGCGACCTGCTGATAGCCAACGGCGCGCAGTTGGCGGCGGTCTTCGATGGCACGCGCTACCTGGGCTTGGTGAACCTGGATGACATCAGCGAGGCGTTCACCGTGCTGATGTTCATGCGCCGGCAGAGGGAGCTGCGTCAACAACGCAGCACCGTTGTGTGAATCGGTCGCGCAGAGGCAATGAGCGCTCCGGGGCTTTTCGCTTTCTGAAAGGCATGCGCAAACTTGAGCTTGTCCCCCCTACAGAGGCGATGGCGCGCTTGCGCAGCGCGCTGCGCCACGTGGTGCTCCCCGGCGAGGCGATCCCGACCGCGCAAGGGCGAGACCGCGTGCTCGCCGAGGATGTGCGCGCACCAATCCCCATGCCGGAGTTTCGCCGCAGCACGGTGGATGGCTACGCCGTGCGCGCGGCTGACACGCCCGGCACGCTGCGCGTGGTCGGCGAGGTGCGCATGGGCGAACTGGCGGCTGATGCGCTCGGACCGGGCGAAGTGATGGCTGTGCCCACGGGCGGCAACCTGCCCCCAGGGGCGGATGCGGTCGTCATGGCGGAGGATGCGCTGCCGGGCGACAGCGCCAACCGAATCACAATCACAAAGCAGCTCGCGCCGGGGGAGAACGCGATCCAAGAGGGCGAGGATGTCAAAGCCGGCGAAGTCGTCGTCCGCGCCGGGGCGCGCCTGCGCGAGCAGGAGATCGGCGGCTTGCTCGCGCTCGGCATCACGCAGATCAGCGTCCGGCGCAAGCCGCGCGTCGCGTTGATCGCCAGCGGCGATGAGTTGGTGCCGGCAGAGCGCCCCACCAAACCAGGCCAGGTGCGCAACATCAACCAACCGATGCTGGCTGCGTTGGTAGCGCGGAACGGTGGCGTGCCGTTGGACTTCGGCATTTTGCCCGATCGGCGCGAGGCCTTTGAAGAGGCAGCCCAGCGCGCCATGCGCGAGGCCGATGTGATCGTCTTCACCGCCGGCAGCTCGGTGGGCGAGCGCGACTTCGTGCCCGAAGTGATCAGCGGGCTGGGTCAACCGGGCGTCCTCGCGCACGGCATCCTGTTCCGTCCCGGTAAGCCAACCCTGTTCGCCGTCTGCGATGGGAAGCCGGTGTTCGGCCTGCCGGGCAACCCGATCAGCACGCTGATCACCGGCACGCTGTTCTTAGCTCCGGCGTTGTGGCTCATTCAAGGCGCGCATACCCCGCCCCAAGCCCGCCTCGTCCGCGCCAGGCTGGCCGAGGACGTGCGGTCGCCGCGCGATCTGGAGCACTGGTTCCCGGTGAAATTGCGCCTGGATGACTGGCACAGCGCCGACCTAGCGCTGATTCATGAGGCATACCCCATCAGCACCAAATCAAACCTGATCTTCGGCCTGGTGCGGGCGGACGGCATGGCTTGCGCGCCGATCGGCGTGGATCATCTACCTGCCGGCGCGGAGGTCGTCGTGCGCTTGTTTGATTAAGCCGAGCGCTTGAGCGGCGCGCTCGAGCAAGCGCCGGCTGCTCTCGTACGTGAGGATCTCGCGCGCTTCCTCGTAGGGCGCCCAGCAGTAATCTTGTATCTCAGCGCGCTGAAGGCGCACCTGCGGGTTGCGCACTTCGCCGAGGAAGTAGCGCACGCGCTTGGTCGCAGTTCGTTGCGCGTCCTCCCAGGCGGGCTTTGTGTATTCCTCTTCAAGGGCTGGCTCCGCGCGCAGCGCCACATCGCAAATGCCGGTCTCCTCGCACAGCTCGCGGCGCGCCGTGTCCACCTCGGTTTCGCCGGCCTCTGGATGTCCCTTCGGGAAAGACCAGTGCCCGCTGTTGTGTTGGACGAGCAGGAAGTAAACCCGTTGGCCCTTGCGATAGAAAGGGATGACGCCAAACGACTGTTCGATCGTCTCCGATGACATACGAGCCAATGATAGTCACCAGCGGACGTGGCCGTCGCCCTCGCAGACCCATTTGTAACTGGTCAGCTCGCGCAACCCCATTGGCCCGCGCGCGTGGATGCGCTGCGTGCTGATCGCCACCTCCGCCCCCAGGCCGAATTGGCCGCCATCGTTGAAGCGCGTGCTGGCGTTGACGAACACCGCCGAGGAATCAATTTCGTGGACAAAGCGCGCGATGACCTGGGGGTCTTGGGCGCAGATGCCATCGCTGTGCTCCAGCGTATGCGCTTGGATGAACGCGATCGCTTCATCGAGCGAATCTACTATCTTGACGCCCAGGATCAGGGCGAGCCATTCCGTGTCCCAGTCGGTCGCCTCGTCTGCGAGGCGCAGCAGCGGATAGCCCGCCGACTGGAGGATCGCCAGCGCGCGGGGGTCGCAGCGCAGCTCGACGGCCCGCTCGACCAGCCGCGCGGCCAACCTGGGCAGAAACGCCGGCGCGATCTCGGCATGCACCAACAGCGTGCCCAGCGCGTTGCAAACCGTCGGCTTGCTCACCTTGGCGTTGTACACCACGTCCAGGGCTTTGTCCTGATCCGCCGTCGCATCCACGTAAATGTGGTTGATCCCCATGCCGCCGGTGATGACCGGGATGGTGCTGTGCTCACGGCAGAGCCGATGCAAGGCAGCCCCGCCGCGCGGGATGATCAGGTCCACGTAATCGCTCAGCTTAAGCAGCTCCAGCACGCGCGCGCGATCGGTGTCCTCGATAAGTTGCACGGCGTCCGCCGGCAGCTCAGCACGGCACAGGGCTTGATGGATCACCTGCACGAGCGCTCTGTTGCTGTTCAGGTTATCGCTGCCGCCGCGCAGGATGACCGCATTGCCGCTCTTCAAGGCCAGCGCCGCAACATCGGTGGTGACGTTCGGCCGGGCCTCATAGATGACCCCTAACACGCCGATCGGCACGCGGCGCTTGTGCAGGCGCAGGCCGTTGGGCAACACGGTTTGGTCGAAGACCTCGCCTACCGGGTCGGGCAGACCGGCCACGGCGCGCACGTCGTGCGCCATGGCCTGCAGGCGCTGTGGGGTCAGCGTCAAGCGATCAATGAAATGTGCCTCGGCGCCGCGCGCCTTGGCCTGCGCGACGTCCTCGGCGTTGGCGCGCAAAATCTCGTCCTGGCAAACCAGCAGGGCGTCCGCGAGCGCGATGAGCGCTGCGTCCTTGTGCGCTGTGTCCGCTCGCGCTAGCTGCCGGCTGGCTCTGCGCGCGCGCTGGCCGATGATCTGCAAATCCATCGCTACGAGCGACAACTGTACTGCGGGACGAAGCCAAACGCTTCTTCCGCGCGCCGGCCGCTGATCAGCGCCTGATAGCCCTGAATGTCGGCGCGCAACTCGGCATCTGGGTAATAGCGCGCGATCAGCTCACGGGAGGGCATGTCCACATGGGTATCGCGGGCGGCGATGAAGGCCAGCGTATGCGAGCCGGCGGGCAACGGCGCCGTCGCAGCCAGATAGCAAGCCCGCGCGCAATCGTGAATATGCACATAGTGCGGTATTGGGTAGCGCAGATCCGGCGGGATGGCCTGTGGCAGGCTCGGCCAACGCTCGACGGTGACCACGTCGGTGAAGCGCAGGCTCACGGTCGTCAATCCGTAATCGCGCGCGAAATACTCAGCAATCTGCTCGCCGAGGTACTTAGAGAGCGCGTATTCGCTCTGCGGGTCAACCGGGTGCGCCTCGTCCAGCGGGAAGTACTGATAGCGCACCGGGCGATGCGCCGGCACGGTGTGGTTCACCTGAATAGACGAAGCCCATACCACGCGCGGCACGCCCAGGTGCGCTGCCGCCAAAAAGACGTTGTAGGTGATGGCCATGTTGGTTTGAAAGGTATGGGCGTTGGGGAACATGCCGCTGTCGGCGATCGCAGCGAGGTTGATCACTGCATCTGCGCCGCGGAGCACGTCGTAGCAACTGCCGGCATCGGTGAGGTCGGCGGCAATATACTGTTCCCGCCAGCTCCCGCGACCGACGCTATCCACGCCGAGCACCTGTGCGCCCTGGCTGCGCGCGTAGTCCACCAGGACGGCGCCGATCCTGCCCTTCGCGCCTGTGACGACGATCTTCATCGTGGAGATATTGTGATGCACTAGGCGAAAGCGGGCAAGCTAGTCTTCCCCCTTGCGCCGATAGACGGCCTCGCGCAGGCCGCGAATGTAGCCAATGGCGTATAGCCGCCCGTACGACGAGTAGCCGGGGTCATCGTTGCTATCGCCTTCTACGGTGGGCACGTGATCGGGGCGCAATACGCCCTCGAAGCCGATGTCCCGATAGGCCTCCATACAGGCCAGCATGTCGGTCTTCCCATCGTCGTGCCAGGTCTCTTCAAAGCGCCGCGCGTCGCCGCGCACGTCGCGGAAGTGGACGAAGCTGATCTTGCCCTGGCGGCCGAAATGACGGATCACCGCCGGCAAGTCGTCGGTCATTAACGTGAAGTTGCCCTGGCAGAGGGTGAGGGTGTTGTAGTCGCTGGGCACTAAGTCCAGGACGCGCTGAAAGTTCTCCACGCTGATGAGGATGCGCCCGACGCCATGCAGCGGGGAGAGCGGGGGGTCGTCGGGATGGGCGCTGAGCTTGACGCCGGCTCGCTCGGCCACCGGCACCATGACCTTGAGAAACGCTTCTAAGTTGCGCCAGAGGTCTTCCTCGCGGACTTCGGGCAGCGGCGGCCGCTGCTCGAACTCCGCCAGGTCGAATGCAGTCACCAGCGATCCGCCACGCGAGGGGACATCAACCCTGGTGCGCGTCCAACTGATCACCGCCATCCAGGCATAACACCAGACCGGGATCTCCAGCTTGCCCATGTTCTCCACCAGCTTGACGCACCACTCCAGCTCTTGATCGCCGCCGGGCAGGCCGCGCATCAGCTTATCCATCGGCGGGCGCGCTTCGATCACGGCCAGCTTAAAACCGGCATCTTCGTAGCGCTGCTTCATGCGCAACAGGGGCATCAAGTCGTAGGGTGTTTCACCTGGGCCGCAATCGCTGGGCAAGGGCAAGCCACCGACGACGTAGTTCACGCCGGCCTGTTTGACCAGCTTCCACAGGGAGGATGGCTGGGGAGGGAGGAACTCAGCAATTTTTATCATCGCCTGTAGATAATAACCTTCATGTCAGACGATGTCCAGTTTTACGACGTGGCCCCGCTCGGCAAGCGCCCGCCGAGCGACGCGCGCATCACAGACTATCGGGTGATGCCCTGGCCGGATGGCACGCGCGTGACGGTGGAGATGGGATTGACGCCTTTTACCGAGTTCCCCTCGATTGACGTGAGCATCCTAAGCGAGGCCGGCGAGGTGTTGCGCCATGTCTCGCTGGTAGGCGCAATGGAACGCCGGCCGGCGCCGACGATGTGGCTGCCGCGCGGCATCCCCAAGGGCACATCGTTGATCGCGCTGATGGAAGTGCTGGGCGATGAAGCGCCGCTCCAAACAGTGCGCGTGACCTTCAGCGTGGGCGGTCCAATCGTGAAGGCTACCGTGCAGTAGGCGACCGCCGCTAGCGATATTCCAGGACAGCAGGCCGAGCATCTACCGGCAGGCCCAAAGCAACCAGGATGGCTCGCGCGACCGACAGGCCGAAGAGCTGTGCAAAAGGCGTCTCGCGGCGATATTCGATCACCCGCGGCTCGCCGCTGATCCCGCCCAAGGCAGCCGCCTTATCCACCGCGTCCTCAAAGTAGCCCAGTTGATCAACCAGTTTGAGCTTGAGCGCCTGCCGGCCGGTGTAAATCCGACCATCGGCCAGCTTCTTCACCTCTTCGACCGTCATCTTGCGGCCGTTGGCCACGAGCGTGACGAAGTGCTCATACACTTCGTCAATCACCGCTTGCCAGAGGGCGCGGTCTTCCTCGGTGAACGGCGAGGTAGGGTTGCCGAAGTCCTTGAACTCGCCGGACTTGATGATGGTGCTCTTTAGACCGAGCTTCTCATACAGCCCTTCGATGTTGGTGAATTCGCTGATCACGCCGATGCTGCCGGTGAGCGTATCGGGGTGAGCGACGATGTGATCGGCGGCCATGCTGACGTAATATCCACCAGAGGTTGCGATGGCGCCCATCTGCACCACGACTGGCTTGCTGGCTTTCTTGAGCGCCTGGTAAATCTCGTCGCTGCCGATCACGCTGCCGCCGGGGGAATCCACTTTCAACAAGATCGCCTTCACATCGCTGTTCTCCGCTGCGGCCTTGACCAGGCGCGCGATCTCGGCTGAGGCAGCCACGGCTGTCGTGCCGACCAAGTCGAAGTCGGACACCTCGCCGCTGACGATCGGGCCGTTGACGCTGATGACGGCCACGGCCGGGCCGGTGAGCGGGCCGGAAAGATGGCGCGCCCTGATCGGCCCAGCGCCGGCGACAATCTCAGGGCTGGACGCTGCGCTGCCCAGCGACGCGCCCAGGCCAACCACCGTGGTTGCGATCAGGCACACGCACAAGAAGATCGGCAAGAAGGCGCCGACGAGGACGCCGATGATCGCCCACATCGCCGAGCGACCATCGCTTGTTGCTCTCTGTTCGGTCATTGCTCACACCTCCTGAACGGACGAGGACCAGTGTATCTTAGGTTTATGAGGAAGGCGGTGTATATCTATCAACAGGAGCGATGCAAATGAAGGTCGCTGGCCGATGAGAGCGTATCTCGGCGCGAGCTCACCTGGATCTGTCCTCTGCTGCAAACGTGCCCAAGGGGCGTTGGGTGAAATTCCGTGGGTAAAGGCGTTTTGCCCCTGCGAGCGCGTCTTTCGGAGAGATATGCCGGTAGAGATTCCGGCGCTCCAAGCGCGTGCTGCCTTCGCAGCTCTTCTGTGTGCGAGGGATGAGCAATGGGCATGCTGAATGCTGGGCAAGAGCACATCCGTAAGCTAAAATAAGGCGAGTTGTGCAACACAGGAGAGGCGCACCGCACATACCACTAGGAGACGTCGAAACATGGTTGACAAAGATACCGCCCTTAGACTGATAAAAGACAAACCCTGGCACCACAGCTTTGAAATCATCCCCGGCGTGCACACTGTTGGCGCGTATGACCCCAAAGGATATTATGGGATGAGCTCGAACTGCCAGAAAACATGGAGGGCATGTCTCTGGCTGATATTGGGGCGTCAAATGGTTACTTCAGCTTTGAGGCGCGCAGGCGCGGCGCCAAAGTGACCGCTTTTGATTTTAGGCATAAAGACAATTCTGGCTTTGGCCTAGCCCAATACATCAATGGTCTAGACGACATCTTACATTATCACGTAAATGTATTAGACATAAGCGCAGAAGAATATGGCACATTTGACATCGTGCTTGCGCTTGGCTTGCTCTATCATGTTGCTGATCCTTATCGCGCTCTGGTTAACTGTGCGAGCTTATCAAACGACAGACTCATTATAGAATCTTATTGTATAGATTCTAAAGTTGGCAACCAACTGTCTAAACTTCCAATAATGATGTTTATCCCTGACGCTGAGCGATTTCCGGAGCAAGGTCAACCCAATACTGACCGTAGCAACTTCTGGGGATTTACATCTACTTGTTTATACAAAATGGTTGAGGACATAGGCTTTTCAGTAACCAGATATAGAGTCAAAAACGATCGCGTGCTCATTGATGCCAAAAGAGCATCTGTTGACCCTTCACACACACGGTTGCACGTGGCTTATAGCATCATCCCGCATTGTCCGATTGACGGAGATCCAAATAAACCCGAGAGCTGGCACATCTTCTAGGGCAGCACATTCGGTAGAACGCACCTGTGCTGTAGGGTAACCCTATCTTGCCAGCAAGAGGAATACGCGCAACCCTTTGAGCATGGGAATGCTGCCCTTGGGGGGCTGCCTACCAGTTGCTCCGCCAACAAAGGCCACTTCAAGGTTTATCGTCGTGTGCGCTTGCCCGAGTGACCTCTCTATCACAAACGCGCCCGAAGAACGCGTTTGCACCGGCGTAGTGGAGGCGACATCGCGTTTGGGTTAAGGCGACGCGCTGCAGGTAGCAGGAGATTTCGGATACTCCGCTCGGCATGGTTAAGGGCCTGGTATCGGGGTTGGCGTTGGCACAGGGGCGGGCGTGGCCGGCGGGAGCACAGGAGTCAGCAGCGTGTTCACGCCGAAGGCCAGGCCGGCGGTCACGCCCAGCATGGCGATCACGACAAATCCCGCGCCGCCGATGATGCCCAGCCAGGAGAGCACACGGGCCTGCTCCGGTCGCGTGGCATAGCGCGCGCCGGCCAGCCCGATCCCGCCAAGCACCAAGGGCAGCAGGGGAAGCGGAGGAATGCAGATAGCGAGGCCGATGCCGAAACAGGTGACGATGGAGAGAATCCCACTCACGCCGGCCAGCAGCGCGATCACGTCGCTGCTATTGCGCTGCTGGGTGATCCGCGGCGGCTCCGGCGCAGGCAGGCGAGGCAGCGTGGCCGCTCGCCCGAGCTTGTTCAGGTATATGTCGGGCGAATAGACCACCTTACCCTGAGCCATGAGCTGGCGGGCGACGCGCTCGCTGATCCGCCGGCCGTCCTCGGCATACCACAGGTGCGCTGCGCACAGCGGCACACCGGTGACCTCGCACCGTTCGATGGCCTCGTTCAGGCAATCCGCGCAGCGGGCGGACATGGTAAAGCAAAACGCCAGGCGCATGATCACGGCCTGGCGTTGAGCGAGCGGAGAGAGTGAGATTCGAACTCACGGTGACCCATACGGGCCACAACGGTTTTCGAGACCGCCCCGTTCAACCACTCCGGCATCTCTCCACGCCCTATATTTTACCGCGCTCCCGCGAGGATGGGATGCATCACCGGTAGGGGCATGGTCCACTTGCTCGTCACGCTGATCTGTCACGCCGGGCGCTCCCTCAACACCTGCCTCATCATTGCCCCTCCGCGTGAACGCACCCACCCAGGGGGCATGTTCAACTCCAGGGCCGACCCTTCACCAAGCGATGCGATCAGAGAAGACGAATCTCTGAGGGTGGGCGACGGCACCGCCTCACTCACCCAAGGTCTTATCCCTGGCTGTGAATGCACCCTCATAGACAGTTATGATTAGCCTATGCGCCCGCGCGTGGTGGACTGGACGCTTTACGGGCTGGCGGCAATCGCCGCGCTCACCGGCTTCGGGGCTTGGCTCGTGACCGACCAGCACAGCCGCGCGATCCTCACCGCGCATGCCGTCGCCGGCTTTGCCTTGCTCGTGCCGCTGGCCTGGAAGCTGCGCCGCGTCCGCCTGCGCCTGGTCCGCCTCAAGGCCTGGGACGCGAAGACGCCCATCTCGGCGTTGACGACCATCGCTGTGCTCGCTGCGATCGGCAGCGGCGCGTTTTGGACGCACGCCCAATGGCCGACCGGCTACCCGAACGGCATGCACATCCACATCGTCGCCGGCCTGGCGCTGGGCGGGCTGTTGGGCGCGCACGTGCTGCTGCGCTTCAAGCGTCCGGCGCGTCACGATTTCTCTGGCCGGCGCGACGCGCTGCGCTGGCTGGGCATGCTCGGCTTCGGCGCGGCTTTGCTGCCGGCTAAGGAGGCGCTCAATCGCGCCCTCGGGTTGCCGGGCGCGCAGCGACGCTTCACCGGCTCGCGCCACGCAGGGAGCGATTCCGGCAACGCCTTCCCGATCACCAACTGGCTGTTTGATCGGCCCACGCCAATAGACACATCCCGCTGGCGATTAACCGTGCGCGGCGCAACCGCGCGCGTGTTGTCGCTCAGCGATGCCGAGCTGGCGCGGCTGCCCCAGACCAGCCTGCGCGCCACGCTTGATTGCACGGGTGGCTGGTACTCGACCCAGACCTGGCGCGGCATCTCGGTCAGCGCGCTATTGGATCAGGCTGGCGTCTTGCCCTCGGCGCGTTTTGTGAGTTTCGTCTCGGTCACCGGCTACCGCTGGAGCCTGCCGATCGCTGAGGCGCGCGCGGCGCTGCTGGCCACGCACGTCGGCGATGAGCCGCT
>Ga0197142_1003876_pt1 | contig 12322 bp, 8 predicted proteins | sample GBS60_MetaG_FD_148614 | JGI IMG/M metagenome (GOLD analysis project Ga0197142, IMG submission 148614) | Sediment microbial communities from Great Boiling Springs, Gerlach, Nevada, United States - GBS 60_MetaG | ecosystem: Environmental > Aquatic > Thermal springs > Hot (42-90C) > Sediment... | reverse complement strand
GGGCCTGTTCGGTCCGATAGGCAGCCACCGCAAACCGCACGTCGGGTACTGCCTGATGGACCCAATGGGCCGTCTTCAAAAAGGCGGGGAAATTGGCCTGCACCTCCTGCATCCGGGAGCCGGGCAGAATGGTTATCCATCGGCCCTGCTGCCGGAGAGGCTCCAGGAAGGTCTCGTCCAGTTTTTGTTGCTCCAGTTCGTCGAAAAACGGATGCCCCACATAGACGGCCCGACAGCCGTGTTGCCGGAACCAGGAGACTTCAAACGGCAGTCCACAGAGAACCAGATCGACTAGGCGGCGCATTTTTCGGACCCGCCAGCGTGCCCAGGCCCAGATTTGCGGCGGGGCATAATAAAAGACCGGAATCCGATGGACCTTGGCCCGCCGGGCAATCCACCAGTTCAGCCCAGGATAATCGACCAACACCACGGCCTGCGGCCGATGATGCCGAAAGTACCGATCCGCCCAACTGACCAGGTTCCAGAAGGTGGGTAAATGCCAGAGGACCCGACCGAACCACATGAGGGCCAGTTGGGTCAAATCGGTCTGCAACCTGGCCCCCGCTTGGGCCATCCGAGGCCCCCCAAAGCCCACCGCCTCCAGAGCACGGTATTGGGCCTGCAATTGCCGAATCAAATTGGCAGCATGAATATCGCCGCTGGGTTCGCCGGCAGAAAAGAAGATATGAAGAGGTTTCCGGAACTGGGGCGGTGCAGAAGGCATGACAACACGGGCTCCTTCCCTCTGTTTTGGCGTCCTCCAACCCGGGTAACACTTTAGCCGAATGAAGCACCTCGCCTCTCCCCTGCCGGGAAAGGCCGGCGGGACCGAAGGTATCGCTGGCTGAGGGGGATTTCAGCGGTACAAGGAGCCTGGATTCCTGCTTACGCAGGAATGACACAACGCCCCTTGCATTCGGCTAAAATGTTACCCGGTTTTTTGGGCTACCGAGGGTTTGGGGGGACCACCCAATAATAGTCTTTGGGTACCCCTTTATATAGTTGGAGGGTATCTACCGGGCCCAATTACCACAATCTGTGGTGTTCGAGCCGACTCGTAGCCCCTACCACTGGTAGGGGCTGGTTCCAGTAGATACAGTCAAAATATTAAATATTAATATCCCGTCAAAATATTAATATCCCAAAAACGTTGGGGGGAGAAAAGAGCAAGCGGTTTGGCCCCCAGAGGGGCAATCAGGGCACCGAATGGGGTATCCCGGGATAGGCTTTGCTTGGACTTCTGGGGGTGCTCAGAGGTGGGCGGGGCAGAAGGGCGTTTTGTGGCCTAAGAGGCTGTCCCGAAATTGCCAAATCCGGGTGTTGACCAACAAGCCGGGGCACCCCCCTAGTTATTAAAACCCTAAAAAACAGGGTTTTTCCATATCTTCTGCCGCCGGGCTAGAAGCCACCGGATGAGGGAAAATGGCATTTCGGGACAGCCTCTAAGTTCGACTTGTGCCAATTTCGGAGGCCCTTCATCGGAGCAATTTCTTAGCTTGACTGTATCCACCGGAGCCGGTTGCGTTGTGGCCTACAAACTACTACTGCTTGTGATGCATCTGTGTCGGCCCGCTACCTATTGCGGCCCAGACCGTACAACGCAACCGGCTCGTCTGATCGCCGGATGTCTTGATGGGGAGTGGTGCCACGCTGAGAACGGTTCCGTTGGAGTACTTTCTTTTACAAGGAGGCTCGGGGGGGAGTACGCGCCAACACAGCGGCCCATACTGCCGAAGCGCCTGCCTGTTTGAGTAACTTGGCCAGTTCCCCACAGGTCGCTCCGGTTGTCAGGACATCATCTACCAGAACGATCCTGGCATCTTGGACCGAGGCGGTTTGCCGAAGTGTAAAGGCTTTATGAACATTTGATTTCCTTTCCGTGGGGGACAATTCCGCCTGGAGCCGAGTATGCCGCCGCCGAATCACCAGCCGATCTCCCACCGGCACCGCCAAGGCTCTCCCCAATGCCTGGGCTAAAACTTCCGGACTGTTGATGCCGCAAACCCATCGGCGACGCCAGTGCATCGGCACCGGCACCAGCAAGGTGGGCTTCCATTGGGCCACTCGGTCCCGGAGACGGCAAGCAAACATTTTTGCCATGGCTTGGGTTAATGGCAGATTCCGTCGGTGCTTCATCCTAAGGATTATGTTCCGTAGAAGCCCGGTATATTGCTCTCCAGCGGCTACGGCATCCAGACTGCGTGGCAAACGGCGACAAAAGGGCAGGGGTCCGCCGCCTCCTTACCAGCAGGTACCAGAACCGCGCATCGTGTACACATATATCTATCCACGGGAAAAACTCTTTGCCGACAACTCTGACAAATCCACACCCCATCCGACGCCTCCACCCCTTCATCGCCGCAGACCAAGCAACGTGGCGGAAACACAAGATTCAGGAAAGCCCGAAATATTCCCCCTGCCATCTCTTGCCCCCAAGCTGCCAGTTTGGCCCACATACTGCCTCCTTCAAAAATACCAGACAAACATCTTCCTACCTATAGAAAGGCCCGGTCCAGATGGAGTCGCTCCTTTGGAATCCATCCGGAAAGTTCTAAATTGACTGTATCTACTGGGCCCAATTACCACAATCTGTGGTGTTCGAGATGATTCCTAACTCCTACCACTGGTAGGGACCGGTTCCAGTAGATACAGTCAAAATAAACAGTCTATCTTGTTCGGAAAGTTTCAGCGAACGTTCTGCTTTTGCTACCCATTCTGGAACGTGGAGTTGGGTTTGATTGTCTGTTTGGGAAAGTTGATCAGCCTCGTAAAATTTTAGTTTTGAGCAGGTTCGGAATCTATCTCTAAGGAGCTGCCGATTTTAGTCGGAACAGCATTTTTCTACCAAGAAGTTGTAGGATATGCTAGGAACAGAGCGAAGAAAATGTCCGAGCGGTGAAGGCCCCTGTGGTAAAAAACCGGCCATCATCGGGAGCACTTATTTTGAGTTTGGGGAAGATGGCAAATTGGTGTGGCGGCAAAGGTAAGCCCAATCCTCTCGGATGGTTCCATCTGGCCATTTGGGTAGGGGTTGTCTGGGCGGTGGCCGGGTGGGTGATGGCGGAAAACCGCTCGGCCACCCAGGCTGCTCTGGAATCCATTACCACCACAGATTTTTGCTCCCATGTGGCCTATTTAGCCGACGATGCTCTGGAAGGCCGATTGGCCGGCAGCCCCGGCGCCCAGGCAGCCGCCCAGTATCTGGCCCAGCATCTGGCCAAATGGGGTCTGTCGCCCGCCGGGCTGAATGGATCCTATTTCCAGCCGTTCGGAAAAGGATACAGAAATGTATTGGCCCTCCTACCCGGCAGCGATCCAGAACTTCGCAAGCAGGTGATCGTCTTGGGCGCCCATTATGACCATATTGGCCGAGGCGAACAAGGCCATAGCCGCGGCGGCGTCGGCCAAATCCATAACGGCGCCGACGACAATGCCAGCGGCACGGCCGGTCTTTTGGCATTGGCCCAGGCGTTCTCTGTGCTGCCCGAGCCGCCCAAACGCTCCGTGCTTTTTGCCTTTTGGGATGCTGAGGAATTGGGCGTCCTAGGCTCCAAACATTGGCTGGCCCAGCCCACGTTGCCCAACCACCAGGTCGTCTTCATGATCGGTCTAGACATGATCGGACGGCTCCGTCAGGAACAACTGACCATCTTCGGCATCCGAACCGGTTTCGGTCTGCGCCGTCTTCTGAGCGAACAGAACCAGTGGGTGGGGCTCCGGTTGGATTTCGATTGGAAACTGGCCCCCAATTCGGATCATTATTCGTTCATCGAAAAGAAAATCCCTGCCCTTCTGTTTCATACCGGGTTGCACGAAGATTATCATCGGCCTACCGATGATGTGGAACGGATTCATTGTGAGGGGATGGCGACGATCGTTCGGTTCGCCTTTTTGACAGCGTGGGCGTTGGCCAACCTGGAGATGGTCCCTGGCTTTCGAGAAGAATCGGCCCAAGAGACGCCCGAAACGCTTCGGGCCATGTTGCAGCGGCGGCCGGTTTTGCCGCTTCGGCTGGGGGTGGTCTGGTCGGAACAGGAATTTGTCGGGCCAGGGGTCCGGTTAGTGGAGGTCGTTCCGGACATGCCAGCAGCTCGGGCAGGGCTTCGGCCCGGCGACCATCTACTTCGGCTCAATGGCCAGCCGCTGCACAGCGGCCCGGACCTCCAACGCCATATAATGACCGCTCCGGGGGTGGTGGATTTGGTGGTCCTTCGGCCCGGCGAAGAGCGCCTGCTGGAATTTCGGATCGACCTTTCTGGCGAACCAATGCGCCTGGGTTTACTCTGGCGTCCCGATGAAGCTGAACCCGGAAGCGCTCTAGTTACCTATGTGGCGCCCGGCTCTCCAACGGACCAAGCAGGCATTCGCCCCGGCGATTATATCTATCAATGGGAAGATCAGGCCTGGCCGACCGATCAGGCGGAACTGAAAAACCGCCTTCGGTCGATCCGGGAAACGGTCCAGCTGGTGGTGGAACGTGAAGGCCGGCTGCGAAGCATATCGGTCCGGCTGCCGCTTCAGCCGCCCTCAAAAACTCATCCGACAGCCCCAACCCCCTCTCCAAAGCTATCCCTGGACGGTAGCAAAATCCCTTCCCCCCTACCATCTCCTCTCCTGCACGTGGCTGGTTAGTTTCCTTGTACCAGTTTCGCCGAACGAAGGGCAGCGATGTGTCATTTCAGCGCAAGCGGGAATCTGCAAAGTAACCCCCCTGTTGCCTAGATTCCGCTTGCCGCCCACCAGCATAGCGGTACGCCCAAAGGAACCCCGGATTTCTGCTTACGCTTGCAATGGCACACTTCTTCAAACGGCTATCTTGACTGTATCACCCAGCCCGATGACCACAATCTGTGGTGTTCGGGCCGATTCTTAGCCCCTACAACTGGTAGGGACGGTTTCGGTAGAGACAGTCAAACTAAACTGTTCTGTCACCTTCATACCCCGGGGAAAACCCGGCTTCAATATCCCGAGAAGAAGCTGCCGTGGTTCATAAAGTAGCCGGGCTGATAAGTGCCCTGCTGAATTTGATTCTGCTGTTGGAGCCGTTGGATGATCGTCTGGTGCAGTCGGTTGTTTAGCTCCAGGGATTGCATGCGCTGGCGGTATTGCTGGTTGAGCGTCTGTTGCATGACAAAGGGACGAACCAGGGAATAGTAATTGTCGATCGGTCCCCGGGGATTAAATCGGTACAGATTCATATAGGGACTATACACGGAAGGCGGCGTGTAATCGGAGAAAGGTTTTTCATAGGCGGCTGTCGGGGCGGCGGGTTGCACGGTCCCGAAACTCGGCACCTGTCCGATGGGTGCTACCTGGGGAACATACGGCCCATAAATGGGGTCCATGAATAGGGCGGGCGAAAGCATGGAGCTGGCCCCCACCGTGGGGAGTTGGGGACGGCCAGTAGCTGGGCCAGGATAACCCGGCATAGCAGGTTCCGCCAAACCCGCCGACGGCAGTCCAGACCCCCCCCTGGCCGGCCCAGGCATCATCCCCCCGGCAGGTTGCTGAATCCGTTGGGTGGGCACTGCCCCTGGAGTGGCATACGGAGCAGGCTGGGGGGCAACCTCGGGCAATGTGCCAGGCAAAGGAAGCGTCGGGAGGCCACCCGGTGGGGAAAAGCCCGGCGTCGGAGCCGATGGTCCAACCGCTGGACCGGGCGGCACAGGTTGGCCTTTTTCTGGCAATCGAGCCTCCGGAGTGGGCGGACTGGGCATAGAACCGGCCGGTTGCTGGGCCAACACCCACCCGGCAAACCCACCACCTACCAGCATCCCCGCCAAACCAATAAGCAGAACCTTTTTCATGACCCGGCCTCCTATGAAAAGAGTCAGGAACACGTGCGCCCACGGAAACCACTGGCACTGCAACGGCGGGGGCACATTTCTCCTGCCAGGCCCCCTCCTACCGGAAAACCTACAAGGTTAAACTCCTAGCCCTCCGTTCGGCTGAAGTACTCTACCTGGGAGACAGGTCTTTGTCCGGACAGGCGGGTAGTACTGTCCGGGATTGTCTTCCATGTTCTTCTGGGGCATTCGGCTTTGGTTGGGGGCTTCCCCCACTTGGTAATTTTATCCCTTTCTGAAGGGGAATGAAAGGCTGGTGAAGTTTCGGGGATGTCTGGCCGCTGGCAGCCGTTGGACCTGCAAGTTTCCAAAACCCCATGAATTAGGGGTGTTCGTATTCTCTTGTGAGGTTCTTGCGGAGGATTCTTTTGGGCAAAGATGGTGTTTTTCATTATGCATTTATTAATATACACAAAATACACAAAATAAATAAGACAAATATCGTATTTTTGGTTCTAGCGATGGATGCCAAGCTGATGCTGACAGGCCGTGTGCTGGGAAATGATCGGCAGAAGCTATCTGGGCCTTCAGGAGAAATGAGAAGATTTTCCGATAGGGTAAAATGGAAAAAATACCCACTCCCGGAAAAACCCGGACGCAGAAGGTTCGTCAATGGCGGAGGGGGCCTCTTTCCCCCGCATGCCCGCTCCCGGTCCCCCGAGTTTCTGCCAGATCGGATTGCCAATTTCTGGCAAATCGCCCTGCCAATTTCTGCCAGACACCTTGCCAGCAAGCAGCGGGTGGGACAAAATGGGGCTTCTGCAGATGCTCTGGGAGCGAGAAGCTCTTTGCTTGGAGGGAATACGGGAGCAACAGATGGCGATTTCCCCATGGCTGATTTTGGTTGTTGGATTGGCCACCGTGCTGGGCCTGATGGTACTGGGCCGGGTTCATGCCTTTGTGGCGCTGGTGGTGTCAGCTATGGTGGTAAGTCTGTTAGCCCCGGGGGCAACCGGAGAAAAGATGGCCCGGGTGGCTGAGGCCTTCGGCACAACGGCGGCCAAGATCGGCATTGTCATTGCCATGGCCGCTTTGGTCGGAAAAGCGATGCTCGAAAGCGGTGCTGCCGACCGGATTGTGCGAAGTGCCCTTCGGCTTTTTGGGCCGCAGCGGGCGGCAGCCGCCTTGTGTGCCAGCGGCTTTATTCTGGCCATTCCGGTCTTTTTCGATACGGTGTTTTATCTTCTGGTACCGTTGGCCTATTCCCTGTGGCGGCAGACCAGGAAAAACTACCTTTTGTATCTGACGGCCATTGCCGCCGGCGGCGTAATCACCCATACCCTGGTTCCGCCGACGCCTGGGCCGCTGTACATGGCCTCGTGCTTAAAAATCGATCTGGGCCTGATGATCCTGGTCGGCCTGATCGTAGGGCTGCCGGTAGCGATAGTGGCCTTGCAAGTGTGCCATCTGATGAATCAGCGGATGCCAATCCCCGTGCGAATTTTGTCCGAAGAATCATCGGCCAGCCAAGAGGCAGCTCAGCGGTTGCCGCCGTTGTGGCTGGCCCTGTTGCCGGTGCTTTTACCGGTGATCCTGATTTCCACGCAGACGGCGGCCAATCTGTGGGCCGAGGCCCAGAAGCCCCCCACCAGCATCAAGCCGGTATCCTCCGCTAAACCGGCTGATCAACCCGGTCGCCTTCGGCAGGGCGTCGCTGGGGCGGCCGATGCCGGACAGGGCCGCCCAACCTCTGCTCAGCAGGCCCTCTCTGAGGCGGCTGTGCAGATGGCCCAATTGGCCAAGCTGATCGGCGATGCCAATTTTGCCCTGTTTTTATCGGCGGTGATTGCCCTGGGCACGGTGATGGCGTATCGGGGCTGGACGCTGCGTCAGGTGGCCGCCGCCTGTGAAGAAGCCCTCAGCAGCGCCGGCATCATTATTCTAATCACCAGTGCGGGCGGAGCGTTTGGGGCCATGCTGGGCCAAAGCGGTCTGAAAGAAGCGGTCCAAGACCTGTTTCCCCAGGGCACCTTGCCGCCTGCCGGAGCATTGGCTGTTGCCTTCTTGACGGCTTCCCTTTTGAAAATCGCCCAGGGGTCCAGCACCGTAGCGATCATGACCACGGCCAATATGTTTGCCGCCATGGGAGCCGGCGTCGAAACCCTCGGTTTTCATCCGGTCTATTTGGCCGCCACGATTGCTTCCGGTTCCTTAGTCGGCTCCTGGATGAACGATAGCGGTTTTTGGATTTTCACGAAAATGGGCGGCCTGACCGAGGCGGAAAGCCTCCGCAGTTGGACGCTGCTTTTGGCCCTGATCGGCACGTGCGGGTTCCTGATGAGTCTACTAGCCTCCTGGCTGATCCCGTTGGTATAGTGATAAACTAGGTTGCCCGTATCCCCCGGGGCCAAAGGACACCCATCTGGGGGGAGTCTGAGCGATCTTTAGACCATGCAAGTCGTAGGGGGTTGCCCAGGCAGATACATTCAAACTAGTTGCCGGTCAGGGCACGGCCGGGACCAAGCCTTGCAGGATGTAGGCTGGGCGGGCCGGGGTATATGAAAGGAGTTGTCGGTCGGGGAGACCGGGATCCGCAGAAAGAGATCCCAGAGCGTGGACTATTCGTATCGTAATATTTTAGCCGACTGAAGAGGCGATGTTTTTCCCCCTCTCCCCTGGCGGGAGAGGGTAGGGTGAGGGGGAAATAAGAGGCCCGCCGCCTTCTTTTCTCCCCCTCACCCGGCCTGGCCGGAGGCCAGGCCGGCCTCTCCCGCCAGGGGAGAGGCGATTTGCTTCAATCGGCTAAATAGTTACGACTATTCTTAGAACGAGCTGGGGAGCCGGTGCGGTCATGGCGGAGATGGAACGTCAGCCCAGTTTGCCGGAACGGTGGGAGGTCTATTTCGAGGGGCACGTGCAGGGGGTGGGGTTTCGCTATACGGCCCGGCGGATTGCCGTCCGGTTTGCCGTAGCCGGGTACGTGAAAAACCTTCCGGACGGTCGGGTGCTTTTGGTCATGGAAGGGGTACCAGAAGAGATGGAGCGGATGCTCCAGGTCCTCCAGGCGGAGATGGGCCGGTATATTGCGCGGACCTGCCGAAAAACCGGCCCTGCCACCGGCGAATTCCGGGGATTTGAAATCCGGTTTTAACCCCAGAGGGTCGCCCCAGCACAGCGCTCTGGGGGGCCGTCTGGGTTAGACGGGCGGATTGGATGCCGAGCTGGCAGATTACCGATGGGGTGTCGGCTGGAGAGGCGGTACTCTGGTCATTGGGTAGGCGGCGGATAATCGGCGTCATAAACGCCTAAAATGCCAACTTTTCGGGAAAACAAACACCCAAAAATGGATCTTCGGGATCAACCTGTCTCTTGGCGGTTTGCCCCCATAAAATCGGAATTGTTTCGGGTACTTGTAGGTTGCCGGGGCCTCATTGAACTCCCTAGCAGCTTTCCCCGTACCAAAAATATTGCGTGAGGTCCCACCAGTACACCCCCCCCCATAGGAGTAAATTGAAGGAACCACTTAGAAGGTATTACGGGAGGAAAATCGATCCATGGGTGAAAATTGGTTTGCACCGATCTTCGAGATGCTGGCCACCTGGATGAAACCGTTGTGGCTGGTGGCCGTGGGTGGCGCCGTAGTCGGACTGATCTTTTGGGGCTTGAATCTGCTGGTTCGCTGGACCATGCCAAAGATTTGGGCCGTTGCCCGTGCCACAGCCAAAGAGGTCCTCCATCAGCCGATCTTTTTAGTCCTGCTGCTGATCGGGGCTTTTGGAATTGTGGTGTTTCCGTTTATCCCGTACAACACGTTCGGCGAAGACATCAAAATGCTCAAAGACAGCGGCCTGACGTTGATCCGGGTCTTGGCCATCCTTCTGGTGCTTTGGAGCGCCAGCGTGTCGATTGCTTCGGAGATCGAAAACCGAACGGCCCTGACGCTTCTGAGCAAACCAATTGGTCGTCGGCAAGTGATCATTGGCAAATATTTCGGCATCCTGTGGCCAGCGATGCTTTTCTTTTTGATTTTGGGGATGATGTTTTTGGCTAGCGTGTCCTACAAGGTCCAATACGACGCCCGGGAAACCGCCAAACCGGAACCTTCCTGGACCGAATGCCGGGATGAAATGCTGCAGGCATCTCCGGGTCTAGTCTTGGGGCTTTTGGAAACGGCCGTTTTAGCGGCGATTTCGGTAGCCATTTCCACCCGGCTGCCGATGGTGCCCAATATGATGATCTGTACGGTCATCTATATGTTAGGCCACCTGGTGCCGCTGATCACGGTCTCGGCGGTAGGAAAGTTGGAGATTGTGGTCTTTATGGCCCACTTGCTGTCGGCCATTTTGCCGGTGCTGGATAATTTTACCATGGAAGGGGCCATATCCACGGGCCAAACCGTGCCGCTGACCTACCTGGGCTGGGCAGCCCTGTATAGCATGATCTACTGTATCGCTGCTCTGCTCCTGGCCCTGTTACTGTTTGAAGATCGGGAACTCGCTTAAACCATTCCCTTCCCCTGCTGGGAAGCGTTGTGGGCTTGGTGCTATTTTGGGAACACTTTAGCCGACTGAAGCTTGCCCGGAGGGACCTGCTTGTCAGGTCCCCCGGGCACGATCAACGTGCCCTCCATTCGGTTACCATGTTACTCCTCAAACTGTAAATGAAACTGCCCAACCCCAACGAACACCAAGGGAAAACGACCGGTTCGGCCCCCTCGAATGGAAGGAATAGATTCGCCGACAGAACGTAACTAACTCCTTATTTTACAATAGGTTATGGCAAAAACTGCCGTTTCCGTTTACGGTTTGAGATACTCCGATTGTAAACACTTTAGCCGAATGAGGATACCCTTGGAGGGACCTGCTTGTCAGGTCCGATACCTTTGGGGGTATCTGTGTTGGATTGCCACTGGGTGGCCCTCAGAAACGTGCCCCGCCACGGCCCCCTCACCCGGTTTGGCCTTCGGCGTAGCCTCCGGCCAAACCACCCTCTCCCGCCAGGGGAGAGGGAAAAAAGCCCCTATTCTGCTAAAATGTTACCTCCAATTTTATCTCTTTGCCGAGCAGAGGAGGTACACTCATGGAACGCCGTTGGCTATTGCAGATGGTGGGTTGGACCTGTGGGCTGCTTGTGTTCTGGTGGGGCGGGGACATTTTGCAGGCGGAGGAATCGGCCTCGGCACCCCCGCCGCCCCCTTCCGCCGCCCGAAAGGTACTTGCCTTCTACTATCCCTGGTATGGCAATCCGAAATACCCCGAGGGCAGCGGGCGATGGAGCCATTGGGAGGGGGTTAATCCGGAGAAAAAACAGATCGACTCCAGCACGAATTATCCCAAACTGGGCGCCTACGATTCCCATGATCCGAAGGTGCTTGCCCAACATGCCCACTGGTCCAAGCAGGCGGGCATCCACGGCTGGATTGTCAGTTGGTGGGGCCGGGGCGATTTCACCGACCGGGCCATGCCCCGCATCCTGGACGCCTGTCAAAAGGCCGGCCTGCACGCTACAATTTACTACGAAACCGTCCGAGACCAAAAAACCCCAGAAAACGCCGCCCAGGAACTCCTGGAAGTGCTCAAAACCTACGCCGACCATCCGGCCTGGTTCCGCTGGCAGGGCAAACCGGTTCTGTTTATTTACGCCCGAGCCTTGAACGAACTGGGTCGAGACGGCTGGCAAAAAGCCATCGACCAACTCCGCCAAAACTATCCCCAAGGCGTCCTGCTGATCGGCGATCGGATGAGCCGGAAGGTCGCCCGCCTGTTCGACGGCATCCACACGTACATCACGGCCGAGTATCTCAAAGGCCGGTATCTCCAGGAGGTACGGGATTGGTGTGAAAAGGCGTTTCCCGGCTGGGTGGCCCTGGCGAGAAAAGAAAACAAAATCGCTACCCTGACGGTCATCCCCGGCTACGACGACACGAATAATACCCGCAAAGTCGGCTTCCAAGTGCCCCGGTATGAAGGCCATAGCTACGCCCTGCAATGGGAGGCTGCCATCGCCGCCCGGCCCGACTGGATTCTGATTACCTCCTTCAACGAATGGCACGAAGGCAGCGAAATCGAACCCTCGGAAGAATGGGGTGACCGCTTTATTGAAATCACCCGCATCTGGTCCGACCGTTTCACCCAGGCCGGAAACCAAGGCTTCCTCCAGCCTGCCAAACCGTAAAAAATTGTCTCCAGCGCACACCGGAAACGATTGTGTCCGACGAGCACCAGCCCCGGTGGGCCAAACCGTTTCAGACGTTCTGAAAGACACGGGGCCGGTTACTTCTGTCTCCTCCTCAAAAGACAACCGTTCCAAAACGTACAACGGCGATTATTCTTCTTCTGCCCGGATGCCCCGGCGGAAGGCGCGGAATTGTTCCGCCCAATCGGGCGGCGGCGGCACGCTGCGACCTTCCCGTAGCCTGCGCAGATCATCCGGCTTGGCCTGTTCGCCCACCCGGCTTACCCCCCGCGGCCGAAGCCCCAAATTCTTGAGCATTTCGTCCAGCTCTTGCCGTTTCCGACTGCCCGGCGGCGCCTCGG
>Ga0197142_1003875_pt1 | contig 12323 bp, 7 predicted proteins | sample GBS60_MetaG_FD_148614 | JGI IMG/M metagenome (GOLD analysis project Ga0197142, IMG submission 148614) | Sediment microbial communities from Great Boiling Springs, Gerlach, Nevada, United States - GBS 60_MetaG | ecosystem: Environmental > Aquatic > Thermal springs > Hot (42-90C) > Sediment... | reverse complement strand
ACCGGGCCAAGCGGACGCCGAACCTCCGGAGCAGCGGCCGGTTGGGGCAACGGTTCTTCAGGGACCGTGGTTTGCACCGCCTGAGGCAATTGCCGAGACGGCAGCCGATCGGGTGTCTGGGCGATTTGGATCGGTTGCTCCATGCCCCGGGGAACCACAGCAGAACCAGGCGGCGGCTGGGGGACCGCAGCCGAAACCGGAGCGGCAGATTTCCGATCCACCGGACGACTCTCCTGCCGGGCAATTGCCAAAGACCGGGGCTGATACACCGATGCCGTCTCCTGGGGCTTGGCGGCGGCTAGAGGGGGCGGGGATTCTGCTTGGAGAACCGGCTCCGGCGCCGGTCGAACTTGCCGATTCGGCCCGGCTGCTTTGGATTCCAGGGATTCTCCCGGGGTTTGGAGTGCTGGCCGGGGAGTTGCTACGGCAAGGGGAGCCGGTCGCTCTACCGCCGGGGGGGCCGGTTGGGGCCGTTGGGGTTGGGGCGGCTGAGTGTGCTGCCGTCGGACCAACTCCTCCGCCGCCTCCGGGCGTTTCGGAGGCGCTGCAGGACGAATCTCCGGCAAAGGTGCCGGAGGGATCGGCTCCTGACGGGCTTCCGCTATTTGCCGACGAATCGGTTCCCCTAAACTCTCCGCCCGATGCGGCGGGGAAACCTCTCGACGTTCCATTGGAATCAGCGGGGTCGGCTTAGGTTCCGGGGGTTTCGGCGTCTGGGCGTCCGGTTTTTCCAGGCTGGGCAGGTGGGCTTCCACCACCTGTTTCGGAGCTTCCGGCATCTGGGGCGCCGGCAACGCCGTTTCTACCGGACGATGATACGGACTGGGCGCCTCCCCCTGTTCCATGACCGACTCTGGATACTCCGGCACCCGGAGTTCCGCAATTTCTTCCACCTTATCCCGGCTGGGCTTTGCCTGCACCACCAACCGATAATACCCCACCCCCAAACTCAACAGCAGCCACAGATGTGCCACCAGACTAAACAGGGCGGCAATTTTCAATCGCTGTTTCAATCGGCCCCGCACCCAGCGGATCGCCGCAAACCAAACCCCCAGCGTCAGCCCTACCGTGAAAAGCTGAAAATAGGCATTGTAGAAAATCCGAGGGTCGTCGAATCGGCTCAGGCCCAAGATCAACCCCACCACAAAACCGGCCAAAACGACCACCAACAAGTTGATGGGCCAAAGCTGGTCTTCGACATCCTCAAACGGAATAATCCGCACAGGCCGAATCTGCCGACGTACCGGCGGCCCCATCGGAATATCTCCTTACAGGAGGCCATCCTGATTCCCAAAGGCACCTCAGAGGCTGTCCCGAAATTGCCAAATCCGGGTGTTGACCAACAAGCCGGGGCACCTCCCTAGTTATTAAAACCCTAAAAAACAGGGTTTTCCCATATCTCTGCCGCCGGGCTAGAAGCCGCCGGATGAGGGAAAATGGCATTTCGGGACAGCCTCTCAGGCTCGACTTTTGCCAATTTTCGTAACTCTTTGTGTTATCGAAAGTTACAAACCATACCGCATTTGTTCATGCATTTTCCTAAATCCAAGATTCACAAACAGTTATGCCATTGCCCCGATGCCGGGTACCCCAAAATGGCAAAAGTCGAGCTCAGGAACTGAGTACAAAATTTCCCTTAGCGGGAAAACCTGCCCTCCGATCCAGCCGGGTTCCTATCCATTATACCCGAATCGGCCTTGCTGGAGCGATCAGCCCTTGGATTGCGCGGAAAACAATCGGTGGGGAAAGCAGATACGGCGGCCACCGGGATTTTTCAGCACCAACCCACGCAACTTTCTCTAATTGCCGTAACTCTCTGTTTTATCAAAAGTCACAAACCATACTCCCTTTGTTAATGTGTTTTCCTAACGCCAAAATTCGGAACCTGTTTAGTTTGACTGTATCTACCGGTCCTAATTAGCACAATCTGTGGTGTTCGGACCGACTCGTACCCACTACATCGGGCAGGGACCGTTTCCACGAGATACATTCCAATTAGCCGAACGTAGCAGATCCGACATAACCCTTTATAAATAAACAAGTTAGGTTTTGGGCTCTCACTCTGAGGCCGGCAGTGCTAGTAAACAACCTAACCCATGACCAACCATAAGTTATGGCAAAAAATCAAGGGTTACTTCATACGGCTAAATAGTTCCAAAATTGCGTAACATTTTAGCCGAATGGAGGGCCGTACTTGGCAGGCCCGCTAAGGGGCGATCCAAAGCAGAGACCTCCAAGCTATTGGATCTGACAAGCCGGTCCCTGCAAGGATAACTTCCTTCGGTAAAATGGTTATCCGCGTAGAAAAGCACTAAATAGAGACCAGGAACCTCTGAATAATTCGACGTGGACAAAAAACAAGTATTTCAGGAGATTTTTCCGAAAACCCCATATCTTGCGCTGCTGTCAATGCTAGCATCCAATACGTTGTAGCTGCACTGACGAACCTCCGAGGTAGTCAACATACTCAAAAGTCCACATGGTTCACTATATTTTCAGGATTTTTCAGAGGTTCCACATATCTTTGCGAAAAGTGATCCCCGTGTGCACAATACTTTGGTTTTCGAGGTGGCCAGGGGTCTAAGCACTTCCGGCATTTTGTGGACTTATTTAGGAAGTAACCTTTTAACCGAATGACAGGCAGCGATGTGTCATTCTTGCGTAAGCAGAGATCCAGGGTGCTTTGTACCACCCTAATCCCCTTCACCCGGCCAGCCGGTCAGTCTGGCCGGCCTTTCGACGGCCAGGGGAGAGGCCGGATGCTTCATTCGGCTAAAATGTTACTTTAGGAATAAGACAGGGAATGCGGACTAAATAGATCCACATAATTGCGAAAGTGGTCCAAGTGGGCGAAATGCCTTCGTTTTTGGGGTTGTCAGTAGTCCAAGGACTGCCGGCATTTTGTGGTCTTATTTAGTCTTTGACTTCGAATTCGGCGTCGATGGCTTCGTCTTTTCCGCCTTCGGAGCGGCCTGCCGAGGCGCCGGCGGCTCGGCCCCGGGCAGCCGACTCATACAACGTCCGGCTCAAGGCATGCGAAGCCTGTTCCAGTTCTCGAATGGCCGACCGGATGGCTTCCGTGTTGTCGCCTTTGGCCACTTCCCGTGTCTTTTCAATGGCTTTGCGCACGGCTTCTTTATCGGCGCTGCTGAGCTTGGCGTCGTGTTCTCGGAGGAGTTTTTCCAGTTGGTAGCACATGGCGTCGGCTTCGTTACGGGCCTCAGCCAATTGGCGTTTGCGCCGGTCTTCCTCGGCATGGCGTTCTGCCTCGCGGCGGAGCCGCTCGATCTCATCCTTCGACAACCCGCCGGACTGCTTGATTTCGATCTCTTTTTCCCGTCCGGTGCCAAGGTCTTTGGCACGGACTTTCAGGATCCCGTTGGCGTCGATGTCGAAGGTGACTTCGATCTGCGGCACGCCGCGCGGGGCCGGCGGGATGCCGTCCAGGGTAAATTGACCCAGCAGCCGATTGCCTGGCGAGTCGGCCATTTCGCCTTCGCCCTGATAGACCTTAACCGTAACGGCCGGTTGGTTATCTTCGGCGGTACTGAATATTTGTTTCTTCTCCGTGGGGATGGTGGTATTACGTTCTACCAATCGGGCAATGATGCCGCCCAACGTCTCGATGCCCAGCGATAGCGGCGTAACATCCAGCAGGAGGATGTCTTGGACTTCGCCGGCTAGCACAGCCCCTTGGATGGCCGCTCCGACGGCTACGACTTCATCGGGGTTGACTTCTTTGTTCGGCTCTTTGCCGAATAGCTCCCGGACCAGGGCCTGGACTTTCGGCACCCGGGTCGATCCGCCGACCAGCACCACTTCGTCGATTTCGCTGGGCCGAAGTTTGGCGTCTTTGAGGGCCTGCAGGACCGGGCCTCGGCAACGTTCCACCAGCGGGTCGATCAGCTCTTCGAACTTGGCTCGGGTGATGGTCATTTGCAGGTGTTTGGGGCCGCTGGCGTCGGCGGTGATGAACGGCAGGTTGATGTCAGTCGAGTGGGCCACGCTGAGTTCTTTTTTCGCCTTTTCACAGGCTTCGACCAGCCGTTGCAGGGCCATCGGGTCTTTGCGCAGGTCGATGCCTTCTTGTTTTTTGAACTCTTCGGCCACGTAGTTGACCAGAGCTTCATCAAAGTCATCGCCGCCCAGATGGGTGTCGCCGTTGGTGCTGATGACGCGGAAGACGCCCTCAGCCACTTCCAGGATGGAGATATCGAAGGTGCCGCCGCCCAGGTCGAAGACGGCGATTTTTTGATTTTCTTTTTTATCCAGGCCATAGGCCAAGCTGGCGGCGGTCGGCTCGTTGATGATCCGGACCACTTCCATGCCGGCAATTTCGCCGGCGTCTTTGGTGGCCTGGCGCTGGGCGTCGTTGAAGTAGGCCGGCACGGTGATGACGGCCTTATGGACCTTATGGCCCAGATAGGCTTCGGCGGCCTCTTTGAGTTTCTGGAGGATTTTGGCGGAGATCTCCGGCGGGGTATATTCCTTATTGCCGATCCGGACTTTAACATAATCATCAGGTCCGCCGACGACTTCGTAGGGGACCATTTTTTCTTCGACGGCCACTTCGTTATGGCGTCGGCCCATGAAGCGTTTGATCGAATAGACGGTTCGCCGGGGGTTGATGACCGCCTGGCGTTTGGCCGGTTCGCCGACCAGAATATCCCCTTTATCCGTAAAGGCAACCACACTGGGGGTCAGGCGGTTGCCTTCGGAGTTATGGATGACTTTGACATCCTTGCCTTCCATGACGGCCACCACCGAGTTGGTCGTCCCTAGGTCGATTCCGATGATTTTTTCTCCTTTTGCCATAGCAATAACTCCTTGTAAAATATAAGGTTGCGGAAACTGAGGGCGATTGGGCGCCCGGAATCCGCAGAAGGTTCGCTTGGGCTGTCTCTAATTTTGTCTATATTTCCTAAAGTTCCTATATTTCCAGCCTATCACAGAATGCCCCCTTTTGGGGAGTTGACGGTTTGGCATATTCCTCCTGGACCAAGCCTGCAAAGCAAACCATGTGCCGGGATTGCTCCCATGGCTAAAAATGACGCAACTAATACATTATTCTATAGTTAAGTAAGATTTCTAGGGGAAAATCCAGCGGCCTTTTCGGTACCGTCCAGGGATACTGCCATTTTGACACCCCTGATTGAGGAAAGGTGTGCGGGTACCATGCCTAGGGAGAGTTCCAAACGTTCTTCTGCGTCCCCGGCCAGCTTGGAAGCCAAAATCGACCGGCTGGACCGGGAAATCGTCCGGCTGGTGCAAGAGCGGGCGGAATTGTACGGAGAACTATACCGGCATCGGAGAGCCGACCTGTTGCCGCCGACCGTGTTGCCAGAGGCGCAGGATCGGGTGGCCGAGCTGGTTCAGGGCACCTCTGGCCCCCTTTCTGAGGGGATTCTCCGCTCCGTTATGAGGGAGATCCAGAGCGCCTGCCGGGCAATGGTCCGGCCCACCCGGGTCGCCTTCCTTGGTCCCCTTTACACCTACAGCCATCTGGCTGCCCTTCATGCCTTCGGCCAATCCGTGGAGTTTGTCCCCGTCGGCAGTATCGCTGCTGTCTTTGAGGAGGTTCACCGACGGCAGGCCGACTATGGCCTGGTGCCCATCGAAAACTCCACCGACGGCCGGATCGCCGATACCCTGGAGATGTTTACCCGCTTGCCGTTACGAATCTGCGGCGATGTGGAACTGGAAATCCATCATGCCCTGCTGGCCAAGTGCTCCCGACAGGAAGTCCAGGAAGTCTATAGTCGGCCCCAGGCCCTCTCGCAGTGTCGGAATTGGTTGGCCAAGCACCTCCCACATGCTCGAACATTTGAGGTCACTAGCACGGCTACAGCGGCCCAATTGGCCCGGGATAAACCCGGCGCCGCGGCCATCGCCAGCGTCCAGGCAGGTATCTATTATGGCTTGGATGTACTGGCCGAACAGATCGAGGATATTCCCGGCAATACCACCCGGTTTGCCGTCATCGGCCATCAGTCCAATCCCCGCACCGGTCATGACAAAACCGCTATGCTCTTCCAGACGGAACACCGCCCCGGCGCCCTGGCCGAAGCACTGAACATCTTCAAACGCAATCGGCTCAACCTGACCTGGATCGAATCCTTCCCGGCGCCGGGCCAAAAAAGGACCTATCTGTTTTTCGTCGAATTCGAAGGCCACGAAACCGATGCCCGGATCCGCCGGGCACTCCAGGCCTTGCAACGGAAAACCCTCCGGATGGAAATCCTGGGCTCCTATCCGATGACCCTGCCGGTGCAGTAAGACCTCTGCTTTCCGCTGCCGGACGACTGGCAACCGGAAGAATTCTTATCTGTAACACTTTAGCTGAATGAAGGGGGATGATGTGTCATTCCGCGTAAGCAGCAATCCAGGTGCCTTGTGCCACCCAAATCCCCCTCACCCGTCGGTGCCGAAGGCACCGCCGGCCTCTCCCACCAGGGGAGAGGCGCAGCGCTGCATTCGGCGAAAGTGTTACTCCTATCCAATGACTCTGGCTATACAAGAACACCCGGGCAGAAGGACTTTTCGGTGCCTGCTACGAATCGTCGGCGTGATCCTTTTCTCCCAGCCCCACAAAGGGGTTATGCTTTTTTTCGTAGCCTACGGTAGTCGGAGGCCCATGCCCGGGCAGTAACACGGTCTGATCCGGCAGGCGGAAGAGTTTTTCCCGGATGCCGCTGCGCAGTTGCCGGAAGCTGCCGTCGGGGAAGTCGGTCCGGCCGATGCTATCTTGAAAAATCACATCGCCGACAAAGGCCACCCACGGTTCACCCCCCTTCCAGAGGTAAACCACATGGCCTGCCGAGTGGCCGGGGATGGCCAAAATCTCTAGCTCCAGCCCGGCAGCCGAGTATTGCTGACCGTCTTCGACCAACACATCCGCCGGCGGGCTAACTACATCCAATCCAAACGGCCGGGACAGATTCGCCCAAGGGTCTTGCAGTTTGGGGGCCTCGGCCCGGCCGATCACCAACGGGCAGCCCGGCCAGGCGGTTTTCAAGGCCTGATTGCCGGCAATATGATCCGCATGGCCGTGGGTATTCAGGATGGCGGCCGGCTGAAGATGCCGGTCCTCCAGGGCCTGGAGGATTTTTTCCGGTTCCAGGCCCGGGTCGATCACCAGGCAATCTGATCGGCCCGGCAGCCAGACCAGAAACGTATTCTCCTCAAACAGCAGGTGGATCACACAGGCGATCTGGAGGTTCGGGTGGGAAAAATGGGGAAAAAGCACAAAATGGTCTCCCTATCCGCAGTGAGTTTGGATAAACTATGCCGAATCCACGGACAAGTCCGTCCGGATTGGGAATGCCCAAGGGAAAACGGAGCGTTCTCCGGCTAAACATTGTAATGTTTTTTACCCCCAAGAGGCGATAACTTCCAGGAGGCAGGGCTTTTCTAGTTGCTAGGCATCGGCTTTCCCGAAGTCGGGGTTGCAAAAGCCCGGCTTCAGCCCACAGAACGACCGGCGCCGCCGCGCCAAGACTGTGGCCGTGCACACCGGTTGCAAAGCCCGGGTTCAGCCCACAAAACGACCGGGCCAGACCGGGTTAGCATTTTGGGAGCCAGCTTTTGGCATGTGATTTGCAAAGCAGGTGATACCCCATCCGTTCCTCCGAGGGCAGATGGGGCGGTTTTTCCTCTCGGAGTAGAAAAAGGAACTTCCTGAATGAAACGGTGGCAAACGATTTTTGGGTGGGTGGCCATTGGGGGACTGGGTTGCTGGCTGGCGGCCGGTTGGGCCGGGGAGCAGTCGTCTGCAAATCCCCCCCATCGGTTGGCAGAACGCCCCACCGCTTCGCTCACCAAACCCCAAGCGCTGCTGAAGTCCGATCCGAATGAGCATCCGCTGATGCCTGCCCTCCGATGGGCCTACCAGGGGCTGCCGGAGATCGAGAAGATCAAAGACTACTCAGCCACCCTGGTCAAACGGGAACGGGTGGGCGGAAAGCTCGGTGAATATGAACATATATTCCTTAAAATCCGCCACCAACCCTTCAGCGTCTATATGTACTTCCTAGGTCCCGAAGAACGCCGTGGACAAGAAGTCATCTACGTCCACAACCGAAACGATAACATGATCATCGCCCACGGCACCGGCATGCAACGCGCCATGTTCGGCACCGTGATGCTCAAACCGACCGGCCCCGTCGCTATGAAAGGCCAACGGTATCCCATCACCGAAGTCGGCATCCTGAACATGGTCCGCCGCCTGATCGAAGTCGCTGAAAAAGACCTCCAATACGGCGAATGCGAAGTGAAGTTCTTCGAAGGCGCCAAGATCAACGACCGAACATGTACTTGCATCCAGGTAGTCCATCCCGTCCCCCGCCGAAACTTCCTCTTCCATGTCGCCCGCATCTTCGTGGACGATGAGCTGAATCTGCCCATCCGCTATGAATCCTACGACTGGCCCAAACAGCCCGGCGGCGAACCCGAACTCATCGAAGAATACACCTACCTGAACCTCAAACTCAACAACGGCTTTACCGACCTGGACTTTGACCCGAAAAACCCCAACTATAACTTCCCGTAAAAGCCCTGCCGACATTCCGCCTTGAGCCGACTTGGCCCTCCAGCCGCTAGCCCCACCATCTTCGAAAAACCCCAGAAATACCGCTTGGGTAGGCCGGGCCAAAGCAAACGCCATCTCTATGCCCCAGATGGCCCGAAAAGCCCTCCTGCAAACCGCCGGTTGGATCGCCTGCCCTTTTGAGAAACGATTTCCCCGGACGGCCGTTCCCCCCGAAGGCCATTTCCGGCCACATAGACAATCTCCCAGACGACGGATAACCGGCTGGATTTACCGGACCTGCCATCCAGGCGCTCCCGGAGGAAACCGGCCTATGGAGCTTCGCAAATCGTAGCGACAGCTACACTCCTTGTAACATTTTAGCCGAACGAACCGGAGCGATGTGTCATTCCTGCGCAAGCAGGAATCCAGGCTTGTTCCCGCACAACCGGGAACCCACGCAATATGGAGTTTTACTTTCTGGATTCCCGCTTTCAGTAACATTTTAGCCGAATGAAGGGCACCGATGTGTCACTGCTGCGTAAGCAGCAGTCCAGGCTCCTTGGTGCCTGCTAGGGTGTTGCTGTGGAACACCGGGTACCAAGGCAACATGCAGTCCTCCTACGTTCTGGATTCCCGCTTGTGCGGGAAGGACACCTTGGGTTTAGCCCGCCAGGGGAAGGGCAGGTTGCTCCATTCGGCTAAAATGTTACTACTTTCGCGGGAATGACAATAAAGGCTTCCCCTCTGCCAGCTTCGCTTGGCTGGAGACAGCCTCTGGACGAGCATGGGAGAGGCGGACTGCTTCTTTGGGCTCAAATGTTCTAACTCCCTGGTTTTCAGCCGCCTGTGGGTCCCTCGGTTTTTGCGAAGATGAAAAGGGCTCGCTCGGCATCGGAAGCGGAATCGGCTTGGGGCGGTTACATCTGATCATCTCCGGGAAACCGGTTCTCTCCTCCGGGAAGGTTTCTCCAATGCAGTTCCCACTCGTCGAAGGTTTTTCCTCGGTTATCGATCGTGCGGGATTTGACGACCAGGCCCTTTTCTACCTTAATGTGTAACTCTTGCTCATAGACGGAACCAAATCCCATGTGGACATAATGAAGCATTTCTCCCTGAGGGATTCTCAGGACTCCGGTAAACCAGTCGGCAAAAAGGGGCTCGTCGCCCTCCAATTTATATCTTCCCCGCAAACCCACGAGGTAGAGTCGTCCCTCTTTGATTTCCCAGACGCCAATGTATCCTCTCCAGCAGCCCGTCGAAAGCACGTGCGGATACTCCCGGGCCACCGTCTCCACATCCACTTCGACAATTCTCGGATGAGCAGGGATTGGTGGACAAAAGGTCATACAACGTTCTTCCCCTTCGATAATCAAAATTTCGGGAAATTGAGCAGTCATTTCCAGGTTCCTTGGACCAAACGGGTTTCGGAATTTACCCAACCTGTAAACGGGAGCGCCGTTTTTGGGCCTTAACTTATCTTGACTGTATCCACCGGAAGCGATTGCCCCAATCTGTGGAGTTTCAGCCAGTTTTAGCCCCTATATATGGTGGGAGCCTGGTCGGGCGGATACAGTCAAATTATTGCAAAATCAGAACCTCGTTGCATTCTGCAGGCCAATACTTTGACTGTATCTACCGGGCCTAACTCCTATCAGTTGTAGGGGCCAAGAAGCGACTCGAACACCACAGATTGTGGTAATTGATCCCGCTGGATACAGTCAAGATAGATTCCTTCCGTTCCAGCGGGCCGACTCGGGTGCTTTTCTGCTGGCTTTTGTCGGACTGCACTTTGTCGGAAAAGTTCTAACTTTTTATTTAGCAAGGAGTTCTGGAAAGCCCGTTCCGGCTCGCCCCAAAATCATAACTTCTTAAATATGCAACTATTTTGACTGTATCTACTGGAAGCGGCCTCTAGCAGTTGTAGGGGCTACCAGTCGGCACGAACACCACAGATTGTGGTAATTGAGCCCAGTAGATACAGTCAATCTATTGTCACATTTTAGCCGTTTGGTAACATTTTAGCCGAAGGAAGACCCCTGGGAGGGACCTGCTTGTCAGGTTCGATATCTTGGGGGTATCGGCCTTGAATTGCTCTGGGATGGCCGTGACAAGCACACCCCCCATTCGGCTAAAATGTTATGGAACCGCTGAATAATTTAACGTGGATAAAAGGGAAGTATTTCATGAGATTTTTCAGAAAATCCCATATATGGAGCTGCTGTCCATGCGAGCATACAGTCCACGGAGGGTGCCTTGGGCAACCTCAGATGCCGACAACATAATCAAAAGGCCACCTAGTTCACTACATTTTCAGGATTCTTCAGAAGATCCCTATCTTTTTTGATAACATTTTAGCCGAATGATGTAATTCACCTCTCCCACCACGGGAGAAGACGGCACCAGAGCAACACGAAGCTGGCTGCGAGGAGTCATTCCCGCGAAAGCGGCCGTCCAGAACATATCTTAAAGTTCCTGCTTGCGCAGCAGGGACACCGTAGCAGACACAAGGCAGCCTGGATTCCTGCTTACGGAGGAAGGACAGATCGTACCGCTTCATTCGGCTAAAATGTTACCTTTTTTTGCCAACCTGGCGATACTTATTCCGATGGAAAACAAGATGCTTCCGCAGGCCCTCTGGATCAATGCCAAGGATATCCCGTATCGGGGATATGCTTTTTTAGAAACCGACGGCGAACTTCTTTTACCCTCCGAAGCTTCGGAGCCCGAAACGGTACATCGTTTCTTTCAACAATTGGAAGAGCAGGTAAGCCGAGGACTTTATGCCCTTGGCTATTTTTCGTTTGAACTGGGATATCTTTTGGAACGGAGGCTGATCCGGTGTTTCCGGAAGCCGGACATTCCGTTGGCCCACTTTGTGCTTTTTCGGAAAATGGAGAAGAGGCATTTCGGCCTTCGGGAGCAACAGCCATCGATGAACATTATTTCGCAAGGCTTTAACCTCAGCCCTTCCGAATATGACGAAGCGATTGAAAAAATTAAATCCTACCTGGCCCAAGGGGATACGTATCAGGTAAATTTTACGGGAAAATTTCACTTCCGGTTCCAGGGAAAGCCGCTTGATCTGTTTCGATCGCTTCTTTGGAGCCAGCGATGTGAATATGCCTGTTATTTGGAAACTGCTTCGAGGGCCATCCTTTCGTGTTCGCCGGAGCTGTTTCTCAAAAAAAGGGGCCAGGTGCTCTATACCTCTCCGATGAAAGGCACTTTGAAGCGAAGACCGCTTTTGCAGGAGGATGCCCGACACAGAGAACTTCTTAAACAAGACGAAAAAAGCCGGGCAGAAAATGCGATGATTGTTGACCTGTTGAGAAACGATCTAGGAAAAATTTGTACGCCGGGCGGTGTGAGGGTCAAGCAGGTCTTTCAAATCAAGACATATCCAACTGTCCATCAGATGATTTCGACCGTCGTCGGCGTGCTGAAAACGCCCCGGCTCTCCGAAATTTTTCAGGCGCTTTTTCCCAGCGGTTCGGTAACCGGAGCGCCAAAAATCCGAACCATGGAAATCCTCCGGGAATTAGAAAAGGAACCCAGAAATGTTTACACTGGAGCCATGGGATTCCTCACACCCCAAGGAGATTTTACCTTCAACGTAGCGATTCGGACCATACTGCTGTTTCCAGATGGAGCAAACGCTTATTTCGGCGAATTGGGAGTCGGCGCCGGCATTGTCTGGGATAGTCTGACGGAGCAAGAATATGAAGAAACGCACCTGAAGGCCCGATTTTTCTTCCAAGCTCCCGGCTATTTCAGCCTGCTGGAAACCTTCTGGTGG
>Ga0197142_1003874_pt1 | contig 12323 bp, 11 predicted proteins | sample GBS60_MetaG_FD_148614 | JGI IMG/M metagenome (GOLD analysis project Ga0197142, IMG submission 148614) | Sediment microbial communities from Great Boiling Springs, Gerlach, Nevada, United States - GBS 60_MetaG | ecosystem: Environmental > Aquatic > Thermal springs > Hot (42-90C) > Sediment... | reverse complement strand
CGAAACCAGGTGCGTTGCCGCTTGGCTAACTGGCAGGTGTGTTTGACAATCAGGGCTTGCGCCGTCTCCAGGGTATCATGACCGGCTAAGTAATTGCTGATTTCTTGATAGCCCAAAGTTTTGAGTAAAGGCAGGTCCGGCCCATATTTGGCGCGTAATTGTTCCGTTTCTTGCACCAAGCCCTCGGCGATCATCTGCCGGGTGCGGCGCTGGATACGCTCTGCCAAACGGTCGCTATCCACATACAACCACAAAACCGGATAGGGCGGCGGCTGTTGCCCCTGGAGTTGCGACAGCGGCACCCCCGTCACGTAATACACTTCCAAGGCCCGCAGGGTGCGCACCGGGTCGTGGGGATGGATTTTGGCGGCGCTGGCTGGGTCCACCTGCTGGAGAAAGGCGTAGCGTTCCCCTTGGCTGTAGGTACTCAGTTGCGCCCGCAAGGTCGGTTGGGGCGCCACCGGTGGAATGGACAACCCCCGGACCACCGCCTGAATGTACAGCCCACTTCCCCCCACCAACACCGGAATTTTCCCCCGTCCCTGCCACTGGGCAATCAACGCCTGCGCCGCCCGCTGATACTCCGCCACCGTCACCTGCACCGTCGGCGCCACCCAATCGATCAAAAAATGGGGAACTTGCGCCCGTTGCGCTGGTGTGGGCTTGGCCGTGCCAATATCCAACTCCCGATAGACCTGGCGGGAATCCGCATTGATAATCACACTGTTTAATTTCTGGGCCAACGCAATCCCCAACTCGGTTTTGCCGGTTGCCGTTGGGCCACAGATCACGATTAAAGCCAGGATTCCACCCCCGCGTCAAAATCTGCCTGCTTGCCGTTTTGAGGGAGTTTTTATGCATTTTGTGCTAAAATTATAGCGAATTTGCGGTGTATTTTTTCTTTTTGCTTTTAGGAGATTTGGGCATGACCGCCACCTACGGCGCTGACCAGATTCAGGTTTTGGAGGGTTTAGAAGCGGTACGCAAGCGGCCTGGGATGTACATAGGGAGTACGGGGTCCAAGGGCCTGCATCACCTGGTGTACGAGGTGGTGGACAATTCGGTGGACGAGGCGCTGGCGGGTTTTTGCACCCATATCGAAGTGGATTTGTACCCCGATGGTTCGGTCATGGTCACGGACAATGGCCGGGGCATTCCCACGGGCATCCACCCCAAAACGGGCAAATCGGCGCTGGAAACGGTGATGACGGTGCTGCACGCCGGGGGGAAATTCGGCGGGGAGAATGGGGGCTACAAGGTATCAGGCGGTCTGCACGGGGTGGGGGTGTCGGTGGTCAACGCCCTGTCGGCCCAGGTGGAAGTGGTGGTCTGGCGGGAGGGGCGGGAGTTTCGCCAGCGGTTTGAGCGGGGCAAACCGGTGACGGAGTTGCTCAGCATGCCCTTGACCGAAGAGCGGCGGGGGACGGCGGTGCGGTTTCGCCCGGACCCGGAAATTTTCAAAGAAACGACGGAATTTGAATTTAGCCTCCTGGCCACCCGGTTGCGGGAATTGGCCTATTTGAATGCCGGAATTCAAATTAGTTTGCGGGATTATCGCAAGGAGCCGCCGCGCCTGGAAACCTTTTGTTTTTTGGGCGGTATTCGTGAGTACGTCAGCTACTTAAACCAAGATAAACAACCCCTGCACGAGGAAGTGATTTACATCCAAGGGGAACGCCAGCAGGTGCAGGTGGAAGTGGCCCTGCAGTGGTGCGCCGATGCCTATGCAGACAATGTTTTGGGGTTTGCCAACAATATCCGCACCGCGGACGGGGGCACGCATTTGGAGGGCTTCAAAGCGGTGCTGACCCGGACGATCAATGCCCTGGCGCGCAAGCGCAACAAACTCAAGGAACAGGATGCCAATTTGGCAGGGGAACATATCCGGGAAGGCTTGGCGGCGGTGGTTGCCGTGAAGGTGCCCAACCCCGAATTTGAAGGGCAAACCAAAACCAAATTGGGCAATACGGAAGTGCGGGGGATTGTGGAGGCGTTGGTGGGGGAGGCACTCATGGAATTTTTGGAATTGCGTCCCCAGGTGGCCGATGCCATTTTGGATAAGGCCATTCAAGCCTATCAGGCGGCAGAGGCAGCGCGGCGGGCGCGGGAATTGGTGCGGCGCAAATCCGTGTTGGAATCCTCCACCTTGCCGGGAAAATTGGCCGATTGCAGCAGCCGCGACCCCCGGGAATGCGAGTTGTTTATTGTGGAAGGAGACAGTGCAGGAGGGAGTGCCAAACAGGCGCGAGACCGGCGGTTTCAGGCGATTTTGCCCCTGCGCGGCAAAATTATTAATATTGAAAAAACGGACGATGCGCGGGTCTATAAAAATGCGGAAATTCAAGCCCTGATCATGGCGATTGGGTTGGGGATCAAGGGGGAAGAATTCGATGTTTCAAAATTGCGTTATCACCGCATTATTCTTCTTACGGATGCGGATGTGGATGGGGCGCACATTCGCACCCTGTTGCTTACCTTTTTCTATCGCTACCAGCGCCCGATTGTGGAAGAGGGCTATATCTACATTGGCTGTCCGCCCTTGTACAAGCTAGAACGGGCCCGCCCCCGGCAGGTGATTTACTGCTACAACGACCGGGAGTTAGAGGCGGCCAAACAGGCGCTGCCTGCCCAGGCCAGTTACACCATTCAGCGGTTCAAAGGGTTAGGGGAAATGATGCCGGAGCAGTTGTGGCAAACGACGATGAATCCCGAAACCCGCACGCTCAAACGGGTCACGGTGGAGGATGCCGCGGAAGCGGACCGTTTGTTTACGATTTTGATGGGGGACCGGGTGCCGCCCCGCCGCGAATTTATCGAAACCTATGCGTCGCAGTTGAGTTTGGCCGAATTGGATATTTGATTAACCCATATCGCCGACGCGCAACGCCCCGGCATAAACCAGACCCCTGGGTACATCCAACGTGACAATGGCGCCGTCGCGGATCAACTGGGTGGCATTTTTGACCCCCAGGATGACCGGCACCCCCAAGCGCAGGCCGATCACCGCGGCATGGCTGGTCAAACTCTCGTCCTCGGTAATGATCCCTGCCGCGCGCCGCATCGGTTCGACCAACTGCACATCGGTTTGGGGGGCCACCAAAATCTCCCCATTCTGGAAATCCGTCAGCCGCTCCCCCGAGCGCAACACCCTTGCCCGCCCGCTGACCAGCCCTTGGCCGACGCCTACCCCCTGGGCCAAAAGCGCGCTCACCATGCCCACCTTGATCAAATCGGTGGAACCCGGCACCCCCGGCAAGGTACCCGCCGTCATCACCACCAAATCCCCTTCCTTGAGCCAGCCCCGCTCCTGGGCCATCGCCATCGCCACCTGGAAGGTTTGTCCCGCCGTCGGCAACTCCAGCACCAGCAGGGGCCGCACCCCCCAGACCAGTTGCAACTGCCGCGCCACCTCGATGTGGGGCGTCACCGCCACAATTGCCGTGCGGGGCCGGAACTTAGACACATTGCGCGCCGTTGCGCCCGTCTTGGTCAGAGTCAAAATCGCCCCGGCGCCCAACTCGCTGGCCACATCGCTGACTGCCTTGCTGATGGCATTGGCAATGGCCTGCCCCCCACTTTGAAAAGGCCGGGAATACACCCCCTGCATCCCCGGTTGCAGACATTCCTGCTCGATATGCCGGGCAATTTTATCCAGGGTTTGCACTGCCAGCACCGGATAGTTGCCCGTGGCCGTTTCATTGGAGAGCATCACCGCATCCGTGCCATCCAAGATGGCATTGGCCACATCCGACACTTCCGCCCGGGTCGGGCGCGGCGACGTCGCCATACTGTCAAGCATCTGGGTTGCCGTAATCACCGGAATTCCCAGGCGGTTGGCCGTGGCAATCAACCGTTTTTGCAGCAGCGGCACCTCCTGGGCCGGCATTTCCACCCCCAGGTCGCCCCGCGCCACCATCACCCCATCGCACACGGACAACACCGCCTCCATCTGGGCAATCGCCTCGTGCTTTTCAATCTTGGCCACCACCGGCACCCGGTAGCCCTTTTGCGCTATCAACTCCTTCAACTCCAGCACATCCTCCGGGTTGCGGACAAAACTCAGGGCCACCCAATCCACCCCCTGCTCCAGGCCAAACAGCACATCCTCCCGGTCCTTATCCGTCAGCGCCTTCACCGACAGGGACACCCCTGGGAAATTCACCCCCTTGTGGTTGGACAACACCCCGCCGACGGTCACCCGGCAGTGCAACGCCTTCGCCGCCGCCTCCACCGCCTCCACCCGCATTTCCACCCGGCCATCGTCCAGGAGAATGGTGGCCCCCACCGGCACCTCCTGCGCCAACCGGTCATAGCTGACAAACCCCCGCTGCTGCGTACAGGGCACTGGTTCACTGGTGAGAATATAGGGGTCGCCCGCCTGCACCACCACACTCCCTGCCGGGAACTTGCCCAGACGAATTTTCGGGCCTTGCAAATCCTGCAAAATGCCCACCGGTTGGTTCAACTCAAAGGCCAACTGGCGAATCGTGCGGATATGCCGCCGGTGGTCCGCGTGACTCCCGTGGGAAAAATTCAACCGAAAGGTATTCACCCCCGCCTCAATCATGGCACGCAGAATTTCCGGGGTCTCACAGGCCGGGCCGACCGTGGCCACAATTTTGGTCCGTCGAAAGGGAGCACCCATCCTACCCAACCCTGCGCCAACCGCACAAAACAAGAGATACGATCAGTGATTGTAAACGGGGAACCACCCCCCTGCGGGATTTTCCCCCCACAACTTTTAGGAATGGCAGCGGCCTCAACCGTCGAGAAACCGCCGGGTGAGGTCTTGGTAGCTCTCAATCCGCCGGTCCCGCCAAAACGGCCACCCCTGCCGCTGGGTTTCCATCTGGGTCAAATCCAACGTCGCCGTGAGCACCGCCGCCCCCTCCACCGGCCCCCGCACCAACACCTGCCCGTCCGGCCCACAGACAAAACTCTGCCCCCAAAACTCGATCCCCCCCTCGGCGCCAGGGGTCGGCTCCCAACCCGCCCGATTCACCGCCACCACAAAACACCCATTGGCGATGGCATGGCTCCGTTGGATCACCTCCCACGCCTCCCATTGCGCCTGCCCCCGCACCGGTTTCTCCCAGGGATGCCAACCAATGGCCGTCGGGTAAAACAAAATCTGCGCCCCCCGCATCGCCGTCAACCGAGCCGCCTCCGGGTACCACTGGTCCCAGCAGACCAGCAGGCCCAGCCGGCCATAGGTACTGTCGAACACCTGATAGGACAAATCCCCAGGAGTAAAATAAAACTTTTCGTAATACAGCGGGTCATCGGGGATGTGCATCTTGCGGTATTTGCCCAGATAACCCTTGCGTCCGTCGAGTGCCACCGCCGTATTGTGGTAAATGCCTGCCGCCCGCTTTTCAAACAGACTGGCAATAATCACAATATCCAGCTCTGTCGCCAGTTTTTGTAATGCTTCTGTACTGGGGCCAGGAATCGGTTCGGCCAGGGCAAATGCTGCGTAATCTTCCGTCTGGCAGAAATAGCGCGTGCGAAACAATTCGGGCAGACAGACGATCTGTGCCCCTTGGCCGGCCGCTTGCCGAATGCCCGCTGCGGCCTTTTGGTCGTTTACATGGGGGTCGGGGTCGCAGACCATTTGCACCAAACCCACCGTCACCGGTTCCATCACCCAGGCATCCCCTACTGGTGTTTCCTACCATAGCCATCCTAAGCGATGGGGGAACCAGCCTTCCCAGAAAATCAGCTTCCAGACGTGGCCTCCGGGCCGACGATGCCCATGTGAAAAGACCTGTTGGCCGAGAACCGCCGCCGGCCTAGCGCTCCACCAAGGCCTCCAGTTTGCGGCGATCCGGCAGGTACAAATGGTCGGGGTCCGGGCGGGTGAGCAGCCCCTCCTGTTCCAGTTTTTTCAAAACACGGGTGACGGTTTCGCGGGTGAGGCCGCAGAGATTGCCCAATTCCCGGTGGGGGAGATTGGGAATGAGCACCCCACCCCGTTCCACTTGCCCCTGCCCCTCGGCCAGAAAGAGCAACACATCGGCTAACCGGGCGCTGCTTTCCGATTCCCGCACCTGCAAACGGCGGTTCAACTGCTGAATCCGTTTGACCAGCAATTGCGCCAGGCGAAAGCCCACCTGCGGTTCGGTGTGGATCAAATCCCGAAAGTCCTCCGCTGGCATACTCCCTACGGTCACCGGCGTCAGGGCCACCACATCGCTGGAGCGGGGCGAGGATTCGAGGCTGGCCATTTCCCCAAAAATGTTCCCTGGCCCCAGGATGTTTAACGTGATGTCCCGTCCCTCCCGGTTACGGGTGACAATTTTTACCCAGCCCTGTACAAGCAAGTACACACAATCCCCCCAATCCTGCTCCAAAAGCAGGGTCGCCCCCGCCGGATGTTGCCGCATGACCAACCGCTGACTGGCCCGGTTTTGGACCGGGGTGGGTAGCCCGTGAAACAGAACGGTCGAGTTGAGAAATTCGGTCAAGGTCGGTGTGGGCATGGGCCGGCGCTGACGTGGGCATAGTTTCATTGTACTTTTTTCATTTTCCGAGAAATTGGTGTCCCTGCCCAGAGGTTGGGTGCCGAAATCTGCTAGAATACACCGTGACCTGGCCAGTCACAAGGGAGCAGCTTGTGGGTTTATTCAGTCGTTTTTCACGGGATATGGGGATTGACCTGGGCACGGCCAACACGTTGGTCTACGTGTCCGGTCGGGGGGTGGTGTTGCAGGAACCCTCGGTGGTGGCGATTGACCAGGAGTTGAAGGTGCCCCTGGCGGTGGGGGAAGACGCCAAGCGGATGTTGGGGCGGACGCCGGGGAATGTGGTGGCGGTGCGGCCTCTGCGAGATGGGGTGATTGCCGATTTCGATACGGCGGAATTGATGTTGAAGCATTTTATCCGCCAAGTGCATGGGGGACGTTCCCTGGCCCAACCCCGGATTGTGATTGGCATTCCCAGCGGGGTAACGGGGGTAGAACGGCGGGCGGTGATTGATGCGGCCATGCGGGCGGGTGCCCGGAAGGTGGATTTGATTGATGAACCGGTGGCGGCGGCGATTGGGGCGGGTTTGCCGGTGGACCAGCCGATTGGCAACATGATTGTGGATATTGGCGGCGGCACGACGGAAGTGGCGGTGTTGAGTTTGCAGGGGGTGGTGCTGAGCGAATCCGTGCGGGTGGCGGGGGATGAACTCAGCGAAGCGATCATGAATTATATGAAAAAGGTGCATAACCTGGTGATTGGGGAGCGGACGGCGGAGGACATCAAAATTGACGCGGGTTCTGCCTATCCGGTGGGGAACGACGACCAGGTGGTGGAGGTGCGGGGGTTGCATTTGCTGTCGGGGCTGCCGCGCACGGTGACGATCAAGGCGCCGGAGGTGCGAGAAAGCATGGCGGAGCCGCTGGCGGTGATTGTGGATGCGGTAAAGCGCACCCTGGAGCGCACGCCGCCGGAATTGGCTGCCGACATTGTGGACCGGGGGATTGTGTTGGCAGGGGGCGGCGCCCTGTTGCGGGGGTTGGACACCCTGATTAGCCATGAAACGGGGATTGTGGTCCACATTGCCCCGGAACCCTTAAATTGCGTGGTATTGGGCACCGGAAAGGTGCTAGAAAGTTCGCGCGGGCTGGAACGAGTCTTTAGCAGCCGTTCCGGTTAGGGCTGGAATCGGTGTAGGATAGGGGCAGTTTGCGTGCGGTGCAATGGCCCGGTTTGGACTCCTCCGGCGGTGGTGGCAGCGTTATACCGCCCAGATTCTCGGTGGTGTTGGGGTGGTCGCGTTGGCGGTCTATTGGCAAACGACGCAAGCCTGGGTGCTGCGGGAATTGTATCGCAGCTTACAAGGGGGAAGGGTGCCGGATACGCGCCTGGTGGATGCGCGGGTGCAGGAGTTGGAAGTGCAGGTGCAGGCGTTGCAGCTCCAAAACCGCCAGTTGCAGCAGTTACTGAAGTATCAGCAGCAAATGCCTTTGGCGACAGTGGCGACGACGGTGGTGGGGCGCAGCGCCGGGCATTGGTGGCAGCAAATTTGGGTGGGAGAAGGCAGTACCAAGGGGATTATGCCGGGAGCGGTGGTGTTGGCGCCGGGGGGGGTAGTAGGGCGGGTGTTGGATGTGACGCCCCATACCAGCCGGGTGTTGTTGGTTACCGACCCCAGCAGTAAGGTGGGGGTGATGGTCAACCGTTCGCGCGCGATGGGGATTTTGGTGGGGCAGGGGACGGAGCAGACGGTGGTGGAATTTTTTGACAAAAATCCCGATGTGAAACCGGGGGATGCCCTGGTCACCTCCCCTTTTAGCACGATCTTTCCGGCGGGGATTGCAGTGGGCAAAGTTGAAAGTATTGATTGGCGGGCGATGCCTGCGCCCCGGGCCGTTGTGCAGCTTTATGCCCCGGTTGACCGGCTGGAATGGGTGTTGGTGCAAAGTTATGGGGCGAAATCGCCTCTCCTCCATCCCTAGGTTGGGGAGGCTGCTGGCTACGGTGGTATCGGCCTGGGCTGCCCTGGCGCTTTTGCCTTTGCGGTGGCCGGGGATGGAGTTGGCAGGCATTGGCCCGGACTGGCCGTTGATCTGGGTGGTGGCCTGGAGTGTCAAACGCACGGCTTGGCAGGGCTTAATCGCCGGGGTGACCCTAGGGGTTTGGCAGGATGCGCTGGTCAATCCGGGGGAGGGCTGGTGGCCGTCCCATGCCCTGGGATTGGGGGTAGTGGGCGTTTTGACGGCGCTGTTGCAAAAAGACCGCTTGATTCAGGAGGATTTTATTTCGGTGGCGTTGATTGTCTTTGCGATGGCGGTCATCAGCGAGACGGTGATGGCGGTGCAATGGAGTCTTCTGGGTCACCGTCTCCTGGGGCAAATTTGGTGGGACCACCAGCGGTTAACTCTGGCATCGGCCATCCTCAGCAGTCTCTGGGCGCCTTTGGTGTATGTGCCCCTCAGTCGCCTGTGGTACAACGATTGAGCGGCCCATGTCCTTAGCTCCCTGGCGTACGCCCTTGGCCCGTGCCCTCCACCGCAACCGTGCTTTGGCCTACAGCCGCTACGCCCAATTGGCCACCGTAGACCCCCAGGGCCGCCCCCACAACCGCACCCTGGTCGTTCGGGGTTTTGTCGGAGACACCAATACCTTGGAATTCATCACCGACCGACGCAGCGCCAAAGTTGCCCAAATTCACCACCAGCCCTGGGGGGAACTGTGCTGGTACTTCCCTGAGACCCGCGAGCAATTTCGCCTGGCCGGTCCATTGCAACTCATAGACGATAGCACAGAGGATGTGTTTGCCCAAACGGCACGGTGTCAGCGCTGGCAGAGTTTATCCCCCCGGAGCCGCCAGCCATTTACCTGGCCGCCTCCCGGTCAACCCCGCCAGGGAGACTTGCCCCAAGACCTGCCTTTGGGCACCACACCGCCGGCCCACTTTTGTTTGCTGTGGTTGCACCCCCAGCGGGTGGAGCATCTGGAGCTGCGCGGCCATCCCCAAAATCGGTACTGTTATCAAATGGCCGCAAACCAGACCTGGACCGTCCAGGAAGTGAATCCCTAGCCCCTATTCCCGGCGGTCCAACCCGGCAGGCGTCACCCCCGATAGCTGTTCCATCGCCGCCAGCGCCGCCTGCGAACCTGCCAAAATGTCCCGCTCCTCCCCGCCGAGGTACACCCGGCCAAAACTGCCAAATGGCTGCACGTCCAGGATGTTAATGAGGGCGGCTTTTTCCGCTTCATTGGCTGCTAAAGGGGCATAGGCCGCCGGTTCCACCTCCAAGATATACAGGGTTTGGCCCGCCAAAATCATCTGTCCGCGCCGCATGCGGTTAATCAGTTGGGCCTGGTGGGGGTCAATGTTGCGGATCACCTGGCTCGACACCACCCGCGGTTTCAGCCGTTGTTGTTCTTGCACCCCCAAGGCGGCGAGAATGGCCTGTCCTGCCGAACGCACTTCCCCTTGCCGACTGGCATGGATTTCCAGCAGACCGTAGAGCCGTTCGACCACCTGCACCCCTGGTCGCACCAGATTGGACTTCAAGGCCACATCGGTAATGCGGTTGATTTCAATCCCCGGCGAAATTTCCACCCACAGGGACGCATCCCCCGGCAGCGGCAAAAACCCAGAGGACACCGTACCCAGATAGGCGGCATACTGGGGTTGCAGACTGTCAATGTACACATAGCTGCGCAAGGTCGCGCCCACAACCGGCTGCCTCCAGGGAGAACCATACCCCAGTGTAAAGGGAAGGGGCGGGGAATTTTTGCACCCAGGGCTGGATTCTGGTACAGTGAGGGTACGGTCGGTGCGTAAATCCCTTGGTGACCCAAAAAGGAGTGACGGTGTGATGGTGGAACGCGGAGCAACCCTGGACTATCAAAGCGAAGCCTATCGCGATGCCTACAGCCGCATCAATGCCATTGTGATTGAAGGGGAACAAGAGGCGGCGGAAAACTACGTCCACATTGCCGAATTGCTCGCCGACCACCGGGAAGAATTGCTCTCCCTAGCCAAGATGGAAAGCCGTCACAAAAAAGGGTTTGAAGCCTGTGGTCGCAACTTGCAGGTGACGCCCGATTTGCCCTTTGCCAAGCAATTTTTTGCCAAGTTGCGGGCGAATTTTCAAAAAGCCTTTGCCGTCGGGGATGTGGTGACCTGTTTGTTGATTCAAGCCTTGATTATCGAAGCGTTTGCGATTTCCGCGTATAACATTTACATTCCCGTTGCCGACCCCTTTGCCCGCAAAATTACGGAAGGGGTGGTCAAGGATGAATACCTGCATTTGAATTTTGGGCAGCGGTGGCTCAAAGAACACTTTGCGGAAGTGAAAGACCGTTTGAAGGAGGCCAATCGGGAGAATTTGCCCTTGGTGTGGCAAATGTTGAATGAGGTCGAGGAGGATGCGGCGCAATTGGGCATGGAGAAAGCGGCCTTGGTGGAGGATTTTTTGATTGCCTATGGCGATGCCCTCGCAGAGATTGGCTTTACCACGCGGGAAGTGATGCAATTGACGGCCATGGGTTTGGCGGCCTAGCCTTTTCTGCTATTTGGCAGGGGGTTTTTCGCTATCCTGGGGTAGGTTGCTGCGGGGAACGCCGTTTATGTTTGGATTGATCGGCCATCTGACGAGTTTGGAGCACGCCCAAGCGCTGGCCTACGAGTTGGGGTATTTGGAATATGCGGAGCGGGATTTAGATTTTTGGTGCATGGCGCCCCCGCAAACCCTTGATGAAATCAAGGTACGCAGCCTTACTGGACAGGTGATTGAAGGCCGGTACATTGAATCCTGTTTTGTGCCAGAAATGCTCTCCCAAAATCGTTTCAAAGCGGCGACCCGGAAGGTCATCAATGCGATGGCGCACGCCCAAAAACAAGGTATTGACATTACGGCGTTGGGAGGCTTTACTTCGATCATTTTTGAGAATTTCAACCTGGAACAAATCCGAGATGTTCGCAATGTATCTTTGGATTTCAAGCGGTTTACCACCGGCAATACCCACACGGCTTATATCATTACCCGCCAAATGGAGTTGGTCGCGCCTGAGATGGGGATTGACCTAGAACACGCCTGTATTTTGGTGTGTGGTGCCACAGGGGATATTGGCAGTGCGGTGTGCCGTTGGTTGGCCTATCATTTCCCCAAGGCGGATTTATTGTTGGTGGCGCGCAATCACCAGCGGTTGCAGGAATTTCAGCAAGAATTGGGCACAGGGCGGATATTGTCCCTAACCGAGGCCTTGCCATTGGCGGATGTGGTGGTCTGGGTTGCCAGTATGCCCAAGGGCATGGATATTGACCCGACGCAGTTAAAACATCCCTGTCTCATGATTGATGGGGGTTATCCGAAAAATTTGCGTACCAAAATTCAACATCCCCAAGTACGGGTGTTGCAAGGGGGTATGGTGGAGCATGCTTTGGATATTGACTGGAAAGTCATCTCTTCTTTGGTGGATATGAATGTGCTGGAACGACAAATGTATGCCTGTTTTGCTGAGGCCATGATCTTGGAATTTGAGGGGTGGCATACGAATTTTTCTTGGGGGCGCAACCAGATTACGTTGGAAAAAATGGCACAGATTGGGGCGGCTTCCGTCAAACACGGGTTTCGCCCCTTGTTGCGGTGATGGGCTGAAGAAAACAACTCACCCCTTAGGAGTGAACTCTGCACAAAAAAGTTCACAAATTCGCGTCCGGCAAAAGGCTGGACGAGAACATTTTTTGTGATATAGTCAAGCAGGGTAAGGTCGTCATATTATAGGATAGATGCTGTGGAGGAAAGCGATGGCAAGACCATACAGTTACGATTTGCGTCAAAAAGCAGTCGAAGCAGTCTTAAAGGGGGCAAAACTAG
>Ga0197142_1003873_pt1 | contig 12325 bp, 15 predicted proteins | sample GBS60_MetaG_FD_148614 | JGI IMG/M metagenome (GOLD analysis project Ga0197142, IMG submission 148614) | Sediment microbial communities from Great Boiling Springs, Gerlach, Nevada, United States - GBS 60_MetaG | ecosystem: Environmental > Aquatic > Thermal springs > Hot (42-90C) > Sediment... | reverse complement strand
GTTGGAGTTTGCAAAAACTATGCGCTTTATGATGTTGTTATTAAATAATTTAAAAATTTATCTTTATTATCCTCCCGGACAAATACTTTCACAAGGAACTCCATCATGATCAGCATCTCTTGCTGAACAACCACAATTATTTAATTGAAAATAAGCCTCTTCACAAGATACCATTTGCGAGCAAGTTTTACTACAATTGCAAACAAAACTACTTGATGATTCATTAACAGTTGATGAATTAGTTTGATTTTGAATTGTGGTAGTTGCTGGTGGAACATAAATTTGAGTTGGGGTAACACAAGCATCATCAGCCCATAAACCTTTTTTTTCTTTTTCTGCTTCTTTTTGAGCTTGTTTGTATTGTTGTTGATATTTGTAGGGGATATTGTAGGTATGCTCATAAGCATAACCTTCTTTAATCATCAAAAGTCCAAAATCAGTACCATCCTCTAAAAAAACATAGCGAAGAAGTCGTCCATATTTATCAATATTACCTTGAGTTGGGTCTTTTTCCAAACGAACTTTTTTACCAAGTAAAATTGACTTTGCTTTTTCTGATGCTTCTTTACCAAAACACTCAATTTCCTTTCTTGGATCAACTATCTCAGGCGTGTTTATTCCAATTACTCTTATTCTTTTTATTTGATTGTCAATATTTGCATCTATTGTGTCACCATCAACTACTTTAACTACTAAATAAAAAATTGGTGTTGGAGTTGGGGTTGGGGTTAAGGTTGGGGAAATAACTTTTTGTTGTTGTTTTGTTTGGTTGGTTTTATTAACAATATTTTTTTGTTGATTCAAATTATCACTCTTTAAATTAGTTTTAGGAGTAAAAGCAACGGCAAGAAAAAGAAAAGAAATAATAATTAAAAACTTTGCTTTTTCAAGATTAATAAAAGTTATTTTTTCTTTTAAATATGAAAATGTTTGAGGGATAAGAAGAAGGGAGATTAAAAAATAAAAAAAAGCTGGTAAAAAAGAGATTGATAAACTTCCTAAAGCTAATAAGAAAAAAAATATTCCCAATACCCAATTCCAATTAATTTTGTGAAATAATTTAAACATTTTATTATTTTATCTATTTTATCACTTTTGTAGACTATAAACGACAAAGGAAAGAGGTTAAATTTTTTTACCAATCGCCAATTTTATTATTTTTTTTATTGTGTTCTTTTTTTAAGAAAAAATATTCATAAAAAAGTAAAATAAAAAGTCTTTGAAATTTTCATGTTAAATTAGTAGTGTAACCGATGTAAAAATTATTACCTTTAAGTGAGTAAAGAACGTAAACGCAGTAATTTAGCTTTTTCAAATTTTAACTCTTAAAGATTTTTTAGATTTAAAATTGTCTTGACTCTTTTTTGTTTAGAGATATTAATGTGGTTATGTAGTAGAACAAAGTTTGCTACATGATGGTGAAGTGTCTGACGAAGGCGGTCTGCTTCACAGTCCAGGGGGGAGGATTCGAACCTCCGCAGGCTTAAAAGCCGACGGTTTTACAGACCGTTCCGATTGTCCACTCCGGCACCCCTGGTTAATTATTATTTTTTGTTATTAAAGATTATAACAAAAAATTTTTAAGAGATTTAATTGAATTATTCTTTCAATCTAAAACAAAATAATAGTATAAAACTTGATGCGATCGCACCAGTTTTTAACCCCATCGCCAATTTTTAGGTTGTTTTGGCAATTTAAATAAAGAGTTTTTTTAAATATTTATTTTTTGTTTTAATTTATTTCTTTTAGTAGTAAAAATTAGATTGAAAAACAAAGTGTTTTTTCTTTATAATTATGTTATGGCAAAAGATGAAAAAATTTATAAATTTGAGATTTCTCACAAAACAATTATTTTTACAATTTTTTTTCTTTTATTTTTAAAATTTTTATGGGTGATTCGTGATCTTTTATTTTCTTTGTTTATTGCTTTTATCTTAACTTCGGCTCTTCGACCTTTTTTAAATCGATTAATAAGATTAAAAATTCCTCGAGTTTTCGCTGCCTTTTTGGTTTATTTTTCTTTTTTAAGCATTGTAGTTAGCCTTTTATCAATTGTTTTTCCTCCATTAATTAAAGAAACCATTCAATTGTCACGTCAATTACCCTTTATTTTTCAAAGTTTTATCCCCTCATCCTCTTTTTTATTTAATTGGGAATCACTTTTTCAGTATCTACCAACTGCTACCAACCAAGTTTTTAATTTAATTTCTAGTATCTTTTCCAATGCTGTTTGGTTTATTTCAACTTTGTTTTTTGGCTTTTATTTTTTAGTTGAGGAAGACGCAATTAAAAAAATTTTGGCTGATTTTTTTTCTGAAGAGAAAACAAAAACTGTAGTTGAGTTTTTTAATCTTTTGGAGAAAAGAATCAATTATTGGTTTTGGGGAGAGGTAATTTTAATGGTTATCGTTGGTGGTCTTACATATATCGGCCTTAATTTAATTGGGATAAAATATGCTTTGCCTTTGGCGGTTTTAGCTGGTCTTTTGGAGGTTGTTCCCAACCTTGGGCCAACTTTAGCCGCTGTTCCGGCTGTTTTGGTTGGGTTTTCTCAATCTTCTTTTTTGGGGGTTTCGGCTTTAGCTTTGGCAATTTTGGTTCAGCAACTTGAGAACAATTTAATTGTTCCTTTGGTGATGAAAAAAGCCGTTGGTTTAAATCCAATTATTACCTTAATGGCTTTAATTATTGGGGGAAAACTGGCTGGTGTTTTGGGAGTTTTGCTTTCAGTGCCAACCGTTGTTGTCATCCAAACTATCTTTTTGGAGTTTTTAAGTAAAAATAGGTAGTTTCATTTTAAAAGAAGATTAAATTTTTGGTAAAACCTATCAAAAGAAAATATTTTATCTAAGTGGTAAAACCTAACCATAATCACATTTAAACAATCAACCCAAGAAATTCCTTTTTTTGACTGTTGAGAAAATAATTCGTCGGTTAAAAAGATTATCTCTTTATTAGTTGAAAGCTCAATTAATTTTTTCTTTCTTACTTCTTTTAAAAATAAAATGGCGGCTTTTTGAGAAACAGTATAAGATAAAACAGTGACCGCTTCAGCAATAGTAAAGGGAGTAATATATAAATTGGAATTTTTTATTTTTTTAGCAATTTTAACTGCTTTTTTGTGATTAGTATCGTCAATTTTAGCTAAAGCCACTAAAGCATCGGCATCAACTAAAATTTTCATCGATAAAGATAAAAGTCAAAATTTTTGCTAATATTTTTTGGGCCGCCTTTAATTTTTAAATTGGCCAAAGATAAAAGATCGTTTTTGCCAAAAAAAATTTTTTGTTTGGTTATTCCTTCCTTTATCAACTTTCTTATAATTTCTCCCATAGAAAGATTGGTTTTTTTTGCCAATAAACCTAATTGTTCATGCATTTCTTCTGGTAAATAAATCTGAGTTCGGCGCATATATTATGATGTATATCATAGATGTATATTTTTGTCAAGAAGATTTTGTTATAATTACTCAATGAAAGTTGCGGTTTTAGGTGGTGGCTTTACTGGTTTAACTTGTTCTTATTATTTTGCCAAAAAAAATTACCAAGTTACTCTTTTTGAAAAAGAAAAGATATTGGGGGGGATGGCTTCTGGCTTTAAACAAAAAAACTGGGATTGGTATTTGGAGCACGCCTATCATCACCTTTTTGCCAATGATTATGATATTTTGGGTTTTGCTAAAGAAATAGGTTTTAATAAAATTTTTTTTAAAAAACCAATCACTGCTTCTTTGTATAAAAAATATCAACTTTCCAATTTCCAATCACCAATTTCTAATTACTTTATCTGTCCTTTAGATACACCAATGGACTTGCTGCGCTTTCCTCTACTTTCTTTTGTTGATAAAATCCGCGCAGGAGCAACTTTATTATTTTTAAAACTTTCTCCTTTTTTGCCATTTTTTGAAAGACAAACAAGCATTTTGTTTTTAAAAAAAACCATGGGGGAAAGAGGATATTCTGTATTATTCGAACAACTTTTTCGGAAAAAGTTCGGAAAATATGCGGGAAAAATTCTTCTTTCTTTTTTTTGGGCAAGGATTAAAAAAAGAACCAAAAGTTTAGGTTATATTGAAGGTGGATTTCAGGCATTTATTAATTATTTAGAGAAATTATTAAAAAATCTGGGAGTTAATATTTTAACCGGTTATAAGATAAAAGAGATAAAAAAGAAAAAAGAAAAATTTTTGATTGACGATAAAGAATATGATTTGGTTATCTCTACCCTACCCACTCAAATAACTGCCAAAATTTCAAAAAAAATATTTCCCGCAAATTTTCTGCAAAATTTCCGCAAACTTTCATATCTTTCCGCTTTAACTTTAATTTTAGAAACCGATAACCCAATTTTAGAAAAAACTTATTGGTTAAATATTTCAGCACCAGATATTCCAATTATGGTATTAGTCCAACATACTAATTTTATTGATAAAAAATATTACGGAGGAAAACATATTGCTTATTTAGGTTGGTATTTGAAAAAAGATGATAACCTTTGGCAAATAAAGGATCAAGAATTGTTAAATTTAATCTTACCTTATGTAAAAAAAGTTTCGAATTTCGAATTTCGAATTTCGAATTTTTATCTTTTTAAAACTCCTTTTGCTCAACCAATATTTGATAAAACTTTTTTAAAATACAAACCCAACTTTTTTACCCCAGTTAAAAACTTTTATATTGCTAATTTAGATATGACCTACCCTTTTGATCGGGGAACAAACTATGCGGTAAGATTAGGAAAAAAAGTGGTTAAAAGAATCTTTGCGGCAAATCTGCGGTAAATTTGCAAAAATTTATATTCCTTGAGCAATTAACTGTTTAATGTAAGATTGATAAGGAATGTTTAAGCGATTAGCTTTTGCTTTAATCCGTTCAAGAAGAGAAACCGGCATTCTTATGGTAATTGGTTTAGTGGTTAATTTTAAGTTGGGAAAACGCGCTTTTTCTAATTTGGCATAATCCACATATTCGGTTGAATCAACCTTTTGCCAAAAATCACGCTCCTTTTTTTCTGAAGAAAAATAAGGAATTTTTTTAAGTTTTTTCATAGTATTTTTTTTCTTTTTTATTCATCGGTCGAGCCGAGATGATTCTTATTTTATCATCTCTGACCGTGAAAACAACAAATAATTTTTTGCCGGTAAATGTTTTACCTAAGGCGATAAATCTTTTTTCTTTTTGCGAGTGTTTGAAATCTTTTAAAATTTTTAAATCATCGTCTAAAAACACTTCTTCTGATTCATTGGGACTAATTTTATGCTTTTTATAACTTTTATCAATATTGCCTTTATCCCATTGAAAACCTTTGTATCGGCTAAAATCAATCATTGATGTTAATATTATATAAATACATAAAGATAAAAGTCAAGATTAAAATCTTTGCGGAAAATATGCGATAAAAGTGCGGGAATTATTTTATTTCTAAAGAAAAATTAAATTTTTTTCGCAAAACTTCTTTTAACTCAAAGATAATAAAGGGGGAAATAAAAGCTTGAATTTTATTATCAATAATTAGTGATAAAATTTTTTGCGGATTACCACCAAAAAGAATAGCGGAAATTAAAATATTAGTGTCTAAAACAATTTTAATCATTAAAGATTTTTTCGATAATCATCAATAAAATTTTCTATTTGTTCTTCTTTGATTTTAATTTTTTTTGCCGTTTTTTTTCCATAAGAAAAAATTTTAAGCCAACGTTTTTTTGTTTCAACATAAGATAAAAGAGCTGCTCTTATTAAATCGCTGCGTGAAGAATAATATTCTTTTTTTGCTAAAAGATCAATAATTTTAATTAGTTGTTTTGGTAAAGAAATATTAATTGTTTGAGTTTGCATATACAAAAATAATACAATTTTTGTATAAAAAAATCAGGACCTTTAAATCTCCTTCAATCTCTTTTTAAAGTAGTCAACATAAGGGATAGTAGCTGGGTTTTCTTTATATAAAACCGAAAGATACATCGACAAAAAACTTCCCAAAGCCATCATTTCAAAAACTTGTGCCATTTTGGTTTTTCCCAAAAGTTTGTAAGTTAATGTAGTAACATTATTTTTTTCAACTACTTCTTTGGTGATTAAAAATCGTTTTTTAATTGAGGGAGAGTAAAGGGAAGATTCAAAAAAAACAAAAACTAAAATTTTTTTCAAAACATCTGGATGTTTTAACCCTTCCATTAAATGATGGTTTAACTCTGGAATCACCCGAAAATCAGAAATGGCTTTGGCGGTTTCATTGGTTTGATTAGCCAAAGCATTACCAACCCCAGTTAAAAACTCAGAAACAATATAATAAGGATATTTTTCAAAAAGAAAAGTAGCTAATTTTTTTGCCGGGTTTTTTTCTAAAGGTGTTTCAATCGAAAAACTTTTTATCATTTTTTTTAAAAAATCAAAAGCGTCAAAAACCATATTTTTTTTTATTTTTAAGATTTTTAAAGCACAAAACATTCCCAAAAACCCACCAACCGCGTAACCAAAGCCGATTCTTGGTTGGGCCGATGGGTTAAATAAAGGGTCAAACTGATAAAAAGGAACCTTTAGTTGATTTAAAACTTGAGCCAACTGGCCGCCAGTAGTTATTCCTGAAATTTTGGCTTTTTTTTCTTTAGCTTGTTTTAACATGGCTAAAACTTCCTCAGTTGTCCCAGAGTAAGAAGAGGCAATAAACAAAGTTTTTTGATTGACAAAAGAGGGAAGTTGATAGTTGTCGTTTATGATAACTGGTTTTTTTAATTCTTCTTTAAAAAGTTCTTTGATAATTAAAGCCGGAAATCGCGAACCGCCCATACCACCAACAACAATATTTTCTATTTTAAAGTACTTTTTTGGGAATTTGAGATTTTTTGTCTTAAGATATGCGGTTTTAATTTGTTTGTCTAAACAATAAATTGAGGTAATTACTTTTTCATCGCCTTGAAGATTTAAGATTTTATTTTTATCGTCTAAAATATTCATAAAACATTTAGCATCTTAGCAAAAAATGTTTTATAATTCAATAATAAATGAAAAAAAATAATTTTTTTCTCTATCTTCAACTTCTTCGGGTTAATCAATGGATAAAAAATATTGTTGTTTTTACCGCCATTGTTTTTTCCGGAAAACTTTTTGATATTAATCTTTTTTTAAAAACATTGGCCGCTTTTTTTATTTTTTGTCTTTTATCATCAACTTCTTATGTTTTAAACGATATTATTGATTATCCGTATGACAAAAAACACCCTTTAAAAAAGATGCGACCAATTGCTTCTGGAAAAATTTCTCTTCCTCAAGCGACTTTTTTAGCTTTTACCTTAACTCTTTTTTCTTTAATTGCTGCCCTTTTTTATTCGATTTCCTTTTTCTTTTTAAGCTTTTTGTTTATTCTTCTTCATTTTTTTTATTCGCTTACTTTGAAAAAAAAGCCGGTAATTGATATTTTTACTATTTCTTTTTCTTTTGTCATTCGCGCTTTTGCTGGCGAGGTGGCAACTTCTTATCATATTCCCGTTTGGCTTTTTTTAACTATTTTTTTTGGCTCTTTGTTTATGGCTTCAGTTAAAAGACACGCTGAGCTTTCCTCTTTTGGCAAAGAGGCAAGAGAATCTTTATATCGTTATAATGAACATTTTTTAGATTTTTTAACCTATACTTTTGGAACGGCAACGATTATTGCCTATGCTACTTATACTTATGTTGAAAAACTGCCACCTTTTGAAGGTTTTTTTCACAAGTTTTTTATCAATTTTTATCCAGAGTTTGAGGCAAGAAAATGGATGATGGTAACCATTCCTTTAGTTGTTTATGGAATTTCCCGTTATGCCCAACTTCTTTATGAAAAATATGAGGGTGAACGACCAGAAAGGGTAATTACCACCGACATTCCTTTAATTATAACTATTGGCCTTTGGGGGTTTATAGTTGTTGCTTTAATCTATTTTTTGTAGTCTAAAAACTATTGACAAAAATAAAAAAAGTTTATAAAGTTTAAAAGTTAAAAAGTTAAAAAAATCTTATGAAAACTCAAGATGGAAGTAAAAAACAAGCAATTAATTTTGCCATTGATCAGATTCAAAAACAGTTTGGTAAAGGCGCAATTATGCGACTAGGGGAGGCGCCAAAGATTGCGGTTGAGGTGATAAAAACTGGGATTTTGCCTTTAGATTTAGCTTTGGGCATTGGGGGTCTTCCAAAAGGAAGAATTATTGAGATTTTTGGTCCGGAGTCTTCGGGAAAAACCACCCTTTGTCTTTCAACTATTGCCCAAGTTCAAAAAGAAGGAGGAGTGGCTGCTTTTGTTGATGCGGAGCACGCCTTGGACCCATCTTGGGCAAAGACTTTGGGAGTTAACTTAGATGATCTTTTGGTTTCTCAACCGGATACTGGTGAGCAGGCTTTGGAGATTGTTGAGACTTTAGTCCGTTCAGGCGCGGTTGATTTAATTGTAGTTGATTCGGTTGCGGCTTTGGTGCCAAAGGTGGAGATTGAAGGCGAGATGGGTGAGGCTCAAATTGGTCTTCAGGCGCGGCTTATGTCTCAGGCTTTGCGAAAGTTAACCGCGGTAGTTTCTAAGTCAAAAACAATAATTATTTTTACTAACCAAATTCGCTTGAAAGTGGGTGTGATGTTTGGTAATCCCGAAACCACCCCTGGAGGACTGGCGTTGAAGTTTTATGCTTCAATTCGCATGGATGTTCGAAAAATTGAAACGCTAAAGAAAAACAATCAAGTTTTTGGCGCAAGAATAAAAGTAAAAATCGTTAAAAATAAAGTCGCACCTCCTTTTAGAGAGGCAGAAGTAGTTATTACCCAAAATGGTGTTGATAAAGAGGAGGGGATTATTGATGCCGCTTTGACAAAAGGAGCTTTGGTAAGAAGTGGTTCGTTTTTAAAGTTTGGCGAAAAAGTTCTTGGTCATGGGAAAGAAGAAGTAAAAGAGCTTTTGAAAAAAGATAAAGATCTTAAAGAAAAAATAATAAAAGCAATTTTTCAAAAATGATTTTTTAAAAAAATTATCGATAGAGAATTGGTTTTTTGGTTGGTGGAAGAATCAGGCTTAGCCGGCGCGTTTTTTTGTTTACTTTTTCAATATATACTTGAATTTTTTCCCCGATTTTTATTTTTTCATCGCCTTTGAGTTTGCTTATATGAATAAGTCCTTCAATTCCAGGCTCTAATTTAACAAAATAGCCATATTTTTCTTTTCTAACCACCTCGCCTTCAATTAATTTGTCTTTGGGGTATTTTTCTTCTATGTTTTGCCAAGGATCAGGTGTTAATCGTTTTATAGAAAGATTAAGTTTTAAATCTTTTTCATTTTTTTCAACAACAAAAACTTCAATTATTTGACCAGGTGAGGCATAAGCGGAAGGGTTGGTTACTTTTTCCCAAGAGATTTCTGAAATATGAACGAGTCCTTCAACTCCCAAAACCTCACAAAAAATACCAAACTCAGAAACATTTAAGACTTTTGCTTGATATTTTTCTCCAACTTTTATTTTGTCAAACCGTTCTTTTAATTCTTTTTGGGAAAGACCAGAAACGGCTGCTTTTTGGGAAACAACTAACCGATTTTTTGCTTTATCAACTTCTAAAATTTTTACTTTTATTCGCTGACCTTCTAATTTTTCTGGTTTTTGAAGATAAGGCTCAATAAGTTGGATGGTGGGAATCACTCCTCGGATTCCCATAAAATCAACAAAAACCCCTCCTTTTCCATATTCACCGCAAACAACTTCAATTAGTTCTTCTTTTTCTTTTTTTTCGGCCAAAATTTCCCATTTTCCTTTGTTAAAAAACTTTTGCAAAGAAACCACTGGAAAACCATTTCTTGATTCTTCAGTCACAACGGTTACTTTTATCTTATCACCTTCTTTAAGATAAGGAAGATATAAAGAAAGTTGGGGTAATTCTTTATCTCCCAAAACCGCCAATGCTTTTCCCCCAATATCAAAAAGAGCCTTTTTTTTTGACAAAGAAACAATTTTTGCTTTTATTTCTTCTCCTTTTTTGATTTTTTTTGGGGGATTTTTGGCTAAAAGTTTGGCCATTAAATTGGTAGCTTTTGCTTTTTCCATCAGTTTTTTCCTCCTTTTTGGGGAATAAATATAATTTTAACAAAAAAATAGAAAAAAAACAACTTGTTTTTTTTGGCTTTTTTTGGTATATTATAGGGTGATATGGAGAATTATACTGTTTCGTTTTGGATAAAAAAGTTTATTGATTATCTTGTTTTCCAAAAAAAATCACAATTTACCTGCATCGCTTACAAAAAAGACCTGGAGCAATTTAGTGGGTATTTGATTACCAAAGAAATAACAGATGTTAGGGAAATTAAAAAAGAAGATATTGAGGGGTTTATTCAAAAACTAATTTCGCAAAACTATACCAAAAAATCAGCCTCAAGAAAACTAAACTCAATTCGCACTTTTTTCCGCTTTTTAAAAAGCGAAGGCGTTGTAAATTTTAATCCGGCTTTGGAAGTTTCTCACCCCAAATACACTCAACCTCAACCTCGGATTTTTTCTCCCCTTGAATATCGAGCAATTCGTGATGTGGCTAAAAAAGATCCAAGAACGTACGCTTTAGTTGAGCTTCTTTTGCAAACTGGAATGAAAATCGGTGAACTGGCCAATCTTAAACTTGAAGATTTAAAAGAAGAAGAAGTTGTTGTTTGCGGTTATAGTAAATCACAAGCGCGGGTAATTCCTCTTAGTAAATCGGCAAAAAAAGCTTTGGAGGAGTATCTTAAAGTTCGCCCAAAGTCAGAAAGCCCCTATCTTTTTATTACCCGCAATCATAAACCGCTTCTTATTCGCAATATCCGCCAAATTATTGATCGTTGTTTTGATGAGGTGGGGATTAAAGACGCAACCGTCAATGACTTTAGAAGTACCTTTATTGCCTATCAACTACAAAAAGGGGTCTCAATTGATTATGTGGCAAAAATTGTTGGTCATAAGCGGCTTTCCTCAACCGAGCGTTTTTTACAACTTATTAATCCTTCTTCAGAAAAAAAAGAAAAACTGGAGGAACTTTGATTTTTGGGAGGATTATCCTCTTGGAGGATAATCCTCAGTCAAAAACTGGTGACAAAAAAATCTGAGGGGATTTGGGGATACGATTGAAAAAGTTTGATTTTTTTTTCTATTCCAGCGGCTGTTTTTGCCTTTGAGACAATTGTTGTTCCTTGAAGCGGAAAAGAACTTGTGGCTTTAAAACCAATTCGAGTTTGGCCTTGGGTGGTTTGAATAATTCTTACAATTAAAAGACGAGAGTCGGTGCCAATGTCGCTTCCTTGAATGGTGTATTTGTTGCTAAAATTGTTGTCTGGACAATCGCTTGAGTTTGGAGAAGAGGCAGAAGAACCGTTGGTGATAATGTTTTCTGCCTGAGGATTAACGGCATATTTTTTTATTGAATTTGTTTTTATTAAAGTTATTTCAATTGCAGGATTATAGGCCGATGAACCAAAGCAAACATTTATGTTTTGTTGGGTGGAGTTTCCAGTAAAGTTTTTTGTTTGGGGATTATATGGGGCTAAATAAAAGGTATACTGTTCATCTTTGGAAAGGGGGGGAGTGATAAACTGATTAGATTGACTGGTTTGGGTTGAGGCTTCGCCTTCGGCAATCCCGGAAAAATTAAGCCCCAAAGCGCTAAAATTAAAAGTGCCTTGTTGTTTTGATTGTAAAAGTTTTTCAATCCCGGCTTCTGCGGCAGCCAAAGCTTTTTGATTTTCTTCTTCAAGCTTACTTACTTGAGTTTCGGTTACTGATTGATAGGTTGCGGTTAAGGTAACCGTCAAAACGGTTGCCAAAAGCATAACCACTATTAATAAAGCTTGAGCATGTTTCATAAATAAATTCGAAATTCGAAATCCGAAATTCGAAACTCGAAAAAAATAATTTATAATATAAATTTTAACATTTTCTCATAATCGAACTGAAAATTTTCATTAGTTCATTAGCTTCTTTTACTAATTTTTCTCTATCAATTAATTTTAACCAATAGATCCTCTCTTTTGCCTCTTTGCGACAGATTTTTATTCTTAAAATAAAGTCTTTTTTACTTAAAGATTCATTGGCTTCTATATAGTTAGCACCAATCGATCCTGAGGAACGGACTAATTGTCGACAATCTTCAATGTTACTGACTGTTTTTGGTACTTTTTTGACAAAATTTCTTGTTTCTTTGGCAAAATTAAAAGTTCTTTCTTCTAAATCATAATTTTGTTTTCGAATTTCGTGCTTCGTGCTTCGAGTTTTATTATTGTAATTGTTGCCAGTCATATTTGGAAACTGATAAATAAGGTAAAAGGTTAAGGTACATTTGTGGTTTGAAAACAACAA
>Ga0197142_1003871_pt1 | contig 12328 bp, 11 predicted proteins | sample GBS60_MetaG_FD_148614 | JGI IMG/M metagenome (GOLD analysis project Ga0197142, IMG submission 148614) | Sediment microbial communities from Great Boiling Springs, Gerlach, Nevada, United States - GBS 60_MetaG | ecosystem: Environmental > Aquatic > Thermal springs > Hot (42-90C) > Sediment... | reverse complement strand
TGTGCTGGAACCTTGACCGCCTGCTGTACGAAGCCAAGCAGCATGTGCTGGCGCTCTCGCGCGCGGGCTACCGACCCCCAGAGCCGACGCCGATTCTGGCAACAGGCGTCAACGGCTACAGCCGCCTGATGATGGAAGTCCACTGGATGCACCAGGCGGGGCAAATCAGCGACCACGACCGCCTGATTGCGGAGAAGATCGCCTTCGTGATGACGGGTGGCGACCTGCGCGATGCGACGCCTATGCCCGAAACGCACTTCCACGCCTTAGAGCGGCAGGTGTTCATCGAACTGTGCCAGACCGAGAAGACTGTCGCCCGCATCCGCCACATGCTGGAGACGGGCAAACCGCTGCGGAATTGAACGCGACGGCTTTCACCGCAGCACACTTTCGGCGGCGTCGTCGCTGTCTTCGGCGGGTTCGGGCAGGCGCGTCGCTTGTACGGTGCGGATTCGATGCCCCTCGATTGCGTGTACGCGCAGCTCCCAACCGTCCACGCGCACAGCCTCGCCCTCCGTCGGCTGATGCCCCAACTGCCCGAACACATAGCCGCCCAGCGTGTCGAACTCCTCCGACTCCAGCGGGATGCCCAGCAACTCGCTGGCATCGTCCAGGTGCATCCGCGCATCGATGAGTAGCGAGCCGTCTGGGAGCGTCTCGATGGGCGGCTCAGGCTCGACATCGTACTCGTCCTGAATCTCGCCGACAATCTCCTCCACGAGGTCTTCCAGCGTCACCAGCCCCGAAGTACCGCCGTATTCGTCTTGCAGGATTGCCATGTGCGTGCGTTGGCGTCGCATCTCCTGTAGGAGTTCGACCACGCGCTTGCTTTCAGGCACGAAGAAGGCGGGGCGCAACACCTCGCGCAGGCAGAATTTAGCGGTGCTGTCGCAGTAGCGCAGCAGGTCTTTCGCGTGGACGATACCGATGATGTTGTCCAGACTGCCCTCATAGACGGGGATGCGCGTGTGCCCCGTCTCGCGCACGAGTTTGATAATCTCCTGCGCGGTGGCGGTTGCGGGCGCTGCCTTAATGTCCACGCGCGGGGTCATCACTTCGCGGGCGATGGTGTCGGTGAACTCGAAGATGGACTGGATCATCTCCTTCTCCTGCTCTTCGATGACCCCTTGTTCTTCGCCTGCTTCCACCAGCACGCGCAGCTCTTCTTCGCTCACGACGGGCGCGAGACGCATCATCTGGATGCCGAACAGTTTCAGCACGGCGCGCGTGACGGCGTTCACCAGCACAATCGGTAGCCAGAAGATTCGGTCGAACACGGTCATCGGCACGATGACTGCCAGCGCGACGCGCTCGGCGTGCGTGATGGCGATGCTGCGCGGCACGGTCTCACCGATGACCACATTCGCAAACGCGGTCAGGATCGCCACCAGTGCGACGCTTACGCCTTGCAGGTTTACGCCTGTCGCTGTTTCGAGGGGGCGCATCAGCGCGTGCAGCGGCTCGGCGAGGTTTGTTGCGGCGACCGCCGACGCCAGAAACGCCACGATGTTCAGTCCCACCTGCACGGTGGACAAAAAGCGCGACGGCTCGCTCTTGAACGCAGCCAAGTACGGCGCGAGGCGGTGCTTCTGATCGGCAAGCATCCGCACCCAGCTGTGGCGGATAGAGGTCAGCGCACTCTCCGCCATCGAGAAGAATGCGCTCAATAACAATAGCAAAAGAATAACCAGAAAGCTTGTTGCGGGAGTTAATCCCTGGGCAGGCGGCGTGTCTGCGCCATCCGTTTGCCCGTAGGTCGCCCACAGCATGCCGAGCGCGGCGACGCCTATCAGTAATCCGATTCGTGTTGCATTCCACCGACGGCGACTGTTTGGGTTATCGGTCATAGGGCTTTCGTTCCTCCTCATCGGGGCGTGAGCCAGAAGATGAGCGCGCCCAGTCCGACGCCGAGCAGGCTACCCAGCACGACCTCGCGCCAGCTGTGGATGTCGGAGTCCACACGGCTCTGGGCAATCAGCGCTGCCAGCAGCAGCGCCAGCACCGACGCCAGCAAATCGCCCGACACGACGATAATCGCCATCGCAAAGAAGAAGCCCAGCGCCGCGTGCCCGCTCATTGCACCACCGCGAAACAAGCGCACCTTGCCCTGCGTCGACAGCACCTTCACCAGCGACACTATCACGAAGATCAGGATCACCCCCAGCGTCACGGCGACCGCCAGCGTCGGCTCGGCGCGCTCCATACGCAGCCGTATCTGCTCCAAGCGCAGGTCGCCCATAAACAGCACCCACGCGACCACTACGGCGTTTAGGGTGGCTACCAGCACCGCGCCCGCCGCAATGTCTTTCGCGAACTTCGCCTTCGGGTGATACTCTTCCGTCACCAAGTCCACCGTCGCCTCAATCGCCGAGTTGAACATCTCGGCAATCAGCACGATGGAAATGGTGAACAGTAGCACGAGCATCTCGCGCTTATCAAGGCGGAACAGCAGTCCCATCAGCAGCACCAGCACGACGCTGAAGAAGTGGAATCGCATGTGGCGCTGAGTGCGCACAACGGCAACGATGCCTTCCAGCGCGTAGCGGAATCCTTCCAGGGGGTGGCGGCGTTCAGCTTGGGGTTCGGCGTCGGGCGCCTCCGATTCGCCGTTGCGTCGGGTCGGGTACGCCAGTGGCTCACGCGTCCGTTCAGGCGGCTCCGAGTCAGACTTTCTCATAACGCGAATGCCAGTCCTCGCGGGCTGGATAGCCCAGCGTGCGCAGCACAGATACAGCGCGTCGGTTCATCGCGGTGCGCTGCGCATCGGTCGAGTCGTCGTAGCCCATCAGATGTAGTGTACCATGCAGGGTCAGCATCAGCAGCTCGGTCAGCAGGTCGTGCCCGTTCAACGGTGCTTGCCGATGGGCGGTCTCTACGGAAATTACGAGGTCGCCGAGCGGGGGGAGATCGGTGTTGTCCTCACCCCCTGTGTCTCCGTCTCCCGCTGGGTGGGGAAGGCGGATCCTGACAAGGGTACACCAGCCACACTCATTCGGCGCACGAGAGGGTGGGCTTTCGCAGGCAGGATCCCCCCACTCCCTGCCCTCTCCCCCCTTATCAAGGGGGGAGAGGGTAAGGGTGAGGGGGGATTCCATATCGCGCGTCAGGAAAAAGTTCCCCTGTGGACCCGCATTTCTGGACCTAATCACTGTACCCTTACTAGGAAGGCGAATCGGGGGCGAACCGCCGTTCGCCGCTACACTCCTCTCCCACGCTGCGGGCGAGGGGCTGGGGGTAGGGGCAACATCCGCATACCTAAAGCTTAGCACATCGGTCGGCGCGTCGACGCCGCGATAGAGGCGGTTTAGGGCGCGAATCTCGGCGTCGGTGGTCAGATAGAGGGAGACCTCGTAGACGCTTGCGAGCGGCTCGGCAGCCGTCAGCGCGTCCACTGCCGCCTGAACCGCGCTGTTCAGACGCTCCGACCACTCCTCTCCAGCGAATCCCAACTCGGTCTGTAGCAGGGGCGCAACTTCGGGCGCGACCTGCACAGCGACCAAGAGGCTACGGATGCACGGCATAGACGGGTTCATCGTCTTGTCTTGCGCCGCTGGGGTACTCGATGCGCCGATGACGCGCGGCGACCAGCACCCGTACAAACGCTTCCTCAATGAGGCTTAGGTCGCGGAAGGTGAGGTTGCACTCATCGAGTTGTCCGTCCTGACGGCGCATTTCGATCATCTCATGTACGAAGTTCGCCAGTCGCGCAGGGGTCACATCGCCCAGCACGCGCGAGGCTGCCTCAACGGTATCTGCCAGCATTACAATCGCCGCCTCGCGCGTTTGGGGCTTAGGTCCCTCGTAGCGGAAGTGCTGCTCCAGCACGGGGTCTTGTCCTGCGCCAACAGCTTGATGATAGAAGTAGGTAATCAACGAGGTGCCGTGATGTTGCGCAATGATGTCGCACACGGCGGTTGGCAAGCGGTGCTGACGCGCCAGCGCCACCCCTTCGCGCACATGCGCCGCGATAATGCGTGCGGAGAGGGTGGGGTTGATACGCGCGTGCAGCGATTCGACGCCGTTTTGGTTTTCGATAAAGAAGTCGGGCTTATTCAGTTTGCCGATGTCGTGGTAGTAGCCTGCGACGCGCGCGAGCAGCGAATCGGCGCCGATGGCTAACGCGGCTTCCTCGGCGAGCTGTCCCACCTGTTGGCTGTGGAAGTAGGTGCCTGGCGCTCGGTCGCGCAGTTGGCGCAGCAGCGGATGTTCCAGCGAGGCAAGTTCCAGAAGCGTCATCGGTGTCGCCAGTCGGAACGGTCGCTCCAGCAGAGTTAGCCCGAGCCAGAAGAGGGCAACCGCGCCGACGCCTGTGGCGATGCCCCATAGTCCACTGCTCAGCGCGTCTATCCATGCCGCCGATGCGCCCAGCGCGGTTCCAAACGCGCCCGCCACCAGCAGCACGCTCAGCAAGCCGCCTGCCCAGAACATATCCGTGCGGCGGCGCATCGGCGCAATCGCCAGACTCGCGCCCCAGCCCGCTAACCCGACCGCGCCGAGCGTAAGCACAGGTAAGTCACGCGAGACAGCTACACCTGCCAAGAGCACCGCGAACACATAAAGCGCCAATAGCGGATGAATCAGCACGCTGAGTAGCATCCCGCCCGCAATCAGCGGCGCAAAGCCCAGAAAGCCCAGTTCGTGGCTCAGCGTCGTTCCCTGCCCAACCAGCGAGGCTGCGCGTACCCCGATTAGGCTCATCAGCCCTATCAGGAACACCAGCGCCAGCCCGACTTCGCGTGTGCTGTGCGCCACAGGCGAGCGCAGCGCCAGTCCCGTCGGACGCAGTAGACCTGTCTGGTAGAAGAATGCCGCAAGCAGTCCGACCTGCACCGCCGCTATCAGCAGTCGCGCGACCCATTCCGCAGGCGAAACGCACAGGTCGCCGTTCAGCAGCGCGAGCGCCAGCATCGCCAGCAGCCCCGCCGCTACAGGCGCACGCCACAGCAAGCGCTTGGAAACCCGTAAAGCCCCTGATGGCTCCTGCGCGCGCGCCCCACGCCGCAGACTCCGCCTAAGAACGCGCATCGGCGTACAGGGCTACTTCCTGCGTCGCTTCAACTTTTGGCGCCGACGCCGCTCGCTCGGCTTCTCGTAGTGCGTGTGGCGCTTATACTCCTGCAAAATCCCGCTCTGCTCCAGCGCTTTCTTGAAACGCTTGAGCGCGCTATCAATCGACTCGTTCTGACGAACCTGTATCTGTGCCAACGGTCTGTCGCCTCCTTCACCTGACAAGTCTCGGCAGACAGCAAGATTCGAGCCTCGCCGCAGCCTTCCTGCCAGGTGCGCATGATTCTATCGGATTTTACCTCGAAAAGTCAAGGCTCCCGTAATCGCTTGACCTGCCAACAGGGTACCCGATATTTGCGCCTCGCCTCTCAACCCAACGAACATCCCGCACGCGGGTACAATACCTGCGCTATGAAAACCGCTGTTGCCTTGATAGCGTTCGTTGGAATTGCTATTCTCGCGCTGTGGCAACTGTTTGGGCGCAACAATCCGCGCCTCCCACAGGAGGGTCAACCGATGGAAGGCACAATCCACGCTCCTGACTTCCCTGAAGGCTTGCAGTGGCTCAACACCGACCGTCCGCTTAGTCTGCGCGAACTGCGCGGCAAGGTCGTGCTGCTCGATTTCTGGACCTACTGCTGTATCAACTGTATGCACATCCTGCCCGACCTGAAGCGGTTGGAACGCAAGTATGCCGACTCGTTGGTGGTCGTCGGCGTTCACTCCGCCAAGTTTTTCACCGAGCAGGAGACCGAGAACATCCGCCAAGCCATCCTACGCTACGACATCGAACACCCCGTCGTGAACGACAACCAGATGGTCGTGTGGCAGCAGTACGCTGTGCGGGCGTGGCCAACGCTTGTACTGATTGACCCCAGCGGCAAAATCGTCGGCTATCATTCGGGCGAGGGCATCTACGAGATTTTCGACCGTGCGATTGAGGGCGTGATCCGCGCAGCGGAGGCGAAAGGTACGCTCAAGCGGGGCGCACTGAATATGCGACTGGAACGCGACAAGGAGCCACGCACTGTGCTGCGCTTCCCTGGCAAGGTGCTGGCAGACGAGCGCACGAACCGCCTCTTTATTGCCGACTCGAACCACCATCGCATTCTGGTCGTCTCGCTCAAGGATAGCCGTGTGGAGATGGTGATTGGCGCGGGTACGATGGGCTTTCGCGATGGCGCGTTCGACAAAGCGCAGTTCAATAACCCGCAGGGGATGGCATACGACCCTGACATCGACGCGCTCTACATCGCCGATACCGATAACCACGCGATTCGCAAAGCGGATTTGCGCACGCGCACGGTGGAGACGCTTGCAGGCACTGGCGAACAAAGCCGTGTCTACCCGCCGCGCGCAGGCAAGGGGCGTGAAATCGCGCTCAACTCGCCGTGGGATCTTGTGAAGTTAGGCGACACACTCTATATCGCGATGGCAGGCTCGCATCAACTCTGGCGACTGCACCTGAAGACGCTGGAGGCGGAGCCCCATGCAGGTACGGGACGCGAAGCGTGCATCGACGGCAGCTTGCGCACCTGCGCCCTTGCCCAGCCGTCGGGCATCACCACCGACGGCAAGAAACTCTACTTCGCCGATAGCGAGGTGAGTTGCATTCGCGCCGCCGATGTAGACCCCAACGGCGCGCTGGAGACGCTCGTCGGCGGCGATCTGTTTGAGTTCGGCGATGTAGACGGCTTCGGACGCGAGGCACGCCTGCAGCATCCACTCGGCGTCGTCTATGTAGACGGTATGCTCTATGTGGCAGATACCTACAACAACAAAATCAAGCGCTTAGACCCCCGCACACGCAAGATAGAGACCTTTCTCGGCACGGGCGCGGCAGGCGCACGCGACGGCGAGAACCCCACCTTCGACGAGCCAGGCGGTATCAGCTACGCGCACGGCAAACTCTATATCGCCGACACGAATAACCACCTGATTCGCGTCGCCGACCTGAAGACCCGCCGCGTGGAGACACTTATCCTGAAGGGGCTGGAGACTGCGCCACCGCCCGCCTTGCATCGCGAGCCACCCAATCAGACACTGGAGCCCGTCGCTGTCGGCAGTGAGACGCCAACCCTCACGCTTGCCCTGCGGCTGCCGCAGGGGCACAAACTGAACCCAAAGGCGCAGTCGCAGGTGCGAATCACGGCAGAAGGGGCAACCGTGCAGGGCAGAACCGAACTTGTGGCGCCCCTCGCGGCACTGGAAGTCTCTCTCCCACTGCAACTCACTGCCGACCGCGCCACGCTGCAGCTCCACTTCCTGCTCTACCACTGCCGAGAGGGGCAGGAAGGGCTGTGCTACTTCTACGAGACGCGACTGACCGTGCCCATCCAACGCGACGGTACAGCGAACGCAATCTTCCTCCCCGTCACCGCGACCCTGTAGCCTGTGGCAGGAACTCCCTCCTTCGAGGCGAACCCCAGACTCTCGAAGGAGGGATACGATGCTTATCACCACACTTGCGGAAGTGCCTGGCTACCGAATCGTGAAGGTGCTGGGCGTTGTCAAAGGGAACACGGTGCGGGCAACGCACTTCGGCAAAGACTTTCTGGCAGGGCTACGGCAAATCGTCGGCGGCGAACTAAAAGAGTATACCGAGATGCTTGCCAACGCGCGTGCAGAAGCCGAGCGGCGCATGCTGGAAGAGGCGGCGCGACTGGGCGCGAACGCCATCGTGAATGTGCGCTTCGTGTCGGGCAACATCACCGCCAACGCCGCCGAGATTCTGGCTTACGGCACGGCGGTCGTCGTAGAGCCTGACTCGCACGGGGGCTGACCGATGCGCCTGCAGGGACGGGTTGCGTGGATTACAGGCGCGGCACAGGGGCTGGGTGAGGCGTTAGCCTACCGCCTCGCGCAGGAGGGCTGCACAGGGCTGGCGCTAAGCGACCTTCAAGTGGAGCGGCTAACCGAAGTCGCCCGCGCCGTCCACGCCCAACACCCGCACTGCCAAGTGGTCGCCCTCCCATGCGATGTGCGCCGCGAGGTAGAGGTCGTCCGCGCTGCCGAGCAAATCGCCCAGCAGTTTGGCAGGCTGGACATTCTAATTGCCAACGCAGGGGTCATCCACTCTGCCGAGCTGACCGAGATGAGCCTCGAGCAGTGGCAGTGGCAAATCGATGTGAACCTCACGGGCTACTTCCTGTGCGCCCGCGAAGCGGCAAAGCTGATGAAACCGCAGGGCGCAGGCGTCATCATCCAGATTAACTCCAAGTCGGGCTTGAAGGGGAGCTACAAAAACTGCGCGTATGCCGCCAGCAAGTTCGGCGGCATCGGCTTGACGCAGAGCATCGCGATGGATCTCGCGCCCTACGGTATCCGCGTGAACGCCGTGTGCCCTGGCAACCTGCTCGATTCGCCGATGTGGCAAGGGACGCTGTTCGAGCAGTACGCCCGCAAGTGGGGCTTGCCCGAAGACGCCATTCGCCGCTACTACGAGGCGCAGGTTCCGCTAGGGCGCGGCTGCACCTACGCGGATGTAGCCAATCTCGTGGTGTTCCTCGCATCCGATGAGGCAAGCTACATCACGGGCGAGGCGTACCGCGTCGCAGGGGGGCAGTTATAGCCCTTGCAATTCCTATACACACTGGGGTATACTGAGTCTGCGATGCGACGCTGGGCGATTCGCGCGGCGCAGCTAATGAGCTTGCTGTGGGCGACGCTGTTCCTCACAGTGAGCCTGCTGCACCCGTTGATGCATAACTCCTTGCAGCACGACGGGGGCGACTGTCTCGTGTGCGTGCTGCACAAAACAGCGTCCGCAGAGCCGCCGAAGGCACACGCCACAATCCACACGACGCCCCTGGGCATAGGCGAGTCAATCCCCCTTCCTGGAGAGCCGACGGCGTCCCTCAGACGAATTGCTTCTCGTCCCCAAATCCCCCGCGCACCCCCTGCCTAACCCGCCTGTAGGTCTCACCACGCGCGCGGCTTCCGCGCGCACGCCGTTTACGCTTTGACACACACGCCTTCACGGGCGTATCAGGAGGTTCAGGCAATGAAACACGCTATTGTGGCATTATTGGTCGCATTTATCGCATTGGCTGGATGGACGCAGCACGACGACGACCTGCTGTTCGGCAGGGACGGCAATCGGGTGGAGGTGATTCAGCCGCAACCGCACCCGATACGGCAGATGTCGAGCGTGCTGGGACGCTTCATCTTGGATGTCGGGCTGGACTTCTACTTTGACTACGACACGGGGCAACCGCACCTGCAGTTCTGTCGCGTGCAGCAGGTGTGGATAACGCCGGGACTGGTTGGCTCGAAGTCGGGCTTTGGGAATGTCTTTTGCGCGTCGGGCTGCCCGAACTTTTTCGACCTGCCGACGAACGGCACGCCACATCATCACTTTATCTTCGCGGCGAGCCAGCCAGGCGTCTATGTGTGGGATGTACGGGGCATAAATGCGATTGCACGGGATGGCACAGCCCTACAGGATATGCCCTACGCCTACCGAGTCTACATGGTGGCGGGCAACCCGCTGCGCTTGTACGGGAGCGTTGCACCCGCGGCGGGCTATCAGGGCGAGCTGTACGGGCTGACGCTGACCGTGCAACTGCGCCAAGGCGGGACAACTGTCGCCGAAGCGAGCCTGCCACCCAACCCAACAGCAATCCACCCCTACCTGGTGGGCTTCAACCAGCCCGCGGGAACCTACACCGTCGTCGCCAAGCTGAGCAAGCACCTCTCGCGGCGCGTGGACAACCTGTCGCTAAGCGGTAGCCACGCCCGCAACTGGAGCTTCACCACGCTGGGCGACCTGAACAACGATGATGTCATCGACGACGCTGACCTGTTGACGGTGCTGTTCGCGTTCGGTTCAGGCAATCCTGAAGCCGATGTGAACGGCGACGGCATCGTCGATGACGCTGATCTCCTCATCATCCTGTTCAACTTCGGCGCTGTCGGGGAGGGCGCCCAATAAATGCCCCCGATAAGGAGGCCACACTATGAAACACTGGATGACATTCGGACTGACGATTGCGCTGAGTGCGCTGTTGAGCCTATCGTTCGCAGATGGAGACGGTGACCACGACCACGAAGGCGACATTCACTTGGGCGCAGTGGACGGCGTTGCTGCCGTGATAGAACCCGAAGAGCTTGCCGAGCCGCCCTACCGCCTCCGCTACACGCTGACCGAGCTGCTACCTGGGCTGTTTGGCGCCGATGTCGGCTGGGACTTCCACACCGAAGAGGGCGACGACCACCCGCAACTGCGCCAGGTGACCATTCAGCAGGTGTTCATCTCGCCACGCTTGGTGGGCGTGATTGAGGGTGAGACCGACCCCATCTTCGGCGAGGGACTGCCCGGCACTTGGACGCTTATCTACGACCCGAACGACCCCGAAGCCGTGCATCAGCATGTTATCTTCGCGACCGACTTCCTACCCAGCGAGGATAACCCGCTGATTTTCCAGTTCCGCTTGGTGAACGCGATTGCGTGGGACGGCACGGCGCTAAACGACTCTGGGGTTTACACGCTGGAGTTTGTGCCTGAGCCTGCAAGCCTGCTGGCGCTGGGCGCGGGTCTGGCGGGTCTGGTCGGACTGTGCCGACGCGGAGGGAAGCGGTGAAGGTCGCCTATGTGTTCATCACGCCGCGTGCAGCGACCTACAAGCTGGGGCAGATGATTCTGCCCCAGCTGGAGGCGGGCACGCACGGCGTGGAGGTTGTCGGGATGTTCTTCTTCGACGACAACGCCTTCGTGCTGCGCAAGGGCGACCCCATCGGCGAGCGACTGGCGAAACTCGCGAAGGAGAAGGGCATCCTGCTGATGATTTGCGACGCCTGCGCACTGGAGCGCAACTTAGCCAAGGGCGAACTGCGCTGGTGCAACCCCGACGGCACAGGGCGCACCACTCCCGGCGACTGTGTGCCCTACAACACCGTCGAGGGCGTGCAGGTGGGCTGCTTCCCCGACCTCTACGCCGCACTGGCGGGCAACCCACCTGACCAAGTCATCTCGCTGTAGCGCGGGGGGAAGGATGAGGCAATCCATAAGCAGAGTGCAGACCCCCTCCTTAAGGTTCCCCCTGCTTGCAGGGGGAACCGAACCTGAGCCTGGTTCCCCTCGCGAAGCGGGGGGAACCTAAAGGAGGGGGGATATGCGAATTACCGAGGTGATACCTATGCGACGCAACGGCTTTACACTAATTGAACTGCTGGTCGTAATTGCGATTATCGCAATCTTGGCGGCGATTCTGTTCCCTGTGTTTGCGCAGGCGCGCGAGAAGGCGCGGCAGACGCAATGCCTCAGCAACATGCGCCAAATGGGGCTGGCGGTGCAGATGTACCTGCAGGATTTCGACGAGCGGTTCCCGCTGGACAGCCACACGGGGTCGGGCGCGAGCTGGACTTGGCTGTTTACGCTGCAGCCGTACACCAAGACGCGCCTGCTGTACCGCTGCCCCAGCGACCCAAGCACGAACTGGGAGCGCCCGCGCCCAGGTCAGCGCACGCCGCGCCGTGTCTCGTATGGTACGAACTTCTGGATGCTACCCCCACTGTGGGGCGAGCAGGACTGCTTGGGCTACAACAGCCTCGCCTCTATCGTCTCGCCTGCCAACACCATCTACATCGCCGAGGTCAAGGAGGATACCACCACCGACCACTACCACCCGGGCGCGTGGCGCTTCCCAAACGAGTGCAGCAGCGTCTACTATGTTGAGCCGCAGCGCGAGTTGGCGATGACTTGGCACAGTGGCGGGGCGAACTACACCTATGTGGACGGGCACGCGAAGTGGCATCGGTTTGAGCAAACCTGGACGCCCGACGGCACAATAGACCGCTACGACCCGCGCCGTTAGGCGAACGGTGCGCACAACGGGTCGCCGACCACGAGGTCTTTCCACATGATAAACGGGCTGGCTGCCCAGAGGCTCTCGGCAATCGTGCGCCCGCGCGTATAGCGGTCGAACATTATCTCCGCGCGGCACAGCGCCGCCGTGTACGGCTCGGACACATAGCCCTTGACGCCCGTTGCGCCTTGCGCAATCAGGTCGGCAATCAGCGACTGTCCCTTATCGGTAAAGCGGAAAGTGCGCGCACTGGTCGAAACAGCGGTCTCGGCAATCGAACCGGGGCGGAAGCGCAGACTGCGATAACTCAGCACATTGAACTTGTGGTCGTTGCTGCCCCACGAGTAGTAGCCCATGATGTCGCGCACCGCACCCACGAACGCCTCCTCCTCGTCCAAAATCACCTCGAAGCCGCGCGACTTGAGGAGTTTGGCGGCGGCACGCATGCTCTCGTTAACCGCACGGTAGCCGCCGCTATTGCGCTTGGGGTCTAAGTCCAGCACAAACACGCCGTT
>Ga0197142_1003870_pt1 | contig 12333 bp, 6 predicted proteins | sample GBS60_MetaG_FD_148614 | JGI IMG/M metagenome (GOLD analysis project Ga0197142, IMG submission 148614) | Sediment microbial communities from Great Boiling Springs, Gerlach, Nevada, United States - GBS 60_MetaG | ecosystem: Environmental > Aquatic > Thermal springs > Hot (42-90C) > Sediment... | reverse complement strand
GACCCACATAATTTAGGGTGTGCGGAAATTTGCTTTATCTAACTCTTTGCAGAATAAATAGATATATCAAAACTCCCATGTTCAAATTGGGTGTCGGACGGGTGGGAGTCGGTTCTAGGGCGGAACTGCCCGGAATGGGGCAAGGAGTCCCCTGGGAATTCCTGGAGACCCTCACATAATTGCGAAAGTGGTCCAAATGTGCGAAATCTCTTCGTTTTCGCAGTTTCCAGTCGTCCAACCACTTCCGGTATGCCGTGGACTTATTTAGTGGAAAAAAACCGGCCTCAGCCGCAACCGCATGGCCGCGACATAAAGGCCGGGGAGAAAACTTTTGGCAGTGAAGTTACGCCCTGCTCAGAGTGCACCAAACAGGCAGCCTCCGCATATGCCAACGGAAGCGGCGAAATGTTACAACATGTTACAACGTAGTAAGATGGAACATTTACACGCACCCGCTCACAGCTAAGAGGCTGTCCCGAAATTCCGTTTTTCGCCGGATGGCCCGCCTACCGGTGACTCCCAAACGGCCCAAAACCCTTATAAAACAGGCACTTTGGTAAACCGGAAGGATTTGGAAACGGTTCGGGGCTGCCGTCCGAATCCTCATTTCAGGACAGCCTCTAAGCGAGCGAAGATTTCGATAGGGGCCCAATGTACCCCTGCCCGAGCCGGTTGCGCTGTGGCCTGCAAACTACTACTGTTTGTGATGCATGTGATGCACATGTGATGCATCTGTGTCGGCCCGCTACCTATGGTGGCTCAGACCGTACAACGCAACCGGCTCACCCTACCGCCAATCGGCAATCCCAAACTCGGTTTACCAATGGACTTGGAAACCTAGCCGAGGGCGGAGGCCATAACAAAGTACTCTAATTGATCGGCTTTATGGTTGGCCCTTGGGGTAACTCCTTGGGCTGCTCCGATTCGGTTTTTTCCTTTTCCTGTTGATCGTCTTTCTTTTTGTCTTGTTTGTCTTCCTTCTTTTCCTTTTCTTCTTTCTCTTTCTGCTCGATGGCTTCTTGGAGACGTTTTTCGAGTTCTTCTAGAGCTTGGCGGGCTTTTTGGCTTTCCTGTTTGAGTTTTTCCAGCGATTCTTTGGTGCTGTCTTTGATGGCCTGTTCCGTAGCCATGGTTTGGGTGATGATTCTAATGAACATAGGAAGCTGCATGGTAGCGGTATCGACCCCCGTCCAGCGGCGTCCGCCGGGAGCAACCGGCTGAACTTGGACAGGTCCTCCAAGCTTTACGCCCGGGCCAACCCCCCACACAGCCTGTCCGCCTTGCTTCACGACTTCCAAATAATGGCGCTTATAGAACTGGTAGGCCTCCGGATGTTGTTTCTGGAGTTCCTCGGCGTTTTTGGCCTGGAACTTTTCGGTTACTTCTTTGCCGTCTTTAAGGCGAGTCAGTTCGACGGTAATGCCTTCTTTGGGGTGTTCGGCGATACGGAAGTGGACATCGTTCTCTTGCCCCTGGACAACTTGGGTCTCCCCCTCCTTCCGCACCTCACGAACTGTCCCCTGGATGACTCGCATTTTATGAACCTGCGGTTGAACCGGCACGGGCACAGCCGGCACCCCCATCTGGACGCCGCCTGGCCCGGCCATCTGTTTCTGGGTTTGGATTCTTTCTTCGTAATTTTTCAGGATATCCTTGGCCCGACGGGCCGACGGCGCCCGGGGACCAGCGGCAATCTTCTCCAAGGCCTCCTTGGCCGACTTCGATAGCTCCTGATCCTGCGATTCCAAGTGTTTTTTCAGGATGTCCAACGACCGGAGATTGGCTTCCAAGCTTTCACTGGTAGCCGCTCGGACCAGGGCGTCGATGGCGGCCCGGCCCAGCTCGGCCAATCGCTGGCTGGCCGCCTGACGATCCGAAAATGAATCCGCATCCAACTGCTGAACTAGCTTCTCTAATTCTTCGGGGGAAACCGTCGGCGGAGGGGACGGAGCTTGCTCCGAAGCAGGCGGCTTGGCTGCAGGTGGAGTTTCTCCCCCAATCGGTTGGTCCGGAGCCACTTCAACAGGTGCCTCCTGAACCGGGACGATCTGAGGCGGCTTTGCTACCACCAGCCCTTGACCAAAGCTTACCGCCCATCCTACCATGGCCAAACAACCTACCACCCAACTGACCGTGCGCATCTGTGTTCTCCTTTGACATAACGGGAAAACAACGGCAAAACATCCCTTACACTCTATATTATTAAACCCCGAACATCACTTCGAGGACCCGCTGCCTCATCTTTATCCAATATCCAAAATATCCAACATCCAACAAAATCCGTAATTATTTAGCCGTATGAAGTAACCCTTGGATTTTTTTGCCATAACTTATTGACTCGCCATTCGTTAGGGCTTTTGCTAGCACTGCGAGCACCTCAAGGAGAAGCAAAAACTTAACTTGTTTATTTATAAAGGGTTATGACAGATTTACTACCTTCGGCTAAATAGTTACCATCCCATAGATCCAACAAAATCCGATCCGATTCCCGACATGACGCTTCAAGACGCCGAAAAGTTAAATAGTTACCATCCCATAGATCCAACAAAATCCGATCCTAACCCTGTAGTCCCCCTCGAATCGACCTAGAGATTCCCCCATTTCGGGTAAAACGAAATCCTCTTCCCTGCTAATCCTCAAAGCCCACAGCTTGACTGTCTGCCCCGTCTATCCCCCGCCCCAAATCCACAACGTTTTTTGAAGGAGCCAACCATCGCCCGGAGTCCACCAATGGCGGTAGTTGGTCTGATGGTCCAGCCCTCATAGTAACCCCCCAGGAGGGGAAGACCTCTAAAATCGATCTTCTTTGTGCCATTCTGGTTGCGCCTATCTCTCGGAATCGGTCCCTCCCAGAGATGGGGCGAAGAATCGACTCAAACACCACCGGTTGTGGTCATCAGACCCGGTGATATACTCAACTCAAATTGTAAATGAAACCGCCTAACCCCGGCGAAAACCAGGGGAAAACGACCGGTTCGCTCCTCGGTAACCGAAGGAATCTATCCACCCGAAGAGCGAAATGAACCCCTTGCCTGGCAACAAGTTATGGCAAAAAACCGGCGCAGCCGTTTACAGTTTGAGTACTCAACCTATTGATCTTCGCAAAACGTAACACTTTAGTTTGACTGTATCTACCAGGCTGGGTCCCTACCAGATGTAGGGGTTAAAAATCGGATCGAACACCACAGGTTGTGGTCATAGTTCCCGGTAGATACAGTCAAGTTAGCGGAATGAAACACGATTGGAGGGACCTGCTTGTCAGGTCCGCCTACCCGCCTCTGCCCTGGGGGCTAAACCCAGCGAGTCATTCCCGCGCAAGCGGGGATCCAGAAAATATTCCAGAGTTTCCGCTTGCCCATCAGGCCCCCAGAAGCAGGCACAAACAGCCTGGACTGCTGCTTCCGCAGGAATGACACATTGCCTCCCTTCGTTCGGCTAAAGTGTTACCGCAAAACTAATGGACACTCCAGATCCTTGAAAACAAGGGATTTGGGCTGTCACAACGATTTGCGAATATCCATAGCCGAATGAGACCACACCTTTATCCTCTGTTGGAATAGGCAGAGGAGGCGGAGGCGAAGCCGGACGAGGAGGCTGTCGGGGGTGTGCACCCTCGGCCCGCACAAAAAGGCATCCGACACATCCGCCCACCAAGGACTTCCCCTTCCCCCTAACCTTCGCCTGGTATGGGCGGAGCGAAGAAACCTCCTTCGGGCGAAGAGCCGATCCCAAAATCAGGTCGGCGCAAGGTGAAGGGGATTTATCCTGCCCCCTGAAACCTCCCAATTTGCAGGTTCGGACAAAACTGCCGGCATTTTGGGATAGGGTCTCCAAAATGTTAGGGAAACTCCGGCCCCTTAGGATGGGCCGGGTACGATCTGGAAGGCGGCCGGGCCGGCGCCGGTGGTGAAAAACTCCGCCCGATCGGCATGTTGGGGGAATTCGGCCAGATAGCGATCCCGCCACCGGCGGAGAAAATCATCGGCTTCTTTCTCCTGGATCAAGGCCCAGACGCTGCCGCCAAAGCCTGCGCCGAACCCGCAGGCGGCTACCGCCCCCTCCTGACGGGCAATGGCCGATAGCCGCACCGTCTCCGGAACCTGGTTGCCCAGAAGCTCTTCGGAGGCCTTTTGCGACCGGTCCACCAGCGGCCCCAGGGCCTCCATATCACACCGGGCCAGGGCATCGCCCTCGGCAGGCCGAAGCTCCTCGTTTTCCACCAGAAACTGTTCCACCCGTTTTAACAGGGCTTCGGTTTCGGACGGGTCCAGACCGGCGGAACGAATGATCTGCCGGAGCCGATCGGCGGCATCCGGGCCGGACTGCACAATGGCGGCCAGATGGGGTTCGCTGCCGCCGGTGGCTTGCCGCCATAGCTCGGCTGCCTTGTACGCCAGTCCGGAGGCCCGATTGTATTTTTCTAAAGCTGCCCCGGTTTTTTCTGCCACGACGCCCGAAACCCCCAGAGCAAACACATATCCTGGCGGCATCGGAACCCGGCGCAAAAACCGAACCGGACAATAGGCATATTCGCTCAGATAGCCTGCCTGGCAATTGAGCATGGCGGTGTGGTCTTCGCTGCCGCCGAAGGTGCCCACACCTTTGTCGCCTACCAACGAGCCGAACGATTGGCCATTCTCCACCGTGGCCAAATACCCGGCCAGATCGACCAGGTTGTGCACCTCCCGCTGGAGTTCCGGCCGGGACCAGACCTGGTTGACCTCGGCCAGGGCTAGGAAAACCGCCACGATCAGGGCGCTGGAACTGGACATGCCCGCTGCCGGCGGCAAATCGCTGGCAAAGACGATGTTGGCGCCCCGCTCCAAGCCGGGAAAATTCCGCGACATGCGCCGGGCCACCGTCATCGGATAGTTGGACCAATGGCCCACGGTGGGCTGAAGGTCCGGGCTAATGGAGAATTGGACCTGCTGGCCCGTTTGCGCACTGGCTACCCAAACCTGCAGGTCCGAGCGGGGCGATACCACCAGGCAAAACCCACGTTCTACCGGAGTTACCATGCTGGCGCCGCCGGCATAATCGCTGTGTTTGCCGAAGACTTCGATCCGGCCCGGCACATAGAAGCCCTGCGGCCAGCCGGCGCCGGATGCTGCAACTTGGCCGGCCGGAGAAGAGGCCGGCGAAACACCCATCAGATGGGCCGGCGCAATGCTTGTCGGAAGAGCAGGTGAAGTGCTCATCGGATGGGCAGACGAAATGCTCGTCCGATCGGCAGGCGGCATCCCCAGCGAGGGGAGAGGCTGACTGCTTTTTTGTTCGGTATTCGAGCAGAGTAGTTGATAACACCGGGCAAACAGGGCCGCTTTCGGCTCTGCTGCCGAGGGACTCAGTCCGGCCTCCCGCAACAAACACTCCAGGGCGGGCGGATCGTCCCATCGGCCTTTCATGGTGTACTGGGGAATCATCGGACGGTTCTCTCCGTGTGCAACGGATCAGGACGCTTGCGTCCAAGAGAGGACTCTTTCCAAAACCAGCCGTCCCTGATGGGGTCAAGAGGTCTGGGTAGAAAGAGTAGAAAGATTGGAACACCTTCGCCGAACGGAGGGGGCGATGTGTCTGTGCCTGCGGAAGCAGCAGTCCAGGCTGCTTTGTTCCTGCTACGATGTTTCTGCTGGGCCATCGGGAACTCTGGGCTACTTTTTGGATTCCCGCTTTCGCGGCACTGACACCTCTGACCCAACTTCGCTTCGTTCCGCCCGCCTCTCGACAGCCGGAGGAAAAGCAAATTGCTCCATTCGGCTAATTTGACTGTATCTACTGGAACCGGCCCCTACCAGTTGTAGGGGCTAGGAATCATCTCGAACACCACAGATGGTGGGCAGTGTACCCGGTCGATACAGTCAAACTAAAGTGCTCAACCTGTAAAAGGCAACGCCGGTTGTGTCCCATAACTTGTTGTAATGTAAGGATGTTATTTCACTTTCTATGTGGATAGATTCCTTCGGTTCCCGGGGCCGAACTAATCGTTTTCCCCTGCTTTTCGCCGGGGTTAGGCGGTTTCCTTTATAGTTTGAGTCAAGTGCTACGCAACATTTTACCGGATTTCCGGTTGCTGCAAAACACCGGCAACCCGTTGAAGGAAACCGCCGGCCAATAACCTCTTGTTGGTCTTCGCGTAATATTTTAGCCGAATGAAGCAACCGTCCTCTCCCCCGGCGGGAGAGGACGGCGGGACCGTAGCTCCCGCCGGGTGAAGAGGATTTCGGTGGTAAAAGGCGACTGGATTTCTGCCTGTGCAGGAATCGCACATCGCTTTCCTTGATTCAGCTAAAATGTTACAGATAGAATAAAATTGGTAGGCCCCCTAGCCGGGTGCGTACACTTAAAGTAGGGTTGAATGGCAAGTGCCCAGAGCATCTCGATGGAAGATTTCGTAACTATTTAGCCGCATGAAGCAACCGGCCTCTCCCCTGGCGGGAGAGGCCGGCTGAGGCGAAGCCGAAGCCGGGTGAGGGGGATTTCGGGCGATACAAAGAGGCTGGATTCCTGCTAGCGCAGGAATGACATATTAACTTCACTTCATTCGGCTAAAGTGTTACAAGATTTCTAAATAATCACATAAAATGCCGGAACGGGTTGGCCTACTGCAACCCCGAAAACGAAGATATTTCGCCCATTTGAACCACTCCCGCAATTATGGGCTAAATAAGTCCCCAAAATGCCGGCAGTGTTTGGACTCTTGGCAACCCCGAAAACGCAGGTATTTCGCCCACTTGGACCATTTTCGCAATGATGTGGGTCTATTTAGTTAGGCATTTTGGAACATTTTAGCGGACCGGAGCAACACGCCTCGCCCCTGGCCGTGGAGAGGCTGGTGGAGCCGAAGGCACCGCCGGCTGAGAAGTGTCATTCCTGCGAATGCGGGAATCCAGAAAAAAGCAGAATTCCCTATTTCCTTGGTTGCCACTTGCGCGGGAATAAACGCTGGAGTAACTTATGAGCCGAATGTAGTAAATCTGCCATAAACCTTCATAGAATAAACAAGTTAGGTTTTTTGCTCTCCTTGGGGTGCTAGCAAAAGCCTTAAGTAAGTTGACTGTATCTACCGGAACCGGCCCCTACCAGTTGTAGGGGCTAGGAATTATCTCGATCACCACAGATTGTGGGCATTGGGCCCAGTAGACACAGTCGGAACCTCTGAAAAATCCTGAAAATATAGTGAACTAGGTGGCCTTTTGGTTATGTTGTCGGCCTCTGAGGTTGCCCAAGGTACCTCCAATGGATTGTATGCTAGCATGGACAGCAGCTCAATATATGGGGTTTTCTGAAAAACCTCCCGAAATACTTCCCTTTTGTCCACGTTGAATTATTCAGAGGTTCCAGTCAAAGTAATGAGCATTCCATAAGTGAGGGCAAAAAAGCCAAGGGTTAATTCATACGGCTAAATAGTAACACTCTGGATTCCTCCTTGCGCAGGAATGACACACCGTCGTGCATTGGCCTGCATTCGGCTAATTTGAGTGTATCCACCCGGTCCGGTCACCACCATATATAGGGGCTAAAACTGGCTGGCCACCACAGATTGGGGCAATTGTTCTCGGTGGATACAGTCAAGCTAAAATGTTAGGGGATTTTGAGAAAGGAGTCAGTATCTCATGCGGAGTCTCAAGCAGTTATCCGGTCCGTGGAAAACGGTGGTCATGTTGCTAGTAGGTGTCGTGGTGATGGTGGTGGTGATTGCCTGGCTGGCCGGGATGTTCTATCGGAAGATTCCGCCGGGCGAGGCCGTAGCGGCCCCCTCCTCCCCGCAGGCGGCTAACCAGCCTTGGGACCAAGTCCACAAGGTGCGTAAGGTCTATTATGAGGAGATTGTGGGCACGTTGAAGGCGGCCAGCCGCACTGAAATCGCCTCCCGCGTGTTGGCCCCGATTGAGAAGATTTATGTCTCAGCGGGGCAGACCGTCCAGGAGGGCCAAAAGCTGATCGAGCTGGATCGCCGGGCGTTGGAGACGCAACTCAGCCAGGCCAAAGCCCGCCTGGTGGCCGCCGAAGCCGATCTGAAAAACGCCGAAGCCGACCTGCGCCGCCTGGAACCTCTGGTCCAGAAACAAGCCATCAGCCAACAAGACCTAGACAAGGCCCGCACGCGTCGGGAGGTGGCTCAGGCCCAATTGGACCACGCCCAACAGGCTGAGGTAGAGGCCCGGGTCATGCTCTCCTACGCCACGATCACCGCGCCGAAGGCGGGCATGATCGTCGATACGCTGGCCAAGGAGGGGGATATGGCCCGTCCGGGCGTGCCGCTTCTGGTGTTGTATGATCCGGCTTCGCTGCGTCTGGAGGTGCCGGTGCCGGAACATCTGGCCATCCAGCTCCGCAAAGGGCAGAAACTTTCCGTCCGGATCGACGCCCTGCAAAAGGACGTGGAATCGGTCATTGATGAGATCGTGCCGCAGGCGGAACTAGCCAGCCGATCCTTTCTGGTCAAAGTCCGGCTTCCCCGGTCGGAGGAACTGTTTGAAGGGATGTCGGGCCGACTGCTGGTGCCGGCCGGCCAACGGGATCACCTGTGCCTGAATATGGACGCTCTCCAACGGATCGGGCAGTTGGAGTTTGTCGAAGTGCTCCGGGACGACGGCACGGTGGAACGCCGATTTGTCAAGACCGGCCGGATCGGCATGCCCGGCCGGATCGAAGTCCTCAGCGGCCTTCAGGAGGGAGAAAAGGTCCTTTTGAAATCCCACTTTGCACCCAGCCCCGGTCCATCGCCGACTTCTTCCTCATCCGGCTACATCGAACCGGATAAGTCCAACTCTTCCCCGGCTTCATCGAACCGACGGCACGCCAACTTCCTATCCGGGTAAGGCGAACCGTTTTGCGGTTTGGCCAGAAGAAAACGGGGAATAGTTTACCCGAATGAACCAACTCGCCTCTCCCCTGGTGGCAGAGGCGGGCCAGGCGCTACCCTGGCCGGGTGAGGGGGCAGTGTGGCATTCCTGCGAAAGCAGCAGTCCGGCGTGTGTCATTCCTGCGAAAGCAGGAATCCAGAAAAAAGCACCCAGATTCCCACTTTCGTGGGAATGACATACAAGGGGGAGAAAAGAAGGCAAGAAAAGAAGGCAGCTATCCCCTTATTCCCCCTCACCCTAACCCTCTCCCGCCGGGGGAGAGGGAATTCATCGGACACTCCAAGTGTGTCCGCCATTCGGCTAAAATGTTCCGAAAACCGCTGCGTGCTAACTCCTCAGACAGCAGGCGTCAGCCGATTCCATATCCTATTGCCAATCCAACACTCTGTTGTTCCAGGAGGTGCAAACGCCGATGAGTTCGCAGGAGCATAATGAGTCTGCCACGACCGGTCCGGCCGCCCAGCCTGACGGGCAGGAAAAGACGCCTTTTCTCACTCGCCTGGTCGATCTGTTCTTACGGGGCGACGTAGCGGTGCTGTTTACGCTGGTAGCTGCCGCCCTGGGACTGTTTGCGCTGTATATCACCCCTCGGGAGGAAGAACCACAGATTGTGGTCCCCTTGGCCGACGTACTTATTTCGGCGCCGGGGTTGTCGGTGGAAGAAATCGAACAGCAGATCACCACCCGGCTGGAAAAACTCCTCTATCAAATCGACGGCGTGGAATATGTCTATTCGATGACCCGGCCTGGTCAGGCCGTCGTTACCGTGCGATTCTATGTCGGCGAAGACCGAGAAGACTCCCTGGTGAAACTGTATAACAAAATCCAGTCCAACGTCGATCAGGTACCGCCGGGCGTGGCCAGTTGGGTGGTCAAACCCATCGAAATCGACGACGTACCGATTGTCGTCGTTACCCTTTGGACGGACCGGCCCGAACTGTACACCGATTATGAACTCCGCCGGATCGCCGAGGAACTGGAAAACCAATTGCAGGCCATTCCGGATACCAATCGGGTCTGGGTCCAAGGAGGTCGTGCCCGAAAAATCCGGGTGGAGTTGGACCCGCAGGCCTTGGCCAGCCGACGCACCTCCGCCCTGCAGGTCGTGCAAGCCCTCCAGGCCAGCAACGTCCAGTTGCAGGCAGGCCGATTCGAACAGCAGGATCGGCAACTGATCGTCGAAGCCGGCCTGTATGTCCGAGACGCCCTGGAACTGCAAGAACTGGTGGTCAACGTGCATCAGGACCGGCCGGTGTATTTGAAGGATGTGGCCCGGGTGATCGACGGGCCGGAGGAAGCGGAGACTTACAGTTGGATCGGTTTTGGCCCGGCGGCCCAAAACCCGCTGGACCCATTGGATCGGCCAGCGGCGTCTTCAACGAATCCCCATCCCCCCGCCGATGCCGAGGGGCGGCCCGGCGCCAATGCCGACGCACAGGCACACAGGTCCACCAGCGCCGAGGGTTCGGCCAACCCGGCTGCAGGTCAGGCAAGCGAAGAAGGTCCTGGCCTTGTTGGGGCGACCTTTCCAGCCGTGCATATTGCGGTGGCCAAGCGGCGCGGGGCCAACGCCGTCTGGGTTAGCCGAGCCGTCGAAGCCCGCATGGCCCAGTTGGCCTCCACCCATCTGCCCGATGGCGTCTATTACCGCATCACCCGCGACTACGGCGAAACCTCTAACGAAAAGGTCAACGAACTGGTCGAAGCCCTGGTGGTGGCGGTCTTTACGGTGGTCGGGCTGATCGGCATTGTCATCGGTTGGCGGGCGGCTGGCGTGGTGGCCCTGGCCATCCCTATCTGCTATGGGATCACTTTGTTCATCAATTACTTGGCCGGTTATACCATTAACCGAGTGACGTTGTTTGCGTTGATCCTGGCGCTGGGCCTTTTGGTCGATGACCCGATTACGGACGTAGAAAACATTGCCCGGTATTTTGCCATGCGGCGGTTTCGGCCCCGAGAGGCGGTGCTTCGGGCCGTTCAGGAGGTTCGTCCCGCTTTGGTCATGTCCGTCTTGGCGATTGTGGCCAGCTTCCTGCCGCTTTCCTTCATTACCGGCATGATGGGGCCGTACATGGCGCCGATGGCCTTAAACGTGCCGGTGGCGCTGCTGGTTTCCTTGGTGATCTCTTTTATGGTAACGCCGTGGATGGCTATGGCCGTCTTGCAACGGGGCAGCCGCCACGAAGAGCCGGCCTACGATGTCAAAACGTTGCCGATCTATCGGCTGAGCCGGGCGGTGCTGGGGCCGATTTTGGACCGCTCGTGGTTGGCCGCTCTGGTCCTTTTGGCGGTGGTGGGGTTGTTTACTGTCGCAGTGCTTTTACCGGCCTTCCGGGTAGTTCCGCTCAAAATGCTCCCCTATGACAACAAAAACGAGTTCCAGATCGTCATCGACATGCCGGAAGGCACCACACTGGAGCGGACGGCTTCGGTAGCCCATCGGTTATGTGAATTTTTGGCCACAGTAAATGAAGTCAAAGATTTCCAGGCCTATGTGGGCATGGCCTCGCCGATGGATTTCAACGGCATGGTCCGGCACTATTTCCTGCGGCGCGGCCCGCACCTGGCCGACATCCGCGTCAACCTGGCCCACAAAAAACGCCGTGCCCAGCAATCGCACACCATCCTCCTGCGGCTCCGGGACCGGCTGACCGAAATCGCCCAGCAGTATGGGGCGAACATCAAATTGGTGGAGGTACCGCCGGGGCCGCCGGTGCTGGCGACAATCACGGCCGAGGTCTATGGCCCGCCCGAGGCCAGCTATGAGCAGTTGGCGGCCGTGGCCCGGTTGGTGGAAGATCGGCTTCGCCGGGAGCCGGGCGTGGTCGATGTGGATAGCACCGCGGAAGACGACGTGGAAAAATGGATATTTGTTACCGATAAGGCCAAGGCCGCCTTGTCCGGCATTACCACCGAACAGATCACTCGCACCCTGCAACTGGCCCTCTCCGGCATGCCGGCTACGGTGCTCCATCTGCCCAAGGAAGTGCATCCGCTGTGGGTGGAACTGCGATTGCCGCGGTCGATCCGCTCGGCCATCGACGATCTGCGGGAACTGTACGTGCAGGGGGCCGGCGGCCACATGGTGCAACTGGGCGCCCTGGGCGAGTTCCGCAATACGGATGCCGCAGGCCGTCGGCTTGTAGAAGAAAAAACCATCTATCATAAAAACCTTCGACGGGTAGCATTTGTCTATGCTGAGATCGCTGGCCGCCCGCCCGCCGATGCCATCGTCGATATCCAGATGGATCAGTTGCCCGACGGGGAGCGACCGCCGGCGGACGCCCCGGCAGAGCCTCGGCCGGTCGAACAGCGCACCTGGTTCCGCCCCGGCGGCGGCCTGCCCTGGGCTGTGCCGTCTGGCTTCCAGGTCGTCTGGCACGGCGAAGGCGAATGGAAAATCACCCTGGATGTGTTCCGGGATTTAGGACTGGCCTTCGTGGCCGCTCTGCTTGCCATCTAT